>Ga0326726_10001183_pt1 | contig 24292 bp, 22 predicted proteins | sample MHFenrmetagenome_2_FD_207603 | JGI IMG/M metagenome (GOLD analysis project Ga0326726, IMG submission 207603) | Lab enriched peat soil microbial communities from Michigan Hollow, Ithaca, NY, United States - MHF15MN | ecosystem: Environmental > Terrestrial > Soil > Wetlands > Peat | place: USA... | reverse complement strand
ATGCAGTCAATATCCGGCGTATCACCCCCGGCGAGCATCCAATCTCCCAACTGGCGGCCGAAACTGCCGGCAAGCGTGAACAGCCCCTCATATTTCATGGCGTGAAGCGCCAGCTGCAGCGAGCTCTCTTTATGAAAAAGGTAATGGCACCAGCCCCGTTCAAATTGAAATTGTTTTCCGAAACGCGATGCGATTGTCTGACGCAGCATCTGTTCCGATGCAGAAGGGCTTCCGAATGAGTCAAACTCCGCCATACAGTGTGTGCAGCAATGCTTTTCTTCCGGAAGCAGCCCGCTTCTGCAGACTATGCAGACATTGGGGCAGAGAAGATGAAGCAGCTCTTCACGCATGGCGACGTGCCGTTATGTTAAGGTGAAGCAGAGAGCTGCGGCACCGTAAATTCCCGCCTTGTTGCCAAGCTGAGCCGTAACCAGTTCAAGGCCTTCATGCATCGAGGGAAGCGTGGAGTGCCTGAGCTGATGAAGCGCAGGATCAATAACAAGGTTTCCGGCAGCTGAAATACCGCCGCCAATGACAAACTTCCTGATATCCATGAGCGCCGTCACATTGGCGAGCCCTACACCGAGAATGGAGCCTACCCGCTGCCAGACTGCAAGAGAGAGCTGATCACCTTCCTTTGCCGCCTTTTCCAGATGGCGGGGAGAGAGATTTGTATAGTCATGATTACACAGCAATCCGACCGAGGATTCAACAGGGCTTTCCTCAATCATCCGCTGTGCAAGCTCCACAATACGCTCTTTGCCGATAAGGCTTTCAATGGTTCCCCGTATACCGGCATGAATGCCGGGTCCTTCAAAATCAACAATCATGAACCCGATTTCGCCGGCAGTCCCGTTCGGACCGCGGTACAGCTCTCTGTTCAGAACGATCCCCCCGCCGACACCGGTACCGAGCGTCACCAGCAGAAAGTCGCGGAACGCGCGCCCTGCGCCATAAACCGCTTCACCGAACGCCGCAGCATTGGCGTCATTTTCAAGAATAACGGGAATCGAAAGATTTTCCTTCTCTTTCAGGCACTTCTGCAGTTCATCTCGCAATGGAAAAACGGTCCAGCCGGGCAGGTTCGGCGGATAGCTCAGCACTCCCTTTTCGGCATCGACCGCACCCGGAGCACCCAGCCCGACTCCGGCAAACTCAGCGCCCTCAAGCGTCTCAAGCGCTCCCCGATAGAGATCGGCAATAATGGTTGAGAGCTGTGCCACAATACCTGCCGGACCTGATGCGGTTTCGGTGGGAATGGTCCTGTCGGTCAGAATGCCGATATCTTCAATGACAACCGCAGCCTTGATTGCCGTTCCTCCGAGATCTATACCTATTGCCCAACGGGACATGATGTTCTGCCTTTAATATTAGCTGTTGAACGGCCTGATAAATTTCCGCCCGTATTGACCCGACTGAAAAAAGTCGAGAATTTCTACAATTTCCGGTTCCTGGGGAAGTTCCGTTTTAACCTTTTCAAGGCCGTTATTGAGCAGAAGTCCCGACTGAAAAAGAATCCTGTAAGCATCTCTTATGAGTGTGATCTTTTCTGCCGTAAACCCGCGCCTTTTGAGTCCGATGGCGTTCAGCCCCTCGTAACGGAAAGACTCGTGCCCTCCTGCCATCACAAACGGCGGTACATCAAGCGATGCCCGGGCGACGCCGCCGACCATCGAGAATCGGCCGATACGCACAAACTGATGCACACCGGTGAGCCCTCCAACGACAGCATAATCACCAACTTCACAATGCCCGCCGAACTGTACGGAGTTGGCGATAACGACATGATTGCCGATTATGCAATCGTGCCCGGCATGTACATAGGCCATAATCAGGTTATCAGAACCGACTACCGTTTTTCCGCTCGCTTTGGTACCTCTGTTAAGAGTAACGCACTCCCTGATGACGGTCCTGTCGCCGATATGGAGATAGGTTTTCTCTCCGGCGAACTTGAGATCCTGGGGAGCTGTGGCGAGCACTGCACCCGCATGAATCCGGCAGTCGCTTCCGATTCGCGCGCCGGAGGCGATATAAACGTTAGGAGCAATTACGGTACCGGCTCCAATTTCCACATCATCTTCAATAACGGTGAAGGGTCCGACAGTAACACCTTCTCCAAGAACGGCACTCCGGCCGATCACGGCAGTTGCATGAATACTACTCTGCATATGGTTATTTCTTCATTGATTCAAACTTCTCCATCAGCCCGGGCTGTTTCAACTCCTTCGAAAGTTCTTCGATGATGCGCTTGGCATCATTCTCTCTTCCGATATCGCGATAGGCCCTTGCAAGAACATAATAAAGGCGGGGGTCGGACTGAGGAGATGACTGGCTGCCCAGTTTTTCCAGATAGCTAATATACAAATAGGCTTTCTGCTTTTCGCCAAGCCGGACATAAAGGGCAATCACTGAACCGGCAAGCTCCGGATTTAAAGGATACTGCGACAGCGGAAGTAGTCGTGAAGAGGTATCGAGAACCTCCAGCGCCAGCGCTCCTCTTCTGACAGTTCGCCGGGAACCTGAAGCATCGATTATGTTGATCTCATCCTGTGGATTGACTGCCAACTCAAGGGCAAGCCGGACAAAAAGCGGGGTATAGTTGCCGCAAAGTCGTCGTGAGGTCTCTTCAAGAAAAACATTCGGATTGTTGAGGTTCCTGTACCGATACACCCCGACAAGATTCCTGTAGAGGAGAACGGGATCGACATAACTCATCGGATCAGGACTTTTAACCGGCACCACCTTGTAAGCCAGTCCGTCAAGGCGCAGATAGTTTTCAATGCCGATCATGCTTTCAGGATCGACCGTCAGGGCAAAATAGATCGGCCGGCTGGCATAGTTGTTCATCAGAATCTCATAAACAGCTATATCCTGCGGCCGGAGGTACCCCTGACCATTATATGTCAATCCGGGTTTCAGCAGCCATGTCATGGTATCCTGCGGTTCGACCGGCAGCGGGACTCCATGCAGACGGGACTCTCGAAAAAGCTGCTGCCGGGCAGCAGTTGAAGGAAGAACCGCATCAACCGAGTCAATCGGAACATAGGTAATATCTGCTATCTCGCCGTCACTGAGACTGAAAGCTACCTGTTTGGCACCTCTTGGCCGGGTATTTTTCAACTGATCGAGATACCACCCCGTATTGGCCAGACTGAGATTGATCACACGCACATCGGTACGGATATGCTCAACCTCCTGAAGGTACCACAAAGGAAAGGTATCGTTATCGCCATTGGTAAACAGAATAGCGTCTTTTTCACAGCTTTGCAGCATATTCCAGGCCCAATCCCATGGCACAAAGTTTCCGGATCGGTCATGCACCCGGTAGTTCGCCTGCAGCATCCGGCCGTCGATCAACAGGATGCCCGCCGCAACCGTCAGCACGGCCAGAATAAGTTTGCTTTGCTCAGCGGGACCTTTCAGCCTTTTGCTCAGCCACTGCCAGATGCTTTCAACCCCGATCCCGATCCAGAGTGCAAAAGCAAAAAAGCTTCCGACATAGCTGTAATCACGCTCCCTCGGTTGCGGTTCAGTCTGGTTGAGGTAGATAACCAGAGCCGCGCCTGTAAGAACAAAAAGCGCCGTAACCACAAGCCCCATCTTCCACTGGCGCCGGTAATGGTTAACGGCGCCGACAAGCCCGACAAGAAAAGGAATACCCCACAGTACAGACCAGTCCACTCCGGCGCCTTCCATATCATGCTCACGGCCGATAAACTGCCAGCCGAAGTAGCGGAAGTACATCTTCTGCATCTGATAGGTAACAAAATAGTCGAGATCGCTGGAATACTGCTCGTAGAAATACTGATGCACCGGCTCGGGCGACCACCTCCTCGGCCAGAGCGGCATGTCGCCGTACTGATCGCGGTTGAGATAGGAGAAAAAGGCTGTCGGAGTCGAAGGATTATTTTCGTTGATGGGCGGTCCTGCCTGTGCTCGGACATAGATCAGGCCATAGGAAGTGTAACCGATAATGATGAGAAACAGCGACATCAAAAGCGTATTCAGAAACGGCATACGGTGTTTATGCGTGTACCATGTGCCGTAGACAAGCAGGGCGAGAAACAGAAAAAAACCGAGCCAGGAGGTAAACTGAAGCAGTATGGGAAGCCCCTTGATGATGCCGATGTAGATCAGAAAAAAAAGCCCGGAGGAGGCAAGAACCAGCAGGAGAAATGATTTAAAGGTAACCTCATATTTTTTAAAGTAATAGAGGAGCGCAACGGGAAAAACCGCAAGCAGGCTGAGCAGGTGAACACCGATAGAGAGCCCGATCATGTACATGACGAGCAAGAGCCAGCGTTCGTGACCCGGTTTGGGCTCTTCATCATACCAGCGAAGGATAATCCAGACAACCAGGGCGGTAAACAGCGATGAAGCGGCATAGACTTCGGCTTCGACCGCATTGAACCAGAAGCTGTCGGAAAAGGCAAGGGCAAGCGCTCCGATAACGGCACCGCCGTAAGCCGACACTTTTTCAGCAAGGTTCCAGCTGTCGGGTTCGCTCTTGCGGTACATGACAATAAGACGCAGAATAATGCTATAGGTCAGACTCACCGACAGGGCGCTTGCAAGTGTACTGATCAGATTGACCCTTGCGCCGATATCGCTGAAAAAAGGAATCATGGTGAAGAGACGCCCGAACAGAAGAAACAGAGGCGAACCGGGAGGATGCGGAATCCCGAGCGTATAGGAGGTAGCGATAAATTCCCCGCAATCCCAGAAAGAGAATGTGGGTGCCATGGTGGCGAGATACAGAATTTCCGCTGCAAGAAAAAGAGCTGCTGAAAGTGTTCGGTTGATCGTCCGGTGTGTCATAAAAGAATTGTTGTCAATGGGCTTTTGCTACCCGAAAATAATATCTCCGGCTATGAGATCGGCAAACAAAAAACCTTTCCCGGTCAGATAAAGCCGCCCCTCTTGAATTCGAATCCACTCTTTGGCTTCAAAACGAGCAATGGTCTCAGGAAGAAGATGCCCTAATTTATTTCCTTTTCGCAAAAACTCAACACAGAGACCACTGTTTATTCTCAGCGAAAGAAATACCTGCTCGGTAAAGCGTTCCTCCGGCGTCAACTCCTCACGAAAGCCCTCTGCGGCACCGGGAGCGGCAATATAGCGGCTAAGGCTTGAAACGTTGGCGGTGCGTATTTCACGCTCTTCTGAAACAATAAAGCTGTGTGCCGACGGCCCGAATCCAAAATATGGTTCGCGCCTCCAGCTTGCCAGATTGTATCGGGAGTGATGGCCGTCGAGACAGAAATTGGAAACCTCGTAATGGCGATAACCCTGAGCCCCAAGTTCACTCTCTGCATATGCATACAAAGTGGCCTGAACGTTGTCATCCGGAACAGTGGTTGCTCCCTTCAAAATATTCCGGTGAAGCAGGGTCTTCGGCTCAACCGAGAGCATATAGACCGACAGATGTTCCGGCCGCAGCTCCATAGCCTGCTGCAGATCAGCTTTCCAGAGCGGCAGATTCTCTCCAGGAACTCCACAGATAAGATCGACACTCACCGAATCAAAGTGCCTGAGTGCTGCTTCAGTTACCTGCTTCGACTCAAAAGCGGTATGCGGCCGTCCGAGTGCGCGCAGTTTTTCGTCGGTGAAAGACTGGATACCAAGACTCAGGCGCGTTATTCCAGCCGAACGGAGCTCGTCCATCGCCCCGCCGCCGAGATCCTCGGGGTTGGCTTCGAGGGCTATTTCGATATCGGGGGTAAAACTGCACAACGAAGCCAGTTGCTCCAGCCAGCCGGCAAGGTAGTGAACGGGCACCAGCGACGGTGTGCCTCCGCCGAAATGAATGGCACTGACACTGCGCCCTTTCAGCATCGGAGCCCGGCACGCGGTTTCCACCGAAAGAGCCCTGAAAAACTCTTCGACAAGCTCAGTGCGCGTTACCAGATAAAAATCGCAGTAGCTGCATCGGCTTCGGCAGAAGGGTACATGTACGTAGAGAGTCAGCATAAGCTGGAAGAGCTGCGATGCAGGAGAGAATGAGTGTCAGACAGGGGCAATGATATGCTCCGTAACGGCCTTATAGAGATCGTCAGCTACAAATTCAGGAATGATGTTTCGCTTAAGGCAAAGTGCTTCCTCATTATGGCCGGTTCGTACCAGCACCGGCCGGAGCCCGGCTCGAAGTCCGCATTCAACATCAATGGTTTTGTCACCGACAAAAAAGGAGGCGCTCCTGTCAACGACAAACCCTTCATTCAGGTAGTCCCTGACAGCCTGCTCAACCATACCTGTTGCAGGCTTTCTGCATTCGGTATACCGGTCATAGAGTGGATGGGGATAGTCGGGGTGAGACGGGCAGAAGTAGCATCTGTCGAAACCCGCTTTCCTTGCAGAGAGCAACTCGTTGAGATAGCGGTTCACCTCTTCGACCTGTTCAACAGTCGCAATTCCCCGGGCAATACCGGCCTGATTGGAAATAATAACGATTCTGAATCCGGCTTCCTTTGCCAAAGCAATAGCCTCATCGGCACGATCGATCAACAGCAGCTGATCTTTTCTGAACACGTATGAACCTGTGTCCTGATTGATCGTACCGTCCCTGTCAAGAAAAAGAACCTTTATTGTCTGAAGCATTCTTTGCTACTTTTCAAGAATTTGGCGGTACAACTGGTCATACTCTTCAGCCGAGTTTTTCCATGCGAAATCTCGGGTCATGGCCTCGTTGACGACCTGCTGCCAGCACTCTTCGTCCTGGAAGCATTCGATGGCTTCGGTAAGCTTGCCCACAAGTGCCTCAGAGGTATACTCACGGAAAATAAATCCTGAACCATTATCGCCGGAAAGCTCCTCGATCGTTTCAACAATTCCGCCGCCGGCATATGCCACGGGTATGGTTCCGTAGTTCATGGCAAACATCTGAATCATACCGCATGCCTCAATCATCCCGGGCATAAGCAGAATGTCGAGCCCCGCAATGGCAAGGTGAAAAAAGGTATCGGAAAATTCGGTATGAAGGCTCACCTGTTCGGGATGCTCTGCTGCAAAATCCTGAAACACTTTTTCGTATTTCTTGTCGCCCGAACCGAAAATCACGAGCTGAATATCAAGACCAACAAGCTGCCCAAGGCTTTTCTGAAGCAGTTCCGCACCCTGAAACTCATCAAAATTAGCGATCACGCCCACTACCGGCACCCGTTCGTCCTCGCTGTAAGGCAGTGCAGCTTCTTCAAGCAGTGTTTTCTTGTTGTCAAGCTTGCCGTCCATATTTTCAATGCTGAAACGCTTCTTGATCAGCTTGTCGGTCGACGGGTTCCACTGGCGGGTATCGATTCCGTTGACAATACCGTGAAAGTTTGACTGATGCTCCTCAAGAACCCGGCCAAGCCCATAGGTCTGCTCGCCGTCATGCACAATTTCATCGGCGTAGCGTTTCGACGTCGTTGTCAGGAGATCAACATTTTCAACACCGGTATAAAGCATGTTCACCTCATCGTTTTTGCAATGAAGTGAGGAGCATACCTCTTCGGGAAGCAGCTTCTGAAATACCTTGAAGGGAAGAATACCCTGACGGTATATATTATGAATCGTAAGAACCGTTTTTATCTCTTTGAAAAACTCATGGTCGGCGTAGACCGTTTTCAAAAGGAGGGGAATAAGGCTTGCATGCCAGTCATGGCAATGTATAATATCGGGCTTCCAACCCAGTCGCTGAAGGGTTTCAAGCACTCCGACATTGAAAAAAATCACCTTTTCGGCTGTGGCTTTCAGATCATTACCGTTCTGGCTGTCACTGAAAAGACCATTCCGCTTGAAATATTTCTCGTTGTAGAGAAAATAGGTCTGGATCTTGCTTGAAGGCAAAGCTGTAACCTTGACGTTCAGCAAGTCGGTCTTCTCCTTGAGATGGACCTCAATGTCGGACAGACGAAGCACATCGTGCAGCCGAAACTTACGGTCATTGATGGTGCCGTACTTAGGCATCATTATACGGGCCTCGAATCCTTCTTCCTCGAGCGCCTGGGGAAACGATGCCATAAAATCAGCAAGTGCGCTGATTCTTACAAAAGGAGAAACTTCACCGGAGACATAAAGAACTTTAAAATTTCGTCTGGACATCTATAGGTCAATCAATCTATAATTTTTCTTCAAAAACTTTCATAGAACTACATTAGTTTTTAATTTACGAATTTTCACCGTCAGATACAATCAAGCCTCTCTCACCAAGCAACAGACTGGTTTTTCATGCAGAGTACATCACGCATCATGACGGTTCTCTTCACGCTCCTGACTTTGCTCCATGCAGGCTGCGCTTCAGATCGTCCGCCTTCGGGAGGTCCTGCCGACAACACTCCCCTCCGGGTTATCTTTTCCGATCCTGCACCCGCATCAACAAATGCCGCTTCCGGAAAAATCCGATTGACATTCAGCCACGAAATTTCAGCACGACAACTGACCAATTCGCTGCTTTTTTATCCTGCTGCGGGAAACTACGATGTTTCGGTAAACGGCAAAGATGCGGAAATCAGGTTCTACCAGCCTCTTGATAACAACCGGACCTATACGCTCTCTCTGGACAGGAATCTGCGCGACTACCGGAGAAGAACCTTTTCCGCTCCTTATACTCTTGCATTTTCCCCCGGACCGGCAATCGACGCCGGAACAATCGGAGGAACAGTGCTCAATGAAGACTGGTCACCGGCCACAAACGCACTTGTTCTGGCTTTTGCCGATCAAGCCGATAAAAACAGCGCAGCAACAAACCTGCTGACCGGAGAACCGGATTACCTTGTACAGGCAAACCGTGCCGGAACATTCACCTTCAATAATATCAAACCTGGATCGTATCGGATTTTTGCCGTCAACGACCGGAACAGTGACCGCCGCTACAACTACCGGTCGGAAGAGACCGGCCAGAGCAGCGTTGCGCTTGTTTCATCCAGTCGCAAAGAATCCACCGGAATCCTGTTACGGCTGACCGGCCTGCAGAGCGAAGCAGGAACTCTTCTGTCATGCCGGCCGATAACACAAAAGCAGCTTGAAATCAGCCTCTTCCAACCGGTTTTGACTTCCTCATTTGACGCCGGTAACGTTGAAATCCGACCTGACGGTTCTTCGGCTCTTGTGCCGGTCGTCGCCGCGTACAGCAAAAACCGCTCAATGCTCGACCGCGAATTTATTGTTGTGACCGCAGGACTCAAACCGGCTCAGCCATACTTCATCAGTCTCCGCAGCGATGAAAAATGCGGAAAAACAGGGGAAATCGCATTTTACAGTTCAAGCCTTTCCTCTCTCGGGCAGCCTTTATCGGTAACCATCCTGCCCGAAAACCGGAGCGACCCGGCGTATCTCGACAGAGCATGGCCACTATTCGGAAAGGCAGTCATTCTCGGCTTTTCAACCCCGCAGGATGCAGCGGAAATCGATCGGGCAGTCACCCTTGCAGAATCAGGCAACGGCACAAAGGGAACCATTCGTTTTTCATTGATAAAAATCGACTCGCGTACATTTGCACTCAAACCGGAAGGAGGATTCAAACCGGGACAATACTATACGGTCAGCGTCAATACCGGAACAATTGCCGGCAAAACAGCCAAAACCGTTGTATCGCGATTCCGGACAGCCGCAAAAGAAGACACAGGGATACTCTCCGGAACCTGCTTTGCTCAGGGTGATTATGTTGTTGTGGAAGCAAAAGCTGCCGGTTCAGCCTCGTCGTACAGCACAACTGCGCAGCGGGAGAAGAACGGAGTGTTCCGCTACACATTCCCTGAACTGCCGCCGGGCAGCTACAGCGTCAGCGCATTTGTCCCTTCCGTTAAAAAACAGCCTGAGCCCTACCGTCAGTGGAACCCCGGATCACTCGCCCCTTATCAGCCTGCCGAACCGTTCGGACTCCACGCAGGACCGGTCATGATCAGGGCTCAATGGTCAACAGCGAATATCGATATTCATATAAACAGTGAGCGGTGAAATCAGTTTTTTTCACATCGTTCATTATTCACAGGATGTATCTTCCTGGGGGCTTCTGCCTTGTCAAATCATAACCATTAGTACCAGCATGTCCACACCATCAAAAATAGGTCCCAATTCCATTATTCAAACCGTAGCTGCTCTTGAAGAAAAGTACGGTAAAACAAAGGCAGAAAACATTCTGCGCAAAATCGGCCAGGGTTACGTGATCGGAAACCTCCCGAAAGAGATGGTTGAAGAGTCGAAATTTCACTCGATGGTCATAGCACTGCAGAAAGAACTTGGAGAAGTAACCACTGCCGCTATTCTGAAAGAGTCAGGAGAACGCACAGCAAAATATCTGCTGAAAGTCAGAATTCCCGGCATATTCCAGAAACTGGTGAAACTCCTGCCCGCCCGTCCGGCATTCAAAATCTTTTTGTTCGCCATCAGCAAAAACGCATGGACTTTTGCCGGGAGCGGCGAGTTCAGCTACACCATGAACCGCCCGCCCGAAATACTGGTCAAGGTTACCTACCCTTCTACCCATCCGGTGGTCGGCAACTTCTACCTCGGTACCTTTACCGCACTCCTGCAGGAGCTGGTAAACCCGAACACAAAAATCAAAGCCGACATCCGCAAAGAAAACAATACCATCCGCTGCCACTACCGCTGCGAAATCTGAGTTGGTGTGGGCTGAATTTTATAGGTCCTATAGGTCTCATACGGCTTATAAGACCTATAAAAAACGGATTACCTTTCATTCCAGCCCTTACCCTCGATCGTTTCTCTGCTGTTCTCTTGCCTGCAGGCGGGCGCGTGTCATTCTTTCGCGCAGGCCGCCCTCTTTGAGAAAATCCTGTTCCAGGCGTTTAATCTGGTGATCGAGCAGGTAGTTTGCCTGATGGATCAGGCATATGGCGATATTTGCCACCACCTCTGGCGGGCGGGTTTCAACAAACTCGCGGTAGGTTTCATAAGTGACATTGGTTTTGCTGCCAAGTTTTCTGACGTAATGGGCGTCTTTGGAATCTTTATCCCATACGGCGAAATCGCGCACCCTGAGAAAATCCCGGTGATCTTCAAGCAACTCATCAAGGCTTGCACGCGCTACATTGGTCAGTTTGATCTCCGTCTCCTTTGAAGTTCCTGACGCCTTGCATCCCTCAACAATGTTCTGTTTTCCGGAACGTGCCGCCTGTACCATCTGATCTATGGTCCGGTCTCCGCGAGAAAGGAAGCGCTGGCAGAAACGATAGGTGAGATCATAGATCACCTCCGCTTTCTGGTAAGAAAGAAGTGCCCGATAGTTTCCGTGAGGGGGAATGAACGATTTCGGTAAATCTTTCATTGATTTTTCGCTTGTGTGATCAACAAATATCACAAGATCAAGCGAAATTATCAAGTATTATATTTATAGGTCGTATAGGGCCCATGAGACCTATACGACCTATAGTACCTATAAAACTTCATAAGACTTTCCCCTTTAACGCAAAAAGGCAGCCCGAAAGCTGCCTTTTTTGCAAATATATGTTCTGAACTGCTTACTGCCAGCCGCCTACCATGGCAAATATTTCACGGTCGCCGATCGGAACGGGAACTGCGGCAACCGGATTTTCCTGAATGAGGAAATCGGCAATTTCATTGTATGGCTGCAGGCACTCTGCCTTGTCGGGGGTCTCATCCATGGCAAACATGGTTTTGCCGGCAAACCGGCTCTTGCGGATCAGTTCGTGGTAGGGCACTTTGGCAAGCAGCCTTGTTCCGACTTTTTCGGCAAACTGGTCAAGCATGTTGGTGCCGCCGCCGGTGGTGTAGTCAACCCGGTTGGCAACGATGCCGGCCAGTTTGACTTTGTAGCGCACACTCTTCTGCTGGATGGCCATGCAGAGGCGGTTGGCGGCAAATATGCTGTCGAAATCGTTGGTGGCGATGATGATGGCATAGTCGGCATAGTTCAGGGGGGCACTGAAGCCGCCGCAGACAACGTCGCCAAGCACATCGAAAAGGATCACATCATATTTATCGTAAAGGCCGAGCTCCTGCAAGAGGGTGACGGACTCACCGACAACGTAGCCGCCGCAGCCGCTTCCGGCAGGAGGGCCTCCGGCTTCAAGGCAGTCAATGCCGGCAAAACCGGTTTCAATAATATCTTCCGCACTCAGCTCTTCATGATGAAAATCAACCTCTTCAAGAGCTTCAATAACGGTTTTCTGCAGCTTTCCGGTAATAGGAAATGTGCTGTCATGCTTGGGGTCACAGCCGATCTGCAGTACCTTGGCGCCTTTCAGGGCAAGTGCCGCTGATATGTTTGCGCTGGTGGTGCTTTTTCCGATACCGCCCTTGCCATATACCGCTAATACTAAACTCATAATGATAACAGAGAAAATGATTGATAGTTAAACCTTACCCGCCGAGTGAATCTTTTGCCTGACGGAAAACCTCTACGGAAACCTGCGTTGCGCCGTTTTCGCGGGCAAAGGTTTCAGTGTTCTTTCTGACCTTTTTACGGACAAAAAACGGAACTTTCTTAAGCATGGTTTCAGCTTCATCGGTCCATATCATATCGCCGTCTGCGGAAACCGGTGCTGCATCAGTCGAAACATCATGAGCGGCGTGTCCGTTACTTTCCGGAGCAGCCGTTTGTGCTGCTGACTGAGGCTCAGCGGATGCACCACTCTCCTCATATTCCAGACCTGCGTCACCGAAAAAGTCGATAAGATGCTTTTCAAGACCGAGTTTACATGAGAGATAGACCCTGTCGGCAATAACATCGGAGCCGTCAAAGCCGAAGAAGGGATAATAACCGAGCAGATGATTTTCGATATGGGTCGGTGGACAGATCACCATACAGGGCACGTCGAGCTTGCGACAACTGTGGCGCTCCATCTGGGTACCGCACACCAGGTCGGGCATCTCCTCGTCGATGAACTTTGAAACATCCTGGAACTTTTCGGTAACCATGAGTTCGCCCGGCAGGTACCCGGCAAGCTCTTTGCGAACCCAGTCGGCTTGATGCTCCAGATAGGTGCCTGCACCGATAATCTTCATTCCGAGCTCGTCTTTCAGAAACTTCACAACACCGACAGTGTGAGTGGCGTCACCGAAAACAAAAGCCCGTTTGTTGCTGAAACTCTCCATATCGGCAGTCCGGGCAAACCAGGGAACTCCGCTCGGAGCATTGATGCCGTCGAGTGAAAAATTGTGGAGCTTCGGCATCGTGATCGGAGGAACACCCCGTTCAGCACCTGTAATATTGAGCTTCTCAATCACGGAGCGGAGCCACGCAAGGGTGGGCTCAACACCGATCGGAGCTTCATAGATCGCCGGCATGTCAAATTTGCCGGCAAGATATTCTGCCGCCGTTGTACCGATTTCACGGTAAGGTGCAATATTGAGCCATGCGGCTGGAAGCTTCCGAAGATCTTCGATCCCGGCCCCCCAGGGTGCAACGACGTTGACCGAAACGCCAAGGGTCTGGAGCATGCGGCGAAGGCTTGTCAGGTTGGCCCGAAGGTGAAATCCAAGGGAGGTAAAGCCGAGCAGGTTCACTGAAGGCGCCGCGGTTTTTTCCTGCGGAGCCGCATAACGCTTGACCAGCGTGGTAAAGAGCCCGTCAGCAGCCTCGTTTTCCGACACCCTGAACGGGTTGAGTGCATAAACCAGCAGCTTGTCTTCCGGTACACCGGAGTGCAGGGCAAGCTGGTTAAGATCTTCCTGGAGCAGCGCGGTACTGCAGCTCGGTGCGATTACCGTAAGTTCGGGATGGTAGTGGTGCTCAACCTGCTGAAGAGTTGAGGGAAGCCGTGATACTCCCTGAGCAAGGTCGCGTCCGCGGACAACGCTGATTGAGAGCCCCGGAAATGCCGGTGTCCGTTCAAGCATCGTGTAGGTTGCCGTGATATAATCATCACCCTGCGGGGCATGATAAACGGTGTGAACCCCTTTCATACTATTGGTGACTCGGCTGATACCATGAAGGGCGGTGCCCTCGTAGAGCCAGAAAGCTAAGCGCATACTTCTATAACGTTTGTTATTGCATTTTCCTTCAGTGAATTATTCAGCGCTCGGCATGACCCCTTCAAGCCACACTTCCTCGTCAAACGCCGGAAGCAAGCTGCGACGCTGGAGCGGTGAAACAAACAAATTGGCCAGAGGAAAGACACCCGACCAGCTATGAATAGAGGTCAGCATGAACTCCATGCTCCACTTCACAACAAATCCATGACCGACAAACGGGTTTGCTGTCATCAGCGATGTAACGATAAGATCAGGTTTGATGCGTTTGACATCCTCGAGCTGTCGATGAAAGTTCGGTTGTTCGACAACACGAACACCTTCGAGAGCCTCAAGTTCACGTGAATGAAATTTCTTGTTGATATAGGCACTGCTGCACTCAACAACATCGGCTCCTGCATTTTTCAGGAAGCGCCCCAGCGGCAGCTCCATCATGGTATCGGCAGTCAGAAACACCTTTTTACCCTTGAGCATATCGGTCTGTTTGCGGATCTTCTCCCATGCGGCTTTTTCACGGTCACGCAAATCGACGGTGATACCGAATTCGCGGGCGAGATCTTCCCAGAAAACTCTGGTTCCGTCAGGTCCGAAGGGAAAAAGCGAGTTCAGTACACGAGCACCCCGTTCACGGGCCAGCTTGACGGCAACCCTTGAAAGGTATGGCTGTATCGGAGCCAGTACGGTATCAGGTCCAATCGCAGGCATCCGATCAAAACGGGATTCAGGGAGAAACCCTCCGACAGCAATACCGAGCTCTTCGGCCTCAGCCCTGAGGTCATCGGCTGTGGCATCGTTTACTGATCCGAGAAAAACAACCTTTTTCTCTCCGGCGGGCGCTTCAGGACAGAAAGGCACCAGTGCATGAAGTACGGAGTCCTCTGCCTGGGTAAAATTATAGACCAGACCGCTTGCAGGGACAAAGAGCACCGGAACGTCCGGAGTACTCAAATGATGGGCCAGACCTTTAAAGTCAACCTTCATGACCTCGGGAGTACATGAAGAGAGAAGAAAAATCACAGAAGGATGATGATCGGCCTTTATTTCACCGATAATCTCCTCAAGGGTAGGCTCACTCTTGGAAAGGTCACCCTCCTCGATAAGGGCGATGCCGAAACGGGGTTTTGCAAAAATCATCATACCGAGAGCATTCTGCAAAAAATGTGCGCAGGTATGCGTTCCGAGTATGAGAAAAAAGCTGTCCTTGATCTTTTGATACATCCAACCGACACAGGCAAGGCCGCAGAAACTGTGTGTAACGTTATCTTCCTTGATTATCTGAACATCACCGGGGACCTGCATCATGAAGTGTTTCCTCCTGATTGTTACTGCCCACTCGTTACGCTTCTTTCAGAGGGAGAAAAAAAGCGTGACGGCGGTAAAACTTAAAGAAACTGAAGATAAAATATTTTCGGTAATCCCCCTACTCCCCCGACTCCGTTGCAGATGCTATTTTCGCTTTTACGGAAGCGGTTTTCTCTCCCAGACGTACTGCCCGGTCCCTTCGATCGTCAATTTTGATGACCGTGTAGACGCGCCGACCGCCTTTACTGAACGAATACTCATGAAGCTTTTTGGCCAGGTCAAACAAGAGGGACGCCGGTCCTTCAACCGTGGTGCCCATATCGTGAAGCCTGTAGCTGCACCCGCTTTCGGCAAGCAGCTCCTGAAGGCCGGCGACAAAGCTGCTCAGGCTCCCCTCCCTGCTGTCAAGCGGAATAACGGCAATATCCATCAAAGCCATGACATCATACTCCCGTATAGTTATCTGAAAACGGTCTCTGCGCGGCCGGGACCAACAGAAATAAAGGTAACAGATACCTGCAACGCATCTTCAAGGAAGGTTACATAGTTCTGCGCCTCGGGCTGCATTTCGGAGAATGTTCGGGCATGCGCGTTTGATGCCATCCACCCTTTCATGGTGGTATAGACCGGCGTCACTCTCGAAAGCGTCTGGTGATCGGTCGGGAAATCATGGATCTCTTTGCCGTCAAGCATATATGAAGTGCAGACCTTGACCTCTTCAAAGCTGTCAAGTACATCGAGCTTGGTAAGCGCAATTTCTGTAACACCATTTATCGTAAGCGAATAGCGAAGGGCAACCAGGTCAATCCAGCCGCACCTGCGTTTTCTTCCGGTTGTGGCGCCGAACTCGTGGCCAATCCGGCCGAGACGTTCGCCGATCTCATCCTCAAGCTCCGAAGGGAAAGCTCCGTTGCCGACTCTCGTCATGTAGGCCTTGCAGATACCGATCACTTTGCCGATATAGTTCGGCGCAATTCCGGAACCGGTACATGCGCCGCCGGATGTCGGATTTGATGAGGTCACATAGGGATAGGTTCCGTGATCGACATCGAGCAGACAGCCCTGTGCACCTTCAAGCAGAACGGTTTTTCCTTCCTTGAGCTGACGGTTCAGATAGAGCTGGGTATTGGTGACATAGGGATCGATGATCTTGTCGAACTCCTCGTACTCGCGTACCATGGTCTCGACATCGATTTCGTCCTTTTCATATATATTTTTGAAGAGCTTGTTCTTGGCTGCAAGGTTTTCCCTGAGTTTTTCCTGCAGCACCTCCGGATTGAGAAGGTCAACAACCCTTATGCCTTTACGGGCAAACTTGTCCTCATAGCTCGGACCGATGCCCCGTCCGGTCGTGCCGATTTTCTGGTCGCCCTGAGCGGTTTCGTGCAGGGTGTCAAGCAGTTTATGGTACGGCATTATGAGATGGGCATTGTGACTGATAAACAGCCTGCCTTTAACGGTGTAACCAAGTTCCTCGACCTTTCTGATTTCATCAAGCAGCGCCGCCGGGTCGATAACAACACCGTTACCGATAACACAGACACATCCTTCATTAAAGATGCCGGAGGGAATCAGGTGCAGTACGACAGTTTTATTATCGAAACAGATGGTATGACCGGCATTCGCCCCACCCTGGTAACGGACAACGATATCATACTTGTCCGACAGGTAATCAACAAGCTTTCCTTTGCCTTCATCACCGAACTGAGTGCCGACGATGACGGTAGCCGACTGAGAGGGTGTACTGAATTGTTTTGATTCCACGACGATTGGTTTTAACGGATATAATGATCAAAATGAGCAAGAAGCTCACTCTTTCCCTTTCCGGAAAAAGATGAATAATTTACAATAAATTTGGCTTTAGCCGCGCAACTTTCCATAATGCGCCGCGTCTTTACCATCTCCTTTTGCGTAAGCTTGTCAAACTTGGTCAGCACAATGCCATACGGCTTGTCATGATACTCAAGAAAATTCAGCATTGCACGGTCGGATTCCATGGCAGGATGACGGGAGTCGAAAAGAAGCACAACCAGTGAAATAGTACCCCGCTGCTCAATATAGGAGGAGAGCAGATGGCCCCAGGCGGCTTTCTGTTCCTGACCGACTGCCGCGTAACCGTAGCCCGGAAGATCAACGAAATAGAGATCCCGGTTAATCAGAAAAAAGTTAATCAATCGTGTTTTTCCCGGCGTCGCGCTGGTTTTGGCAAGCCCTTTCAGTCCGGTAAGGGAGTTGAGAAGAGTCGATTTGCCTACATTGGACCTGCCTGCGAATACTATTTCAGGAAAGGATTCTTCCGGCAGACCGGAAAGGGCGGAAACACTTATGTGAAAGGCGGCGTTAATGATCTTCATACAAAAAGAGCAGTCATAAGGTCTTCTCTATTAATTTGTTCCGCAGTACGATTACTTCGTTGGGCGGTGCTCAAAATCCTCATCCCGACCTGTCGGGACTCCGGTTTCTCCGCTCCGTCCGTCTTGTACTCATCCTGCTCACGACAATTAATAAAGATGCCTATAAAAAAGAGCAATAAAAAGGAAGCTAAAAACCTTGCGTTAAAAACCCAAATGTTTAACTTTCATCCGGCTTTTTACGTATTACATCCCGGCACCTCCAATAAATTGTTGTGTGCGGTTTGAGTGCGATCCCGACTTGTCGGGACAAAAAGCAATCGAATTGCGTAAAAATTTATAGCGGTGCCAATCCTCCAAAAAGGAAGAACAAGAGAAGATGTCACTCTTCATATATAACTCCCTCAGCAGAACCAAAGAGCAGTTTGAACCGCTGCATCCGGGATTCGTAAGCATTTATGTGTGCGGACCGACCGTTTATGGTCACTCCCATCTCGGCCATGCAAAAAGCTACGTATCGTTTGACGTGGTTGTACGCTGGCTGCGCCATTGCGGTTACCAGGTCAAATATGTTCAGAACATCACTGACGTAGGGCACCTTACCGATGACGCTGATGAAGGTGAGGATAAAATCATGAAACAGGCCCGCCTTGAAAAAATCGACCCGATGGAAATCGCGCAGTTCTATACCCGCAGTTTCTATGAAGATATGGATATGCTCGGCGTTCTGCGCCCCAATATTGCTCCGGCAGCTACCGGCCACATTCCGGAGCAGATCGCTCTGATCGAACGTCTGGTTGAAACCGGTCACGCTTATGAGGTAAACGGCAACGTCTATTTCTCGGTTGAGTCTTTTTCCAGATATGGAAAGCTGTCCGGACGAACGGACCTTGAAGCACATCAATCCGGCAACCGGGTGGAGGTGCGCTCTGAAAAACGGCACCCATCCGATTTCGCCCTCTGGAAAAAAGCCGAAGAGAGCCATCTGATGAAGTGGCGCTCTCCCTGGAGTACCGGCTACCCCGGCTGGCACCTGGAGTGTTCGGCTATGTCGATGAAGTATCTGGGCGAAACGATCGATATTCACGGCGGAGGAATGGAAAACAAGTTTCCCCACCATGAGTGTGAAATTGCCCAGGCCGAAGCCGTTACCGGAAAACCCTACGTCAGGTTCTGGATGCACAACAACATGGTGACGGTCAACGGCATAAAAATGGGTAAATCCCTGAAAAACTCCGTGAACCTGAAGGAGTTGTTCAAGAATACCGATCCTCTGGTTATCAGATTCTTCATTCTTCAATCCCATTACCGTTCACCACTCGATTATTCCGAGACTGCCATAAAGGCATCTGCTACCGGTCTGGAAAAACTCCGTGAGACCATGAGAAGGCTCCAGGAGAGTAAAACCGGAAGCGGCTCGTTTGAGGTGGGCCCATTTGTCCAGCGTTTTAACGAAGCGATGGATGATGATTTCAATACCCCGATTGCCGTATCCGTACTTTTTGATCTCTCAAAAGCAGTTAACGCGGCACTTGACCGTGGCGAGGGAATGTCGGAATCCTCCCGGGAAGAGGTGAAAGCTTTTATGAAACAGGCAGGAACAGAGATTCTGGGAATCCTGAAACCTGATGGAGCGACCAGCGGAAGTCAGAGCGCAGAAACGAGCAAAACGCTTGATGGTGTTATGTCAGTCCTGCTTCAACTTCGCGCAGAGGCTCGAAAAAACAAGGATTTTGCACTCAGCGATCAGATTCGCGACAAGTTGCTAGAAGCAGGGGTAGAGATCAAGGACACCAAAGAAGGAGCATCCTGGTCAGTAAAATCCTGATCCCGACTGGTCGGGACTAAAGGTACTCTTCCAGCCCCTCCCTTCTCAGCATATCGACAACTTCACCGACACGGTGTGAGTACCCTTTGCCGCACACAAGAAGCGCATTATCTGTCTCTACAATGAGCACGTCACTGATACCGATCGCACAGACAACCTTGCCCGCCGGCTTTCTGACATAGATATTTTCGCAGTCGATCTGCACAAGGCGGCTGTCGGGTTGCTCGGCACCAAGCACTGCCCGACTGCCCGCAACTTTCATAACCTCGTCCCAGTTACCGAGATCAGTCCAGCCGAACTCTCCGGTGAGCACAAAAACCAGTTCAGCTTTCTCCATGATGCCATAATCTATGGAGATCGGATGTATCCATGAATAGACGTCCTCAATAACCTTGTCTTCAGACCTGGTTCCGATATGCTCGTAAATATTGAGCAGATCCTTGTAGAGATCAGGCATGGAACGTTCAAACTCATGGGATATGGCATCGATATGCCAGATAAATACCCCGCTGTTCCAGTAAAAATCCCCGCTCTCAAGAAACTGCACAGCCGTCGTATAATCCGGCTTTTCAGCAAAGGCTTTGACTCTGAAAAGCTGGAAATCATAATCTTCGAAATCTATCAGCGGCAAGGGGAGCTGTTCGTCTGCCTGAATGTAACCATAAGCGTCTTCCGGTCTGTCTGCACTGATACCTATGGTAACCAGACCTTTTTTCTCGCGTGCAATCTCGATACCTGAATCGACAAGTTTTATAAATGCCGCATCATCAAGTACGAGATGGTCGGATGGCAGTACAACGGTAATTGCATCCGGATCTCTTTTTTTAATATAGGCAGTTGCAAGAGCGATACAGGGAGCGGTATTGCGGCTGGCAGGTTCAACAATAATATTTTCAGGCCTGATGATGCCAGGGGAATTTAAAAGCAGCGAACGTCCAAGCTCACCGGTAATAACGAGAATATTCTCATCTATCACGGAACCTCTGATGCGCTCTATTGTTTTGGCGATCATGGTGCCTTCATCAAAAAGATCAAGAAACTGCTTGGGTATTTTTTTCCTCGATACCGGCCACAGATTTCTACCTATTCCCCCAGCCATGATCAAAGCAAAGACATGGTTACTTGAACCGTTTTTCATTGATCTGTTATTCCCTGTAAGGATTTTGATAAAAACAGCACTCTACATCGCACTATCGCAGTAATTTACAATTATTTCCGCTCAAATATTATGACAGGCGATCATGATTGTTACGTCCCATTTGTCATTCATCCTAAAATGTCGTTTTTTGGGGGTAAACAACTGAACAGAAGGATTACCCGGATGGAACAATTGAACAATGATTTATCGACACTGCAGACTTTATGTGCAGAACACTCCATAGCGCTTGACACTTCCCGGCTTGAAAAACTGGTGCATTACTGCCGTCTGCTTGAAGAGTGGAATACGAAGGTAAATCTGATCAGCCGCAAGGAGGATGCTCCGATCATCATCAAACATATCTTTCATTCGCTTCTGATCAGTGCCTATCACACTTTCAGGGAGGGTGAAAAAGTTCTTGACCTCGGTACAGGAGGCGGTCTGCCGGGTATCCCCCTCTCCATTGCTTTTCCCGAAACCAAGTTTTTACTGGTCGATGCGACCGGAAAGAAAATCGCAGCATGCCAGGCAATGATTAAAGAACTCGGCCTGAGTAATGCCATTGCAATGCATACCAGAGTGGAGGAGCTGAAAGGGGTTGTGTTTGATACGGTACTTTCGAGACAGGTCGCCCCGCTTGAGCAACTCTGCGGATATGCAGGCCCTCTGTTGAAACGGGATGGAATACTTATCTGCCTGAAGGGTGGTAATCTTGAAAAAGAAATTTCAATGGCGATAAATTCCAGAAAGGATCACAATGGATTCCCTTCAGAAGTGGAACTGCACCCGATCGATGATATCAGTACTTTTTTCTCTGAAAAACAGATAGTCATTGCCCGTCGATAGAACTCTATCCGACAGGCAATGACTAACAATGTTTACTAAAGCAGAGAGCGCTCTGTACCGGTTTATCAGGCTGTAGCTGCTACTGCGGTTTCCTCGGTTTTCTTCGAACCTTTGACTCGTTTTGCGCGATCCTGCTTGCCCGCTTTCGGAGCTGCCGGATAGGCTTCAGTGTAATCTACAAGCTCGATAACAGCCATTTTTGCTGCATCGCCGAAACGCGGGGCGAGTTTTACAACCCTTGTATAACCGCCGTTACGTGTACCGACTTTGGCAACAATTTCTTCAAAAAGAATTCTTATTACCTGCTTGTCGCGGATATCCTTGAAAATTTCGCGCTGTGCATGAACCGTTCCTACACGAGCTTTGGTAATGAGCTTTTCAGCTATCCGGCGCAACTCCTTTGCCTTTGCTTCTGTCGTCTCAATTCGCTTGTAGAGGAACAGCTGTGTTGACAGATTGCTGAGTGTCGCCTTTCTATGGGCTGCGGTTCTTCCGAGTTTTCTTGCCGGCTTAACTTTACGCATGACTGGTTTCTGTTCTCAATATTTCTAAAAAATCGGTTACTCTGTTTATCATTTCATCTGATACTTGGTAATATCCATACCAAATTTCAGGTCAAACTTTTCAAGCTGCTCTTTCAGTTCCGTCAAAGACTTCTTGCCGAAATTCTTGTAGTTGAGCAACTCATCCTCCTTGCGTGAAACCAGATCACCTATGGTATCGATTTCTGCAAGTCTCAGGCAGTTGTGTGAACGAACCGAGAGGTCAAGGTCTTCAATCTTTGTATGCAGAAGTCTGCGCATCGTCTCAAACTCATCATCCTGCTGCTTGAACTCTTCTTCGGTAAACTCCTCCTCGGTTGGAGAGAAGTTGGCAAAGAAGGTTACATGATCGGTAATGATCTTGCCTGCAAGACTGATCGAGTCATCCGGAGTCACAGAACCGTCAGTTTCAACATCAAGAATCATTTTCTCGTAATCGGTACGCTGACCAACACGGGTATTCTCGACAGTAAACTTCACGTTTCTGATCGGCGTATAAATGGCATCAATAGCGATATATCCAAGCGGCATGCCTTCAGGCCTGTTTTCCTCCGCCGGCATATAACCACGACCCCTGCCGATATAGAGATCGATTTTCAGGGTAGCACCTTCATTAACGGTAGCAATGTGCATATCCTTGTTCAAGACCTCAAACTCACCCTCAAGAGGGGTAATATCTCCTGCCATGAACTCCTTGGGCCCAACAATGGTAAGAGTTGTTTTGCAGTTTCTTTTACAGGTTGACTTGAAGCGGACCTTTTTAAGGTTCAGAACTATTTCAGGTACATCCTCACGTACACCATCGACAGCTGCAAACTCATGAAAAACTCCATCTATTTTCAGACCTGTAATTGCAGTTCCCGGTAGTGAGGCAAGCAGAACCCTTCTCATAACGTTTCCGAGGGTCACACCGTAACCGCGTTCCAGCGGCTGAGCGATGAACCTGCCGAAACTATCAGTATGATTGGCTTCGTCAACCTCTATTTTTGCAGGCATCTGCATCTGGTATATCATAGTATTTATACCTTAGAATTCATTAAAATCACTTCGAATACAGCTCAACAACCAACTGTTCGTTATATGGTTCCTGTATTTCCTCTCTCTCTGGAACACTCAGGAATACCGCTTTCTGGTTGGCTTTGTCAACCTGGATCCATGTAGGAATACGGGATTCCGGCGCCTTATTGAGCGAATCCGTTACCGCTCCCATATTCTTGCTTCTCTGGCGGAACTCGATGAGGTCGCCCGGAGCGACAAGGTAAGATGGAATATTTACCTTCTTGCCGTTGATGAGAAGATGACCGTGTGTAACAAGCTGACGTGCACCTGAACGTGATGGTGCAAATCCGCTGCGGAAAACGATATTATCAAAACGTCTTTCGAGCAGCTTGACAAGGTTGTCACCGGTAACACCCCTCTGGGACGCAGCCTTCATAAAGTAATTCCTGAACTGCTTCTCAAGAATTCCGTAAATATACTTCATCTTCTGCTTTTCTCTAAGCTGAAGAGCATATTCTGATACTTTCCCTTTCCTCGACTGCCCATGCTGACCTGGAGGAAATGGACGTCTTTCGAGATATTTTTCAGCTTTCGGAGTAAGTGCAACTCCTAATCTGCGGGATACTTTTGTTATCGAGCCTCTGAATCTTGCCATGTCAATTGCTTCATTGAATTTCTATGAATATATAAAATCAGACCCTTCTGCGCTTCGGAGGCCGGCATCCATTATGCGGAAGAGGTGTAATATCCTTGATGGTACGCACATCAAGACCTGCTCCCTGCAACGCCCGAATTGCCGCATCACGTCCGGCACCTGGGCCTTTGATAAAGACATTGACATGCCTCATCCCTAAGTCATACGCTTCCTTTGCAGCTGCTTCCGAAGTAATCTGGGATGCATAAGGGGTGTTCTTTTTAGAACCCTTGAATCCGTTTTTACCGGCGCTCGACCAGGAAACCGTATTGCCCTGAAGATCGGTAATGGTTACCATAATGTTGTTGAACGATGCCTTGATGTGTACAGCACCTTCAGGGGTAACCTTTACTTTCTTTTTTTTCCTGCTTATTGTAGCCATGAACTTACATTCTTTAGTCTCGAAGATTTTATTGCCTGCACACTACTACTTCTTGGCGGCCTTTTTCTTGCCAGCCACAGTCTTACGTTTACCCTTTCTGGTCCTTGCATTGGTCGAGGTTCTCTGTCCGCGAACCGGCAGCGAGCGGCGGTGACGCAACCCCCTGTAGCAACCGATATCCATAAGGCGCTTGACAGCAGTCTGCTGCTCACCACGAGCCTGACCCTCTACCTTATAACTCTCGGCAATAATTTCCCTGATCGCATGCGCTTCTTCATCGT
>Ga0326726_10001182_pt1 | contig 24307 bp, 24 predicted proteins | sample MHFenrmetagenome_2_FD_207603 | JGI IMG/M metagenome (GOLD analysis project Ga0326726, IMG submission 207603) | Lab enriched peat soil microbial communities from Michigan Hollow, Ithaca, NY, United States - MHF15MN | ecosystem: Environmental > Terrestrial > Soil > Wetlands > Peat | place: USA... | reverse complement strand
ACACGGACAAGAACGCAGGCAACAGCAAGACGGTAACCCTGAACAGTGCAACGTTGTCGGACGGCAATGGTGGAAACAACTACACGCTGACCCTGTTGGGCAACAGCACGAGCGTGATCAATAAGGCCACGCTGACGATCGGAGCGATGGGAGTGAGCCGTGTATATGACGGGACAATGGATGCAACAGTGATGTTGTCGGACAACAGAGTAAGTGGCGACGTGCTCTTCAGTAGTTACGGCGTAGCGAGTTTTGCAGGTAAGACCGCAGCGAAGGGAAAGACGGTAAACGTAAGCGGTCTGGGTGTGAGCGGACCGGATGCAGGGAACTACACATGGAATACGACCGCGATGACGACGGCGGATATCGATCCTGCGATAGCAACGCTATCGTCTACGAACGGGCTTACCTACAGCGGGACAAATCATGTGGCTGCAAATCAGATTGTGGTGACGGGTGTGCACGGTGAGACTCTTAGCCTGTCAGGGACAGGGAATGGGACCGCAGCCAGCAGTCAGGTGGCGGACAATGCAACTAACTACATCACGAATCTGGGTTCGCTGACGCTTTCTGGCGGCACCGGTGATGCAAATAATTATGTGTTGCCATCACTCAGTTCCCGAAGCGCCAACAACACGATCAGCATGGTGCCGGCCAGCCTGACGATTACTGCCAACGATGCGGACAAGCAGTATGACGGAGTGGAATACCATGGTGGCAACGGTGTGAGCTATATCGGGTTCGTTGCCGGTGAGGCCAGCAGTGTGCTTGCCGGCGCTGTCAGCTACAGCGGCTCCAGCCAGGGTGCGGTTGATGCCGGAAGTTACACGATCATACCGGGCGGGTTGAGTTCAGGTAATTATGATATTACGTTCAATAATGGTGTGCTGACTGTCACCCCGTATTTCCTGGTGACTCCAGCTTTGATCGTCGACAATAATTTTGCCAATGCCTATAGAGCCGGGTATGAGGAGATGAGCCGCCTGACTGTTACGCTGGATGATGTGTCTGGAGTGATACAGGTTTCCATTCCCCAGGATATGATCCGTCCGGGATCGGTGGTTTACTTCGATTTGCCTGATGAGGTCAAGAGTGCATTGTTATTGAATGGCGGTGTCGAGAACGTCATGATGGAATATGGAGCTTCATTGCCTGTATGGATGAGCTATGATCACGGGCAGAAAGCATTCGTTATCGTTGATGCCCCAGCAGGTTTGTTCCCTGTGAGAGTAAAGGTAAGTCTCGGTAATTTGAGTTGGGTGGTCGATATTTCGGTACAGGGTATGTGATTGGGGCGTTGGTGATGGAATAAATTTCAGTGGAATCCCATAATATTTTTTACAAAAGCCGGCTTCGTAACCTGATAAAATCATAACCATATTTCGCTTATCCGAGCCCCTGATATCCATTGTTGGGATGAACGATAAACGTGCAAATCATGTAATTTATATGATGCTGGACGGCCACAGTGATAAGAGAGGCTGATATCTGGATGCGGGGAAATGAATAACATCGGAAGGTAGCTGGTGTCGGGAATCCTGAAAATTGCATTGAAGCTGCTTGTCAATGACAAAAGCAAGTTTACTGCCTTGCTTGTTGGCATTACCTTTGCTGTTTTCCTGATGCTGATGATGATGTCAATGTTTTCAGGCATCCTAACCAGGTCTTCCTCATCGGTTTACAATATCGGCGCCAAGATCTGGGTCATGGATCCGGCGGTTAATAACGCCACCAGCAGTATCCCCATGCCGGATTACGTATTGTCTACGGCAAGGAGCATCAAGGGGGTGAAGTATGCCGTGCCACTCTATTTCGGCGGTGCGCAGGTGAAACTCAAAAGTGGAGCCTACCAGGCCGTGACGGTTGTCGGCCTCGATGATGCGACACTTTATGGACGCCCTGAATTGATCGAAGGAAAGATCGAGAATATTTTTGCCGAGAACGCCTTCCTGGTGGTCAAAGATGCAGAGTACAACAAACTCGAAAAACCGGTAGTTGGGACCGAGTTTGAAATCAACGATTTCCGCGGAGTCGTTGTCGGCGTGGCCAAGGTTGCCTCTTCAGGTCTTTTCGGCGTGCCAACCCTATATACGACCTTCAGTCGAGCCATTACCTATATCCCATCAACGCGATTTACCACCTCATTCATTCTGATCGAGCCGAAAAACGAGTCGGATATTCCTTTTATACAGGGGGAGATCAAAAAGCTTGGCTACCAGGCTCTGACCAGGGCCGAATTCGTCCAGAAGATCACCAATTTCTATACCTTCAAGACCGGTCTCGGGATGAATATCCTGTTGATGACGGCAATCAGTTTCATCGTAGGGCTCTCCATCTCCGGCCAGACGTTTTATACCTTTATTCTTGAGAATCTCGAAAAGTTCGGGGCCATGAAGGCCATCGGTGCCAAAGGGTACGAACTGGTGTACATGATTCTTTTTCAGGCATCGTTTACTGCGCTTGTCGGATATGGACTGGGAGTGGGGTGCGCCTCGACGTTCATGATTCTTGCGCGGTTGCGCCTGCCTGACTATGCGGCCCAGCTTACCTATCCGATTCTCGCTTTTGCGTTTGTGATGGTTGTTATCATTGCCGGCGTTTCGAGTTATATCGGTGTCCGGAAAGTGCTCCAGATTCAACCATTCGATATTTTCAGGGGCTGATATGGAGACATTTGCGATCAAGGCAAATAATGTAACCAAATGGTTCGGTGAAGGGGATGCTCGTACCATAGCGGTCCGGGAGGCGAATTTTGAGGCCCGGTATGGCGAGCTGCTTTATATCGTTGGTCCATCGGGAAGCGGCAAGACGACGCTTCTCAGCATGATTTCAGGCATCCTCAAGCCGAACGGCGGGAATGTGATTGTCGAAGGCAAAGATCTCTGGGCGATGTCCGATGATGAGATTGCAGACCTCCGCTTGAACAGGATCGGCTTCGTTTTTCAGGATTACCACCTTTTTCCCCGATTGACCACGGTCGAAAACGTGGCGATACCTTTGATCCTGAAGAAAACGAATTGGAATGAAGCGATCAGGATCTCTTTGGAATACCTGGAGATCGTTGGCCTGAAAGATCGGGCGCAGTTGCAGCCGGTGAAGTTGAGCGGTGGAGAGCAGCAGCGTGTCGCAATTGCGCGGGCTATTGTAAGCAAGCCGGACATTCTGATCTTCGACGAACCGACGGCATCGCTGGATGGTGATACCGGAAGAAAGATCGTCGAATTTGTCAAGAGCAACATTCTCAACGACAAGCGATGCATTATCATAGTGACCCATGACAGCAGGATTTACGAGTATGCGGACACCATTATGAATATGGAGGACGGTAAAATTATCGGCTTTGAAAAGAATAGTGGAAATGAGAACTAAACTGTTTATCGGACTTGCGATCCTCGGTATCTGTCTCGGGATCGGGACCGCATATTTCATGAGGATGCAGCCAAAGCCGCAACCCCCTGCTTTCAGGCCGGCATCGAATCCCTATGAGAAGGGGATCTATGCCAATGGCATCATTGAAAGTGCCCAGACCAGCGGAGCGAATGTCAATATTTACCCTGAAGTTGCCGGTACGGTATTGAAAATCCCAGTCGCTGAAGGTCAGCAGGTAAAGGAGGGAGACGCTCTGCTCATCTTGGACGATTCTGTGCAGAGGGCTACTGCCGAGTCGGCCAAAGCGCAGATCGAAGTAGCAAAGACGACACTGAAAAGTTTGCAGGACCAATACAGCAAGCAGAAAGCCTCATGGCAGCTCGACCCCAGATCGGTAAGCAGGGATGCCCTGGATACGGCTGAAAATGCAGTCAAGGGTGCAAAAGCAAACATGGAACTTGCTCAAAAGCAATATCGTGCGGCAAATACCCTATTGGCAAAATATGTCATCAAGGCAGTATCCGATGGAGCTGTTCTATCTGTCAACACTGCAGTCGGAAGTTACATCTCGAGCCTGGGGGTTTACGATACATACTCCGGAGGATCGCTCCCTGTCCTCGTCATGGGAAACCTGCACAGCGATCTCGCTGTCCGGTGTTTTATCGACGAGATACTGATCCAGAGGATTCCTGACCCATCGCAGATGAGTGCCAGAATGTTCCTTCATGGAACCGATATCAGCATCCCTTTGAAATTTGTCCGGGTTCAGCCGAAAGTTTCTCCCAAGATTGAGCTGTCGAGCCAGAGAACGGAGCGTGTCGATGTGAGGGTTTTACCCGTCATTTTCAGTTTTGAAAAACCGAAAGGGATCTCTTTATATCCCGGTCAACTTGTCGATGTATATATCGGTGGACAACGTGCGACATCCAAATAGCAGCAGGCCTGTGGCGGTGCCGACCCGGCATGTTCACAGATGTATCTCCCTGTTGGTCTCCTGCAGCCTCTCGCTTCTTTTATTGTCGGGCTGTGCCGTTGGCCCTGATTTCGTGCGCCCCGAAGCTCCCCCGGTCAGCCATTTTAATCGAGGTGGTGATCCTGCAGAAACACCGGCAATCAACGGGGTGTCCCAGCGCTTCGAACACCATGCCAGTCCATCGGCAGAGTGGTGGAGGTTGTTCGGATCCAGGCAGATCGATTCACTGGTTACCCGGGCTTTGGACGAGAATCCCGGATTACAGGCGGCCGAGGCAAGCCTCAGGCAAAGCCAGGCCAATCTTCGCGCAGGATCAGGGATTTTTTATCCCCAGGTCAGCGCAATGTTCAGTCAGACACGGGAAAAGAGTTCGCCGGCTGTCACCGGAAGTCCCCTTGCGGGGAACATATTCAATGTGACGACTTTGTCGGCGACAGTAAGCTACAGCCTCGATGTTTTCGGCGGACAACGTCGAGCCGTCGAAGGCCTGAGCGCCCAGGTCGATCAGCAGCGTGCTCTCGCCCTTGGTGCATATATGACGCTTTCCGGAAACATTGTGAATACCGCAATCGCAATGGCGGCCTACCGTGCTGAACTTGAAGAGGTCGAACAGATGATTGCGTTTGAGAGGGATCAGTTAGGTATTGCCGAAAAGCAATATCAGGCGGGCTTGACGGTCTATGCCGGCGTACTTGCGTTACGTAACCAACTGGCAGCGCTCGAGGCGACGCGTCCCCCTATCAGGCAGAAATTGAGCCAGTCCGAACATCTTCTCGCCACTCTTCTGGGCAAAGCTCCGGCTGAGTGGGATCCGCCGGCAATCATGCTGTCCGACATCTCGATCCCGTCTCGCCTGCCGCTCTCTTTTCCCTCGGATTTGGTTCGCCAACGGCCTGACATTCTTGTCGCCGAAGCCCAATTGCACCAGGCCAGCGCTGGCATTGGTGTGGCTACCGCCGCGATGTTTCCCGGTTTTACGCTGAACGCAAGTTATGGCAGGACAAGTCCCGTCATGAACAGTTTGCTGGACGAAAAAAACAGCGTCTGGGGGTTGAACGGCAACATCACGGCTCCATTACTGAATGGGGGCACGCTCGCTGCGAAACGTCGGGCGGCGATTGATGCCTATCAGCAAAGCGCCGCACTATACCGGCAGACGGTTCTTGTTGCGTTTGGCCAGGTCGCCGATGTTATAAGAGCGCTGGAACATGATGCCGAGCTTACCCAAATCGAAGCTCAGGCCGTGAAGGACACAAGCCTCTCCCTCGACCTTGTTAAAGTCAACTACAAGTCGGGATTGGTAAACTACCTGCAGGTAATTCTCGCCGACATCCAGTATCATCAGGCCCGAATGGGTTACCTGCAGGCCCAGGCCCAGCAGTTGCAGGACACGACGGCCCTATTTGTCGCTCTGGGCGGGGGTTGGCCAAATGATTCGCGTGCAGGAAAAATGGTCGGTATGGAGCCGGGTGAATAGCGGGAACACTCCCTCACTATCACCTCTTCCATGCCAGGTATATGTAATGCAGGGGATCCTGACGTCATGCTATCCCACCCTGCTTCAGCTTGGTTATCTACTGACAGCGACATATGAACAGTTCAGGCAGTGAACCTGCGTCTCCGATACTCGGAAATTTTGAGGAGATTTCCGGACAATTCCATTTTTTTGAACTGGATAAGGAGATGGCCGACTATCTGAATAACCATATTGCGGAGCCTCATCGTCATGCGTATCATGAGATAATCTGGGTCCGGCAAGGGTCAGCATCACACCTGCTCGATGGGGAGGTCCTGGAATTTCCCACTTATACCGCTCTTGTTGTCCCTAAAGGCAGGATTCATCGATTTAAACCTACCGTCGACTGCCGTGGGTCTGTCATAAGGTTCAAGGATGAATTTCTCCTGGATACCTCACATCTGATCTTTTCCCGGTTTGCCGGGCATACAGCCCTGAAACTTACTGCTGAACAGGCTTCGGGCATAGAGAACTATCTTGAGCTTCTTCGTTCTGAATATGGGCAATCCGATCCGTATAATCTGCAGACTCTCAGGTACCTTTTAGCCGCTTTCACTGCAAAACTGGAGGAGATGCGCCTGCTTCAGTCACAAATGGTCCCCAGGGATTTCACCCGGACCCAGTGCATCTGGAATCGATTCAGCGCCATCATCGAAGAGAAGTTCAAGACCGAGCACAAGGTAAGCTACTATGCCTCAGAGCTTGGAGTTACACCGCGCAAGCTGGGAGCGATCGTCAGACTCTATACCGGCAAATATGTTTCCGAGGTCATTGACGAACGACTGATCACCGAAGCGAAACGGTTGATTCTTTTTTCTGATCGCACGATCAAGGAGATCGCCTTTGAACTTGGCTTTGAGGAGCACTCCTATTTCACCAAGGTCTTCAGGAAGTTGAGCGGGAAAACACCGGCGGATTTCAAGCAGAACGATATTTCTGCATAAAATTACCAGCCTTTATTTCGAAAGTATCATCATTTGTTTTGCTGTAAGCCGTATCTATTTATAGGACAAAAACAGTCCTGTATGATAAGTACAATCCTGGTCAAGCCTGAAGAATAAACACAAAACAGAAAGGGATAAACAACATGAAACACTTTATCAGTGGTATCGTCGTCGGCCTGGCACTGCTGCTTTCGACAATTGCATCCGCATCCACCTGGAGCATCGATCCGGATCATTCAAGTGTAGGATTCAAGGTCAGGCACCTCATGGTGTCGAACGTCAAGGGTAATTTCGAGAAGTACAGCGGGGTGGTCGACATTGATGACAAGGATATTACAAAGTCGAAAGTTGATGTCACCATCGACCCGAATTCCATCAACACGAATGTTCAGAAACGGGATGAGCACCTGCGCAGCGCCGATTTCTTCGATGCAGCCAAATATCCGGCCATGACATTTGTCTCCAAAAAATGGTCACATGCCGGGAAGGGTGCACTGAAGGTTACGGGAGACCTGACGATCCATGGTGTTACCAGAGAGGTGGTCCTGAATGTCGCGCCGTTTTCACAGGAAAGCAGGGATCCATGGGGCAACATCAGGAGAGGAACCTCGGCAAGCACGAAAATCAACCGCAGGGATTTCGGTCTTACCTGGAACAAATCACTTGAAACCGGCGGTATGCTTGTTGGTGATGACGTTGACATCTCGCTTGAGGTAGAAATGATCAAGGCTCAAACGAAATGATAAAAGAACGCCTTGCGAGTGATAACAGCTTTTTTTTTTATAACTCATAGAGTAGGGGAGTCGTGATGGGAATGGTTATGCCGGCTGTTTTTTTAGGGCATGGCAACCCGATGAATGCGCTTCAGTCCAACGTTTACACTGAAGGCTGGCGCCATTTAGGGTTGAGCATCCCGCGACCCAGGGCGATTCTGGCCATATCAGCTCATTGGTATGTTTCAGAAGTTGCAGTAACGGGTAGCTCTTCGCCTGAGACGATACACGATTTCCATGGTTTTCCGCGTGAGCTCTATGAGTTTACCTGGCCTGCGCCGGGCAGTCCGGAGCTTGCAGAACAGGTCCGGAAGAAACTTCAGCCGCTCAATGTTCGTTTTGATGAACAGAGGGGGCTGGATCATGGTACATGGGCGGTGCTCTGCCATATGTATCCGGAAGCAGACATCCCGGTCGTCCAGCTTGGCATCGATGAAACGAAGGGGGCGGACTTCCATTATGAAATTGGCCGCCTACTTCAGCCTCTCAGAGATGAAGGCATCCTGATTGTCGGAAGTGGCAATCTTGTTCATAACCTTCGATCTTACGCATGGGGAGACGATTACGCGCAGCCTTTTGACTGGGCGGTGCGATTCGAAGCGCAAGCAAAGAAGCTCGTGCTCGAAGGCCGGGATCGCGAGCTTGTCGGATACCGGAGCATGGGCGAGGATGCCCGGCTTTCTGTTCCATCTCCAGACCACTTCCTGCCGCTGCTCTATGTGCTGGGCTTGCGAAGGGAAGGCGATAAGGTGAGCTTCCCGGTAGAGGGCATCGAGGGCGGGTCGCTTTCCATGCTTGCCGTGCGAATCGGCTGATTGTAAAGGAGGGTCGAGATATCTCTTAGTAAAATTGAACGAATTTTGTTATGAACCAGTATCGTATTGCCGTTGTTATCGGCAGCATCAGAAAGGATTCATTGAATCGCCGTTTTGCCGATGCCCTTGCCAGGCTGGCACCGCCGGAGTTCTCGTTCATGCATGTAAAGATTGACGATTTGCCTTTGTACAATCAGGATGACGAGGGACGTCCGACGGAGTCTGTGATTCGTCTGAAACAGGAAATCAGGGATGCTGACGGCCTTCTCTTTGTCACGCCAGAATACAATCGTTCAATTCCCGGCGTGCTCAAGAATGCTATCGACCAGGCTTCGCGACCCTATGGGCAGAGTGTATGGACCGGCAAGCCGGCAGGAGTTATCGGTGTCTCTCCGGGAGCCGCAGGCACTGGCATGGCTCAGCAGCATTTGCGCAATATTCTCGTGTTTCTCGATGTTCCCGCACTTTGTCAGCCCGAGGCCTTCATCCAGGCAAAGGAGGGGCTGTTCGATGAGGACGGTGGCATCGGCCCTGCCAGCCTGCAGTTCCTGCAGGGCTGGATGACGCGATACGTCGCTTGGGTGAAGCGGCATAAAACCTGACAAGGAGGTGCGACTATGTTGCATATCAGAAAAGCCGATGAGCGAGGACACGCTGATTACGGTTGGCTGAACTCCTGGCACACGTTTTCCTTCGCCGACTATTACGACCCGAAGTATATGGGGTTTCGCTCGTTACGGGTCATCAACGACGACAGGGTTCAACCGGGTATGGGCTTCGGGACCCATCCTCACCGGGACATGGAAATAATATCATATGTCCTTGAGGGGGCGCTTGAACACCGTGACAGCATGGGCAGCGGATCGGTCATCCGTTCAGGTGATGTACAGCGCATGAGTGCCGGTACCGGGATAACCCACAGTGAGTTCAATCCATCAGAGACCGAACCTGTACATTTTATGCAGTTCTGGATACTGCCGGAAAAAAAGGGATTGACGCCGGAATATGAACAGAAGTTTTTTTCTGATGATGAAAAACGGGGCTCATTGAGGCTTATCGCTTCGCCGGATGGCCGTGAGGGTTCCGTTTCTATCCATCAGGATGCCATTCTCTTTGCCTCACTGCTGGGTTCAGGTGAAGAAATTGTCTACACAATATCACCCGATCGGCATATCTGGCTGCAAGTGGCTTGCGGAAAGATTTCTGTCAACGGATATACGCTTGATAAGGGGGACGGTGCAGCGGTCAGCGAAGAGGAGCGGTTATTGATTGAAGGGCTTGAAAAGGCTGAACTCCTGCTTTTCGATCTGGCCTGACAGTTTATTGAAATCAACGCATATCACCCTTTGCGTCGCTTCCACCGGCTTGATTCATTTTTTCTCAACATGCGTTTGGCAGCGCCTGGAAACATGCAGATGGAAGATAACCGGGATAATTGATTGCAATAAATCAGATAGCATGCTATCAATTATATATGAATACAACTGAGGCTGTAATAAATCGAAGTAACCTCATTTATCGTCTTGGGCTTCTGACAAGACGGTGGCAGAAGGTTCTGGATACCGAGTTTCGAGATGTAGGGCTGACCGATGCCACATGGCGATCTCTTCTCCATTTACACCTTCCTGGTAATGGCGTTCGTCAGAAAGACCTGGCGGCTTCGATCGGTATTGAAGGTCCATCTCTTGTCCGGATTCTTGACGATCTGGTGGGCAGGGGACTTATCCATAGATCCGAGGATGAATCGGATCGTAGAGTCAAGCGTCTCAGGCTGACTTCTGAAGGCCAGTCGGTGATTGTCCGTATTCGGGAGATCCTGGTTCCCCTCGAAAAACATCTGCTCAGTAAATTCAGTGATCAGGACATCGCACGGTTTGGAGAGTTTATCCGGGCTCTTGAATCTTCGGTAAATGACTCATTTCAGCGCCTGGTACGATGAGTCAGCATAACGGGCGGCATGTCGTTTACCGCGAATTGGACAACATTTTGTTTGTCTCCCGAAACACCATGTGGCCCTGTTATCATTGGCGATAGCCGTTTCCCTGAAACCGGAAAGTCCTTATTGGGCATCTATGACAGCCCTGATCGTGATGCAGCCGACCTGGGGTCAGCTGGTCGAAAAAAGTTATTACCTCATGCCCGGTACTGTCGTCGGTCCGGTAGCAGGAATGTCGATACGGCTCTTCCCTGGTTCTCCCCTCACGCCCACGATCATGCTGTCCTTTTTGCTTGCGCTTTGTGTCGGCACAGCTAACCATGCTTTATGGCTTCCGGTCATATGGGGTCATGGTAGCCGGCTTCACCTTGGCAGTGATAGCCTTGAGCGGATACAACAAGCCCCTGAGGCTTGACTTCAGGATTAGACCAGAATCCAGATGAGATCCTCGTCTTATTGAGCGATGAATCAGTGCGGCTTAGCAAAGTCGTAGATGAGATGCTGTAGAATTGAATTCCGGGGAGACAATTTTGAAATCTCTCCATCCAGTGCGCTGAATGGCAGGGTTCACTTGGCCTGCAGCCGTTCAGCTTCACTTCTGAGTGCACTGAGCCCCCCAACAATATCATTTTTCAGAATGCCCTGAAAAATGAAGTCCGGAACGACAAATGATGGTTTGATTTCGGATTCATAAGTCAGTAAAGTGCCTTCGATCGCATGCTTCTGAAATGTCCAGGATCCCCTGTAGACTTCAAAATCTCCGGAAATCTGTTCATAATTGATTCTTACAGGAAACGTTTCATGCATGTTTATGGTCAGCTGAACACTTTTTTTAAATATAAGTACACGGAATTCACCTGTCAGGGCTATCACCTTCAGGTTCCCCTTGTCTTCAATAAGGTCGCTTTTAACCATTCTTGGAATATACCGTTTGAGGTTGTTGTAATCGGTGAGGACCTTCCATACCGTAACGGGAGGTGCGTTAATGTAGACGAAGCTTCTGATACCGGTTACTCCATCCGGCATTTTGGTCAGCGTTATCTCGATCAGTCTGTTGATTACCATGGTGGAGTCATATGGCAGTACAGGAAGAGGCTCTTCGGCTTTGGATGGATGGGGGGTAGTTGAGATCCAGAGCGGTACTACGGCAATAATCGACACTATTGCCGTAGGAAAGCGTCTTGCGAATCGGGTGCGCAATGAATGAATGCGTCGGAATAGTGAGAATCTTGAGTTCACAGGAAAATCTGATTTCAGTGAAACGGTTTAGAGCAAATTGACCTGTTTTTCCAGGCTGGCCGGAGGTGGTTTCTTTACGGATATGCCATGCCTTTAACCATATCAGTTTGGAAAAGGTCATACCGTGATTACACTCACCGGACTCTCATCCTTGAAAAAGTTATTGTTTTCGACACCGGGCTTTTTAGACGGTATATGCCAGAGACTCTCTTTGCCTGAGATGCAACTGGCAGACTTTACGGAAGTGATGTCCATAGATCGCCAGCGTTATCGCCAGAGGCAGAGCTCGACGGTGGTTGAAAATTGTCCAGCTCAACATATTCCAGTACTGAACCCGTTCCCTTCCGATTACACCGAGAAGCACTATCGAACGGGCAAATGCCATAAGCTGCGATATTCGCATGCTGTCTTTTAAATCCGGTACCCTGTACTCCTTTAGCAGTGTTCGTATGCGTTGATAATAATTTTGGGGTGAATACAGATAGAGCATCATCTTCATGTATCCTTTCCGCAGGATTTCAGCATCCATGTTCGGGATAATGTTGGTGTCGCCATCAGCATTGTCTCCGCTTAAGGTATTTAATAGCCGGCCCTCACTTTTCATCCGTTCATACAGTCGAGTGCCTGGGAGAGCCTGAAGAATGCCGACCATGGCCGTTACGATACCGCTCTTCTGAATAAAATCGATCTGTTTACTGAAAATCGAGGGGGTATCGCTGTCAAACCCAACGATAAAGCCTCCCATGACCTCTAAACCCGCATGCTGTATCAGCCTGATGTTTTCCAGAAGGTCCCTCGATGTATTATGCTGTTTACCGCAGGCCTGAAGTGCTGAACTGTCGGGTGTTTCAATACCAATAAAGACCTGGTTAAAGCCAGCCTGCACCATAAGATCCAGTAATTCAGGATCGTCAGCCAGATTGATTGAACATTCGGTATAGTAGCGGTTTGTAAGGGAGTTCGTCCGCCTCCAGGCAATCAATTGCGGAAGCAACTCTTTTTTCAGATAGGATTTATGGGCAATAAAATTATCGTCTACAAAAAATACAGTGCCTTTCCATCCGTGGCTGCGGAGTCCTTCAAGCTCATTGATAATCTGAGCGCTTGTTTTTGTCCGGATCTTATGCCCCAGGAGTGCGGTGATATTACAGAAGTCACATTGGTAAGGGCACCCTCTTGAAAACTGTATGGCCATGGATGCATATTTGTGCATCTCAAGCAGTTCCCACTGTGGTGCAGGTGCTTTGGTGATGTCAGGAAATGCCTCAGTCGTATAGAATTTTTCCGGGACCCCATTGCTCAGATCTTCAAGAAATGGGGGAAGGGTGAGTTCAGCCTCATTCAACACAAAATGATCGACATCGGGAAACTGTTCATATCCGGCGGTAAACAACGGGCCGCCTGCAACCACTTTTTTGTCTGCACTACGGCATAGGGCAATAATTTCCCTGGCAGACTTCTGCTGAACTGCCATAGCACTTATAAAAGCAATATCAGCCCATTCGAGTTCTGTTGTCTTCAGCGGTCTTACGTTTAGATCGATCAGTTTTCGTTCCCAGCCATCAGGAAGCATCGATGCTACGGTGAGCAGTCCCAGGGGAGGTAGTGCAGCTTTTTTCCCGACAAATTTCAGCGCATGCTTAAAGCTCCAGAATGTATCGGGAAATTCAGGATAGATGAGCAGAACTTTCATCGAAGTAAACATTCACCGTTAGAAAAGTAAATCGGCTTGACAAAAAGGTCATCGATAAAATCATCAGCCTGACGAACGATTCCAATGATCGAAAACATGACGACGATTTGTTCTCAAACGTCGTTGTACAAGCCGATTACAGTCTTAAACCATGTTTAACTATCAATATCCCTCTATTCCCGGCCTTGAATGGCCGGGTTTTTGTAGAGGAAGAATCTAAATGTCTGCAGATTTGATGCCCCGATAACATACCCCTGATTTTCAGCAGGGGAGATCTTGATTTCTATCCCAACAATCGGGAGCAGCTGTTTACAGACAGTCTCATATCAGACTCAAAATCACATACGGTACCAAAACAGATGCTTGATAACCTGACTTACAGAAAATCCTGTTCACACGCACTACGTGTTTATTGGCCTAAGGCTTGGCTGAAGTGTCTTGAGTTTGAGTGGCAACGTCTTTGGCGCTTTTTGATCCGTCCTCATTGGCGGAGCCTTTTATAGAACCCTTGTATGTTGTTGTGCACCCGGCGATTGACAGCAACATGATCATTAACAATGCATAGATTTTCATAATAGCCTCCTGTGTTTATATTATTAATAAGTGATATCCTCAATCCTTGAACTTCGCGGCTGCATCGTGAATGGCTTTTCGTAATGCATTCAACCCGCCTTCAACACCATCTTTTAATTTTTCCCAGTTGTCCTCGCCAGCCTCGCCCAGTTCTTTCAATCGGGCTTTTGTTTCATCTGCAGTGTGTTTAAGTTCGTCGAGGTGTTTGGCATATTTGATGCGGGTGTCTGCAGTACTGTTTTTTACTTTTGCCTTGAATTCATTTAATCTTGCATGCGCAAGTTCCAGTTCAGCCTCTGCTTTTTGTTTGTAGGCTTCTTTTGTGCTCATGATGATATTCCTTTTATTAATTCATTCTGATTATTGATATCACTGATGATCATATGCATCGCCGATGAATCAGGGGAATCATAATGATCATTACAATGAACGCTCACTGTCTTCGTCTCGAGGTGTGATTCCAATGGTCATTGTGGTAGTGCCGTATTTTTGCATTATTATCCCAATGTCTTCTGTGCCACCGTCTGTGATGATGATGGTAGTGCGTTCTTCTGCCTCCCAATGCAACACCGATTTTTACTCGGACTTTTGCATCTGCATTTTCAGCGGAATTCAGGAAAAACATTCCTGCAATACTTTAAAACAATCCAGATGTATTTGATCATAAATTTCTCCCATTATTCAGATATTCGGCAATCAGGGAATAACGTTCTTATGTGACATAAGAAATAAACCTTTAATTCACTTGTTTTCGGTTATCGGGCATCATCGACGAATCCTGCACTCATTCTCGATTATGGATTATAACTCGAATTAAAACAAGCCTGTGATTCAGTCTTATTGCATGAATTATTGATTCGATTTTAATCTAAATACGTCGTCCTTGAATTAGCCGAATAATAATTACAATGACCGCAATAACAAGTAGTGCATGAATAAGTCCGCCCATGGTGTATGAGGTTACTATTCCAAGGAGCCAAAGGATTATCAATATGATTGCGATAGTCTCGAGCATTTTTCACCGTCCTGTTTTATGGGCTTTAATATGTACATATTTAACTGTTATCAGTCAGTCTGGATGGGCGACATCAAAACGAGAAAACATTCGCCTGAATCAGAATGACATATCTTTAGGCGCGTATAGCCACAAAAAGACATACAAACACATCTGCACTTATCAGGAACAAGTAATACTCTAAACGACTACGAAACCCGATGCTGAAAAAAAAGTACCGAATGGGGGAAATATCTGTACAACACTGCAGGGGGTACAGCTTACTTAAAGGTATGGGGGACGGGGGTTATTCGGAGACAGGAGGTGTCTCTCCCCTACTTTACAAAAACAGAATGAGAAGTCAAAATAAATTTATTTTCATCTGGGCGATTGGCCGCTGTGCCTGTCCGCGGGTTTATCCTGCTTCTGCCAGCCAGCACTTGCTCATGAGGGTGGAGGGATTAGAATGGCCAAGGAAAGCTTCTGGGGATATTGTGGCGCCATGCCGTTCTTCATGTTTGTCATTCCAGCAGGGCGAAACCAGCTTTGTTGAAGCAGGCTGCTTTGCGGTTAAGGCACCGGACCCGCTTTTTAAGCCGTTTCGTTTTCTGCATCCTGATCACCATTGTTAAGGCCCAGGAATGACAACGGACCATTCAAGCAGACAGAACCTTGATTATCAAAAAGTCTTTCGTAATGATCTTGTTTCTGCCAGCCGGGGATGACGCGCTCAAGTCTTGAGCTTCAATTAAACAGACCGTTGGCTTTAGATGCCCGGATCGGGGTATACCGGTTATCTACGTGGGCTGAGTTCATCATGAAAGCGCCAAAGATAATTGGCTTTGCGGTATGGTCAAGTGAGGCTGGAATTGATTCACAACTGAACATTTTAAAACACAAACGCCCTGATCCTGGAGGCGTCCTGATTTATGACTGCTTGTTCCAGGTTGATGCCAGAGATGCGGGCGACAGTGGTAGTAACTCGATCACTTCTCTTTACCGTATGAATGCCTGTAGAATGTGAATTCTAAAGGCCACGACGGTCTCGATGGCTGTAAGGTGTTATAATATATGATTCTATGTCCTCGTTAAAAAAACAGGGGAAGTAGAGGGGCTTCCACACAATGGGTCAGTCATTGGAGCAGAGTGGATACGATGAGGGTTGTGAAAAAATGTATATTGACCATTACAAATGAGGGCTATGGCAGGTTTCTCATTTCCCCCTTCTCTGCAAAGGATGCCTATGAGTTAAATTGCCGATATCCAATACTTTAGTTGATGTATTGGTATCAGGCCACCAAGAACAGGCTCTGTAACAATTCTTGTTATTTTGGTTCATCATCATTGGGCTTTTGTGCTCGTTAATAAATATGATCATGTTTTTTTTACTCAACAGGATTATTACTTCTGTTTGTTGCGCTTATACCTTTTCCGACGGCTTTGTTGGCGGAATATCTATATTATCCCAATACAGAAGTGGTAGCAATTTTATATATGGAAACATTTCTGGCAATTTCACTCTGATTTGATGCGCTCTGGCGACCCTTGATCAACGACAGAAATGATGGCGGCTAACGGATTGATAAATAATAGAACTGAGCATTGATCAAAAGGTAATGTCATGCATACAGAGATCTACAAATATCTACAGCATGTCTTCTATTTTGGCATTTTTTTCTTGCTTGCATTTTTTGATGCATTGATTCCTCTGCCTGAAGAGGTTATTCTTATAATGGTCGGTTATACCGTTTATTTTGACCCTCTTAACCCCTATGTAGCCATTGTCGTTTCGGTGGCGGCATTTCTGGTTGGGGACAACACCACGTTCTGGCTCAGCAAAGGCGGCAACCGTATTGTTGACCGATTCAAAAATCGTATTGCGACTTTACTCATAGAAAAGTATTCTCAGAAAATGCGCTCTAAAGCAGGATTGACCCTTCTTATAATGACCTTTGTTCCAAGTATCCGATTTTTTGCTCCCATAGTGGCCGGGTCAATCCGCACTCCTTGGAAAATATTTATCATCTACGATATCGTTGCTGTTATACTGTATGTATCAGTCTATCTCTTTGCAGGATATTACTTTCACAGTCAGTTGGATGGAGTTATTCGGCAATTTGAGCTTGTAGGACACCTTATGATCTATCTGCTGTTGCTTGTGCTGGGTTTTTGGATAGGGTTATTTATGAAAAAAATATATGCCGGAAGAAGAGTGGTGAACAAGTTTTGAGGCAAATAGGTGGTTCTATCTCAGCATCGCGAGAAAACGATACCATTTCAAATATGATTATTCAGTCTTCGATAAAACAATCACTTTGTAAATTCTGCAGATAACACATATATAACAGTGATGATAACCGCTGATTATCATTCCGGAATACGTCAGCAATAAATTGCGTTTACAACCCTGACACAGAAAAGCCAATGAACAGGAAGCTCTTTCGATCGCTCATGCTGCTTTTGGCAGCCTTTACGCTGTCACCATCTCGCGCGTTCTGTCTTGATGAGACCAGGGCGATGTCGACTTTGCGCCAAAAGGCCGAGCAGGGAGATGCATGGGGACAGGACCTTCTCGGGATTTTCTATTATTACGGCAGTCAAGGGGTGAAGCCGGATTATGCTGAAGCGGCGAAGTGGTTCAGACTGTCTGCAATGCAGGGATATGCTGAAGCACAGTACTTTCTCGGACGGGAATACTATGGCGGCCAGGCTGGGGAGCAAAACCATGCTGAAGCGGCGAAGTGGTTTCATCTTGCAGCCCAGCAGGGCCATGCAGATGCACAATTCAATATCGGGGTTATGTATTCCAATGGCCAGGGGGTGAAACAGGACTATTTTGAAGCAGTGAAATGGTATCGAAAAGCAGCAGCACAAGGTCATGCAGATGCACAATTCAATATCGGGGTTATGTATTCCAATGGCCAGGGGGTGAAACAGGACTATTTTGAAGCAGTGAAATGGTATCGAAAAGCAGCAGCACAAGGTCATGCAGATGCACAGTTCAACCTTGGGGTTGCCTACACGAACGGTAACGGGGTCGAAAAGAGTTATGCATTGGCCAAGGATTGGTTCCGTACCGCCTGCAATAATGGAAATCAGCGAGGCTGCAGCCAGGCCCGGATACTCGAACAGAAAGGGCATTGAATTGCCTATTTATTCCCATGCGAGATCCTGAGGCGCAAATGCAAAATCCGCAGCCCGGCCTTCAGTTATTCTTGTCCATTGTTCAGCCGATTGATCCTTTCCCATAAAGCTCATCCTGATAAACCCTGATAAATGATGTAAAAGCGAATGAAATGGAAGATTGAAGGGTTAGAGGAAGAGTGCTGGTAGTATTGAGGTTTCTAATCCCTGATTTATTCAGTCAATAACCCATCAGGATCAGGCAAGATGCGATTCAAGGGGGACTGCTTGTGCGAGATTTTGATGCTTTTACAAATAAATCAAGAGCTGATATATTTCTTGCAGTCGACTCTTCGGAACAGGGGCTCAGCGACAGCGAAGCTCTTCGACGGCTAACCGAACATGGCAAGAACGAGATTGTTTTCCGTCGTCGTAAATCCTTGCTTCTCATGCTTTTTGAGGAGTTTATGGCATTGTTTCCCATCCTCCTGCTTGCAGCATCGATTCTTGCCTTCATTGCAAATGCATTGGCCCCTGGAACTGGTTATGATCTGATCGGAGCGGCGCTTGTCGGTGTGGTTTTAATGAATGCGCTGGTCTCGTTTATTCAGAATTACAAGGTCGAAAAGCTGTTGATTTCGTTTCTCGACCTGATTCCGAAAATGGTTGTCGTCGTGCGTGAGAGTAGGAAAGTCACCATTTATGCTACGGAGCTGGTGCCCGGCGACATTCTGTTCATCCAGGAGGGCGACAAGGTTTCTGCGGACGGCATTGTGCTTGACAGCTCAGGACTTTTGGTTGATGAATCGATATTGACAGGAGAATCCCAGGCGGTCAGGAAAAACGGACTGGAAAACCTTGTCGAATCGTCATGCAGGACATTTTCAGGCTCTACGGTTCTCAGGGGATGCGGAACCATTCTGGTCTTGAAAACAGGGCGATTGAGCACAATCGGCTCTATCTCCATGCTCTCGCAGAGGGTGACGCACGACTTGACGCCGATGCAAAAGGAGCTGAAAACCTTTGTCAGGAATATCACCCTGCTTTCCCTGGGTATTGGAGTTTTCTTTTTTTTCGTTGGTTTTCTTATCGGCAACACTTTCTGGACGAACCTGGTATTTGCGATCGGTATCATTGTCGCCAACGTTCCGGAAGGACTTCTGCCGACAGTTACCCTTGCCCTAACCCAATCGTCAATGAGGATGAGCAGGCGCAATGCCGTGATAAAGGACATCCTATCGGTTGAAACGCTTGGCAGCACCACTGTCATATGCACTGATAAAACAGGTACGCTGACACAGAACCGATTGCAGACGGAATTATTTTATATCGATTTCAGGGAGATTCCTGCCGGCGATATTGGCGCTTACCGTGACCATTCCGATTCAAAGCGTGCAACTGACATCATGGGGCTCTGCAATGATGTTATCACGACAAGGGATGATCCTGGTGTGACGCATTTCAGAGGAGACCCTACTGAGGTGGCCATGGCAGAGTTTGTTGAAAGATGTTACGGATTTGAACAGTTGCGATCAGGGTTCAAACCGGTCATGAGCAGACCGTTCGATGCCCAAACCAAATACATGTCTTCGACGTGGCGGACAGACAGTGGTATTTTGTACATGACCGTCAAGGGTGCTCCGGAAGTAATGCTGGACAAATGCAGGGAAATTCTGACCGGGGGAGAGGTCAGACGCATGTTGCCTGAAGAGCGCACCCTATTGAAACAGCAGGCGGATGATTATGCTAAAAATGGGTTCAGGGTTCTGGCTCTCGGGTATCGACTTATTGAAGACGCGGAGGTCGAAGGGGAGGACGGTTTCGTATTTGCAGCTTTTGTCGCTTTTGTCGACCCACCGCGGCCTGAAGTTCCGGCTGCGGTTGCTGCCTGCAAGCTGGCCGGTATTCGTATCATTGTCATCAGCGGAGATCAGGCTGGCACCGTGAGTTACATCGCACGCAAACTTGAGATTGTAACGAATCCACACGTCATCGAGGGCTCAGATCTGGAAAAAATGAGCGGGGTAGCACTGATCAATGAACTGAAAAACAGGGAGATCGTTTTTGCAAGAATTGCCCCGGAGCAGAAATTGATCATTGTCAATGCCCTTAAACAGATGGGTGAAGTGGTCGCTGTGACTGGAGATGGCGTTAACGATGCGCCGGCTCTCAAGCGTGCCGATATAGGCGTTTCCATGGGAATGCGCGGAACCGATGTTGCCAGGGACGCTTCAGATATCATCCTGCTTGATGACAACTTTGCCACGATCATCAAGGCCATCGAAGAGGGGCGGGGTGTATATGAAAACATCAGGAAATTCATTGTCTACGTGCTCACCAGCAATGTGCCCGAAATTCTTCCCTATATCGCTTATGTGCTCTTTCCGATCCCTTTGCCGATCACTGTAGTGCAGATTCTCTGCATCGACCTTTTTACCGATATGCTGCCGGCTATCGGACTCGGAAACGAGCCGCCAGAGTCCGACACGATGCTTCGTCCTCCGAGAGCAGGGCATGAACGACTGGTCAGCATCGGGATTTTTTTAAGGAGTTACGCATTCATAGGGCCAGTCGAGTCTGCTCTCTCTTTTATTGTGTTTTTCTCTGTGCTTTTCGCCGGAGGCTGGAGATGGGGGGCTGTTCTGCCAACCGGTTCGCCGCTTCATTCCCAGGCCACAGGCGCATTCCTGGCCACCATCATCTTTTCGCAGATTGGCAATGTCATGGCTTGCCGAACCAATCGTCAAAGTGCCATAAGTTATCTGGCACAATTCAATCCATGGATTACCTCAGGCATCATAATCGAAATAATATTTATTGTTTCAATCATTACCGTGCCATATTTCCATCATTTTTTCAACACCAGTCAGCTCGGTGCTAAAGTATGGCTGTTGATACTGTGCGTACCATTTATTGTTTTTGGTATGGAAGAGCTGAGGAAAATTCTTGCCCGTAAAGCGTGGTGGCATTGATACAGAAAATGCCCGACTTGACCTAATTGTGCGATTTTTGGCCTGCATTTTTACAAATGATCAGCCTTGATCAGGAGAAGCGGTATGGTGATTTTCTGCCTGAGAGCCCTTGATACACTCCCGAAAAGGATTCTGCCGAGCAGACTGTGACCATGGGTGGCCATTGCCAGGAGATCGTAGCTATTTTCCTCAAGTTCCTTGAGAATCTCACGATCTGGCTCTCCGCTTCTGATGACAACTTTTGAGTCGATACCCTCAGACTGCATTTTTTTGCAGTAACCATCCAGAATCACAAGGGCTTCAGTTCGAAGTGCGCGCTCCTGATCAAGGGTATGGGAATGGACAACGTGCAGCAGATGCACCGTTGCGCCAACCTGAAGCGCGAGAGCCGAAACCTGCGCGATAACCGCGTCATCAACCGGCGAGCAGTCGATGGCGACAAGGATATTTCTGTAAACCGGCATATCAGTTCCCTCCGGTCATGGTCGTATAAAAGAGATAGATGTTCAGTACAGCCACAATGCCTGAAACGATCGACGCTGCGACAAACTCGGCATTGCCGCTTCTGAACCTGCCCATCACATTGGTGTTCCGACAGAGTATCAGGAGCGGCAAGAGGGTGAATGGCAATTGTATGCTCAGCACCACCTGGCTTAAAATCAGGATACGATAGGTGTCGAAATTAAACAGAATGATCAGGAATGAAGGAATGGCGGTAACAAAAACGGAAATCCTGTAGAGCAGTGTCCGGGGGTCTTCGGGTTTCCCCAGAAATCCGGTAATGACATTTGCCTCCGCCATTGAGGAGGTCATGGAGGATCCAACGCCTGAAAATACAAGTGCAATGGCAAAAAGTAACCCGGCAATCGGTCCTGCAAGAGGTTTAAGGGTTGCCGATGCCTGTTCAATGCTTTCTACCTGAACTTGATTCCGGAAAAATACTGCGGCCGCAACGATAATCATGGATGCGTTTACCACCCATCCGAGAAGCATGGCGAAGAGCGTGTCAATTTTCTCATACCGGAGGAGCGACAATTTTTCCTCATCTGAAATACCCCACTTCCTGCTATGAATCACGTTCGAGTGCAGGAAAATGTTGTGCGGCATAACCACCGCCCCGAGAATGGCCATGGCTACATAAATGCTTTCCCTGCCGAGTTTTGGGACAACGAGGGCCGGTGCCGCTGCAGCCCAGTCCGGCTTGACTATCAGCAGTTCGGCAAGATAGCAGAGTGCAATAATTCCCAGAAAACCCATAATGGTCGACTCTATCCGGTGGTAACGCTGGCTTACGACCAGGAAAACCTCCAGGATAACGGTAAGCAGTGCACCGAGCCACAGCGGTATGCCGAACAGAAGGCTGAACCCGATTCCGCCACCAACAAGTTCGGCCACATCGGTGGCTACACAGGCAATGACAACGGTAATGCCAAGAAACGCCGATACCGGCGCAGGGAAGTTGTCGCGGATGTTTACGGCCAGTGATTTTCCTGTAGCAATTCCGAGTTTTGCCGCCATGTGCTGGATCAGGATGAGCATGATAGTGCCGAGGGTGACAACCCAGAGCAACTGGTAGCCGAGCCGTGATCCCCCCTCGATATTCGTAGCCCAGTTTCCTGGATCAATAAACCCGAACGTGACAAGAAAACCGGGACCAAGAAACCCCAGGAGCGTTTTAAGCGGAAACCACTTTTTTTTGAGTGCTTGTGATAACATGGAAGTGATGGCATTGCAACGGACAACGTTTTCTGCACGGGTGCAGTCCGGAACATTCCTTATTGTAAAAGCATCCACAATTGAACTGATCGCTCGTTTAATACGCGTTCAGTAATTACGACGGCCAAAGCCTCTTTATAGATAATGCAACTTTTTGTGTTGTTCCTCAATTTCTGAGACAAGAGAAGTGCTAGCCTGGTTTTGTCTCCCTCCTGCAAAATCGGCCACGATCGTTTTTTTATGACGCAGCTTTGGATAGGCGATCTAAATGAATACAAAATAAATGGTTAAAAGATATGCGTTGCATATCGGTAGTTGTTTTCGCTACAACAAAGCGCGCTCTTGTTCAATCGCTGATCAGATGTGGTGAAGTGTTGTTCCAATAACAGGTTAAGCTCTTAATAAACAAGCGTCAGGGGGGATTTATGGCAAAAGTAACAAGAGAAGTAGTCGAAAAATCAGGAATCGATGTTAACCACCTGGTTGATCTGCTGGTAAAAAATGCAGCAGCAGAACTTACAACCTTCTACTATTACACGATTCTTCGGGTTAACCTGACCGGTCTGGATGGAGAAGGACTCAAGGATATTGCTGAAACCGCACGTATTGAGGATCGCAATCATTTTGAGGCTCTTGTGCCAAGGATTTACGAGCTGGGCGGTAAACTTCCTGACGATATGAAAGCCTTCCATGATTGTTCAGCATGTCCACCGGCATCGCTGCCCGCTGATCCAGGTAATGTTCGCTCGATGCTGGAAGTTCTTGTCGCAGCTGAGCGCTGTGCGGTGCGTGGGTATAATCATCTGTGCAACATGACTGCAGGGAAGGACCACAGGACATACGATCTCGTTTCTGCTATCCTGAACGAGGAAATAGAGCATGAATCATGGTTTTCAGAATTTCTTGGTGAAGGTCCTTCCGGTCATTTTATGAGAAAAGGGAATACATCACCATTTGTGCGCAAATTTCTTGTGTGATGCAGTTGACTATTGAGGGGGGGCCACTACAAAGGATGGCTGGAAAAAAGAGTTTCGGATCAAGGATGATCCTGCCTGTTTTCCAGGATTCGGCCGTATGGATATGCACACTTCCAGGCAATCTACTGTCACACCCAACAAGGAGGTAATATGCAATTGACACGAATTGTCGATATCGATATCGCCGGAATTATTTCGCAAAACACCTATACACGTTCCCCGACGGCATGGGAAGACCAGGTGTTCTATTTTCTTCTGGTTGACCGTTTTTCCGACGGGAAGGAAGTTGGATATTGGGACAACAATGGCGGAAGCGTAAGCGGGGACGGCACACCGCTGTTTTCTGCGGAACATGCCTGCAATATCTCTCACGACAAGTGGGTTGCAAATGGTCAGGGCTGGAAAGGCGGGAATCTGAAAGGGCTGATCGGGAAGCTCGGGTATCTGCAACGAATGGGAATCACCGCGTTGTGGGTCAGCCCCATTTTCAGGCAGGTTGAGTTTGCCGAAACCTACCATGGATACGGAATTCAGAATTTTTTATCGATAGATCCGCATTTCGGCGAAGAGCAAGACCTTGTGGAGTTGGTGAAAACAGCACACTTCATGGGGATCTACGTCATTCTTGACATCATCATCAACCATAGCGGCAATGTGTTTTCGTACAATCCGGACCGATACGTTACGGACAAGT
>Ga0326726_10001181_pt1 | contig 24308 bp, 24 predicted proteins | sample MHFenrmetagenome_2_FD_207603 | JGI IMG/M metagenome (GOLD analysis project Ga0326726, IMG submission 207603) | Lab enriched peat soil microbial communities from Michigan Hollow, Ithaca, NY, United States - MHF15MN | ecosystem: Environmental > Terrestrial > Soil > Wetlands > Peat | place: USA... | reverse complement strand
GCGTACTCGCGGCCCCAGCCATAGGGCAATCCGGCGAGCGGGAGCGAGGGCAGATCGAGCGCGATCAGCTCGAAGTGATAGCCGCCGGCGAATCCGCGCTGCGGATTATGCGGCAATTCATCTTCAATGAGTCCGGCGAGCGTCGTGCCGCGCCAGAAATATACCGGATCCTTGAACGTTCCCCATATAAAACCGGTGATGTGGTGAACGTAGTTGCGTCCCACCTGATCCGAGGTATTGGCGAGGCCGTGGGGAAATTGCGCCGAGTCCGAGAGCAGCAGGAGCCGCGGCGTCTCAATGGCGTTGCCGGCGACACAAACCGCATGCGCCTTCTGCCGCTGTTCCTTGCCTTCGCTGTCCCGGTAAATGACGGCCGTCACGCGCCGATCGGCGCCGTGCTCGATGCGCATCGCGCGCGCTTGCGTCCTCAAGTCGAGATTGCCGGTGGCTTCGGCGCGCGGAATCTCCGTATAGAGCGTGCTCCACTTGGCTTCCGTCTTGCAGCCTTGCGCGCAGAAACCCTGCTGGATGCACATGCCGCGGCCATCGCGCGGCTGCGTGTTGATGGCCATGTAGGCGGTGTGCACACGCTTGTAGCCGATCTTTTTCGCGCCGGCGTACATTACTTTGAAGTTGTTCGACGCCGGCAGGCCGGGAATGCCGTTGCGCCGGGTGACACACATCCGCCGTTCGGCGAACTTGTAGTAATTCAGCAGCTCGTCGTACGCGATCGGCCAGTCGATGATCGATGTGCCGGGAATGCTGCCGTATGTCGTGCGCGAAACGAGCTCCGTTCTCTGCAGGCGCGGTGTCGCGCCCGTCCAGTGCGTCGTCGTGCCGCCCACGCTTTTCGCGATCCACACGGGCAGCGTCGGGAAATCGCGCACGGCGCCCCAATCACCGCTCGACGTGCGCGGCTCGAGCCACGTGAGCTGCCCGAACGCTTCGCCCGGATTTTGCGAAAACGTCTGCGCCGACTGGCGCGCGCCCGCTTCGAGCACCACCACCTTGATGCCGCGCCGCGTGAGTTCGTGCGCCAGCGTGCCGCCGCCGGCGCCGGATCCGATGATGACGATTGCGTGCTCGTCGTTGAAATCGATCTTTGCCATTTGCGCGCTCCTCGTGTTTGCTTCAGCCCGGTACCGGCCCGCTGTCCGCGAGCGGCACTTCCGGGAGCCAGCGCAAATTGTTGAAGCCACGCACGAGGTAGCCGCCCTTGGAGAAGGCCTCGCCCTCGTAGCCGAAGTAGGCATACGCGAGCGGGCTCGTGTAGAGCACACTCAGCGTCTTGATACGCATCGTCTGAAAGAATCCGGACTGCTCAATGGCTTTGAGTGCGGCGACGCGTTCACTTTCGGGCGCCGTCGCAAAATTCGGCCCGAGTTGCGCAACGCCGTCGCGCATGAGTTTGGCCGCAGCGGGATCCTTGGCGGCGTCCGCGTCGACGGACTGTACGACGAGCGCATAAGCCGCGTCTTCCAGTTTGTCGTGCGGAAATAGCGTGCGCGAGACCGCGAGCAGTGTTGCTCCCTCCGCGCTCGTCAGCGTCTTGAGGTCAACCGCCCACGCCCGACCCGGCACCAGCAGTGCGAGCGGGCTGCCGGCGACCAGCAGGCCGGTCAGCACGCCGGTCGTCTTCAGGAAATCGCGCCGCTTGAGGCTGTCTGTTTGTGTCATTGGGATCCCCATTCTTCTATGGCCACTTATGGGCGCGCACGCTCTAGCTGACGCTGAAGAGCCACCAGCGCGCGCCGCGCGCACCAGCCCTCGGCTGCCGGTCGAAATAAATCTTCATCGACCGGTCCGTGTCGCTCACGACCTCGAACCAGTGTTTGCGGACATACCTTTCGTCACTGCCGTTGCGGCACGGGCCGGTCTCCTTCCACGTGCGCACCACGGCCTTGATGACAAGCGGCTCGCCGCGCCAGAGAAACTCGCGCGGCAGGCCCGGTTCTCCCATTGCCATGCGCGCAGTATCGCTCCCCGCAACCGCAGGGATGAGAGCCTCGCTGATGAAGTTTTCGTTGGCGGCGCTCATTGCTTGCTCCCGGAAAACGGCAGTGTTTGCTGTCCCGGTGTTTCGGTCAAGACGTAAGAGTTATTATCCAATCCATGGCTGGTATTCTCTGGATAGCTACCCGCAAGGGCGCATTCGCTCTGCGCCCGGATGCGCGCCGCAGGGCCTGGAAACTCTCGGGTCCACAGTTCCTCGGCCATGTGATTCATCACATCGTGGCCGACCCACGCGACCCGAAGGTCGTGCTCATGGCCACGAAAACCGGCCACCTGGGCCCCACCGTCTTTCGTTCCACCGACCGCGGCCGAACCTGGAAGGAGGCCGTGCAACCGCCCGCCTTTCGTAAAGCGGTCGAAGGGGAAGACGCGCGCTCGGTGCAAGCCGTCTTCTGGCTGACCGCAGGTCATGCATCGGAGCGCGGCACCTGGTACGCCGGCACGTCACCCGCCGGTCTCTTTCGCTCCGAGGATGGCGGCGTGAATTGGGAGCCGGTCGCCGGCTTCAACGATCATCCGATGCGCCCCAAGTGGGCGGCGGGCTTCGGCACGCCGGGAGGCGAGCTGCTGCATTCGGTGCTCGTCGACCCCCGCGACCCACAGCACCTTTACTTCGGGATTTCCGTTGGCGGCATCTTTGAATCGAACGATGCCGGCCGCAACTGGGAGCCGCTCAACGAGGGCGTAGCGGCGGATTTTCTCCCCGACGCCACGGTTGCGTACGGCCACGATCCGCACCTCCTCGTGCAGCATCCGTTAAAGCCCGATCGGCTCTATCACCAGAATCACTGTGGCATCTATCGTCTCGATCGGCCCGAGCGGCGCTGGGTACGTATCGGCAAGGCGATGCCGAAGAAGATTGGCGACGTCGGCTTTCCAATCGTGCTTGATCCGGCGGATCCCGACGTCGCCTGGGTGTGGCCGATGGATGGCAGCACCGTCTGGCCACGAACAGCGATCGGCGGCAAGCCCGCGGTCTACATGACGCGCAACGCCGGCAAGTCCTGGCGGCGCCTCGACAAAGGTCTGCCTCGCTACCGGGCGTGGCTTACCGTGTATCGCCAGTCGATGTGCACGGACGGCGGCAAGCCACGCGGCCTGTATTTCGGCACGACCCATGGCGAAGTCTGGGGCAGCACGAACGCGGGCGAAACCTGGCGCAGCATCGTGCGTAATCTGCCGCAGATTCTGTCAGTCACGTACGCGGCCTGAGCGGGCGGGTCGCCATGGCTTGCACGGTTCGCATCGCGAGTCCCCTGCGCTCCTACACGAACGGCGCCGCCGCAACGGATGCCAGCGGGGCGACGATTGCGGAGGTGCTCGCCGATCTCGAGCGGCGCTTTCCTGGCATGCGCTTTCGCATGATCGACGAGCAGAATCGCATCCGTCAGCACATTCGCCTCTTCGTCAACACCCAGGCGGCTGGCGATTTGTCAGCGCCGGTGCGCACCGGCGACGTAGTCCACCTCATCTGTGCATTGAGTGGTGGCTGAGCCATGGCGCTGACACCGAGCGAACTCGAGCGTTATCAACGGCACCTCTCGCTTGCCGAAGTGGGAAAGGCCGGCCAGGAGAAACTCAAGCGGGCGCGAGTCGTCGTTATCGGTGCGGGCGGCCTCGGTTCACCCTCCGCTCTTTATCTCGCGGCCTCAGGCGTTGGCACGCTCGGCATCGTCGATTGCGATCGCGTCGATGTCACCAATCTGCAGCGGCAGATTCTGTTCGCCACAGCCGATGTCGGTCGCGCCAAAGCCGAAGTGGCGCGCGAGCGCCTGAGCGCACTCAATCCCGAGATCCGTGTCATCGCGCACGACGTCGAACTGCGCGCCACGAACATTCGCGAAGTGCTCAAGGACTACGACATCGTGCTAGACGGCACCGACCGCATGGCGACGCGCTATCTCGTGAACGACGCGTGTGTGATGCTCGGGAAATCACTCGTGTCCGCGGCGATTCACCGCTTTGAAGGCCAGGCGCTGACCTATGTGCCCGATCGCGGACCCTGTTATCGCTGCTTGTTTCCGGAGCCGCCGGCCGCGGGGACGGTGCCGAGCTGCGCGGACGCGGGCGTGCTCGGCGTATTACCCGGCGTCCTTGGCGGCATTCAGGCGACTGAAGCGATCAAACTCATTGTCGGTACCGGGGATTCGCTGATCGGGCGACTCATGACGTACGACGCGCTCGCGATGCGGTTTCAGGAGTTTCAGTTTGCCCGGCGCGTGGACTGTGCGGTCTGCGGCGATCGCCCGACCATCACCGCCTTGCGCGATCCGCCCGAGGTCTGCAGCCCGGAGGCTCTGAGCCGTGTGCGGCGGCTGACGCCGGCGCAGCTGCAATCGATGCTGGCGGGCTCCGATGCGGGAACGCTCGCGCTCATCGACGTACGCGAGCCGCGGGAGTTCGCGGTCGATCACCTCGCGGGCGCACGCAATATTCCGGTGGGAGAGATGAGCCGCCGCGTGGCGGAGATACCGCGCGGCGTTACGCCGGTCTTTATCTGCCGAAGTGGATCCCGCAGCCTCACCGCGTGCGCCGTAGCTCTCAATTCAGGATTCGCAGCTCCGGCCCATCTCGAAGGTGGGCTGCTTGCGTGGGCCAGACAGGCCCAGCGCGACAATAGCCATTTCGAAGTCGCCGACCTCGCCTGAAACTCTAACCCGCCCGCGCCAGGGCATCCTTGCGCACCAGCGCATAGCCGACGTTGTTGAAGTTCCACTCCCCGACTTCCTTGAAAAGCCTGCGCGCTTCGTCTTTCTGGTTCGCGCCGTCGAGCGCGAGCGCCAGATGGTACTTGCTGTACATGTTCGTGAGATCGGCCTGCCGATATTCCGCAACGGCCTGAGGGTAATTGCGCTGCAGGAAGAAGATGAGCCCCATCAGATCGTGATAGCTCTCGAGCTTGCGCGGGTTCTGCTGATTCGTGACGAGGTCCGCGTTCCTTTTCGCGAGGCGCATGGCACCCGCGTAGTCACCGCGATGCGCAGCGAGTTGCCCTTCGAAGTACGCGATCTGCGCTTCCTCGATGCGTGAGAAGTCGTCGGTCCCCGCCGCCTGGGCGGTAGCGCGTGCAAAGATCTGCGCGCCGCTGCGCTGATCGTCCTGCAAATCCATGGCGCCGACCTCCATTACCAGGTTCTCGAGTGAGTGACCGCGGTGGATTCTCCCAAAGGATGCGCGAGATGGAAGATTGGTTGCGGTGTGCTGACCGCTGGTCGAGACGAGCAGCGGCCGTCAGGGACGAAGCGGCTGGAAGTGAGTATCCAGATCGCGGCGCAGATTGCGCGCGGCATAGAAATAGTGCGCGGCGGCCCAGATACAGATGAGCGACATCGCCATCAATGCGTGCCGCACACCGGCCGCGGACGCATTGAGACAACTGTCGGCAAGGGTCCGCGCAGCATCCACGGGGGGTGTTCCGCCCGGACACAGCTTCGCGTACTCGCCGAGCGCAAAGGCCCGCTTGGCAAACCGGTCGCTCAAAAATCCCATGAGCGTCGGTCCCAGTCCGATACCGACGAGTCCCAGCACGGTCGCCACCGCAAAGGCCGACGAGGCCCGCATGTTGGCCGCGACCATGTTCTGGGCGATGGCCAGTGTCGGCGTGAAGAACACAAAGAGAACGAGGTGCGCCGCCATCAGCGCCAGCACCGTGCGCGGGATCGTGGGTTGATTGAATGCGAGGATGAACGCCGGCGCGGCGAGAAGAAGAGTAATCGCCGGTCCCCACACGTACCAGCGCCTGTCGAAGCGGCCGGCCCAGTCGACACCGAATCCACCGAGCAGCAAGCCTGAGGACATCGCTACGCCCGCGATGATCGAAAGGAGAAAACCCGCCTGCGTAAAATCGAGGTGGAACGTGCGAATCAGGAAGGGCGCGAGGAATTGGCCAATCGCGTTCAATGAAACGCCGGCGAGTCCGCAACCGATCAGCACGTGCACCATGGACGGCTTGGAAAAAAGAAACTTAAGCACGGCCAGGATCGACGGCGGCGGGCCCGACGAAGTCGCAGCGGGATCGGACATTCCCCGCCGCGGCTCGCGCAAGGTCAGAAACGCGAGCACCGCAACCAGTACGCCCGCGGCGCCGATCGTGACAAAGAGCGCCCGCCAGCTCACGTGCTGCGTCATCCAGCCGCCGAAATAAGAGCCGCCGACCACGCCGACAGGTGCGCCCAGCCAAATGATCGACATCGCCGAGGCGCGCCGCTGCATCGGATAGTGATCGCCGATCAGCGAGGCGACGGGCGGGCCGAAGCCGGCATCGCCAATGCCGACGCCAACGCGAAACAGCAACAACCGCCAGAAGTTCTGCGCGCTGGCGCAGAGCGCCGCCATCACTCCGAAAATCGCAAGCGACCCTGCGACAATACGCGTGCGGCTCATGTGCTCGGACATGCGCGCGAGCGGCAACCCCAGCAGGCTGTAGAAGATTGCGAAGCCGAGACCCAGCATCATGCCGAGCTCGGCATCGGTGAATTTGAGGTCGAGTTTGATCGCCTGACCCGCGATCGCGATACCCTGCCGATCAGCGAGCGTCAGCGCGTTGGTCAGGGCCAGCAGAAAAAGGAGCCAGGCGCGATAGCCGCGTGAATAGCCCGGCGGATCTGCTTGCGCGTCAGTCAATGGCGATGATTTCGGCGCGGCGGCCCATGAGTTCGACCTTATCGCCGACAGCCTGGCTCATGAGCGCTTCGGCCACCGGTGACGCGTAGCTGACGAGGCCTGCGGCCGGGTCGGCTTCATCCTCGCCCACGAGCCGGAACGTGTGCTCGGTGCCGTCATCGAAGCGGAAGGTGACGCGCAAACCGAAGCGCACGCGGTCCTTTTTCGCAGGCGGTTCCACGACACGCGCACTCGTGCGCCTTTGCACCCAGTAGCGCAGGTCACGGTCGATGCGGGCGCGCGCGGCCTTGTCGGCATCGTCGCGAGTGCGCCCGCGATCGGCCTCGAGGTCGCGAATCTGTGCGTCGATCTTGGCGAGACCCTGCGCGGTCACGAGGTTCGGATGCGGACTGATGGCGCGCTCGGGCAGCGCCTCTGCGTCATCGCCGTTCGATTCCTTGACGAAAGCTCGACTCACGATAGCCTGATTATGCACTGTGAAGCCGCTGGGCGTACCATGCCGACCCGCTGGAATTGAGCCCGACTGCAGCTGATGGACGGCAACCCCACCCGATTTTTTGGTCTATCGACGCGGCTGAGTGCAACCGCTGTGTTCGTGCTGCTCGCCGCCGGCTGCGCTAAAGCTCTCAAGGTCGATCTGCCGACGAATTATGTGCCACCGCTGCGCGATCGGCCGCCCCTCATCGCCAATGCCGTAGCTTTCGAGAATCCGGCGGCCGCCCTCAAGTTCAAGCGCACGAGGATCAAAGGGCTGCAGATCTACTCCGGAATACGGATCGATCCATCCCTGCCGCAAGTCATCGAACGCGACTTGCGCGCTTACGCGGCTCTTCGCGTGCAGATCGATCCGACGACCCATCGGCGGCTCGTGTTTCGCATTGACAAGGCCGAGTTCTTTCAGACCGACTCGACACCCTCCTACCTGCCGGATGTGGTGAAGATTCTGGCCGCACACACGTACTACATGACGGAATCGCAGGTGGAATTATCGCTTTACGACGGCGATGCGCTCGTAGAGACTTGCCGCCTCGATCAGCCAATCGATGAAACCCGTGCAACTCCGGTAACCAACGCGCAATGGCTGGAGACCGTCAATCAGCTGCTGCGGCGATATCGACCTTTGCTGATGGCGGCGCTGGTCGACAAATGCGAGCCGCAGTTCGCCGCGCATCATTGATTCACCTTTAGACGATTCAACCCGATCCATGCTCAACTTTTCCGACGTTTCCATACGCCGCGGCACGCGGTTGCTCTTTTCCGGAGCCACATTCAGTCTGTTCCGCGGTGAAAAGGTGGGTATCACCGGCGAGAACGGCAGCGGCAAGACCAGTCTCCTCGCGCTCGTTCGCGGCGAATTGCAGACCGACGCCGGCGCGTTTGACATGCCGTCGCAGCTCGCGGTGGCGTATGTCTCCCAGGAACTCGATGCCACGGATCAGCCTGCGATCGAGTTCGTGCTCGATGGCGACCCTGAGTTGCGGGCGATCGAGCGGGAGATAGCCATCGCGGAACGGAAAGACGCCGGCGAACACCTCGCCGAGCTGCATTCGCACTACGCCGGTGTGGGCGGCTATGACGCGCGCAGCCGCGCCGGACGCCTCTTGCACGGCCTTGGTTTTTCCTCAGCTGACGAAACGCGCTCGGTGCGCGAATTTTCGGGCGGCTGGCGCGTGCGGCTCAACGTCGCGCAAGCGCTCATGTGTCGTTCCGATCTCCTGTTACTCGATGAGCCGACCAATCACCTCGATCTCGACGCCATCATCTGGCTCGAGAACTGGCTGCGCGCCTATCAAGGCACCCTCCTTCTCATCACTCATGATCGCGAATTCCTCGATCGCATCATCAATCGCGTGGTGAACATCGAGCACGGCCGGGCGCGCGCCTATCGCGGCAACTATTCCGCGTTCGAAGACCAGCGCGCATCGGAACTCGCGGAGCAGGCGGCTCTCTATTCGCGCCAGCAGCGCGAAATCAAGCATATGGAATCGTTCGTCGAGCGCTTCCGCGCCAAGGCCTCAAAAGCCAAACAGGCGCAGAGCCGGCTGAAGGCCCTCGAGCGCATGCAGCGCATCGCGCCCGCGCATGTTGATTCGCCCTTCGAATTCTCTTTCCTGCCGCCCGAGAAGCTGCCGCGGCCGCTGCTCGATCTCGACGACCAATCGGCGGGCTATGACGGCCGCATGATTCTCGAGCACGTGAAGCTCACGCTCTCGCCTGGCGATCGCATCGCATTGCTTGGACGCAATGGCGCGGGCAAGTCGACCTGCATGAAATTGCTCGCGGGCGAGCTGACCTCGCCCACCGGCACACGCGGCGAGGCGCGTGACCTGCGCATCGGCTACTTCGCACAGCATCAGCTCGAGCAGCTCGTGGCCACGGAAACGCCGCTCGAGAATCTGAAGCGTGTCGGCGGACTGCGCGTGCGCAAGCAAACGGAGGCGGAGCTGCGCGATTATCTCGCGGGATTTGGTTTTCGCGGCAATCGTGTGTTCGAGCCGGTTGCGCCCTTTTCCGGTGGCGAGAAGGCGCGCCTCGTGCTCGCACTCGTGACCTACCTGCGGCCGAACCTGCTGCTGCTCGATGAGCCGACGAATCACCTCGATCTCGAGATGCGGCAGGCGCTTTCCGTTGCGCTCCAGGAATATGAAGGCGCGGTGGTACTTGTCTCGCACGATCGGCACATGCTGAGGACCGTGGCGGACGAGTTCTACGTCGTGCATCAAGGGCGTGCGAAGCCGTTCGATGGCGACCTCGAGGACTACGCGAAGTGGCTGAACGCGATGGACGATGCGCCCGCTGACGAAGCGCGACCGGCGAATGCGCCCCAGACCATGACGGCGGAAGCCCGTAAACAGCGCAAGCGCGAGGAAGCTGAAGCCCGCAATCGCCTGGGGCCGCTCAAGGCTGCGATCGTCAAAGCGGAGAAGACGCTCGATCGTCTCGGCAAGGAGCGCGCCGATCTTCAGGCCAAACTCGCTGCGCCGGATATCTACGCCGAGAGCGCCGCCGGGCGGCTGCGCGAGTTACTCGGCGTTCAGGCGCGGCTCGCGCGCGAAACCGCGGCGGCCGAAGCAGCCTGGCTCGAGAATCATGAGCGGCTGGAGCAGGAAGAGATGCGCGCGAGTCCGCGCAGCACCGCTTGAAGGCGCTGTCGGCAGCGCCCGGCCAGGCTCAGTGGCCGAGCGCGCCGAATACCTTCTGCAACAGTTTGCTCGCCTGGCCGACAGGATCGGTCCTGATCTTCGCTTCTTCTTCGGCCATCACGACGAAGAGGCCATCGAGCGCCTTGCGCGTCACGTAGCTTTCGATGGTGGCGTCGGACTTGTCGACGAGCCCCAGGTCCACGGCTTTGCCTGCGACCGTGTTATAGCGATTCGCAAGGTCGACCTTCGCGGTGGCCTTGCTGATGATGGGTAGAAACTTCGTCGTGAGGCTCTCTGACGTCGTGCGCTTGAAGTACTGAGTCGCCGCATCGTTACCGCCTGTCAGAATGGACGCGGCATCCTGCACGCTCATTTTCTTGACGGCATCGACGAGAATGGTCTTGGCCTCGGGCACGGCCGCTTCCGCCGCACGATTCATGGCGGTCTTGAGGTCGTCGGTCTGGTTGCCGAGGCCGAGCATCTTCAGAGTCTTTTCGGCCTTCGCGAGCTTGCCCGGCAAGGGTATGCGTACCTTGGGATTGCCGAGAAATCCATCCACCACGCCGAGCTTGCCGACCGCCGCGGTCGCACCCTGCGTGAGCGCTGTCCGAAGCGCCGCGACCTGATCCTTTTTCGAAATTGCATCGAGCGCCGAGCTCGCCGAGGCGGGTCCGCTGAGAGCCAGCATCACGACGCACACCGATATCGCCTGCAGTACATTTCTTGCTGACATGACGTGTTACTCCTTGTTCGCAAGGTAGCACCAATTGACCTTGACCTTGAAGATGTAACGCTGCAATTGACACCAGCCGATCCATCATTATCCTGCCGCGCTCACCGCCAAGGACTCACGGGCGAGCACTCTTAAGCGATGATCGATCAAGCGGCTTACCTGTTGTGGCGGGCGACTCTCGCAGATGCGCCCGCGCTGTCGGAGCTCGGGACATCGACTTTCGTTGAAGCATTCGGGCATCTTTATCCGCCCGAGGACCTCCAGGCCTTTCTGTCCAAGGCGCATGCGGTTGCGTATTACGAGCGCCTGATCCGGGATCCCAATGTCGCCATCTGGCTCGCCGCCGAACGCGCCGGCGCGCCCATGGCCTATATTGTTGTGGGAATCTGCCAGCTCCCGGTGCCGAGCCTGGAGGCACGTGCCGGAGAGATTCGCAGACTCTACGTGCGCAAGAGTGGACAGGCGCATGGCCTAGGATCGAGACTGATGGCGACAGCGCTTGAATGGCTGGCAGCCAAGGGCTTCGACCCGCTTTATGTTGGCGTGTGGTCCGGCAACGTCGGGGCACAGCGTCTTTACAGGCGGTATGGATTCGAAAAAGTAGGCGACTACGAATTCGCCGTCGGCAGGCAGCTCGACAAGGAATTCATTCTCAGACGCCCATGAACTAGACGCTCATGCCGACGCCTCAAACCAGCGGTCTCCTCGCGCGCAATCGCATTATTGCGGCTCCGGGTTTCAATCGCTGGCTCGTGCCGCCGGCGGCGCTGGCGATTCATCTTTGTATCGGCATGGCCTACGGCTTCTCGGTGTTCTGGCTGCCGCTTTCCCAGACACTCGGTATCGATCATCCCGTCGAATGCCCCACCGACACGGGCTTCCTCGCGCGCGCATTCACAGCTACTTGCGACTGGCGAGTATCCGACCTCGGCTGGATGTACACGTTGTTCTTCGTGTTCCTCGGATCCGCCGCCGCAGTCTGGGGTGGCTGGCTGGAACGCGTCGGACCACGCAAGGCCGCCGTCGTGTCCGCCATCTGCTGGTGCGGCGGCCTGGTCATTTCCGCTGGCGGCGTGCTGCTGCATCAGCTGTGGATGCTCTGGCTCGGTTCCGGAGTGATCGGCGGCATTGGCCTCGGACTCGGCTACATCTCGCCAGTGTCGACGCTCATCAAATGGTTTCCCGACAAACGCGGCATGGCGACCGGCATGGCGATCATGGGATTTGGCGGCGGCGCGATGATCGGTGCGCCGCTCGCCGACCGACTGATGAAGCTGTTCGCAACGCCCACATCGGTCGGCGTGTGGCAGACGTTTCTGGTCATGGCGGCGATCTACGCGGCCTTCATGTTGGCCGGTGCGTTCGGGTACCGCATTCCCGCGAGCGATTGGCGCCCCGCCGACTTCAGCGCAGGAGCTAATTCGCGTGCGGCGTCACCGGCCGGCAGATACGTGCCACTCAATGTCGCGTGGCGAACGCGGCAATTCTGGCTCGTCTGGGGCGTACTCTGTCTCAACGTGACCGCCGGAATCGGCGTTCTCGGCATGGCCTCGCCACTGCTGCAGGAGGTCTTCGGCGGCAAACTGATCGGTGTCGCGGCAGCGTTCAACGATCTCACCGACGAGCAGAAGAAATCGATCGCGGCGATCGCGGCGGGATTCACCGGCTTGCTGTCGCTGTTCAACATCGCCGGCAGATTCTTCTGGGCCTCGCTCTCCGACTACATCGGACGCAAGGCGACCTACTACACTTTCTTCATTCTCGGCATCGCGCTCTATGCATCGGTGCCCTGGACCGCCCATGCGGGACATCTGGCGCTGTTCGTCGCCGCTTTCTGCATCGTGCTGTCGATGTATGGCGGCGGCTTCGCGACGGTGCCGGCGTATCTCGCCGATCTCTTTGGCACGAAGGTCGTGGGCGCGATCCACGGGCGCCTCCTCACCGCGTGGTCAACGGCTGGCGTGCTCGGACCCGTACTCGTGAATTATCTTCGCGAGTACCAGCTCGATCATGGCGTCGCGCGCGCCGATGTCTACAGCACCACGATGTACATTCTGGCCGGACTGCTGGCGATCGGCCTGATCTGCAACTGGCGTGTCAAACCGCTGCCCGACAAGTACTTCGTCGCCTCCGAGGAGCAACCGGCGGATCACGGTGACGTCAATGCCTCGACTGGCGCCGCGGGAGGGATTTCATCAGTACCCCACACCAGTCCAGCACTACTGGTGTGGGGGGCGTGGCTCGCGGTGTTGATCCCGATTGGCTGGGGCGTGTGGGTCACGCTGCAGAAAGCGATCGTGCTGTTTCGCTGACGAGGGCGAAATCAACGGGACGCGGTGTCAGAGCGCCCCCTACGTCGGGTGGTCGCAACCACCGACCTTGTGGCCCGTGAGATTGATTGTCATGTTGCCTTGCTCGGAGACGAACTTGATGGACCCGGTGTAGGCATCGTTGCCCTGCCGGATGATCTCGCCCTTGCCCGTCATCGGCGGCGAGTGGCAAGTCTCGGTCCAGGTGACCTTGTTCCCGGTGACCACATACTCCGTGCGCTCGCATTTCTGCTGCGGGTTTTCCCCGGCCGGCGGCCTTGTCCATACTTTCGCCGAGCAAACCTGCGCCGTCTGCGCCGGCAGCTCCATCGGCAGTCCCTCCATCGACACCTTCGAGGTGACTTGCCAGAGATCTCCGGCAGCAGGCGGGTCGGCCACAAGAACGGCAGGCAGTGAGCCAAGCAAGACGAGCGCAGCCGCTGAAGCGCGGTGCGAAAACGGTAAAGCCATGTCATTCCCCTTTGCGAGTTCGTTATTGGAATGGCTCGTTCGGCGGAAAATCATACACCCGCGGCCGCCTTTCTCATCTTTTCAATCGACGTCGTCGAGCTCGAGCCACTGCAAGGCTTCGTCGAACGACGTTGTAACCTTGATTGGCACGCCGCGATTTCGGGCGACGACTTCGCCAAATCTGTCCCGGTCGATCAGCGGCTCCGATCCCACCACAGCAAGACGAATGAAAGGTTTGCCGGGCGATTGAATCCGCGACTGGTGATAGTAGCGGCTGATGCTGTCGGCCAGATCGAAGCGCTGCACGATGCCGGGCTCTCCGTTGAGCTGACGACAGTCAATCAGGATCTTGAAAAGATTGTGCTTGGCCGCGGCCTCGATGGCCTCTCTGATCGTTAGCTTGGCCTCGCTATCCTCGAAGATGCCGGTAGCCACGACGAGCACGTGCGTGGCTCGCAGCGTCAGCTCCCGTCGAATGCTCATCCCTGCTCCAACATCCGATGTCCAGCACGCCTATCCAGGCGCTTCGCCAGTGACCCAGCAAGTGCATCGAAGCGGGCGCCATGCTAACCGAATCGAGCCGGCCGTTAAAACTAGAACGGCTTGAGCGGCGTCGCAGCAGGTCGCTCGACGATCTTGCGGCCCGGCAACGGCAGGAGCATCCCGACCTGCTCGCGATACTTGCGGTATTGATCGCCAAACTGCGCGATGAGGTCGCGCTCCTCGAAGTAGATCCCGAGGAGAATGTAACCAGTGGTGGCGACTGCAAAAAGCAGGTGACCCGCGGTCATGGAGGGCGTCGCCCAGAAGGCCAGCAGGAAGCCGAGATAGATGGGATGCCGAACGCGCTTATAGAAGAGCGGCGTCCTGAAGACCGGCGGAGCCATCTCCCTGTTGCGGAGCCGCGAAAAGACCTGGTTGAGGCCAAAAAGCTCGAAGTGATTGAGTAGAAAGGTGCTGACGAGAACCATGCCCCAGCCAATCCAGTAGACGGTGTTGAGCGCTCCAACACCGAGAGGACCTGTGAGATTCCACACCGGCGCCTGAATCGGTTGCCACTGCCAGAAAAGGAGCAGCAATACGGCACTCGCCAGCAATACATAAGTACTGCGCTCGACCGACTTCGGCACGATCCGGGTCCAGCCCCGCTTGAAGGCGGGCCTCGCCATGACGCTGTGCTGGACTGCAAAAAGCGTCAGGAGCGCAGCGTCCACGACGAGCGCGGTCAGGGGCGACCCCGCGACCCCCGAGTCGATACTCTTCGGCACCCACAAATTCCCAACAAAACCGATGGCATAGAGAAAGCTGCCGAAGAAAATGACATAGCAAACCGCGCCGTAAAGAACTGCAAGTATGCCGCCCATGTCTGGACCCCCTTCGTGGTGTAGGCTGCACAATAGTGCCCATCCGTGGAAGCCGGCGTGGAAACGGCCATGGAATCAACCCAATCAAAGCAGGCAGACGACCTGCCACGCATGCGGATTCAGATGCTCGGGCCCCTGACGATCACCCGCCAGGGCAAGCCGCTCGCACTCCCCGCGTCGCGCAAGGTCCGCGCTCTGACGGCCTATCTGGCGCTTGCGCCCCGCCCCGTGAGCCGCAGCCATCTCTGCGAATTGCTATGGGATGAACCCAGTGACCCGCGGGGCGAGCTGCGCTGGAGCCTCAGCAAGATGCGCAGCGTGCTCGATGAGCCCGGTCAACAGCGCGTCGCAACGTCGGGGGATCTGATCTCACTCGATCTTGCCGATTGCTTCGTCGATGCTCTGCAGATCGCAAAGGCGACTCAAGGCGGCATCGAGAAGCTCGACCCGGAAGCTTTGCGATCGCTGGCGGGATTTCTCGCCGGCGCCTTTCTCGACGGGCTCGAGATGGAGAACAGCCCGCACTTTAATGGCTGGCTCGTCGCCCAGCGCCGCCGTTTTCATGCCTGCCACACGGCGATCCTCGAACAACTCGTGCGCAGTCTTCCAGCCGACTCCGAGGAAATGTTCGGATTTCTCGATCAGTGGCTCGAACACGCGGCGCTCGACGTGCGCGCGCACGAGATTCTCCTCAGAACGCTCGCGCGGGGCGGCCGCATTCGCGAAGGTGAGGAGCATCTCGCGACCGCGGTGCGGCTCTTCGAAGCGGAGGGCCTCGACGCCGCGCCGATTCGCGCCGCCTGGCGGGACGCGCGCCAGCAAGCAGCGAATGTAACGGCCGGTCCGCAAGCGAATCCCGCGACGGCCACGGCTCCAACGACAGCCGCGCGCCGCGCCTCCATAGCCGTGATGCCGTTGATCGATCGCATGCCGAGCGACACGCAGCGCGGTGGCATTGCCGATGGCCTCACTCACGACATCATTACGCGGCTGGCGAAGCTCCGCAGCGTCGCTGTCATCGCGCAGGGCACGATGTTCGCGCTGGGCGAAAGGAGTATCGGTGCGGAAAACGCCGGCCGGACGCTGAACGTGGACTACGTCGCGAGTGGCTCGGTTGAGCGCCGCGGAGAGCGCCTGCAGGTGCGGATGGAGCTCGTCGAAACGCGCATGGCGCGCATCGTCTGGGCGGAGGATTTCGACTACAAGATGGGCGACGCGCTGCAGGTGCTCGATGAGATCGGCAACCAGATCGTCGCGGCGATCGCGAGCGAAATTGAGACAGCCGAGCGCAATCGCGCGCTGCTGAAGCCACCGAACTCACTGGACGCCTGGGAGGCATATCATCGGGGGCTCTGGCACATGTATCGATTCCGCGGGGGGGACAACGATCAGGCGCAGCATTTCTTCCAGATGGCGGTGCGTCTTGATCCCACCTTCGCGCGGGCGCACGCCGGCTTATCGTTCACGCATTGGCAGAATGCGTTCCTGCATCGCACGGCCGATCGCGAACTCGAAATGGACCGCGCGCTGGCGACCGCGGAACAGAGCGTGACTGTCGACGAACGCGATCCGGCGGCGCACTGGGCGATGGGCCGCGCGTTGTGGCTGCGCGGCCGTCAGGAACAATGCCTGGAGGAATTGGAGCAGGCAGTCGATCTCAGTCCGAACTTCGCGCTCGGTCATTACACGCTCTCCTTCGTGCACAGTCAGTCGGGCGATCCCGCGGCTGCCATCCGGGCGTCCGATCATTCGCGGCGCCTGAGTCCATTCGATCCGCTGCTCTTTGCGATGCTTGCGAGCCGCGCCATCGCTCACGTTCGACTGGGTCAATTGGATGAGGCCGCCGTCTGGGCGGTCAACGCGATCAACCGGCCTAATGCCCACATCCATGTCCGCGCCATCGCGGCCCACTGCCTCGCGGCCGCCGGCCGCGTCGCTGAAGCGCGTTCCGTTACCGCGCTGATTCACGCGGAACATCCAAACTACCGCGTCGATGACTATCTCACGGCGTTCCGGTTTTCTCCGGATGCCGCCGCTTTGTTCCGGCAAAGTGCCAAAATGATCGGGATCGGCTAGCAACTCGCGGGGTCGACATGTCGAAGCGCCCCATCGTTCTTGGATCGATGCTCCTGGTCTCGTATGGCGCGCTCGCCGGCGCCTTGTCCGAGGAGATCACCCGGTTCTCGCAACAGAATTTTCAGGAGTACCTGGATCTGCTCGCCATCGACAATGTCGCCTCGAAACCAGAGGACATCGTCCGCAACGCGGCGTTTCTCGAACAGTCATTTCAGAAACGCGGATTCAAGACCCAGCGCCTTGAGAACCCGGCCGGCCGGCCGGCGGTGTTCGCGGAATACCCGGGAAAGGCAACGGGCGTCAAGACCGTACTCTTCTATATCCATTTCGACGGGCAACCGGTGATCCCGGCGGAATGGGCGCAGAAGAGTCCGTTCGAGCCCGTCGTCAAGAAGCGGGACGAGCATGGCGAGTGGCGGGAAGTCGGGCGCGCCGAGCTCTTCCGGCAGCCACTTGATCCGGAGCTGCGGGTCTTCGCGCGAGCGGCCTCCGACGACAAAGCGCCGATCATGATGTTTCTCACGGCGATCGATCTCCTGAAGAAACAGAAGAAGCTGCCCGCCGTCCACATCAAGCTGCTGCTTGATGGCGAGGAGGAGATGGGTAGCCCAAGTCTTGGCGGCATGGCGCAGGCGAATCCGTCGCTCCTTAGCGCCGATGCACTCGTGATCCTGGATGGACCAGCTCACGACTCCGGCCGTCCGACACTGTCATTCGGCAATCGCGGCATCGCGCAGGCGACACTCATCATCTTCGGTCCGCGCGCGCCGCTCCACAGCGGCCACTATGGGAATTACGCGCCGAATCCGGCGCTGCGCCTCGCGGCACTGCTTGCCAGCATGAAGGACGACGACGGGCGCGTGCTCGTGCCCGGCTACTACGATGGCATCGTGTTGACACCGGCGGATCGCGAGGCGCTTGCGAAGACTGGCGACGACGAAGAAGCCTTGCGCAGGCGTCTTGGCATTGCGCGCGCCGAGAAAGTTGGCGCGAGCTATCGCGAAGCCATGCAATATCCATCGCTCAACGTGCGCGGCATGGCATCGGCGTCCATCGGCGACAAAGCGGCGAACATCGTGCCGAGCGAAGCCGAGGCCGATATCGATATGCGCACGACACCCGAGAACGACGGGCGCCACCTGTTCGAACTCGTCAGGAAGCACATCGAACGGCAGGGCTATCATCTGGTCGAGGGAACGCCGACCGATGCGGATCGGATGCAGTACGACAAGCTCGCGAGTTTCCGCCTGGGCAGCGTGCAGGCCGCGGCGCGGACGTCGATGGACTCGGCGGTCGGCCATTGGGCGGCCGCGGCCATGAAATCGGCGACTGGCGCAACGCCAGGCGGCGAACCCGTGCGCATTCGCATGATGGGCGGGACGGTGCCCACCGATGTGCTCGTCGACGCGTTGCATCTGCCGTTTGTGGGCGTATGCACAGTCAACGGCGATAACAATCAGCACACGCATGACGAAAACCTGCGGATCGGAAATTTCATCAGCGGAACCGAGACGATCTACAGCCTCCTCACGACGAAGTATCCGCGGTAGCTAGCGCTCGACTTCCCTCAGCGCATCGCGTGCATTCGTCACGACGTTCGGATCGGCATCGGCGAGCGCCAGATGCAGCAGGGCGGCTGTGCGACCACTCTCGTCACCGTGCTGGGCCAGGCGCCGGAGCAAGTCCACCGCAAGGATACGATTACGAGATACCTCGTCGAATCGCACCGTCTGTTCCAGGACACTGAGCGATTGCGGTGTGGCCGCTGCATCATCCAGATCTCCGATCGCTGCTGCGCGGGCATCGGCATCGCCGCTGTATGGGGACATCAGCGAAGAGCTCATCTGATCATTGTCGGCTTCTGCAGCGTCGTCGACGCGCGGCGGTGTCGCAAGCAACGGCCGCGGGCCGGTACGAACCAATGTGATCGACGCTGACGGCGGCGCGCTCGCCACCGGGCCCGGCGGTACCGGCACCGGGACTTGGGTCTCGATGCCGGTACCGTCGTCCTTGAACAGGAAGATGACGCCGGCGAACGTGGCGACGCACGCCAGCGACAACCACAGGGCATTGCGATTCACTAACGCCAGCCCGTCACATCCAGGATCACGCCGTGACCCGTGATGTTGTGCTGAATACTCACGTAGTAGTGCCTGCCGCTCGCGTCGAAAATTCCGCCCGTCGATTCCGCGGTCAGATCGTTGAGCGTCATCACCTTGATGCATCCGTCCGACAGCGTATCCGTGTCGTCTCCATCATCGAGACAGTCCCAGATGTCGTTGTTGCGCGCCGTCGGATAGAGCGCGCCCTCACCGTCTTCGTTGAGCAGGAAATTCCCGGTGCCCGGCTGAATGTCGATATTGTCGGGCATGCCGAAGTCGGAATTGCCGAGCACGAGGGGATGGAACTCGGGAATCGAGGCGGCATTAATGCCACTCGTGACGCTGACAGCGCTTGCCGCGGCCACGGTCCCATCGGTGACGCAATAGACTTCGCCCCAGTTGTTGTCACCGTTCGGTGTTGAGTCCGGAATGTCCTGACCCGTGTTGGTGCCGCAGACCCGCACGTTCCCGGCCGCGAGTACTTCCGGGTCGACGGTCATGTCTTCGGGACGATAGAAGCTCGTCAGCTTCAGGGTGCTCGCCGCCGCGCGCAGATTGATGGGCGCAGTACCGGTGATTTCGACCCACACGCCGCGACCGACCTGGTTGCCCTGACCGACGTCCGTGTTGCCGCCGTTGCGACCGAGGCGCATGCCATAGAGGCTGCCACTCGCCCACGGCGATTGATCGAGGCTCGTGACCGTGCCCCCGGTCCAGAGCGTCGTCGGAATGAACTTCACGAATGCGCCGCCCGGATTGCCGAGTCCCCCGCCGCCCGGACGATTCTCGTCCGTCAGATACACGACGCCATTTGGCAGGATGCCGAGGCCTTCGAAGGAGAATTGTCCCAGTGCCGGACGACCCACGACATGCGCCGGATCGGAGCTCGCGCCGAAACCCGACGCCGGCACGGTCACGTTGCTTGTGTGCAGAGGATCGAGGATCTCAAAGAGACGTCCGTTGGTGCCATTTTCCTCGCCGACGACCAATGTGCCCCAGGCCGTCACCCGGCCGGGATCGCAGCTCGTGAGACCTGAACTGATGATGGTCTCGGGCACACCCGTCTTGAGGTCGATGCGCTGCACGCCGATTTGACCGCTGCCCTGTTCGTTGCAGGCGATGATGTGGGTCGGCTGACTGGCATTCGGCCAGAGAACCAGCTGGTCGATATTCGGTGTCAATGCCGCAGCGGCGCTGACAACCTTGACGCGCAGTCCCGGTGCCACGGTGATCAAGGCCGCCGGATTGGCGTCGGCGGCGGCCGCCGACAGCGAGAGTGTTGACGACTCGCCGAGGGGAGCAAACACGCCGAAGAATTCAAGCGACTGAACCCGGGCGAGCCTTTCGACCTCGACACCGAAGTCGGACGTGTGGCGATGATGGAAACCATCGGCCATCGCGGTGGATGTCACGGTAACCGCCGCAGCGGCGGCAAATGCGAGGAAGCGTTTCATAGATGTCTCCTGAAAAAGTCGCCTCAGGTCCTCCAAGGCGTCGCACGCAAACGTAGCGTTCGCTGTTGACCGGCACGTGACCTTGGCGTTACGAAGAAATGTCAGCTGCGCGCCCTCGCAGTTGCGATAATGTGGCGCGAAATGCCCCCCGTCCTCTCCATCAAGAACGTCACCAAGTCATACGCTTCGGGCCTGCAGGCCCTGAAGAGCATCAACCTTGAGATTCACAAGGGTGAAATATTCGCGTTGCTCGGACCCAATGGCGCGGGCAAGACGACGCTGATCAATATCATCTGCGGGATCGTCACGCGCTCGACGGGCGAGGTCATCGCCGACGGTCACGACATCGCACGCGACTATCGCGCGGCACGCACCAAGATCGGGCTCGTGCCGCAGGAACTCGCGACCGACATGTTCGAGAAGGTAATCTCAACCGTCGCGTTCAGCCGCGGGCTCTTCGGACGCTCCCCGAATCCAGCTTTCGTCGAAAATGTGCTGCGGGATCTTTCTCTCTGGGACAAGCGCAACGATCGCATCCAGACGCTCTCGGGCGGCATGAAGCGGCGCGTGATGATCGCCAAGGCGCTAGCGCACGAACCGCAAATTCTTTTTCTTGACGAGCCCACCGCGGGCGTCGACGTCGAGCTGCGGCGGGACATGTGGAACCTGGTAAGGGGCCTGCGCCAGCGTGGCGTCACCATTATCCTGACCACGCACTACATCGAAGAAGCCGAGGAGATGGCCGACCGCGTCGGCGTCATCAACAAGGGTGAGCTCATCCTGGTCGAAGAAAAGACGACGCTCATGCAGAAGCTCGGCAAACGCCAGCTGACGCTCCATCTGCAGGAGCCGATGAGCGCCATTCCCGCGGGTCTTGCCGACTGGTCGCTCAAGCTCATGGCCGATGGCCATTACCTCGAATACTCATTCGATGCCAGCCGCTCCGAGAGCATCTCCGCCCTCTTGCGGCGCATGAGTGAGCTCGGCATTGGATTCAAGGACCTCAACACGCATGAGAGCTCACTCGAGGATATCTTCGTGAGCCTGGTGGGGACGCGCAGATGAGCCGGGATGCACTCCTTTTCAACCGTTTCGGCGTGTGGGCCATCTACAAGTTCGAGATGGGACGCGCCCTGCGCACCGTCGGCGGAACGTTCATCACACCCGCGATAACGACTTCGCTCTACTTCGTGGTGTTCGGTTCCGCGATGGGCCCGCGCATGACCGCGGTGACGGGAGTCAACTACGGCGCGTTCATCGTGCCCGGGCTCATCATGCTTTCGATCCTGACGGAGAGCCTGTCGAATGCCTCGTTCGGCATCTACATGCCCAAGTTCACGGGCACGATCTACGAGCTGCTGTCCGCGCCGGTGTCGTACCTCGAAATACTGCTGGCCTACGTCGGCGCGGCGGCGACCAAGTCGATCGTGCTTGGCTGCGTGATCCTGGGGACGGCCTCGCTCTTTGTGCCGATACAAGTCATGCATCCGTGGTGGATGATCGCCTTTCTCATTCTGACGGCCGCGACCTTCAGTCTGTTCGGATTCATCATCGGCATCTGGGCCAAGGGTTTCGAGCAGCTGCAATTCGTCCCGATGCTCGTCGTCACGCCGCTCACCTTCCTCGGCGGCGCGTTCTATTCGATCTCGATCCTGCCGCCCGTGTGGCGCACGTTCAGCCTGTTCAATCCGGTGGTCTACCTGATCAGCGGTTTCCGCTGGAGCTTCTACGGCATCTCCGACGTGAGCGTCGGCGCCAGCCTTGGACTGACACTTGGGATCTTCCTGCTGTGCCTCATGGTGGTAGGCTGGATTTTCCGCACTGGCTATCGACTCAAGAACTAACAGCGGCCTTAAGCCGGGAGGGCACCATGAACACGCTACCGATCATTGCCGTTGTCGGCTCCACGGGCGCACAGGGCGGCGGCCTCGTCCGCGCGATCTTTGCCGATAAAGACAGGAAGTTCGCGGTGCGCGCGGTCACCCGCAAACCGGACGGCCCCGCCGCTCGCGAGCTCGCCGCGCTCGGCGCTGAGGTGGTTGCCGGTGATCTCGACGATGCCGCGAGTCTGGAGCGGGCGTTCGCCGGCGCGCAGAACCTTTACGCGGTCACGAATTTCTGGGAACACTTCTCGCCCGAGCGCGAGCATGCGCAGGCCGCCAACATCGCGAGCGCGGCGAAGAAAGCCGGCATCAAGCACGTGATCTGGTCGACGCTCGAGGACTCGCGCAAGTTCATACCGCTCGCCGACACCCGCATGCCAACGCTGATGCAGCGGTACAAAGTGCCGCACTTCGACGCGAAGGGCGAGGCCGACGCGCTCTTCAAGGACCTGCCGACAACCTACCTGCGCACCTCGTTCTACTGGGACAACCTGATCAACTTCGGCATGGCTCCGCAACGCGGCGCCGACGGCACGCTCAACTTCGTGCTGCCGATGGGCGATCGAAAACTGCCCGGCATCGCGGTTGCCGACATCGGCGCCTGCGCGCATGGAGTATTCAAGCGTGGCAAGGAATTCATCGGCCGCACGATCGGAATAGCCGGCGGGCACCTGAGCGGCGCCGAGATGGCTGCAGCCTTATCGAAGACGCTCGGCGAGCCGGTGCGTCACGTCGCGATGCCGTTTGCCACCTACGCGAAGCTCGGCTTCCCGGGCGCGGACGATCTCGCCAACATGTTTCATTACAACTACGACTTCGAGAAGGAGTTCTGCGCACAGCGCCCGATCGCGTTCTCGCGCGAATTGCATCCGGGGCTGCAGAGCTTCGAGCGGTGGCTGGCAGTGAACGGGTCGCGGATTCCGAAAGCCTGATCGGGTTCCGACTCAGCCGCGCCGGAACGCGTCGTCGACCCGGGCAAAGACCATGCGCATCATCTGCTGTGCGCCGGGCACGTCCTTGGCACGAATCCGGTCGAGCAGCTCGCGGTGCATCTTCACCTGCGGCGCAAGGCTGCTGCCGCGCGCCACCATACGCCGCAGGACGATGCGACCGCGGATGTCGAAGTGCAAGGAGTCCCATACGGTGACAAACACGCGATTGCCGCTTGCCTCGGTCAGCCGGCGATGGAAACGCACGGCCGCATCGATGTAACGCTCGGAATCACGCGCGACGGCGTCGGCCATGTCGTGCAGGTATTGCTCGAGGTCCGCGATCACTTCAGGCGCGCAGGGAATGGCGAGCTCAACCGCGCGCACTTCGAGCGTCGCGCGCAGCTCGTACGATTCGCGCATCTCCTGGGCATCCGCGCCGCGCACACGCGTTCCGCGGTAGCGCTCGGACGTCACGAGACCTGAGCCTTCGAGCTCGCGCAATGCCTCGCGAATCGGCGCCTGGCTCACGTTGAATTCACGCGCGAGGGCAAGTTCCTTGAGCTGCGTGCCTGCCGGGTACTTGCCGTCGAGAATGCGTGCAACGAGCATTTCCCGAATACGGTCGCGCATGCAACTACGGTCGAGCGTGGGCTCTTTCAGCGCGGATTTGACTGCCTGCTTTGCCATTCGAGTGGGACTCTCGCTACAGAACCGGTTGATCGAGTTGCGCTTTGGTCCAGCCGCCGCCGAGCGCACGCACGAGGCCAACGGCGGCGATCATGCGTCGCACACGCGCATCGAGCGCCGAGCGCTCCGCCTGCAGCGCGCTGGTCTGGGTGCTGGTCACTTCAAGGTAATCGGCGACGCCCGCGGCGTAGCGCTTGTCCGCGTGATACGTCGAGCGCCGCGCGGACGCCGCCGCCGCTTCATCGGCTTTCAGTTCCTCCGCCAGGTGATGCAGAGCGGCCAGGTTATCCTCGACCTCGCGGTACGCCGTGAGCGCGGCCTGGCGATAGTTGGCGACGGCCTCGTCGTACGCCGCGCGGGCCTGATGACTCACGCCGGAACGCGCGCCTGCGTCGAGCAAGGGCAATGCCGCCGACGGCCCCGCGGACCAGAAGCGACTCGGGGCATCAAACCAGACTTGCGTTGCAGTGGCTTCGTAGCCGCCCACTCCGCCGAGCGCGAACACCGGAAACCAAGCG
>Ga0326726_10001179_pt1 | contig 24331 bp, 20 predicted proteins | sample MHFenrmetagenome_2_FD_207603 | JGI IMG/M metagenome (GOLD analysis project Ga0326726, IMG submission 207603) | Lab enriched peat soil microbial communities from Michigan Hollow, Ithaca, NY, United States - MHF15MN | ecosystem: Environmental > Terrestrial > Soil > Wetlands > Peat | place: USA... | reverse complement strand
TGTCTGGAGAAGATCATATCTATTGTGCAGCTTTCGCGCAGGCAGGAGCTATTCGAGCTGAAAGCCTTTCCCAACTCATCGACCTGGCTCGGGTCTTCACAACGCAACCTTTATCCAGGGGCAATCATCTCGGCATCATCACGACCAGTGGAAGCCTGGGAGCCTTGGCAACGGATGTCTCGGTGTCGGGAGGACTGATCGTGCCTCCTCTTTCCCCGTTGATGATGAGGAAGGTACAGGAAATATCACCGGCCTGGATGAACGTTAGGAACCCGCTCGACATCGGCCCCTCTGGGATCTTCGGCAGGCTCCTACCAATGCTCCTGGCCGATCCGGGAATCGATATGGTGCTCGCGATCATGGTCATACCCTATGTGGCTGTCAGACATTTTAAGACAGCTGGAATTACGGCAGGAGATTGGTTTGGGGATATTGCGTCGATTCGCGAGCAGTATCCGGACAAGCCTCTGCTTGGGGTTGTGGTCGGCCACCCCGAATTCGTGAATGATATTCATTTGCTTTGCGGTCCGTCAATACCCGTGTTCACTTCGCCTGAACCGGCTGCCCGGGCCCTGGTCACACTCTGGAATTATTCCAAGGCACGAAAGAAACAGAAAAACAGACGATCCAAAGCACAACTATCGGTCCGGAGATAAAATGTCTCTTTTTCAACAACAGGGTTTACTCCAACTCTTTTTTATGTTATTGAAGCGTGAGAAAAATAGCCCTGGTTTGGATGACCCTGTTTATGACAGCCACTTCCCGAAGAAAATGGACATGGATTGTCTCTCTCTGTATATTTATAGGGCTGCTCTCCCTTCTCGTTTACTATTACAACTCCCCAATATGGCTTTCCATAACAGAAGTTTATCGACTCTACCAGGATCACGAAGCATTTAAGAAAGTGATCTCTTCCTACGGAGCCTATGCTCCTCTGGCCTATATCCTCCTTCAAATTTTGCAAGTGGTGATCGCTCCCATTCCAGGGGGGGCGATTGAATTTTTGGGGGGCGTCTTATTCGGGGTAAAGGCCGGTCTCGTTTATTCGATGATCGGTCTGATATTAGGGTCTTGGTTGGCCTTCAGCTTAGCAAGGATTTTTGAGAAGGTTGCGGTTGAGAAATTTGTTTCCGAGGAGACAAGAAAGAAATTTGATTATCTGGTCGAACATGAGGGAGTTATTCTCAGTTTCATCCTTTTTCTGCTCCCGGGTTTTCCCAAGGATGCCCTCTGCTACATTTTGGGCTTGACCCCCATGCATTTAGGAATTTTTCTGATCATCTCGACCATCGGACGCATACCTGGAACATTAATGGCGACGCTTCAGGGGGCGAAAGCCTTCGAGCATCAATATTACACCTTCGGGATCCTTTTGGGAGTATCTGGCATGATCCTTTTAGTCTTCTATATCTATCATGAGGAAATTCATGGTCTGGTAAAAAGATTAAAAGGGGAAAAAAGGAACGAGGTTTAAGGAGCGCACATGGCACCGGCTGTGAAAGACGAGAAGGGAGGGAAGTGGTCTTCCGATCTTGTCCTGGATCTTTATTCGAACCTTTTGACAGAAATGTGGGAACTTGTCTCCGCCCTGATCGGCGAAGCGATTTTGGCATATCTTTTTACACTGGCTATTCGAAAAATTGGGGAAAAGTATCCTTTTTTGAATTCAATCAAGATCTCTGAGGACGGTGTTTCAATGGAAGAGGTGAAGGAGGATTACCGAACCGTTGCCGCGGCAGAAATTCATCGGGGTTTCCAAAGCCTGATCAATCATCTGTCCCAGCTCTTTTCAGCTTTGGCAGAAGGGGTGATCAATAAGGAAGTATTTCCAAGGGTCTTCCCGAAATTTAAGGAGGCCGACCGGATTATCTCTCAGAAATAGGGGAGGATGGGCTCGTGAGGTTGATTTTCAAGAATTTAAATGTGCTCCGGTCCACCATCAACGCGATCAGCACGAGCATCGAGATCAAGGAGATCGTCGAGTCAGCCGTAAACAATCTTCCCAATTTATTTGATTTTTCATCCTTTGGAATGTTTTGGAAAGAGGACCTCCTCCTTTTCCTCTACCAGGAAGAATCCTGTCCCCCTTCCTTTACGCAAGAGGTCGTGAAAAATATGGTTAAAGTCTTTTCAATTCTGGCAGAGGAATCCTTCGATGCCGAACGAATTGCTGTTCAAGTAGAAAACAGGAAGCTCAGGCCCAGACAGATGATGATGGATCAGAAGCCATCCTTGAAGTCCCACCTCACGTTGCCCCTCACCGTGGAAGGAGAGATCCTGGGATGCATTTCTCTCAACAGCGATCAGCCCAATGCGTTTGATGCTCAGGACTTACAATTCCTTTCCGTCATCGGGTATCAGATGGCGGCGACCTTGAAACATTTTCAGAGACTGAGTTTGGTTAAAAACATTGCCATTTATGATACCCTGACGGGTCTGTTCAATCGGAGATATTTTGAAGAGAGGCTCGGGGTAGAAGCCCAGAAATCTTTTTACGGTGGGACTCCTCTTTCCCTGGTGATGGTGGATATCGACCTTTTCAAGAAAGTGAATGATACCTTCGGGCATACGGAAGGGGATCAGGTCCTCTGTAGAATTTCTTCTCTACTTAAATCGTCGGTTAGAAAAAAAGACACGGTCGCTCGTTACGGCGGCGAAGAGTTCATTTTGATTCTGCCGGAGGCCGGCCTGGAGGAGTCCTTTGTGATTGCGGAACGTATGCGGCGATTGGTTGAAAACACGGTCTTTGAAATAGGGGGAGCACAAGCTAATTTGACCTTGAGCATGGGGATCTCCAATTTTCCGATTCACCGGGCGAAGTCTAAAGAGGAATTGGTAAAGATGGCAGACCAGGCGCTCTATGACGCCAAGAGGGGCGGTCGAAATAAAGTTTGTATCTTTGCTGGGAAGTCTTCCCAATGGACTGTTCCGACTTAGGGCTTGCCATATTTCAGCGAATCCAATTCTTAGAGAAAAAAAGGCACACTTTGCGAGTGTGCCTTTTTTGTGAATAGATCTCCCAATACCTTTTTGAATTACTTCTTTTTTGGTGCAGCCTTCGGAGCGGACGCTTTAATCGCCACGGCGATATTTTTGTCCATTTCCTTTTTGTACTCGATCGAGACGTTCATTCCCGCCTTCAGATCCTCGAGTTTGAGAGCTTCCTTGCCTTTCATGATCTTTGTCATGTCATCGGTCGCAAAGGTCTTCTCTTCCTTTCCCTTGGCCACAACGATGCTCTTCGCCATTGCATCAACATTCTTAACTTCTCCACTGAACTTCTCTACTTTAGCTTTGGTGGAAGCTGGTGCGGCTGGAGCCGGCGCTGTCCCTGCGGCTTTAGGGGGAGCTGCTGCGATAGCTCCGGAAACAAAAGCCACTAACGTAAGCAGGACTACTAAAAGAATTGATTTTTTCATTTAGTTTCACCTCCTTTCTCTTCACGTTAAGAACTACTAAAGCAAAAGAGATGCCAAGGATGAACAGCGAAGGATTGTTTTTAAGTAGTTGAAATTATTTAATAATTTTTTATTGAGGAAAATCTTGAAGGGAATATCGTGCTGTAAAATTCAACACGCAGAATAGGTGTGTTGCAACATTCTACACTTCTTTCTCCAATATCCTGTAGAGAGTTGCCCGGTCAATCCCTAAAATTTCGGATGCCTTCTTTTTATTTCCTCCGGTCCTTTCAAGCACCTTCATCACATATCTCTTTTCTAACTCTCTTAATGACAGTGGTTCATCAGAAATTTGAGCCTCCGGGCCTTTCATTTCCTCGAACATTTTTCTTGGAAGGTCTTCAGGAAGAATAATAGGGTGAATTGAAAGAATGACGGATCTTTCGACAACATGTTCCAACTCACGGACATTTCCCGGCCAGGAATATTGGGTGATGATTTCAAGTGCCTCCGGCGAGATGTGGGAGATATTCTTATGATTCTCTTCAGAGAATTTCCTTAGAAAGTGATTCGCCAGCAATGGGATATCTTCTCTTCTCTCCCTTAAAGAAGGAAGGATGATGGTCACCACATTGAGTCGGTCGAAAAGGTCCTCCCTGAATCGTCCATTTTTTACGAGGGGTTCTAACGGCTGATTGGTCGCCGCAATGACCCGGACATCCACTTTGATACTTTCCGTCCCCCCCACCCTTTTGATTTCGTGCTCCTGTAGAAACCTGAGAAGCTTCGATTGCATCAGAAGGCTGAGATTACCCACTTCGTCCAGGAAGAGAGTTCCCCCATCCGCCTCCTCAAAAAGGCCACGCTTTGCAGAGGAAGCGCCCGTGAAAGCTCCCCGTACATGTCCGAATAACTCGCTTTCGACTAATGTCTCCACCAAGGAAGCGCAGTCAACGGGGATAAAGGGCCGATTATTTCTTTGGCTGTTGTAATGAATCGAGCGGGCGATCAGTTCTTTTCCCGTTCCTCTCTCTCCCGAGAGGAGAACGGTGGATCTGGTATCCGCCACCTTCGCAATCGTTTTATAGACTTGAAACATTTGAGGGGTTCGTCCGATGACATTCTTAAATTGATACTTCTCCAGAAGTTCCTGTCGATAATATTTGTTTTCCTGGATCAGCCTTCTCTGCTCCAAGGCCCTGCGGAGGGTGAATTTGATCTCATCTAGTTTAAAAGGCTTGCTGATGTAGTCGAAAGCGCCTTCGCGGATCGCCTCAATGGCAGTCTCAATCGATCCAAAGGCAGTGATCATGATTACCGTCGTTTCCGCAGCGTTCCTCTTGAAGGACCGAAGCACTTCCATCCCATCTTTTGCTCCCATCCGTACATCCGTAATGACGATATCAAAGACGTTGTCGATCCCCTGGGCAATGGCTTCTTCGCCGCTCAAAGCGGTTGAGACCTCATACCCTTCTTGGGAAAGCACTTCATTGAGGAGTTCGATGGTGACCCGATCGTCATCCACGATCAAGATATGTGCTGGTGTTTTTTTCATTGGTTTCACCCATTCCGCGGTGCAGAGCTCCGTTTTTTTAAGGCGGAAAGCGCAGCTCAGGTGGACCCCTGCCTCCCGGCCTCCCGCCCACCGGCAGGCAGGCGGTCCCCCGGGCTTCAGGGCGGGGAGTCGAAGGGTTCACTTGTTTCACAGATGGGAATGGAAATAAGAAACGTGCTCCCCTTCCCCACTTCGCTTTCAACTTCTATTTTTCCAGAGTGTTCTTTAACGATCTTTTCACAGATGGCCAAACCCAGTCCCGTTCCCTCTCCCATTTTCTTAGTGGTGAAGAAGGGATCGAAAATCCTTTTTCTCGATTCATCGGTGATTCCGATTCCGGTATCCGCAATGGAGATCTTTAACCATCTTCCATCCTTTGATAGAGGAGGAGTGAGAATTTGCTGGGTCCGGATCGTCAGCACTCCTCCTCTGGGCATGGCGTCTAATGCGTTGGTGATCAGGTTCAAGAAGAGCGTTTGGAGATGAGTAAAGTCCCCCAGGATCGGTGGAAGATCTGGGGAAAGCTGCGAAGAGACGCTCACATTTCGCGCAAGAAACCAAGGCTCGCTCAACCGAATCAATTCTTCGAGCAGCTCGTTGACAAGTAACGTCCTCAGTTGAGGTTTGGGTCGTCGGGTCGAAGAGAGAAGATTCTTCACCGAATCGGCCAGCCGGTCCAGTTGAGATTCAATAATTTTCAGCCGATCTTGATCTTTGGATTTAAGATTTCCATCCTGCAGGATGAGCTGAATATAGCCGGAGATCGAGTTCAGCGGGGTTCCGATCTGGTGGGCCATGGCAGCAGTGACTTCTCCCACGGCCGCAAGCTTTTCAGATTGACTGAGTTGTCTCTGAGATTCAAACAGGGCTTCGTTGAGAAGCCTCAGTTCTTCGTTCCGTCTGGCCAATTCCGACGTGGCTGCCTCGATCTTTTTCGTCAATTCTTCATTAAACTGGTTGACCTGTCTCAGGAGTTGAATGTTTTGCTCATGGGTCTCCCGAATCGTCTTGAGCATACGATTAAAATTTCTTCCCAGTTTTCCAAGTTCGTCTTCGCTTTGGACATGAACTTCGGTCTCCAGGTCGCCCTTTTCGGCACGGGTCATGGCCTCTACCAATCTCTGGATGGGATTTCCAACGAGTTTCCCGAAGAGGATCGTCAGGGTGATCAAGATGACAAGGATGCTGGAGAAAGTCAGGATTATCGCCCGCTCTCTCTTTTTGCTTAAATAGTTTTGAGCTTCATCCAGCGTACTGACCACTCGAATTCCCCCAACCACTCTTGTTTCCAAATGAAGCGGAACGATGACCTCCAGCCACCTGTCTTCCCCCACATCATGGGTGGAGGAAAGATACCGGTCGTTCTTTAAACGTTTGATTTGCTCTGTCGTGAGGGTCAACGAGGAGAGATGGACATCCTTTGAATTGGAAACGATTAAATCCCATCCTCTGGGAGAAAAAAGAAACAGATCTATTTCCGTCAAAAAGGGGCGGCTCAGCAACCATTCCTCCACCTCATCTCGAACGTGGGGGAGATCTTCTCTGATCGCTCGATCCGAGATGGAAGCATCGATCTGCTTTGCAATATAGAGATTACGGTCTAAATAAAGGTCAATCTGATCTTTTCTTGCAAAATGATAATCCAAATAACTGACAAGCAAGAGAACCCCGACGACGATAAAGACGATCAACAGGGTGATCTTGGTCTTCAGCCCGATTTGGGCGAGCTTTTGATGAATCAGGGATCTGGTCCACGAGGTGGAGAATGGGGCGATGGAAGTTGATTTTTCTGTTTCCATCTCTATTTTTCGGCGGGCGATGCCTCAGCGTTGGCCCTTTTTCGCTCGATCACCTTAACCAAAATCACACCGATCTCGAATAAGATATAGAGAGGCACTCCCATTAAAGACATATTAAATACATCCGGGGTCGGTGTGACGACGGCCGCTGTGATCGCAACGAGCAAGATAGCATACTTCCGATTGTGAGTCAAAAAACGGGCATTTACTACCCTCAGATAACTCAAGAGGGCAAGGATCAACGGGAGTTCGAAAGTCAGTCCGAACCCAAAGACGAAAAAGGTACAAAAAGAGACATATCTCCCCGCCGAGATCATCGGTTTAATGGTGGCGGATTGATATCCTAGGAGGAACTGAACGCCAAAGGGGAGCGTGATGAAGAAGCAAAAGAAAGAGCCCAGATAAAATAGCAGGATGGCAGTGATCAGTACGGTCTTTCCAGAAGTCAATCCTTTGGCACGGAACAGGGGGGAGAAGGCCCTCCATATCTGATAGAAGATGACAGGGATGGAAGCGAACAGGCTGGCATAGAGGGTCAATTTGATGAGGGAAAAAAATGCCTCGGGGATGGCGAAAGCTACCAGATCGATTTTGAGAGAGGTGTCACGGAGAACGCGCAACAGATCTTTGGAGAAGGGAAAGATGATCGCAAAACTCACGACCATCGCGATGATGATCATGAGGAGACCTTTTCGGAGATTTCCAACGGCTTGAAAGATTTCCTCCCTCTTCAACCCCGCCACAAGCCCTTTGCCCTGAAGAATCATGAACGTAATGTAACATAAAAGGCCCCCTTCCGAAAGCGCCTGACTTGGTCTATGAAAGGTAGTGCAGAGAGTGCAAGTGGATTTGCCTGTCCCAGCTATTCAAATTTTTCTTGGTTCACACGATTTCCAAAGATTCGAATAAAATCTTGCCATGCTCTCTGATCTGTCGCATAAGGAAGCCAACAGTAAAATTGCAGCTCGATATATTTTCGAGCATTTGAGTATCATGGAATATAGGATAACTGGACGAGAACAAATTACCGCCGACATAGTAACATGCATTAAGGTGGGAAAGGATTGGAAGATATTAAAGTCGGAGACGCTTGCAATAAGAAAGATTGATAAGAAGCCTTAAAGAGGGAGGCCTTGCTATCCCTTCTCCCACCAGGAATTTCCACTCTGTGTAATCCTTCCTTAATCGGGTAATCAGAGATTTCTGGATTTTTTCAGAAATCTCCTACAACGGGGTTGACAAAGGTTTAAAACAGAGATAAAAGAAAAATTATTATTCACGTCTGCTTAGCCAGACGCAGACAGAACGTTCCGAAGATGAAACTGAGAGTCGGGATTACCTACAATCTCAAGAAAGAATTTTCTCAGCGAGAAAATCAGCCGATTGATTTGTTGGAGGAGTTTGATTCCGAAGAGACGATTGATGCCATCCGTGACGTCCTGGAGGCCGAGGGACATGAAGTGATCAAACTCGGTGGAGACACGGGCTTGGTCGATAGGCTCAGGCAGGCATCGGTCGATATCGTCTTCAACATTGCAGAAGGCATTGGAGGCAGAAATCGAGAAGCCCACATCCCTGCTCTTTTAGAATTTCTAAATATCCCTTATACCGGCTCCGACCCGCTCACCCTCTCCGTCACCTTAGATAAGGCCGTGGCAAAAAGAATCGTCATGAGCCATGATATCCCGACGCCGCGATTCAGGAAAGTGGAGAGGACGGAAGATCTTGACGGATTAGACCTCCGCTACCCCCTTTTCGTCAAGTTATGCTATGAAGGGTCGAGCAAGGGAGTCCGGCTGGATTCAAAGATCTCGAATCCTCAATCGCTTGGAGAGAAGACGAGAAGTCTCTTAAGCATTTATGGTTCCCCGCTTCTCGTGGAGGAGTTTGTTAAAGGCCCTGAGTTCACCGTCGGCGTCCTCGGCAACGAGCATCCTTCTGTCCTGGGTGTCATGCAGATCGAGATCAAGGGAAGGCCTCCGGAGGAGTCCATTTACTCGTTAGAAATCAAGCGGGAATGGGAAGAAAAAGTTCGCTACCATTGTCCTCCCCTTATCGACCAACCTCTAATCAAAAAGATTGAGGAGGTGGCCCTCCGTTCCTACCGGGCCCTGGATTGTCGGGACGTTTCTCGAGTGGACATCCGGGTGGGCGAGGACCAGACGCCTTACTTTTTAGAGATCAATCCCCTTCCAGGTCTTTCTCCTGTTTATGGAGACCTCGTGATTATGGCGAGGTCCGTGGGATGGGATTATGCGCGATTGGTAAAAACCATTTTCCATCATGCCCTGAAGCGGTTTGGATGGATGTAGATCCATTGAAAATGAAAATAGAACAGAACCTCTACGAGATCATATTGAAAAATTTCAAGGAGGCGGTTGTCTTTGCCGACGCCGAAGGGCGAATTCAGATCTTTAATTTCATCGCGGAGAAGTACTTTCAGATCTCGGGCAAGAAGGTTCTCGGAAAAAAATTGGAGAGGGTGATTCCTTATAAAAATATCAAGAAGCACTTCGATTCAGTTTATGAGAAGAGAGAAAGTAATCATGATGTGGAGCTCGCGATTCACGCTTCCCCTGCCGCTTCTTCAGACAATAAGGCCCGTATCCTCCATTGCAGTTTTTATCCAATTTTTGACAAGAAGGGTGCGATTTTCCTGGGCTGTTTGGCCACGTTCGCGGATATCACGGAGAAAGGGTTACTCTTGCGAGAGATCAGCAAGAGCCGTGACCTTTCCACCGTCGGAATGCTGGCGAGATGGATGGCCCATGAGATTCGAAATCCTTTGAGCTCCTTAAACATCAATATTGAGCTCCTGAGAGAGGAGTTGGGAGGGGAGGCCCAGCTCTCCCAGAGAGAAGAGATTCACTCTCTAATCAACTTTATCAGCTATGAAACGCTCCGGTTGGAGAATAATCTGAAAGAATTCCTAGATTTCAACCGTCTCCCACCTCTGAAATTTGAATGGGTCCAATTGAACGAACTGTTGGATTCAGTGGTTCGACTCTTAAGACCGGATGCCCAAATAAAAAATTCAAGGATCGAAACCCATTTTCAGAAAAATTTGGCTTTCGTAAAGGTTGATGTCAGCCAATTCAATTTGGCGATTTCGAACCTCCTCGTCAACAGCATTCAGGCGGTCTCTGAAAAAGGGGAGATTCATCTTTTCACCCGGGGATCTAGAAAAAATATCTTCATCATCATTCAGGATAACGGTGTGGGAATTTCCAAAGAGCATCTTCCCAAAATCTTCGATTTCATGTTCAGCACCAAACCCACGGGGTCAGGATTGGGGCTTTCGATTGTGAAGAAGATCATTTCAGACCACCATAGCGAGATCTCCGTCAAGAGTGAGATCAATAAAGGATCCGTTTTTAAAATTCGAATTCCACTCGGACAGAAGGCGAATTAAACCAGCATGGAATAATGGAATACTGGAGTATTGGAACAATGGCGAAGATAAAGAATAAAGTTAAGGTATGATTTTTTTCTTGAAATCCATTATTCCACTATTCCAATATTCCAATCCAAATGAGTTTGAATAAAGTGGCCGCTAAAGAGGTCTTGGATCGTAAGCCAATGGAGAAAAAAGTTATTTTGATTGCAGAGGATGATCCCACCGTGGGCGAGAGCCTCCGCCATTTATTGAAGAGGAAAGGGAACGAAATTCTCCTGGCGTCGAATGGGAAAGAAGCCCTCCAGCTTTTTCGGCATGGAAGCATCGATCTGGTCATTACCGATGTGGTCATGCCCAAGATGGATGGGATCGAACTCTTAGAGGCCGTGAAGGGATTAAAGCCCGAGACCGAGGTCATCGTCATCTCTGCGCAGGGGACGATCGAGAAGGCAGTTCAGGCGATGAAGTTGGGTGCCTTTGATTTTATTGAAAAACCGATCAATCCAAGGGTGCTCTCCTTATTGGTGGAGCGGGCTTTGGAGAAGCAGACCCTGATCCTCCAGAATCGAGACCTCCGTTCCAGGTTGGAAGACAAGTTCCACTTCAAGAACATCATCGGAAGAAGTGATCGGATGATAAAAATTTTTGAGCTCATTCGTCATATTGCACCCTATGGCAGTTCGGTTCTCATCATCGGCGAAAGCGGAACGGGAAAAGAACTGATCGCCAATGCCATTCACTACAACAGCCCGAGAGCATCCATGCCTTTTATCAAGGTGAGTTGCGCATCTCTAAGTGAAGGGATTATTGAGAGCGAACTTTTCGGCCATGAGAAAGGGGCCTTCACCGGAGCCATTGCTTCCCGGAAAGGGCGATTCGAAATGGCTCATCAGGGAACCCTTTTCCTGGATGAGGTGGAAGATATTCCTCCTGCGACACAGATTAAACTCCTGCGCGTTCTCCAGGAAGGGGAGTTTGAAAGGGTAGGTGGAAATAAAACGATCAAGGTAAATATCCGAATCATCGCAACCAGCAATCGAGATCTTCACGAGCAAGTGAGGCAGGAGCTGTTTCGGGAGGATCTCTATTATCGTTTGAATGTGGTAAACATTAAGCTTCCTCCCTTGAGGGATCGGAGAGATGATATTCCTTTTCTTGTTAATTTTTTTATTGAAAAAAATAATAAGAAATATAATATGAAGGTAAGAGGGATTTCGCAGAAGGCTATGAACCTCCTGACCGACTATGGATGGATTGGCAATGTCAGGGAATTGGAGAATACCATCGAATCTATCTTAGTCATCAACAGTCCTGGAGTGATTGACATTCAGCATCTCCCGCAAGAGATCCGGGATTCGAAAGGAAGACTTGAAGTGATCCCAATCAGGATCGGAACGCCCCTCGAGGAAGTCGAGAAGGAGATGTTGATTCAGACTCTTCGAGCGACCAAAGGAAATAAGCGAAAGGCAGCTCAGCTGTTGGGGATTAATGTCCGCACCATTCATCGCAAGATGGAGGAAATAGAAGAGTCAAGTTCCGTCTGAGAATTAAAGTGTAAAGAGTGATAATAAGTCATACTTCATAATAATTGGTCGAAAAAGCGAGGCATTTTGACACACTTTTCATTGATTGGTATGTCATTCTTTCCCTATTCTTTTTTCGGAAACCTGAAGGTATTAAAGTAAGGGTGAGGGCCGGTGATTGTAAGTAGTTAAGATAATTCGTTTTTTGTTCAGAAGCCTGCGTGCGAGGACATAAAGACTTGGCACGAAATTTGATAAGTAAACCTCTTTATGAAGGAAAAGTTGAAGTGGGCTTTTATCCTTGATAAAGATGAATTTGTCCGGCTCAGCCTGAACAAAATCTTGAAGAAGTATGGTTTTCAGGTAGAGGAGATCGAAGATTTTTATCAACTTGAAAAGAGGAAAAAGGATATTGAAGGAGGAATGATTTTAGCCGATGTCGATATTGATGTTTTAGAAAAGGGATTTCCACTTCTAAAGAAATGGGGCCGCCGTTTTATATTAATGACCCCTTTAGTTACCGATGAGTTCAATATTCGGTTGAAAAAAATGGGGATTCGTCATATTATCAAAAAACCTGTGGACCCGAGACTGTTGAGGAAAGTCATCCGAGAGATTTCTTTTCCCGATGAGGTGAAAACTCCTTCATTTGGGGAAAAAGGGGAGATTTCCCATTCCATTCAGAAAGGAGGTGAAGTGACATGAAGAAGTGGATTTTGCTTTTCCTCGCATTGGTTTTGGTGATTAATATTGCCGCGATGGGAATTGGGTGCAAAGCCAAGGAGGCACCGAAGCCAGAACCGAAGGCAGAAAAACCGCCTGAGGCACCAGCACCACCTGCGCCTGCGGTAACACCTGCACCACCGGCTCCAGCACCTACTGAAGCCCCGAAGAAGTAGGATTCTTTATTCCATGGCGAAAGCGTTGGCGCCCCCCGCTCTTTTAGAAAGGGGGCGCCAACAGGACTGAATGTTTTATTTAAGAGAGGAGTCTATTATCCCATCTCAACGCAAAAAGAAGAAAAGGTGCATATTCGCTAAACAGGAAACAAGGCTTTTCCTTTGTTTTGAAGGAGGAGGTATCGGATGATATCTCCTTTTTTGTTTTCTGAAAAGGCTCATCGGACAGGGAACGGCCGTTTTCTCGGCAAATATGCGGGAAGGAGAGAAGATGGAGCCTGCTTCAGACTCTAATTTATCCGTCCCCCCAAAGGGGGCGAAAAAGGCCTCGCAGCTTTATCTGTTTTCCCTTCAAATAGAGGGGGAGAAGATTGAAGAATTAAGAGAGACCATTCCTCAAGTTTGGAAAGGGGTTTCAGAGAGGGAATGGAATGATTGGAGGTGGCAACTTCGACATCGAATTACGACTCTCGAGCAACTCAAAGAGATCATCGAGTTGACTCCCGAGGAAACAGAAGGGATCAAACATTCGAAGGGAAGATTGGCCTTGGCCGTCACCCCTTATTTTGCAAGCCTGATGGACCCGATTAATCACAATTGCCCCATCCGAAGACAAGCGATTCCTCGAGTTGACGAGATCCATTTATCAAAAAGTGAAATGGTGGATCCCTTGGGAGAGGACAACCATTCCCCTGTGCCGGGTCTTGTGCATCGCTATCCGGATCGAGTGCTTCTGCTTGTCACGGATCAGTGTGCGGTTTATTGTCGATACTGCACGCGGAGGCGATTGGTCGGAAGTAACGAGCGATCCATCACCCAGGGGAATTTTGAGGAAGTTCTGAAGTATTTGAAAAGCCATCGAAAGGTTCGGGATGTCCTCGTATCAGGAGGGGACCCGCTTCTCCTGGAAAATGAGAGGTTGGAGGAGATCCTCAGCCGATTGAGGGCGCTTCCTCATATTGAGGTTCTCCGGATCGGAACGAGGGTTCCGGTGACCCTTCCCCAGAGAATTACCAACGGATTGGTGAGGATGTTGAGGAAGTATCATCCCCTCATGATCTCCATCCATTTTACCCATCCGAAGGAGATTACGGATCAGGTGAAAAAAGCCTGCAACGATCTGGCGGATGGGGGGATTCCATTGGGGAGCCAAACGGTTCTTCTCAAGGGCATCAATGATAAGCCAACCATTATGAAGAAGCTGGTCCAGGAACTCCTCAAGATTCGAGTCCGCCCCTATTATATCTATCAGTGCGACTTAGCGATGGGAACAGAACATTTCCGAACCTCTGTAGCGACCGGGATCCAGATCATGGAGAAATTACGAGGTCACACGACGGGTTACGCTGTTCCCACCTATGTGGTCGATGCCCCAGGGGGCGGAGGAAAGATCCCGCTTCAACCGGATTATGTCGTCTCGAGGGAAAGAGGAAAGATTGTCTTGAGAAATTATGAAGGCAGAGTGTTCCAATATCCGGAACCGAATATCATTGAATTCAAGAAAACCAGACCCGCAGGGGAGGAAAAGACTGCAACCAAGAAGGTGATGGCTTAGATGCAAAATGAGAGGAGAGGGTCCGCCCGTGTTAAAAGTAGTCATCCTGTATAATCTTTTTGAGCGGCTCCAGAAAGGCGAGGAAAAAGATATCCTGGCAGAGGGGGCCATTGTCGAGGAGATCGAAGCTGTCGAAAACGCAGTCCGATCTCTCGGTCATCAATCGATTGTGATGGCCGTTCGTGAAGAAATTTTCCCGATTATCCACTGGTTGAAGGAATGTCAACCCGATGTCGTCTTCAACTTGTGTGAAAGCGTTTATGGGAATAGCTGCTGGGAGATGAATGTCCCCGCTTTGCTGGATCTTTTTCGGATTCCCTATACCGGATCCTCTCCTCTTACGCTTGGCTTGTGTCAGGATAAGGGCAAGGTAAAAGACATCCTCCAATCTCAGGGAATCCCGACTCCACGATACAAGATTTTCGAGCGCGCAGCCGGCGCTGTCAAGGGGAATGCCTTTCCGATCATCGTCAAACCCCTGCATGAAGATGGGAGCCTTGGGATCTCTAGGGACAGTGTCGTCTTTGACAATGAGACCTTGAGCCAGAAGATTCAATATGTGATCGAGCAATATCAACAGCCTGCCTTGGTGGAAGAATTCATCGATGGTAGAGAGTTGAATGTAGGTATGGTTGAGACCAATGGGAAGGTGGGGGTCCTTCCCGTCTCGGAAATCGACTACTCTGAGTTTCCGGAAGGGGTTCCAAGAATATGCGGATACGAAGCCAAGTGGATGACGGAGAGTCCTGAATACAAGAAATCAAAACCCGTCTGCCCCGCTCCTTTGGAATGGGCGATGAAAAAGAGAGTGGAGTATATCGCCCTCAGGGTTTTTAAACTATTCGGATGTCGCGATTATGCCAGAGTGGATCTCCGTGTCGACCGAGATGGAAAGATCTACGTGCTTGAAGTGAATCCCAACCCGGACATCTCCCCTCAATCCGGGATGAACAGGGCTCTTAAAGTTCAAGGGGTGACCTATGGGGACTTCGTCAGGAATTTACTTGAGAGAGCGCTTAAAAGAAAAGATGGGGAGATAAGGTGGTAAGGAGATAAGGGGAAGGGGAGACGCGGAGAAGAAATTCCGTTCTCCTCCCTTTGGCAAAGGGAGGTCGGGAGGGATTTTACAAGGAAATTTCAAACGCTAAGTTGATACGAAGCAAAATTGTTACTCCCGTCAGAAGAATTCGATACTAAGCCGCACCCTCAATGACAACCCTACCAAGAGTGATTCTCAAGAAAGGCAGAGAGAAATCGATGCTGCGGGGGCACCCTTGGGTTTTCTCCGGAGCTGTAGCAAAGGTAGAAGGAGAGGTTTCTCCTGGAGATGTTGGAGAAGTTTACTCCAGTGATGGGCAATTTTTGGGCCTTGGGCATGTCAATCCCCGCTCTCAGATCATCGTCCGTGTCCTGACTCAAAAAAAAGAGGAAATAGGAGAAAATTTTTTTGCTAAACGGATTTCAAGGGCTGCTCATTTTAGGGGTAGGCTCAGTGGGAGAACCAATGCTTATCGAATCATTAATGGAGAAGGAGACTACCTCCCGGGGTTGATTGTGGATCGTTATGGAGAGGCTCTTGTTGTCCAGTGTTCTACAGCAGGGATGGAGCGATTCAAAGGGATTTTGACGAATTTGCTTACGAAAGAATTCCAACCCGCAAGCATCTACGAGCGGAGTGATGTGGCGCTGAGGAAAGAGGAAGGGTTGGCGGAAAGCAGTGGCCTTCTCTACGGGAAGGAGGTCCCAGAGTTTATTGAGATTGAAGAATATAGCTGCCGATTTAGAGTCAACGTAAGAAAGGGACAGAAAACCGGGTTTTACTTAGACCAAAGGGAGAATCGATTCTTTTTGAGAGGGCTGTCAGAAAGTAAGAAAATTCTCGATTGTTTCTGTTATACCGGCGGTTTTTCGATTCATGCAGGATTAGGCGGTGCAGGAGAAGTGACGCTGGTCGATTCCTCCGAGGAAGCGTTAGCCATAGCGGAGGAGCATATTACTTTAAATCAATTAGATAAAATTCCTCATCAATTGATTCAGGGAGATGTTTTCGAGATCTTGAGAGGATTGCAGCCAGAGTACGATATCGTTATTCTCGATCCGCCTCCTTTTGCTAAGAAAAAGGGCCATCTTCCAAGAGCGTCGAGAGGATATAAAGACCTCAATCTCTCAGCCTTCCGCCTCTTGAATGAAGAAGGTTTCCTCCTCACGTTCTCTTGTTCTCACCATATGAGCTGGGATCTGTTTCAAAAAATCGTATTTTCTGCCGCGTTAGATTCAGGAAGAAAGGTTCAACTTCTAGGCCGATTAGGGCATCCCTGGGACCATCCTACTAATATATGCCATCCTGAAGGAGAATATCTCAGAGGGCTGATCTGCAAGGTCTTATGAAGAGATAAATACCTGTCAACGAGAGCCATCTAACGATTGTATACAGTTAAAATTAACGGATTTATAAGAATGTCCAAAAGCAAGATGTCCCTAAAAGTGATTTCTGTTTTAATAAAGGCATTTTTTCTTGTTTTGGCAATACCTATCCTAACATTCAAATTATTTTTCTTTATGGAGAGAGACTATGTAAGCGCATGGTCTTGGTCAATTATCATTGGGCTCGGAAATCTTTTGTTAATTACTTTCTCACGACAACAGAAAATACGCGAAGGAATTAAAATGTTAGGTTTTTTTAGTTGGGCCGCCATAACTGGTCTTTCCCTCATGCTATTAGCTCTACTTTTCAGGGAAAGAGCAGTTGTTATTATTGCCCAGGTTTTAACGATGTTTGTCACTTTTATTGGCTGCTCGGTCTTCCAAATTAGAGTTATGAGGCTGTTTTGGAGGCGATGAAGAGAGAACCATTATTAATAGGTTTACCTTCTCAAAATCTACCATTTCCTCTCATTACACACTGGTGCTGTAACTCCTTGACCAATCTGTAATATTTGGTTATTATTACCCATTCATCAGCCTCAGTAAACGAATCAGACAGACGGATCACGAATCATCATGGACTTTTTGGGAGACCTGAAAAGAACAGGTTATTGCGGCGATCTCAGGAAAAAGGATGTAGACCGCGAGGTCATCCTGTTGGGATGGGTTCAACGGAGAAGGGACCTCGGAGGTCTCATCTTTGTCGAATTGAGAGATCGCCAGGGGGTCGTGCAAGTTGTCTTCAATCCGGAGTTAAGCTCAGCATCACATGAAAAGGCCCAATCCCTGAGGAGTGAATATGTCGTAGCTGTTCAGGGGTCTGTGGTGGCAAGGCCGGAAGGGACGGTCAACCCGAGGCTGAGCACCGGGGAAATCGAGGTTATTGCGAAGGAATTAAAGATTCTCAATACCTCTAAGACTCCTCCTTTTCTGATCGAAGATGAAGAAAAGGTGGCGGAAGACACCCGCCTGAAATATCGTTATCTTGATCTAAGAAGACCTAGCCTCCAAAAGAATTTGATTCTGCGGCACAAGGTAGCCAAGGAGGTGCGCTCTTACTTTGATCGTTCGGGATTCTTAGACGTTGAAACACCCATGCTCACCAAGAGCACACCTGAGGGAGCAAGAGATTTCCTCGTTCCCAGCCGGCTTGATCCCGGCCATTTCTATGCGCTGCCCCAGTCTCCTCAGCTTTTTAAGCAGATTTTGATGATCTCAGGATTTGACCGCTACTTCCAGATCGTCCGGTGCTTCCGGGACGAAGACCTCCGCTCCGACCGACAGCCCGAGTTCACACAGATCGATGTGGAGATGTCGTTCGTCACGGTTCAAGATATCCAGAAAACAATGGAAGGTCTGATGGCTCACATCTTCAAAGAGGTTGTGGGGATTAATCTGGAACTTCCGTTTCCGGTCTTATCCTATGATGACGCGATGAGTCGGTATGGAGTCGATAAACCTGATATCCGATTTGGAATGGAATTGAAAGATGTGACGGAGGCATTGAAAAATTCCTCCTTTCAGGTATTCAAGGATGCGATAGAAGGAAAGGGGACCATCAAGGCGATCAATGTAAAAGGTGGGAGCTCGTTTTCACGGAAACAGATCGATGAACTGACCCATTTCGTTTATGCTTACGGGGCCAAAGGATTGATGTCGGCTAAGATCGTTCAAAACGGATGGCAGTCATCCATTCAAAAATTTATCACGGAAGCGGAGAGGAAAGCGGTGGACGATGTTTTAAAGGCCTCGGAGAATGACCTTCTCCTCTTTATGGCAGGTCCGACGAAAGTGGTCAATCAATCCTTAGCTAACCTTCGTCTTCATCTCGGCGAGAAATTGGGGCTGATTCCGAAGGATGAGTATCGCTTTGTCTGGATCCTCGATTTTCCGCTCCTGGAGTATGATGAGACAGAGGGGCGTTTTGTGGCGGTTCATCACCCTTTTACTGCTCCCAAGGACGAGGATATTTCCAAGCTGAAGGATCATCCAGAATCGGTAAAGGCAAAGGCTTATGATCTGGTATTAAACGGGTCGGAAATCGGAGGAGGGAGTATTCGAAATCATCTGAGGGAGGTCCAATCTCTCCTTTTTGAAAAGCTTGGAATGGGCGAAGAAGAGGCCAGGGAAAGGTTTGGATTCCTGCTAGAAGCGCTTGAATATGGGACGCCACCTCATGGCGGGATTGCCTTCGGGTTTGATCGGCTCATCATGATCCTCAGTCATTCGGACTCCATTAGGGATGTCATCGCTTTTCCGAAAACCCAGAAGGGCACCTGCTTGATGACCGAAGCGCCCTCGAAAGTGGACCCCAAACAGCTGGATGAGCTTTGGATTAAGGTGAAAGAAATTAAGGTTTAAGAATACAAAGTAGCCCCCATCCTTCTCCCCGCCGGGGGAGAGGGGAAGGATGAGGGGGAAACGAGGAACACTATGACCATCGCCGGGAAGAAGAGAACATTTCAAGGAAAGCACACGATCGAGCAGTTCCCCCTCTTGGATATCCAGGAGCCAAACCTTTACCGAAGTGTTTTCCCATACGATGAAGTCTGCAGGGTTGAGTTTGATAATAAATTCGTCTTCACCGATCCGCCCGAGGAGATTGTCATCACGGATACGACCTTTCGCGATGGGCAACAGGCCAGGCCTCCGTATACCGTAGAGCAGATTGTAGACCTTTTTGAGATGCTCCATAAGTTAGGGGGCACCAACGGAGTGATCCGGCAATGTGAGTTCTTTTTATATAGCGAGAAGGATAAAGAAGCGCTGAGGAAGTGTCAGGAGAGGAATTACCGCTATCCTGAAATTACGGGCTGGATCCGTGCGGTCAAGGAGGACTTTAAACTGGTGAAGGAGATGGGGTTAAAAGAAACGGGCATCCTCACTTCTGTTTCGGATTACCACATCTTTTTAAAGTTGAAGAAGAATAGACGGGTCGTGATGCGGGAGTATCTCTCCATTGTTTCCGCCGCTCTGGATCTCGGGATCATTCCGCGGTGCCATTTCGAGGATATCACCCGGGCGGATATTTACGGTTTTTGCGTTCCTTTTGCGCAGGATATCATGCGTCTTTCTGAAGAAGCCAAGCTTCCGGTGAAGATTCGGCTCTGCGACACCCTGGGGTATGGCGTGCCCTATCCGAGTGCGGCCCTTCCCCGTTGTGTACCCAAAATCATCCGGGCGATGATCGACGATGCAGGAGTGCCTTCCGAGTATCTGGAGTGGCACGGCCACAATGACTTTCACAAAGGATTCATCAATGCCACGACGGCGTGGCTCTATGGATGTTCTGCTGCCAATGGTACGCTTCTGGGCTTTGGTGAAAGGACCGGAAATTCTCCCATCGAAGGATTGATCATTGAGTATATCAGTTTGATGGGGCACAACAACGGTATCGATACTACCATGATCACTGAAATTCGCAACTATTTAGAAAGAGCGGTGGGCGTCCACATTGCTTCGAATATGCCTCTGGTGGGAACCAATTTTAATTCAACGAGTGCCGGAATTCATGCCGATGGGATTTTAAAGAATGAAGAGATCTATAATATCTTCAATACGGCTAAGATTCTCAATCGGCCCATCTCTATTTCGGTCAATGACAAGTCCGGACTGGCAGGGATTGCCCAGTGGATCAACTCGCATTTTGCATTAACCGGAAAGGATCGAGTCGAGAAAACTCATCCGGGCGTCGCCAAAATCAATCGATGGGTCACCAAGCAATATGAAGATGGCAGGACAACCTCCATCTCAGATCAGGAGATGGAAAAGGTGGCCCGTAAATATCTCGCAGAGATTTTCGTCTCCGAGTTCGACATCCTGAAGGCAAGGGCCCGAGAGATGGCTTATCACATCATTGAGCGGGTGATTGAAGAACCTAGAATGAAATCAATGGAACCGAAACAGGTGGAACCGATCTTGCAATCTCTCATCGATGAATATCCCTATTTGCAGTACGTCTATGTCGTCGACATGCACGGAAAGAAGATCACACGGACGATTTGTCAACCGGTCGATCAAGCGAAGTTCGCTCATGTGCCCGCTGGGGAAGATTACTCGGACCGCCCCTGGTTCATCGAGCCTTTGAAGGATGGGAAAATCCACGTCACGGACCTTTATTCTTCCAAGCATACGGGTGCACTCTGCATCACGCTTTCCGGGCCGATCAGGAGTGATGTCGGAGAGATCAGGGGCATCCTGGGCTTGGACATCCGATTTGAAGATTTGACCAAGAGCGACGAAGAGGTTTAGCAGGTTGCTGGAAAAAGGTCATCTGCCGCGTTCCCCTCATCGTCGCCCTGTTAGATGAACAGCTGGGTTAGAGAGGGAATACCTCAAGACAGCGGTCCTCAAACGACTACGAACCCATCAGGCATCTATCTAACAGGGCAAGTCATTGAGGTCCTTAAAGGGCCTCATTCCTCATGATTGCCTGCCTGACCGGCAGGGAAATACCGCGGGTGGCCTTGCATCTGACCGTTTTTGAGCAACCTGAGAAAGATGACTTTTTCAGCAGCCCGTTAGCGGAAAGGATCGAAGAAGATGATTCTGCCCCAAACCCTTATGAAAGGGTTTAGGCTTTTTCCCCGGAAGCAGGCTATCGTATGTGGCGGAAAGCGCTGGACCTATGAGGAGTTCTACAACCGGGTCAATCGGCTCTCTCACTGTTTAAAGGGTTTTGGAATCAAGAAAGACGATAAGGTTGCCATTCTCCATCCTAATTGTCATATCTTCTTAGAAGCGTACTACGCCATTCCACAGATTGGAGCGATCTGCGTGCCGATCAATTACAGACTTTCGCCGAGGGAGATCGCCTTCATCCTCCAGGATTCTGAGTCGAGGATATTGATTGCTGATTCGACTCTTAAGAACCAAGTCGACCCGATCCGAAAAGAAATTCCGATCATCGAGAGGATCCTCTGGACAGGTGAGAACAAAGTCAATCCTAGCGCCGTCAATCTGAATTATGAAAGCGCACTGGCAGCGGCGGATGCCAGTCCGTTGCCGGAACCTCCTACCAATGACGAAGATACTGCCCAGATCTATTACACGAGTGGGACCACCGGTCGACCGAAGGGCGTCATGCTTTCTCATAAGAACTGCGCCACGCACGCTTTAGGAACGATTGCAGAAATCCACCTCACTGACCGCGATGTTTGGATTCATGTCGCACCCCTTTTCCATCTTGCGGATGCCTGGGCGACCTGGGCGGTGACATGGGTAGGGGGAACGCATGTTTTGGTCAGAGAGTTCGATGCAAAATCGGTTTTGGAGACCATTCAGAGAGAGAGGGTGACGCTTTCTAATCTCATCCCTACGATGCTCAATTTGATGGTGAATCATCCTGATGTCGGAAAATTTGATTACAGCAGCTTAAGGGTCCTTTTAAGCGGAGGAGCGCCCATTGCTCCGGAAGTGGTTCGAAGGATCGTGGAGACTTTCAAATGCGATTACATACAGACTTACGGAATGACTGAAACGAGTCCCTATTTGACGCTCTCCCTTCTAAAAGAGCATTTAAAGAAATTATCTAATGAGGATCAACTCCGATTTAAGTCGAAGACGGGAAGAGAATTCATTGGCGTCGAACTGAAAGTGGTGAACGATGGAGGAGGGGAAGTTAAAAAGGATGAAAAAGAGGTCGGAGAAATCATCGTCAAGGGAGATACTGTGACGAAGGGGTATTGGAAATTACCTGAGGAGACGAAGAAGTCCATCAAGGGAGGGTGGCTTTACACGGGTGATATGGCGGTGATCGATCAGGAGGGCTATGTTACCATCGTTGATAGGAAGAAGGACATGATCCTCACGGGAGGAGAAAATGTCTATTCAACAGAAGTTGAAAATATCCTTTACATGCATCCAGCCATTTTGGAATGTGCCGTCATTGGCGTACCCGATCGGAAATGGGGGGAAGCTGTAAAAGGGGTCGTGGTATTAAAATTGGGTCAAAAGGCAACCGAGCAAGAGATCATTCAGTTTTGCAAGGAAAGGATCGCTCATTATAAAGCACCTAAGTCGATCGATTTCATTGAGGCTCTTCCCAGAACCGGTTCTGGAAAGATTCAAAAGAAGGGTTTAAGAGATAAGTACTGGGAAGGCTATGAGAAAAAAGTGCACTAGGCGGTGTGGGGCAAAAATGTTACCATATTTTATGATACTTAAGACCTATTCACCGCACGAAGAGAAGACCTGACCTAATTTGGTTCGTTCTTTTTACCAAAGATTCCTTTAAGTCCATCATCTCGAATATTTTGCTTGACAAAAAGTTGTAATTTCATTAAGTTTGGGTTACAGTGTTAACGTTAACGCAAATTTCTGAACAAAAACCAAATCAACTTAAATATATGAGTAATTAACCATACATTTCTTTAATATATATATGAGGGGAAAAATATATGTATGAGGAAAATCAAAATTATTCTTAAGAAAGGAGATAGGCAAATGGAGGGAATGGATAAGATTAAAGCCAAGCCAATCAAGATCACGGATACGACGCTTCGTGACGGGCATCAGTCGACATTGGCGACACGGATGAGAACAGAAGATATGCTTCCGATTGCCGGGGAACTGGACAGCGTGGGATTTCACTCCGTGGAGGTATGGGGAGGGGCGACCTTTGATGTGGCCCATCGGTTTTTGGGAGAGGATCCATGGGAGAGAGTCAAAGTATTGAAGAAACTGATGCCTAAAACCCCCTTTCAAATGCTTCTTCGCGGTCAGAATTTGGTGGCTTATCGTAACCATCCGGACGATCTGGTGGAGGCTTTTATCGAGAAATCGGCGGAGGTGGGGATTGACATCTTTCGTTGTTTTGACGCCGTGAACGACGAACGGAACTTTGAGACGGCCTTTAAGGTGATCAAGAAGTGCGAGAAGCACATTCAGGGGACAATCTGCTATTCATTGACGGAGCGGAGGATGGGCGGCCCGGTTTACAATTTGAATTATTATCTCGAGAAGGCAAAGATTTTGGAGGGCATGGGATCGGATTCCCTTTGTATCAAGGATATGGGAGGTTTGCTGGCTCCTTACGATGTTTATGAATTGGTCAAGGCGTTGAAGAAGGCCGTAAAGATTCCCATTCAACTGCATACTCACTATACAAGTGGGATGGGGTCGATGACCTATCTGAAGGCGATCGAGGCAGGGGTGGATATTATTGATACGGCCTTGGCTCCTTTTGCCCTGAGATCTTCACAGCCAGCGGTGGAGCCGATTCTGGTCGCCCTGGAGGGAACGCCTTGGGATCCGAAGCTGGATCTCGACAAACTCTTAAAGATTGGAGACTATATTGAAAGCATCGTGCCCAAATACCGTGAGTTTTTAGACACGACGAAGATGGCGGTGATCGATACAGGGGTGCTCAAGCACCAGATTCCCGGTGGGATGATATCAAACATGGTGAGTCAGCTCAAGCAGCAGAAGGCGTTGAATCGGATTGAGGAGGTTTATAAAGACCTCCCGCAGACGAGGAAGGATCTGGGGTATCCACCGCTGGTGACGCCGACATCCCAAATTGTGGGGGTCCAGGCAGTACTCAACGTACTCTTTGGTCGGTATAAGATGGTCTCAAAGGAGACGCAAGATTATGTGTACGGTCTTTATGGAAGATCCCCAGTCCCCATCCCTGATGAGATCAAGAAAATAGTGTTGAAGGGGTACAAAAGGGGGAAGGAGCCCATTACGTGTCGGCCTGCGGACCTTATCGAGCCGGAGATGGAAAAAGTGAAACAGGAGACGGAAGGATTGGCGAGGAATGTATGTGATACCCTGGTTTA
>Ga0326726_10001178_pt1 | contig 24368 bp, 17 predicted proteins | sample MHFenrmetagenome_2_FD_207603 | JGI IMG/M metagenome (GOLD analysis project Ga0326726, IMG submission 207603) | Lab enriched peat soil microbial communities from Michigan Hollow, Ithaca, NY, United States - MHF15MN | ecosystem: Environmental > Terrestrial > Soil > Wetlands > Peat | place: USA... | reverse complement strand
CGGGTCTCACCGGAGTCACCCTTAAGCAAATATGGGATGAGCGCAGAGCAGAACTTGCAATGGAAGAAGACAGGTTCTTTGATCTTGTCCGAACCAATCAGGCAGTTACAGCTCTTGCCGGGAAAGGATTTACTGCAGGGAAACATGAAGTGTTCCCGATACCATCCGCCCAGATGCAGCTGAATTCCAAACTAACCCAGAATAATGGATACAATTAAAAATAATGAATGGAATTTATGTTTAACTAAATCAATTTAATAATGAAAAAGTTTTTTAAAATCAATGGAGCATTATTTGTAATAATGCTGTTGGTCGGATTGATGACATCATCATGTAAAAAATCCGAGCCGGACCCCAATGCAGGAAAAACAGATCCAAGTACCATTGCTACTGCTAACCTTATAGCCTATTTCCCGTTCGAGAGTGAACCGGCAGCAGGTGCCGCAGTTGAGAAATCGAATTCTACTATTACCTATGTTAAAAAGGTAGGGGCAGCCAGCTTTGTTACAGGCAGAAGAGGAAATGGTTATCAGGGAGCTACAACATCGTCTTATCTGGAATACAACCTTGCAGCAGGTACTTCATTAAAAACGCTTGATGAATTTACCCTGGCATGCTGGATTAAAACTCCCAGCACTACAAGCGGAGCCGCTAAAATTTTTAGTGTAAACGGCGGTGACAGCTTTATGGGCAATCTCGCTCTTATCCAGGAAAGCCAGCCCGCCGGTGACTCGGTTGATATGAAGCTATACCTTTTTGACAGTGCCTCTCCTGACTGGAAAGGACAGGATATAAGGAAACAGAGCGATAAATTTCTTAGCGATAAATGGTTCCATGTAGTATCTGTTTATCGCAAAGCTTCATCAGAAATGGAGTTTTATGCAAATGGGAAACGGGTATTTTCGCAGATCAGATATGCAGGTCCTGTTCCCACTACCGGACCACAACCACTTCTTGGAACAATTACCCTTGGAAGTGATATGACCAAAATTTATTTCGGAGCCTGGCCACAGCAGATTGCAGGAACACCAGAATCGTGGATGACATATTATAAAGGTATTGTTGACGAATTCAGAGTTTATAATAAAGCCCTGTCAACAACTGAGATTCAGTCGCTATATGATGCTGAAATAACTCAGATCAATCCGTGATAAAAGAACTTTAAGGTGGGAAGGGAGAATAGTTTCTATTTTCCCTTTACCTTTTATTCTAATATAATAATATATTTTTGGGATATGAAAGTATTTACCTTATTGTTCATGTTCATATTGATTTTATTATCCTGTAAAAAGGTAAATAAAAATACCCCTGAAGGGGAAATATTAATTGATTCTGTTTTAATCAATAATATTATTGTCTTAAATGAAGGAACAGTTGACAATGTGAATTTCAGTAAGGTTGTGGTTAAAATTAAGTTTAAGTCAAAAGTTGATACTTCTCTTTTCAATAAGAACAAACTGTTTTTTACAGGTGATATTGATACTTCATATTCTCATAAATTTGATAAAGGGTCAAAAACTTTATCAGTAATCCCCAGGAAACAGATTAAGGCACTTACTTTATACAGAATGGTAATGGATGTTGGCTTAAATCTGGGAGGTTTTTTTAAGGAGGGGTTCTCATTTAAATTTATTACCAGGATTGATTCATTACCAAAGTTCCCTGTCATATCAGATGATTCTCTGCTTACTTTGGTACAGAAGCAGACTTTCAGATATTTCTGGGATTATGCTCACCCTGTTTCAGGTCTTGCCAGGGAACGGCTAAGATCAGGTGATATTGTAACAACCGGTGGAAGCGGTTTTGGATTGATGGCAATAATTGTTGGCATCGAGCGTAATTTTATTACCCGTCAGCAGGGATTTGAAAGAATCCGGAAGATTACTGAATTTCTCCTTAATCCTGCTACAGATAAGTTTCATGGAGCCTATCCTCATTGGCTGAACGGTACTACCGGCAAAGTATATCCGTTCAGTTTAAAAGATGATGGCGGTGATCTTGTTGAGACCGCTTTCTTAATACAGGGTTTGCTAACCGTAAGGGAATATTTTAAAAATGGCTCTCCCGATGAAAAGGCATTGTGCGATACAATTCAGAAAATATGGGAGAATGTCGATTGGTCGTGGTACAGAAAAGGCGGACAGAATAAGCTCTACTGGCACTGGTCCCCGAAATATGAATGGGATATCAACATGCCGATTGCCGGTTGGAATGAAGCACTTATTGTTTATATCCTTGCAGCAAGCTCTCCCACACACTCTGTTCCCAGGAATGTTTACGACGAAGGATGGGCCAGAAATGGAGTATATCCGATGAAAAACGGGAAATACTTTTATTCAATTCAGCTCCCTCTCGGCGAAGACTATGGGGGACCATTGTTCTTTTCTCACTATTCATTTCTGGGCCTTGATCCGCGCAGGCTTTCCGACCAGTATGCAAACTATTGGGTGCAGAATCTGGCTCATTCAAGAATTAACTATGAATATTGCAGGTTAAATCCTAAAAATTATACAGGATACAGCTCAGCCTGCTGGGGTTTAACAGCAAGTGATATACAAAATGGTTACAGTGCGAGTTCACCAAAAAATGATATTGGAGTTATTGCACCAACCGCAGCTATTTCATCTTTCCCTTACACCCCGTCTGAAAGCATGAATGCCCTAAAGTTCTTTTACTATATACTGGGAGATAAAATTTGGGGCGAATATGGTTTTTATGATGCATTCAACCTTTCATCACTTTGGTTTGCTGACTCTTATATTTCAATTGATCAGGGCCCTGTCATTTGTATGATTGAAAACTACCGCAGCGGGTTGTTGTGGGATCTTTTTATGAAATGTACCGATGTACAGAACGGACTTGTTAAACTTGGATTTGAAATTTCCTCCCCAAAGAATTAAATTTAGGAAATTGAAAACCTTTTGCTATGAGAAGATTTCTTTTCTCTTTTTTGATCATACTGACACTTATCTGTTATCCGGAACCAGTCCATTGCCAGGTACAAAAAACATATTGCAATCCGATAAACATAGATTATGGCTACACACCTATTCCCAATTTCAGCGAAGCAGGAAAACACAGGGCTACAGCAGATCCGGTTATTGTAAATTATAAAGGTGATTTTTTCCTGTTTTCAACCAATCAATGGGGCTACTGGTGGAGCAGTGATATGATAAACTGGAATTATATTTCACGCAGATTCCTTCGTCCATGGAATAATGTTTATGATGAGCTCTGTGCACCAGCAGTTGGCATAATCGGGGATACAATGCTGGTAATGGGTTCAACTTACACAAGTCAGTTTACAATCTGGATGAGTACAAATCCCAAAGAGGATAAGTGGAAGCCGCTTGTCGACTCATTTGAGATTGGAGGCTGGGATCCGGCCTTTTTCACTGATGATGACGGCAGGTTTTATATGTATAATGGAAGCAGTAACAAGTTTCCAATATATGGAATAGAACTTAACAGGAAAACTATGCACCCTTATGGTACCAGGAAAGAACTTTATCTGCTCGAACCATGGCGATATGGGTGGCAGCGATTTGGTGAGAATATGGACGATACTTTTCTCGATCCCTTTATCGAAGGTGCCTGGATGACAAAGAACAACGGGAAATACTATCTCCAGTACGGAGCTCCCGGCACTGAATTCAGCGGATATGCCGATGGTGTTGTGGTGGGTGACAATCCACTTGGACCTTTTACTCCGCAATCGATGCCTGTTAGCTTCAAACCAGGAGGTTTTGCCAGAGGTGCCGGACACGGTGCGACATTCCAGGATAACTGGAAAAATTTCTGGCATATTTCAACAATTTCGATTTCTGTTAAGAATAACTTTGAACGCAGATTAGGTATCTGGCCTGCCGGATTTGACAAAGACGGTGTGATGTACTGTAACCAGGCATTCGGAGATTATCCTTCCTTTCTTCCGACAGGACCTCAGAATCACCTTAAAACTCTTTTTACCGGATGGATGTTACTAAATTACTGCAAACCGGTTACGGTGTCATCAACATATGGAAGCTACAATGCCAATAATGCGGTGGATGAGGATATAAAAACTTACTGGTGTGCTGGTTCCTCTGATTCAGGTGAATGGATCCAGTCTGACCTTGGTTCTGTTTATGCAGTAATGGCAATACAGATAAATTATGCTGACCAGGATGCTGAATTTCTGGGGAAATTACTGGGAGTTTATCACCAGTACAGGATATTCGAATCGAAAGACGGGAGGAAATGGAATCTCCTTATCGATAAAAGTACGAATGAGAAAGATGTTCCACATGATTATGTTGAACTGGCTAAACCTGTTCAGACTCGCTTTCTTAAACTGGAGAATATCCATATGCCCACTGGGAAATTCAGTATCAGCGGGTTTCGTGTTTTCGGCCTGGGTTCAGGTGAGAAACCGCCGGCTGTAAAAGGATTTACGGTATTGCGGACTGAAAAAGATAAGCGAAGTGCCTGGCTAAAATGGAATCAGGTCAATAATGCCTATGCATATAATATATATATAGGTATAGATCCTGATAAACTTTATAACTGCATTATGGTTTACAATACAAATGAATACTGGTTAAAGACATTGGATAAGGAAAAGCCATATTATTTTGCCATTGAAGCCTTAAATGAGAACGGGATAGGGGAGAAGAGTCAGATAATCAAATCCGAATAAGAGAAGGCATAAATATTAAATCCTGATTACAGATATGAAAAAATTAACAATCATTCTTTCATGCTTAATTATTGCCAGCATTCAATATTCATGCAAGCAGACAAAAAGTACAGCTTCGGACCAGAAGATGGATCTTTTTGTTGATAACCTGATAAATAAAATGACTCTTGATGAAAAGATCGGGCAGATCTCCCTTTTTACGAGCGATTGGTCCACAACCGGCCCTTCGATACGAAATGATTACATCGACCTCATAAAACAGGGTAAGGCTGGGTCAGTCTTCAACGCATTTACTGTTGATTTTGTGCATAAACTTCAAAGGACAGCGGTGGAAGAGACTAGATTACATATTCCCTTACTCTTTGGTTATGATGTAATTCACGGACACCGGACAATTTTCCCAATTCCCCTGGGACAGGCATCAACCTGGGATACAGCAATGATAGAAAAGGTAGAACGTATTGCTGCCACTGAAGCTACTGCCGAAGGCCTCAACTGGGTTTTTACCCCGATGGTTGATATAGCCAGGGATCCCAGATGGGGTCGGGTAATGGAGGGTAGTGGGGAAGATACCTTTCTCGGTAGCCTTATTGCGGCAACAAGGGTGAAAGGATTACAAGGGGCATCTCTATCAGATAGCAATACTGTTATGGCATGTGTAAAGCACTTTGCAGCATACGGAGCTCCACAGGCTGGCCGTGATTATCATGTTGTGGATATGTCTGAAAGATCACTTTTTGAATGGTATCTGCCGGTTTACAAAGCTGCAGTAGATGCGGGAGTTGGATCAGTGATGACATCATTTAACGAGATTGCCGGAGTACCTTCAACTTCAAACAAATGGCTGCTGACTGACATTTTAAGGGATAAGTGGAAGTTTGGCGGATTTATTGTTACTGATTACGGTTCAATAAATGAGCTTGTTCAGCACGGGGTGGCATCTGATCCGTCTCATGCAGCTGAACTCTCAATAAACGCAGGTGTAGATATGGATATGCAGGGAAGCGCTTTTCTTAATGAGATTTCAGCACTTGTAAAATCGAATAAGGTAAGTGAGGGAACTATTGATAATGCAGTCAGAAGAATACTCATTGCCAAGTATAAACTTGGATTATTTGATGACCCGTACAGATATTGCAGCAAGAAAAGGGAAGCTGAAGAGATAATGACTCCGGAGTTTCGGGAGTTTGCCAGGGAGGTCGCTGCCAAATCATGTGTGCTGTTGAAAAATGAAAATAAAACACTTCCCATATCGGCTGATGTGAAAACCATTGCACTGATTGGTCCACTGGCTGATTCAAAGGAAGATATGCTCGGATTCTGGTCTGGAGCCGGCCAGCCTGATAAATGCATTACCCTGCTTGACGGATTGAAGAACAAGATAAAAAGTTCTGTTAAAATAATAACAGTAAAAGGATGCAATGTAAATGACAATGGTCTGGATGAAATAAATAAGGCTGTTACAGCAGCAAGGAATGCTGATTTTGTAATACTTGCTCTCGGCGAAAACAGGATGATGAGTGGTGAAGCTGCCAGCCGTACTGACATCTCATTGCCAGGTATCCAGATGAAACTGGCCGATGCTGTAATTAAAACCGGTAAACCTTCGGTAACAGTTCTGTTTAACGGAAGACCTTTGGCAATACCTGATCTGAACAAAATAGCACCAGCAATTCTGGAGACCTGGTTTGGAGGGACTGAAGCTGGAAACGGAATAGCTGATGTTCTTTTTGGCGATATCAATCCTTCCGGAAAGCTTACGATGACATTCCCCAGGAATGTCGGGCAGATACCAATATTCTATAATTCCAAAAATACAGGTAGACCGATAAATCCTGAAAATCCCTATGAAAAGTATAAATCAAATTACCTCGACAGCCCGAATACCCCTCTTTACCCTTTTGGTTATGGATTAAGCTATACTTCTTTCAGCTATTCAGACATCAGGCTTAATAAGGAATCTTTTAGTCCTGGCGAAAGGATAGTTGCGTCAGTAGATGTTACCAACACCGGAGAAAGGGATGGTGAAGAGATTGTTCAATTATATGTACGTGACCTTGTCGGAGATGTCACGCGCCCTGTTAAGGAGCTTAAAGGTTTTAAGAAGGTACATTTAAAGAAAGGAGAGACTGTTACAGTTGCTTTTGTGCTTTCAAGCGGGGAGCTTGCTTATTATCACAGGGATATGAGCTTTTCAACTGATCCTGGTGATTTCGAACTATTTATCGGAACAAATTCTGAAGAAACCAAGAAAAAAGCATTTAGTATTCAATAATATATCATAACTTTAGTTTTCAGACTTTTAACAGGTTTAATTTGTTTGACTTATCATAAAAACATGTCGTTAAAAAAGATGTATTTCCACTGAATGGTTAAAAAAATAAAAAATAAAATTTAATAATTTGTTGTCGCAATTTTAAAATTGCGTATATTTGCACCGATTTTTTTAAAAGAAAACGGTTACAACCAAATAATCGGAAATTTAACAAAGCAAAGTTTTAAAAACAAGAAAAATGAAGAACAAAGTATTAATGGGATTAGCAGTCATTGCAATGGTTGCGGTCCTTTCAAGTTGTGGAAAGAAACCTCAGGCTGAAATTGATGCTGCTAATGCTGCCATCGAAGCCGCTAAAACTGCTGAAGCAGCAGTTTATGTACCTGCTGAACTTGCAGCTGTACAGGATTCATTAAATGCTGTTACTGCTGACATTACAGCAAAAGAATCAAAATTATTCAAGAATTTCAAAGGCGAAACAGCAAAATTGGCCAGTGTTTTAACTCTTGCCAATAAAGTTGCCGCAGATGCTGCTACCAAGAAAGAAGAAGTTAAGGCTGAAGCCGCTAATTTAATGACAGGTATTAAAACTGTTATTGATGAGAACGTTAAGCTTATTCCGAAACTTCCGAGAGGAAAAGAAGGAGCTGCCGTTATCGAACAGATCAAAGCTGAAGTTGCAACAGTTGATGCTGCTGTAGTTGAAGCAAAGGGGCTTTTCGACAAAGGTTCATACATGGATGCACTTAACAAGGTCAAAGCAGCTAAAGAAAAAGCTGATAGCCTTAATGCCGAAGTAAAGGAAGTTCTTACAAAGGCCAGAATCAAATTTTAATTCTGAGTTAAGAAGATAATAATAAAAATCCCCGGGTTTACCCGGGGTTTTTTTTAAGCTTAAGATGGATGCGAATTAAGAAAATCTGGAAGAGAGTAATAATTTCTATAATCATCCTGGGATTTTTTTTCCTGGCAGTATTCCTGCTTGTGAGGTTCACTCCGAAACCTCCTGAAGAAAAAGTAGCTTATGCAAGGATCGCGCTTTCAGAGGCTACCTCCAGTAAAGCCGATACTTATTCGAAGAATCTTTACAGGGAGGCAAAAGCTATGTACGATTCTGCCATAATAAACTGGCAGGAAGAGAACAAGCATTTTATATATTTCAGGAACTTTGAAAAGGTTGCCAGTTTTGCGGAACTTTCAGCAAGAAAAGCAGAGCAGTCAGCAAAAATATCCAAAAACAACGTCACAGATCTGAATATTTATCTTAAGCAAAAGATTGATAAACTTAATAACATAGCAGAACAGATCGATAAGAGATTCTCTTATTACCCTTTGTCTTCCGAGGTTTGGAAAAGGATTTCAAAAGGAAAGATGCTTCTCAAGGAATCTGAGGTTGCTTACAGGAAAGGACAATATACCCAGGCAAAATTCAAGGTTGCCGATTCTGAATTGCTCCTGACTGAATCTTACGAAAAAGCAAATACCGACCTGAAAGAATATTTCAACTCCTATCCCGTTTGGAAAAACTGGGCTGATAAAACCATCAGGGAATCTCGACAAAACCAGAGTTACTCAATTATCATTGACAAATATTCACGAAAATGTCTGGTTTACCTTGGCGGAATCAAAAAATATGAGTATCATGTAGAGCTAGGTAAAAACTGGGTAGGAGATAAAAGGGTGAAAGGCGACAAAGCCACACCCGAAGGTATGTACAAGATCATTAAGAAATTTGGTAGTAATAAAACTAAATACCATAAAGCTCTCCTGATTGATTATCCAAACGAAAAAGATAAAGAAGAATTTAAGAAGGAAATTGCCAGTGGTACATTGCCAAAGAGTGCGAAAATTGGCAATCTCATTGAGATTCATGGAGACGGCGGAAGGGGAATAGACTGGACAGAAGGGTGTATCGCACTTACTGATTCAGAAATGGACGTTGTATTTAAAATTGCCAATGAGGGGACACCCGTTACTATCGTAGGCTCCATGGTAAATCTTGACCAGCTTCTGGATTGAATTAAATCAGATATGGAAGATGATAAAATAAATATCTCAGATTCGAGGCCGGAGGAAATACAAAAAAAGGTTGTATCTGCCCTGCCTTTTCCTGAAAATATTCCCGGGATCATTAAGTCATGGTATCAGAAACTAAGGGAGAATAAAAAGCTCATTAAAGTGCTCCGGATAACACTTGGAGTCTTAGTTTCGTTATTTGCGGTCTTCTTTATTTTTGTCTTTGTTATTTACCTGGTTCCTGGATTGCAGGAGGTCGCATCTGGGCAAAAAACAAAATTCGTCGAAAATCCTGAAATGAAACAGGATCAGAACTATAAAAAACAGATCGGTCTTATTAGTAAAGATATTAAGCGTCTTTCATTAAAAATTAACAGTTATACTTCCGGACAATCATATATTGTCGTCAATACAGTTAAGAACAGGTTCTACCTCTTCAAAAATAAACAGCTGATCAGGGAGGGATCTTGCAGCACCGGTAGCTATAAAAAGTTACAGACTGCAGGGGGGAAGAGCTGGACCTTTAAAACTCCGAGAGGTAAGTTCACTATTCAGGGTAAAAGAACTCATCCATCATGGCATCGGCCTGATTGGTCATTTATTGAGGAAGGATCTCCAATACCGCCGAAAGATTCCCCATTAAGATGGGAAGCTTCAGTATTAGGGGATTATGCATTGGATCTTGGCGATAGCTATATGATTCATGGTACAATTTATAAGCGCTTACTTGGCATGCCAGTAACTCATGGATGTGTCCGTCTTAATGATGAAGATCTTAAAGTTGTCTTTAGTACACTTAATATTGGTTCGAAAGTTTATATTTTCTGATCTGCAATAATCCCGGGATTCAATGGATAATATAGAAAAGAAAAGACTGACAGGCAAACAAATCACCCTTATAATTACCGGGGCATTCCTGGTGATATTTCTTGCTTATTTCAGTATAATGGCCTCACTGGCTCCTGGAAAGAAATTAAATGAAATCAGGACGAAATTTGGATTGCAGGCAACTTCGGGAAACACTTTAGATGAAAGGCTTTATACAGATTCTGCCTACATTGGCATGCTGAAGGAGAAAGCATTTCTTCAGGCCAGGATAAGTATGGCCGAAACTGACTCGATCTATATGACTCTCAATTTTGCTGACAGCACTGCAAACCTTGAAATAAGCGGTGTCGAGGTTCATTCTGCAAAGATCAGTGATGTGAAAATGAGCAGAATTCTTAGATCCGGAAATGGATATGCAATATTGGCAATGTTCTCCTCTCCAATGAATATTGTAAGTGATTTTGCATCCATAAAGAAAGAACCACTGATGATAAAGATGGCTCCGAAGGATACCTCTGAATTTAAACCCGATATAATTCCTGATACATCTGATTATGAGCCTGTTAATTATATTCTTGAAATGGACAACGGGATAAGGATATTTGTCTACCAGGAAATTGATACAATAGCTTCGGATAGAAATCAGCTATTCTTCTTTGATCTCAACGACAGGCTGAAGAATGCCTGGAGTTCATTAAAAAGCTGCGCCAGCCTCAAGGTCCCTGAATATCATCCATTTATAAAAATGCGCCTTCGCAAGGCTGATGCAAAGATCCTGTACAGAGCTACACCAAAACATGGACAGATAGCTGTTTATATGTAGCATCTTTTTCTCTTAAAGGTTATCATTGAATCAAAAAAAAATGTAGGTTTGAATCCGACTCAAAACTAATTCAATCCTACATGGCACGATTTACTGGTATTATCGGAATTATCGTAATTCTTGGTCTGGCATTTTTGTGGTCGAATAACAGGAAGGCTATTAATTATCGTCTGGTAATAACCGGCCTTTTGCTGCAGGTCGCACTTGCAATATTTATTTTAAAAGTTCCGATCGGTCAGGATATCTTCGCCTTCCTTGGTAAAGCGATTAATAAGCTGCTTGATTTTTCACAGCAGGGAGGGATATTTGTTTTCGGTGACCTGACAAAAGTGTCCAGGATACTTCCACCCAGCATTGTCAGTACGGGTGTATTCCTTTTTATCCTCATTCCTACAATAATCTTTGTTTGTGTTCTGGTATCCATGGCTTATCATGTTGGCATAATGCAAAGGATTGTGGCTGTTCTTGCACGTTTTGTTCACTGGGCAATGAGAGTAAGCGGGAGTGAGGCTCTTTCGAATGTTGCCAGTGCTTTTGTGGGGCAGGTTGAGGCTCAGATAATGATAAGGCCGTATCTTTCAGGAATGACAATGTCTGAACTTCTTGCTTCGATGACCGGAAGCATGGCATGCATTGCCGGCGGTGTGATGGCAGTATATATTTCAATGGGGGTTCCTGCTTCATACCTTCTGGCCGCCAGCCTGATGGCTGCACCAGGAGCGCTGGTCATTTCAAAAATTGTGTTTCCGGAAACAGAGCAATCTGAAACAAAAGGAGTTGTAAAACTGGAGGTTAAAAAACAGCATACCAACATAATGGATGCAATTTCACACGGTGCGACTGATGGCATGGCCATTGCGACAAATGTGATTGCCATGTTGATAGGAGTAATTGCCCTGGTTGCCCTTGTTGATGCACTCCTTGGATATTTCGGACTTTTTCTCGGCTGGACTGGAATATCTCTCGATTTTATAGGATTGAATGTCGATCATCTCCGGCTTAAAGATGTGTTTGGAGCATTCTTTTCATTGTTCGCCATAGTTATGGGAGTTCCGCCATCAGAATCCTTCTCTGTAGGATCTTTGATGGGTACAAAGATGGTCATCAATGAATTTGTTGCATATTCTGACCTTTCCCCAATGATACACCAGGGTCTCCTAAGTGCAAAATCGGTTGTAATTGCCAGCTTTGCATTATGCGGTTTTGCAAATTTCAGTTCTATTGCGATTCAGCTTGGAGGGATAGGCGTAATGGTTCCTGGCCGCAAAGCTGACCTCGCCAGGCTGGGATTCAAGGCAATGATATGCGGAACAATGGCTTCATATATTTCAGCGACGCTGGCGGGGATTTTAATGTAGCAAGATTGCGGAGAGAGGGGGGTTCGAACCCCCGGTCCCGCGATAGCGGGACAACGGTTTTCGAGACCGCCGCATTCGACCACTCTGCCATCTCTCCAAAAGCCGGACAAAAATAGCAATTATTTCCTTCAGAATTTAATCAGCAATCCAAATCAGGTACTCCACAAACCTCATACCTCAAACCCCTGACCATAAAAAACAACCATATTTCTTTTGATAACAGCTTTTTATAAGCTTATTTTGCATCATGTTCAGGAAATTGATAAATAACCTAAATAATCATAATTGTGAAAAATCTATTTAAAATGTTTTTAATTATGGGATTCTCCGGTCTCATTTTTAGCTCGTGCAAGAACCAGCCTGTTGCTGATAAAACCAATCCTTTCTTCTCAGAATATAATACTCCTTTCAATGTTCCGCCTTTTGAAAAAATAATGGCAAAACATTATATGCCGGCATTTGAGAAAGGCATGGTTGATGGCAGAAAGGAAATCGAGACACTGGTAAAAAACAAACAGGAACCAACTTTTGAAAATACAATTGAAGCTCTTGACAAAAGTGGCGATCTTCTTACAAGAGTTTCATCAGTTTTCTTTGCCCAGACTTCAGCAAACACAAATGATTCGCTGCAAAACATTGAGGTGGAGATCTCTCCAAAGCTTGCGAGCTTCAGGGATGAAATAAGCCTTAATCCTTACCTTTTCAAGAAGGTGAAATATGTCTATGATAACCAGTCAAAATTCAACCTTAATCAGGAACAGAAATTCCTTCTGGAAAACCTTTACAAAGGATTTGTAAGAAGCGGTGCCAACCTAAACAAGCAGGATCAGGATACTCTGAAAAAGATCAACCAGGAACTCTCTGTTTTAACTGTAAAATTCAGTCAGAACGTTCTTGATGAAACGAACAGATATAAGCTGTTTGTTGATAAGGATGGTCTGGCAGGACTTCCTGAATCGCTTATTGCCTCAGCTGCTGAAGTAGCTAAATCAGCTGGACAGGAAGGGAAATGGGCCTTCACAACCCGGAAACCAAGTATATTCCCGTTTCTTCAATACTCGCCAAACAGAGATCTTAGGCGTCAGCTGTTCAGTGCCTATACCAACCGTGGAAATAATGCCAACGAATTTGATAATAACAAGATCCTTGCAGATATAGTACGACTTCGCGCACAACATGCCAGGCTTCTTGGCTACAAAACGCATTCGGACTATGTTCTGGAGCCTCGAATGGCAAAAAAACCAGAAAATGTTTTTAACCTTCTCAACAGCCTCTGGGACAAGGCAATTCCTGTAGCCAGGAAAGAAGTCTCTGAAATGCAAAAGATTATCGACAGGGAAGGCGGGAAGTTTAAACTTGAGCCATCTGACTGGTGGTACTACGCTGAGAAACTCAGGAAACAGAAATATGACCTGAATGACAGTGAACTCAGACCATATTTCAAGCTTGACAATGTACGCGAAGGAGTTTTTACATGCGCGACAAAATTATTCGGAATAACATTTACGCAGATAGCTAACTGTCCGCTTCCTCATTCTGAAGCTGAAGCTTTTGAAGTTAAGGACTCAACGGGTTCGCATATCGGAGTTCTATATATGGATTTTCACCCCAGGGATAGTAAACGACAGGGAGCATGGTGCCAGACCTACCGCAGCCATCATATTCTTGATGGAAAGACTATTACACCGGTTGTAACAACGGTCTTCAATTTCACACGTCCGTCCGGAGAAGTTCCTGCACTTCTTGATATGGATGAAGTTACTACTATGTTTCATGAATTCGGTCATGCATTGGATGCCCTGTTTAACCAGAATACTTATAATCAAACCTATGTTGCATGGGATTTCGTGGAGCTTCCTTCACAACTGAATGAGCACTGGGCGACTGAACCGGAAGTATTGAACATGTATGCAAAACATTATAAAACAAATGAAACTATACCTGCTGCCCTTGTTCAGAAAATAAAGAACAGCGGATATTTTAATCAGGGTTTTGATAATGTAGAAGTACTGGCAGCATCTTTGCTCGATATGGCTTATTATACACTCGAGGCACCGGCAGTAATAAATGTGCAGAACTTTGAAAAAGAATATTTCAAAAAGATAGGATTGATACCTGAAATTGTTTCACGGTACAGAAGCACATATTTCCTTCATATAATTGATGGGTATGATTCAGGATATTACAGCTATAAATGGGCTGCTGTTCTTGACAACGATGCTTTTGAGGCCTTCAAGGAAAAAGGAATATTTAACAAGTCTGTCGCTGCATCTTACAGAAAGAACATACTTGAGAAAAACGGTACTATGGATGCAATGCAGATGTTTGTCAATTTCAGGGGACGTGAACCTATAATTGAACCGCTCCTTAAAAATACCGGCCTGATATCTCAATAATCGTACAATTGCATAACCGCATGACAATTATTTGAATACTTTTTCAAGCTCATCAAGCGAAACACCAAGGCTCCTGATTGTTGCTTTGTTTAGAAGATTTTTGTCTCCGGTAAGATGAATTGTGACCTGACTGTGAGTTATGCTTTCTCCCGGTTTTAAAGCAGCAGCCGGAGAGGAGGTCTCAAGCTCATAGAATGGCCCCATCTTCGACCCGTCTTCAAGAGGGCCGTCGTTATAGGAATTGAGTGCATCACCTGAAAAAGGGTTATCCTGAATCTGCCATGCTGAGTTCACATATTCTGTTTTCCCTTCAGGCAAATTGCATATAAGCAGAGTAAGTATATTATTTTCAAAATCATAGCTACCCATTATCCCCCTGGCTCTCCGTGGGTTGATGCCTATTTTCCCGCGTTTTTTGCCATCCGCCCTGAAATAAATATTCTTGCCTGAGATTTTCAGCCTGTCGCCAGAGATCTTTCCGAAATAGTTGTCATTTACTGCAACCCCAAGTTCCTTTTCATCACCAGGTTGGATCGGTATCACCACCATTACCGCTGGCGAGGGAATGAACATACCGAGCATCCAGATTGATAAAAGACCAGTCTCCTTCTTCCATTCATCAGCACCTCTGTTTGTAAGTTTATTATCTGAGCGATAAGCTACAAAATTAATTCCTTTCAGATCAATTCCGGTCTTCTTCATAATCTGATTACCGGAAAGAAGAGTAACTTTTCTGTCAATCTCCAGGTTAAATGGAGTTCCGCTGTAGTTCTCTGTTTCAACATAATGTGAGAATGCTACTGAAGAATCAGAGAGCCCTGTAATGCTGAATGGAATCGTATCAAGAAACGCCGGAGTCTGCCATTTGTCATAAATGAATTCATCTCCTTTCTTAAAGAAGATTGAGTACTGACCTCCTTCCGGACCAAGCCATAATCTCTCTTCTCCTCCATACGGATTGATATGTGGCAACGGTTCTCCGGAGGAAATAAGTTTCTGATTTATCCACCCGAAGCTGAAACCATTAATTCCTTCAGCTGTGCTTGTCATCACTCTTCCCTGCCAGCCTGGAACAATTGCAACTGATGAACGGCCACTCTTAAGTTCAATTACATCAACATATTTCTTAAGGAAATCAACATTATTACCATACTGTTTTGAGGAGTCTTTGGTCATGGTTTGTAAATTTTGATTGTTCTTTTTAATCTGATCCTTTCCCATGCTTGAGATAAGGAAAACTGGAAAAATAATTACAATGATGATCCTGTTCATTTTGTCGAAAATTGGTCCGTTTTTTTTGATACTGAAAATAATTACTAAGGTATTGATAATCGGACTATTTTTGTAAATATCAGCAATAATGATCAAAAGAAGTCTTAGCGGGTTGACTGTGGACGAGATCGGGATTCTTGCAGAGTCTAATACCTCTCATGCCACAATAATAGCTAACTATTTGTATAAAAAGAGAATAGATGATATTATGCTGATTCCGGGTATATCTAAAAAAGTCAAAGAAGGATTAAACAAAAAATCATTTCCGGGGATCTATAAACCTGTTGCTTCAGAAAGATCTTCTGATGGTACCATAAAATACTTATTCAGAAATGAAAATGATCAGGAATTTGAAACAGTCTTATTATCTGATATTAAAAGAACAACAGTTTGTGTATCGTCACAGTCGGGTTGCAGGATGGGATGCCCTTTCTGCGTTACGGGCAAATATGGGTTCAGAGGAAACTTATCAGCCAGGGATATTCTAACGCAGGTTCTTGGCCTGCCAGGGGCTGAAAAAGTGACTCATGTTGTATTTATGGGTATGGGAGAACCTATGGATAATATTGATAATGTACTGAGAGCCTGCAATATACTGTCAGCTGAATGGGGGCTTGCTATAAGCTCTCACAATATAACCGTTTCGACAGTAGGAATAACTCCCGGAATAAAGTGTTTTCTTGAAAATTCAAATTGCAATATTGCTTTAAGCCTCTATTCCCCTTTTCCTGAAGAACGATCCCTGACAGTTCCTGCTGAGAAGAAATATCCTGCCCATGAAATAATTCAAATGATGAAAAATTACCGGGCAGGAGGTAAAAGAAGGATGAGTGTGGCATATATCATGATCAGGGATACAAACGACACGGAAAAACACCTTGGGGGATTGATAACTCTGCTCCATGGTTCGGGGATCAGGATCAACCTTCTTCCCTATCATGCAATTCCCGGAGATGATAATATTTCTTCATCTCAGGAGAGATTACAGTATTTTAAGCACAAGCTGGTTATCTCAGGAATTTCAGCTTCTATCAGGAAATCAAAAGGCATCGATGTATCGGCCGCATGCGGTCTTCTTGCTTCAGGTTTGAAATAACCTTATACATTCGGATTAACCATCTGAAATATATATTCATCCAGGTAACCGTCAGAGGTTCTGATCCAGTCCTTTTTAATTCCAGACTGAACAAATCCCAATTTTGTGAACAGATCAATGCTTTCACAGTTGTTGGCTAGTATGCCGCAGTATAGCTGATGGAGCATCAGGATGCTGAAGCAATAGTCAATCAGACATTTAAGCGCCATCGAAGCGTATCCCTTTCTACGGTATTGCTCGTTGGCGATAAGTATTCCGATCCCGGCCCTTTTATGGAAAGGATCAAAATCAAAGATATCAATGGTACCTATTGTGGCATTGTCAGGGATATGTTCGATCATCAGCCGAACCTGCCCGGTTTCATAAATATTCTTGTGGGAATCCTCGAGATACCGTTTCAGCGTGTATTTGGAGAAAGGCACTGTTGTATTGCTTATTGTCCAGTACGATACGTTATTTTCCCACTCATACAATAATTCAAGATCTTCGGGTTCAAGGGCCCGTAAGCTGATTTCCTTGTATTTCATAGAATTTATAACGATGATCTATTTATTCATCGGAACATTAACCTCCCTGATAAATGCATCTGCAAAATCTTTCCTGACATCAATCAGAGCCTCTTTTGCTTTCGCAATTGAGCTGAATTCTCCATACATATATTTATAGAAACCATCAGCAACAATTTCCGTCACACCTTCGTATCCCGGGAATATCTTCCTGACATCGATTGAGCTCTTGGTAGCCTTAAGCTGGATTGAGAATGCTTTTTTTGTCAGATCCGGTTTCTCATTTAATAAAACGATATCTGATTGTTCAGGTGCATTATCAAGATCATACTGATCAATTATGTAAGCATCACTGAGTCCTACTCCTTTTAAATAACCAAGGTAAGTTACGGCGTCGGATCTGTTATAAAATACACCAAGAGCATAGAGGTTAAGAGAATCAGTTTTGATTGTTCTTACAAACAGCATCTCATCTTTAATCAGATTACTGAAATAACCGGGATAAAAATTTTCCTTTGTCTGCTTGAGAATAATACTGTATTTCATAGAACTGGGTTGTCTCAGGTACCTTGGAGTATAAGCTTCCTGTCTCAGGATAACACCTGTTTTAGGATTAACTATCCCGAAAGTGACCCTTCTGTTATATTTTCTTCCTTCAGGATTATCAGATCCGTCAGGATTGGTGTTAATAGCAACAAAATTTGACTTTCCAAAAGCTTTTTTAACAAATTTAGCACCTTCAATTCCCGTAAGTGTGAAATAGTCTATTACCGTCTGGGCTCTCTTGTCAGCGAGCTTTCTGTTATATTCTGTACTTCCTTTAGCGTCAGTATAACCGGCAACTTCAATGGTCAGATCGGGATAGTTTGTAATTATATTTTTAAGTATTTCAAGTGTTTGTTTAGCATCTTCAGTTATTTCATATTTGTCAAAATCAAACAGAACATTTTTAATAGAGAGAAAATCACCCGCAGAAACTTTTTCAGGCGAAAGTGATGGATTTACAGCAATGTAGCTACCCTCGTAGTATAGAGGCAGGCTTAAGCTGATTGTATCGGTATGATAGCCATCATGGCTTACGTAGACCTCATAATCACCAGGTTTCATATCAAAATTGAATGTTCCATCGGGGTTAATGGAGATATTCTGCATTATTTCGCCGGTTTTTAAGTTCTTTAGCGTTACGAGTGCAACTTTCGGATCGACCTCCATGCCGTCTTCAAGCTTAATAGTCCCTGAAGCCTTTGTGATTTCGTCAGCCGGATCAACTGCTACAATAGCATAAATATTTCTTAGATTGGTCTTATCATCAAAACGGCTGGCAACAAATCCAGGGGCATTGTTATTCAGGATAAAATTTGTATTTTCCTGGACGGTATTGAAAGCATAAGGCATTCCGACAGGTTGTGTCCAGGTACCGCCTCTCTTTATTGATCTGAATACATCATAAGCACCCATGGCAATATGACCGATTGAGCTGAAAAGCAACGCATTATTTTCAGGATCAAAGAACGGAGTGGTCTCATCATATGGCGTATTTATGGTATTCCCGCAGTTCACCGGATGATCCCATGAACCATCAGCAAGCTTTTCAGATGTCCATATATCAAGATTCCCTTCACCGCCCGGCCTGTTGCTTGAGAAATACATTGTTTTTCCATCAGGAGTAATAAATCCGTGAGCTTCCCAGTAAATTGAATTAACATATTTCCCGACGTTTTTAATCCTGGACCATGTTGTATCACGTCTCTGGCTGTAATAAAGATTACCATCTCCACCATCATCCATAAACATTATCAGTAATTTGCCGTCGCCGGTAATTGAGTTTGTATAAAATCTGTCATACCCCCCAAGCTGTTTGGTTATATTGGAAGGTCTACCCCATGTTTTGTTTTTGTAGGAGCAATAAACCTGGGTTATCCCTTCATTCTTAACTGTAAAAACAAAAACCGAATCGTTTTTGGCAAGAACAGGATTGCAGGCACCTGGATAGTCTTTGAGCCATGGAGCAAAGTAATCTGAAATAATTCTCAAAGGTCTCTTTTTCATTTCCATTGCATATCTGCAATTCCTGATTTGAAGATCGACAAAATCTTCCTGATATGTATCTGAAGGAGAAAGTCTCTTTTTGACATCATTGAAAAAAGTAAGAGCCTGTTGAAGACTGTCATTGCGATGGAAAGCGATAGCTAAATATAAATAAGTATCAAGAGCGGCTTTCTCACCAGTTTGCTTGTATTCCTTCTCACTTGAAACTACTCCTTTCGAAGCTTTCTTCAGAAGGCTCAGTGCTTCTTCTTTTTTGCCATCAAGGTTAAGATAGCATATCCCCAGCTTGGCCGCCAGGTTGTAATTATCAGGGTTACTCTTCAGGAGGGGTTCATATAAACTTGCTGCCTTAAGATAATTCTCATCGTAATAATAATACATATCAGCATTCTTAAACGCTTTCTGGAATTCTTTTAAGGCAGTCTCCTGTGCGCACAGCGGCACTAAACCGGTTAACAGAACCGCTAAGATGAATGATTTTTTAACGGGGTAAAGGTGTTTCATTTTTCGGGGTATTAAAATTGTAGTCTATCTCTGTGCCTTTAGATAAAATAGCAAATAGTAAATTTAGCTATTTCTTAATAAGTATGCTAATTTCTCTTACAAAAGCATCTTTAAATTCCATAATCTGCTTTCTCTGCATAACAGTTTTGGCCTCGTCGGCTGAAGTATACCTGCCATAGAGATAATGGTACATCCCGTCAATTTCTTTTGTCTCCCTGACACCTTTAAGTCCTGCAAACGTGTCATTTATGTCCAACGGAATGCTGGTGGCCTTCAGCTGTATTGAATAATATTTCTGACTTGGCACAGCTTTCTCGCCTGTTCCACGAGTGACCTTTTTAATGAACAGGTCATCCGGGTAACCTTTTCTGAAAAGGTCGTCCCTGTGTGAATAAGCTTCATCCTTAACCTTAAATATGCCAGTGGTATATCTGTAAAACAGATCCACTTCGTTGTAAAACACTTTGATATCTGAAACGTATTTGAAATAACTGATGTCTACAGGATTATATAAGGCCATAACCTGCACGGTGTAGTAAAGAATAGATGTATCCTGCTGATCATTTTCGGTCACATCATAAACCCGCAGGTTTTTGATAAGGATATTGGGGTCAATCTGGTCAACAACCGGAATATCTGAAAGATCAATCTTTTCGTAAACTAATGGAGGGTTCTTATCAAGAAGAACGTCCTTAAGATGGATAATTCCTGCAGGAGTATTCTTTGCGATTGTTGTATCAATACTTTGCGGGTAGTACCCTGGTCCGGTATACACCAGGCGGAATTTACCGGGGGCAACAATAAAGTTGTATTTTCCGGTATTTCTGTCAGGATAACCTGTTTCGAGAGTGTCACCTGTAACTTTGTCGATCAGGTAAATGGCATTCTTTTCATCAAATATTACTACAGTATCCTTAAGACTGTATTTCCCTGACAAGTCATAGACCCTGTTAAGCCTCGGATTGGTCAGCGTGATATAGAAGATCTCCTTTTTCTTATAATCAGTGGTTATTGAATAAAAACCATTTTCGTCGTTATTGAATGGCTGGAAGAATCTGTCATCATCCGTCGAATTTATTGGGAAACCGAGATTTTCAGGCGATTTCCATGCCGTCCCTGATCCATTGCTCCTGAAAATGTCATAGCCTCCCATACCCTTGTGTCCTTCTGAACTGAAATAGAGCAGAGAATCATTAATTGTTATGAAAGGAGTGTCCTCGTTATATTTTGTATTTACCGTACTTCCAAGATTAATTGCAGGACCCCAGTCTGCCGATGCATCCTTTTCTGAAAGATAAATATCGAGTCCTCCTTGTCCTCCAACCCTGTTGCTCGTAAAATATAGCCTGTTGCCATTTGCAGAGACTGAAGCATGCGACTCGTAATATTTGGTGTTTATATTCTTATTAAGCTTTTTTATCGGGGTCCAGGTACCATTAACATATTCAGCCGAATAGATGTTCCCGTCAAAATTATCTGTTTTGTAAAGGAATAGAATAGTTCCATCGCGGTTAAGAGAGCATGAGGAACAATCATCCCCTGCTTTCAGCTGCGAATTTATTTCAACCGGTGTTTGCCACTTTCCTCTGATTTTTTTTGAAAACATGATGGCATTCAATATACCTCTTCGCTCAGTGTAGACAATTGTATTTCCGTCAAAGCTCACAGCTGGATTTTCATTGATTGAACCCTGACTGAACTCAGGGCCGAGCCTCTTTTTGCTAATACTGAACGGAGTTTCCTGATTACTGATAGCATTGTTGCATGCCTCGATCTGCTGATCAATGTAAGCAAGGTTTTTCATCCCGCCCTTTTTCTCAGTCTCCTGTGCAAGGGTTTTAAACTTGTTGAATGTACTTAGTGCTTTTTCCAGCTCATTGTTGATCATATATGCTTTAGCAAGGAAAAAATAAGCATCAAGAGGAGCTCTCTTTTCCTTGAAAGAATTGATCTTTGCTTCATAACTTGAATGCTTGACAGCGGATTCAAGATACGGAATTGCTTTTTCTTTTTCCCCGGGAATATTAAGGTAACAATTCCCTATCTTATATTGAATATTGAAATTTTCAGGGCTATCCAGAAGAAGATAAAGTGGATTAGCAAGTTCATACTCCTCAAAAAGATTGCATGATTCAGCCTCTGCAAAAATCTTCTTCATCTCAATATTAGATTGAGCAGTGGCAGCAGTAGGCAAAAACAGCAAAGTAATAAACTGCACCAAAAGGCTAAATATTTTTACCCTGACTTTAATCATTATAACAAATATAACAATTTTAGGAAACAATCATTATTTCGGAGTCTATTTTTCTCCAGGTAAATGAATCTTATGATTGAAGTTCAGAGATAATATTTAAAGAAGATCAGGGGTATAATTCTCCAGGATCTCTTTGATCCTGTTCAGGAACTTGCCTGCCAGAGCACCATCAATCACCCTGTGATCGTAGCTGAGCGATAATATCATTAACTGCCGGATACCGATCATGTCTCCATCAGGGGTTTCAATAACCGCCGGCATCTTTCTAACCGCTCCGGTCCCAAGAATAGCAGCCTGGGGCTGATTTATTATGGGTGTACCTGAGAGATTATTGTAGGTTCCGAAATTTGTGACTGTAAAAGTACCTCCGGTTATCTCATCAGGTTTAAGCTTATTGCTTCTGGCTCTTTCAGCCAGGTCATTCACTGCCCGTGCAATACCAGTCAGGTTCTTTTCATTTGCATTCTTTATGACAGGAACAATAAGATTGCCATCAGGCAGAGCTGTAGCCATTCCTATATTTATATTCTTCTTTTTAATAATATTGTTCCCGTCAACTGAAATATTGACCATCGGAAAATCAATCAGAGCCCTTGCGACAGCATCAATAAAAATAGGAGTCAGGGTAAGCTTTTGTCCTTCCCTGGCAAGGAACTTTTCCTTTATGCTGTTTCTCCAGTTGATCATGCGTGTGACATCAGCATCGATAAATGATGTAACATGAGGAGAAGTTCTTTTAGACATCACCATATGTTCGGCGATAAGTTTCCTCACTCTGTCCATCTCTATTATTTCATCTCCCTGCGAAGCGGCAGGCTGGACCACTTTATCCACTTCCTTTTCAGTTTCTATGGATTTTTTGTTTCTCTCATTGAGCAGACCAAGAATATCATCCCTGGTGATTCTTCCATCCATTCCTGTACCTGTTAGGCTGTCAAGTTCAGAATAGCTAATACCTTCCTGTACTGCAATATTTCTAACAAGTGGAGACAGGAATTTGCCTGAAGGAGTACGGCTTTTCATCTCACTGGAAACCTGCAACTCCTCTTTTTTCTCCTCCCGGACAATATTAATTGTCTCACGGATCCTTTCAACCTCTTTATCTATCTTTTTTGCTTCTTCAGGCTGGACTGCGATGCTGCTTTCAAGGACAGCAATCAGATCACCCACTTTTACGACAGATCCTTCTGAAACCTTGATTTCCACAATGATTCCTGCTGAAGGAGCAGGTATTTCAGAATCAACTTTGTCGGTCGCAACCTCAACAAGGGGATCATCCTCCTTTACTTCAGCACCTTCTTTTACAAACCATTTGTTTATTGTTGCTTCGATAACTCCTTCCCCCATTGCGGGAAGTATAATATTCATCCGTGCCATGAAATCGTTTTTGTTACAATAACAACGTGGATTCAAATATGTTTAACTGTTTCTGTCATTGATGATAAGGATTCCGGTTATTTATTGCCCGGCCAAGTGTGATTTCGTCAGTATATTCAAGTTCATCCCCAATAGCAACTCCCCTGGCAAGTGTTGTAAGAAATATATTGTATTTATTCAGCCTCCTGAAAAGGTAAAAGTTGGTTGTATCGCCTTCCATCGTCGTGCTCAGAGCTAAAATTATCTCACTGATACCTCCATTTTTCACTTTCTCTTCAAGGGTATCAATCTTAAGATCTGCCGGCCCGATCCCGTCGACAGGCGATATAACGCCACCCAGAACATGATAAACACCTCTGTACTGCCGGGTATTTTCAATTGCCATTACATCCTGAATGTTTTCAACAACGCATATAAGCGCCCTGTCTCTTTTGTCGTCACTGCATATTGAACATATTTCACTGTCGGAAATATTGTGGCACGACTTACAATAATGGATCTCCCTGTGCAACCTGATAATGCTTTCACCAAACCTTTTTATTTCTTCAGAATCTCTTTTAAGAAGGTTCATAACAAGCCTGAAAGCTGTTTTTCGTCCAATGCCCGGGAGAGAAGCAAACTCATTGACAGCGTTTTCAAGCAATCTTGAAGGATATTCTGAGAAACTCATTGCAGAAGGTTTTAGCAAAAATAGTTCAATTATTACCTATTCACTAAACCTGACGGGAATTTTTTGCCTTCCATTCTTTTTGTTATCCTTGCAGTTAAATTTCAGTCTCTTCTAATGAAACCACTGCTGATACTGATAATATTCCTGGCTTATACAGTTCTTCTTTTTACAGTAACCTGGATTACAGCCCGAAAAGCCAACAATCAGTCATTTTACATTGGTAACAGGATATCCCCCTGGTTCGTGGTTGCTTATGGGATGATCGG
>Ga0326726_10001177_pt1 | contig 24377 bp, 17 predicted proteins | sample MHFenrmetagenome_2_FD_207603 | JGI IMG/M metagenome (GOLD analysis project Ga0326726, IMG submission 207603) | Lab enriched peat soil microbial communities from Michigan Hollow, Ithaca, NY, United States - MHF15MN | ecosystem: Environmental > Terrestrial > Soil > Wetlands > Peat | place: USA... | reverse complement strand
ATTCTTCCCTCATCAAGTGCTGAAAGGAATAAGTCAATGTATCCTTTCTGTTCATCTTCAGGAATAACTTTTATGCCGTCGCCAATCAAACAAGGTTTTAGAAGCTTTAAATAAGGAATTCCCTTTTCAAAAGTTTCGATTTGACCAACAATTGTTTCAATTGTAAGATGCAGATTTTTCTCATTAAGTAGTTCATTTTCCAGTTCTTTTCTTTCCTCTTTGTTCATAATGTCTTCATTATTCTTGATGAAATATTCTGATAACAAAAATAATTAAATAAATTTATCAGTTAAATAAATAATTAAATTTAATGCGGAAAAATAAATTAAACATAAATGAAAATACTCCTCTTGTAGAAGTTAAGGATCCTTTTCTAAAAGAGAGAAAAATTTCTTTGTTCATAAAAAGGGAAGACCTGAATCATCCTCATATGTCTGGAAATAAATGGTATAAGCTAAAACACAATATTCAGGAAGCAAAAGAACAAGGCAAAGATACAATTCTAACTTTCGGAGGAGCTTACTCAAACCACATTTATGCTGTGGCTGCTGCGGGAAAAATTTTTAATTTCAATACCATTGGAATTATAAGAGGAGAAGAGCACAACCCTTTAAATCCTACCCTTTCTTTTGCAAAAGAGAACGGCATGAAGCTTTATTATCTTGACAGAGAATCTTATCGAAAAAAGAACTCTCCTGAAATTCTTGATGAGTTTATTAAAATATTTGGAGACTTTTACCTTTTACCCGAGGGTGGAACAAATGAACTTGCTGTTAAAGGTTGCAGCGAAATGATTGGAAAAGTCAATATAGATTATGATTATATTTGTTGTCCTTGCGGAACCGGTGGTACTATGGCAGGATTAATTGTCGGACTGAATGGAGATAAATTTGCACTTGGATTTGCCGTGCTTAAAGGGGCTTCATTCCTTAAAGAAAATGTTAATAATCTTTTGCAACCCTCTTACCGGCGTTCCCTAAATAATTGGAACATCAATCTTGATTATCATTTTGGCGGTTATGCTAAATTCAATAAAGAACTGTTAGATTTTATCAAAAGATTTATCTCACAAACAAAAATACCAATTGAACCAATCTATACTGGAAAAATGTTATTTGGTATTTACGATCTTATTGCTAATGGATTTTTCAAGGAAGAAACCAGGATAGTTGCAATACATACAGGCGGTATGCAAGGATTAAATGGTTTACAAAGTAAAAATGATTGGAAATCCAAGATAAATTTAAAAACGGGTTTAATTTGAACTTTCAAAATATTAAGTTTCAGTTAAAATTAGTCATAAGCTTTTCACTTAAGGATATGATTACCAAAAAAATAGCAAAAGTGCTAATTTCATTTCCAATCATTTATTAAAATCATTGAGATAGATAGTAGAATAATAAAATATGCCTAACATTAATATACTTTTAGTTGAAGATGAGCAAATCGTAGCTAAGTACATTGAAAAGCAACTGGCCGGAGCTGGATATCGTGTCCTTGCCTCGATTACAAAAGGTGAAGAAGCTGTAGAAAAAGTCAGGAGCCTAAAGCCTGATGTGGTTCTTATGGATATAAAGCTTATAGGTGGTATGGATGGTATTGAGGCAGCAGACATCATTAGAAAGAATTATCAGACCCCGGTAATATTCCTTACTTCTCTTACCGATGACGAATCTTTTCAGCGCGCTAAAATTGCCGAACCGTTAGGTTACCTAGTTAAACCAATCGATATAAAAGAATTTAACCGCGTAGTGGATATGGCTCTTTATAAGCATAAAATATATAACGAGCTAATTGATACAAAGAAACGATTTCAAATTGCTGTTGAGGCAGCGAGGACGAGAGTGTGGGAATTATGGCTTGATAAAGATACATTGATTCTCGATTCTAATCTGCCACAGCTTTTCGGATATGATACCAAAGATATTCTTAAAGAAAGAATAAATCTTATTTACGAGGAAGACAGAGATTTAGTCTTACAAGTGATTAAGGAATGCTCAGAAGGTAAGTCTAAAAGTTTTGAACTTGAGCATCGCATTTACAATAAAGATGGATCAATAGGTTGGACATTACTCCGTGGATTACAAATTCCTCCTGAAAATCATAAACCAGCCAGGCTAATTGGTTCAGCTACTGATATTACTGAAAGGAAGAATTACGAAGAAGCTCTTCGAAAGAGTGAAGAAAAATTCAGAAATATATTTGAGACTTCAGGAATAGGTATGGCTATTTTGGGGCCTGATGGTCAATTTGCAAAAGTGAACAGTGCTTTTTGCGAAATTATGGGTTGCACTAATGAGGAAATCCTGGGTACTAATTTCAGAGATATTACACATCCCGGAGACCTTGAGAAATCCTTAAAGTTAACAAAAGACATGCTCAAAAATGAATTATTGGAAAGTGGTGTATTAGAAAAGCGCTACTTTCATAAAAATGGCGAAGTAGTCTGGGCACTAACAACTCTATCTTTAATCAGGGATGGTGATGGAAAACCATTATTCTTCATAGCGCAGATTCAGGATATAACAAAAAGAAAAAAATACGAGGAACAACTCCTTAAATATACCGACGATTTAAAAATAATAAATGCTGCTAAAGATAAATTTTTCTCTATTATCTCTCACGATCTGAGAACTCCTTTCAATTCTCTTTTGGGAATAACCGAATTTATCGCACAATCTTATGATGAAATGAGTCCCAAAGAAATAAAAGAATCAGTTACAAATATTTACATGTCGTCACAAAAAGTATATAACCTTATACTCAATTTATTCGAATGGACGAGAGTACAAACAGACAGGTTTGATGTTGAAAAAACTAAGATAGATATTAATGAAAACTTAGATCAAATAATCCAATTGTATAAAGATAACGCCGAAATGAAAAATATCAGTCTGTTAAATGACTCCTCAGAAGAAATTTTTACTTATGCAGATAAATATATGTTCGAAACAGTTCTAAGAAACCTGATTACTAATGCAATCAAATTTACACCGCATGGTGGTAAAGTATCAGTATCAGCCATTAAAAACAGAAATTTTGCTGAGATAACTGTAACCGATAATGGTGTTGGAATATGCGAAGAAAATCAAAAAAAGCTTTTTAGGATTGATACTCAATTTAAAACCGATGGGACAGCAGATGAAAAAGGAACGGGTCTGGGTCTTATACTTTGCAAGGAGTTTGTAGAAAAGAATGGCGGAACTATCTCCGTACAAAGTGAAGAAGCAAAGGGTACAAAATTTATCTTTACACTTCCGTTATACAAAAACTCTGAACCTATGAGGAATGCTGATTAGAACTTTCTTCTTAATTAGAATTTTTACTCTTATAAATATCCTTTATAATATATAATTTTTAATTATACAAAAACTGGTGTTTTAAATAAATCAACAATTAACCATACTCTTTGAATAATTCAGGCATAAATTTATGCGCGATCTTTTAATAGTTTTCATCGGTCTTGCAATTATGTTCTATATATTCTTTGTGTTTTGTACTTCTAAGTCTGCAATCTTAATAAACCAAAATAAATCCATCGGTTTTTAGGTTGAGCTATTTTATCACTAATTGCATTTATTATTGTTTAATTACGAATAATAAACGAATAAAATAAAATTTCTTTATGACTAAATAAGGAATAATTTCTGCAGCATAGAATTATAAATATTTTAACAATCAGTATCTGATAAAATAATCTTTTTAAACAGGAAAAATTATGTCTGACAAGATTCAATCCACCAATAAAGACCTCATAAAGAAAATCACAAATGAAATAACACAACCATTTATTGATCTTCTGAAAGCACCCAGAGCGCTCTGGGGCATAAACTTAGCTTACACTATTGAAGGGTTATCATATTTTGGAATTCTAACTTACCTTGCAATTTACTTTTCAGATTATGTCTTTAAAGGAGTCTCTCATCCTGATGTTTGGTCTCACGAAATGGTAATGGTTCTTACGGCTGGAATTGCAATCTCAATGGTCGTATTAGGATTTGTTCCTGATAAATATGGTGTCAGAAAGGCTCTAATTGCTTCATTTGTTTTACTAATAATCGGTAGAATATTATTATCCGCAGCTCCCACCATATTGGGTCTGACCCCAAATGGTATTTGGTCTTCACTCCATTTGATTTCAATGCTAGGAATACTTTTCATACTTGTAGGTTATGGAATGTATCAACCAGCCGCATATTCAGCTGTACGACAATTTACAACACCAAAGACTGCATCTATGGCTTATGCAATGTTATACGCATTGATGAATGCCGGTTCTTCACTTGCTATGTTAGGTTTTTTATTGCGTGATAGAGAATATTTAGATCTAGGCATTACAGGTACATTCTGGATTTTTACAGCTCTAACTGTTATTTCATTACTCGCAACTATTTTTATCCTTTCTAAAAGGACCGTCGAAGAGGCTATTGTGAAAGCAAAAAGTGAATCGAAAGATAAAAAAGATGATGAAACTCTAGAGAAGAAGAGCTTGGAAGAAGATTCTATAATAAATAAAGATTTTAAATTAAAGGATGTTCCGGCAACTGCTTGGATTGTTTTGCTGGGAATTTCTATCGGTATTTATTTTCGTGTTTCCGATCCTTGGAGAATAATTTTTTTAATTTTTCTGATTTCGATTCCAGTCGTTATTTTCCTTTTGCCCCAAAAACCAAGAAAAGAAATTCTTGGATGGATTGTGACGCATCCATTGGCAAATTCAAAATTCTTTTTTTTCATTTTTGCTTTGATACCAGTACAGACTCTTTTTACTTATAATTGGCTCGTTCTTCCTCAATACATTTCTAGGGCGTATGAAGGGTGGATAGGAGAAAAATTTGAAATGGCTTCAAATCTTAACCCGGTTTTAATTTTTATTTTAGTCCCTGTAATTACAGCTCTTACAAGTAAAAAAAATATTTATAATATGATGATTTATGGAACATTAGTAATGGCATCTTCAGCCTTTATTTTGGCATTAGGTCCATCTATGATTAATTTATTTTCATATTTACTGATTATGTCAATTGGCGAAGCAATGTGGTCAGCACGATTTCTGCAATACGCAACTGAAATTGCTCCTGAAGGAAAAGCAGGCCTTTATCAGGGAGTAGCTCAATTACCATGGTTCCTCACAAAATTTTTAGTTCCCTTACTATATTCTGGACAAATGATGGAACGTTATTGTCCCGCAGATGGATTTAAAAGCACAGGCACTATGTGGTTAATTTTTGGACTTATTGCAATATCTACTCCTATACTTTTATGGTTAGCCAAAGGCTGGCTGAAAAAAGGATTTAAAGTTAGGCATGAGTGAAGTAGAACAGAAAGAGTTTTTAGAATAATTTATTTTATTCGAGAGGCAATTAAGATGAAAAGAATAAAATCTGGTCAGCTAGCAGCTTTCGCTATTATTTTTCTTTTCCTTTCTGCTTGCTCAACCACTAGCTACAAAGACATTTATCCGATCCTTAGAGATGGTAAGTATGACAGCGAGTTTCCTTACAAGGGAGCTTCTAATGAGTTGCGGGAAATCAGCCAGACAGTACAAAGAATTCACAGCAGTATTTTTTATAAAACTTATACCTTTGACCAAAGTGCAAATCTGAAAATAGAAAATCTTAAGACTGCTGATTTTAAGAGTCTAGCTGTTTCCGAAGGATATGCGGATCAATCCACTTCGGGAACCGGAACGACAATCTATTTTAAGGACGGGAAAGTTGCAATTCTTACCTGCGCACACATTGTTCAATTCCCCGATACAGTAATTTCATACTTTCCAAACGATGAAGGAGCTTTTACAGAATACATTCAGGCAATTTTTATTAAAGAAAGTCAAACAATTTATGCAGCGGGATTTCCAGAAGGAAGTGAATTTGAATTATTAGTCGTTGATGCGAAAAGTGATCTAGCTCTTATTGGTAAGGATTACAAAATATTATCTGATTTAATGTTTCCGGTTTTCTCTTATCCACTTGGAAAAGCGAAAGAACTGGACTGGGGTACTTTCGTTTACCTTTTCGGATACCCTATCAACTACCAGATGGTTACTGAAGCCATCGTTAGCAATCCCAACAGGGATGAATATGGTTCATTCCTAGTTGATGCAGTTGTTAATAATGGAATGAGTGGAGGTATTGTACTTGCCATTAGGGATGGCGTACCAAACTTTGAAATGGTCGGAATGGTTCAATGGGTTCCTGAAGAAGAGGAAAATATTTTAGTTCCTAAAAAATTATATAATAACGAAAAATATAACCCTATTGTTCCATACAACGGTGAAGAATTTGTGAAGAGGTTTTCTTCAATACGTTACGGAATAGCGCGTGTTATTTCTGTAGAAGCTATAAAAGATTTCTTGAAGACAAATAAACAAACATTAATCGATAAAAAATATTATCTGGACACATTTATGCAATAACCGGTTTTGAATAAACTTAATTAAAATTGCTTTTTTCAGGGATGAATTTTAACACTGTCAAATTCTAATAAAATTTTTATTTAGAGGTAACATTTTGGACTTTCAAGGAGTCTTAATAGTATCTTTGGAGAGGAGATGATGACAAAATTGCTACATAAAGAATCGTTTAAAACTATTTGCCCACAATGCAGTCAGGAAATAAACGAAGTCTGGATTTGTAAAATGGATTCAGTAATTGGGATGAGGTACGCTTATTTATGCGGTAATTGCGAGAAGTTGTTAGGAATATCAACTGATAAAAAAGGTTTACTACCAATCTCTTCGAAGGTATCGGGAATTAAAACGCACCTTCAAAACAACAGTTTTAGCTAATCAATCAGAATCCTGTAGAATTACTCCTCCTCCAAGACAAATATCTTCATCATAAAAAACTGCAAATTGCCCGGGGGCAATTCCTTTATCCGACTTAGCAAGCTTAGCTGTTAAGGTTGCCTCATCTATCCATGCAATTTTACAGTCATATTGATGTATTCCATGTCTTATCTTTACTTTCAAATCTTTTTTACCTGGCTTTGTTCCAGCTATCCAATTCAACTTACCTACATTAAATTGATCTCGCTCTCTTTCCACTTTATTTTCTCTGGATATATAAACAATATTGTTTTTAACATCTTTCTTTACAACAAACCAGGGACCCCCTCCTAATCGTAGACCTGATCTCTGTCCTATTGTGTAATAATAATAACCCGGATGTTTCCCCAATACTTTACCGCTATCAACATCAATAATACCTCCTTCAATTTCTCCTAGGTGGTGTTTTATGAACTCATTAAATTTTATTTGCCCAAGAAAGCAAATACCCTGACTGTCTCTTCTTGCCATCGTTGGTAGATTATATCTCTCAGCCAGCTCGCGGATTTCTGTCTTTTTATATTTTCCAATGGGAAATAAAGCCCTCGCTAGTTGCTGTTGTGTCAGATAAGCCAAAAAGTAGGTTTGATCTTTAATCGGATCGGGAGACGTTTTCAGAAAATATTTTTCATTTTTCATCTCAACTTTAGCGTAGTGACCGCTTGCGACTTTTTCAAATGAATCATCTATCTTGTCATAAAACTCACCAAACTTGATCAGACTATTACAAAAAATATCAGGATTTGGTGTTCTTCCTTCTTTAATTTCTTCGATTGTGTAAGAAACCACGTTATCCCAGTACTCAGTTTGCAAAGGAATAACTTCGAGAGGAACATTTGCTTGTTTACAAACACCACGAGCGTATTTAAGATCTTCCTCCCAGGGACATTCACCAAGAAAGGAGAATTCATCCTGAAGCCAAATTTTTAAATAAAATGCCGTAATATCATTCCCCTCATCCTTCAATAATTTTAAAGCGACTGAGCTATCGACTCCGCCGGATAATAAAACAGCAATTTTCATCTTCTAAACCTTCTTTCTTTTCGTAATAAGCTTTTCCAAAACCTCATCATATAGTTCCCTTTTGACCTTACTTAATATTATGGTTGCAAGCTTATTCGCATTAGTCATTCTATGATAAAACCCGATACATACTCCATTCTTTCCATCGCAGACTTTCATTACACCGGATACTTTATTTTCAAAAATACCGCCGGAAAGAGATTCAATATCCTGATAGTGAATTATAATTTCTTTCTTCGAAAGATAAAATTCTGAGCAAACTAATTTTTCATCATCTACATCAATTCTAAATGGAAGAATTTTATACAAATTGATGTAATGTTTGTTTAAAAAATAGATGATAAAAAGTGCAATAAGCAGAGGGATTATAAGTAGTTTATTTTCACCAAGGTTAGCTGCCAGAGGGGAAGAATAAATAATTAGGAGAAAGGTAATTATTATATTCCCATATCTAAAAATGACCCGAAAAAGAAGTGAATATGTAAATGTCTGTCTTTCTATTTTATTTTCATTCATAAAACAAATTTAAGGATTGATTGAGAAAGTAAGAATGAAAATAAAATGTTCAAATCAGAATAATCACTCGTGTATTTAGGAAGAACCTCTATGCCGTATTTAATTCCTTAATAATTTTTTGTTTGATCATTTAAACTTAATAGAAACCGGTTTTTCGATTTCTATTTTCATCCCGGGAAATTTTTCAAGGTATTGTTTCATTTCATCAATATTTTTTGGCTCCTTATTCTTAAATTCTTTAAAGGCTTCTTTATTCTTCATCATCTCGCCAAAATTCATTTCAAATAAAGTGATTTTTGAACCATCCACATAACTGGCATTTGTGTTTACAATTTCACCTTCGACATCAACAGCTACGCTAATACTCATTCCTTTCATCATATTCAAGAATTCTTCACTCATTCCTTCGTCGTTCTGTTCAGATTGTAATGTATCCTTATTTTCTTCTGTTTCTTCCGTTAGTTTTATCTCCGGACGATCAATTATTAATTCGCGAACATCTCCTTTAATAAACTTGAAAAAGTAATAATCTTCTTCTTGCGTTGTCCCCATTCCTTCATCTCCGATACCAACTTTGGAATCCGGATCGGGGGCAATTTTAACCTTTGTTATATCGTTAAAAGAATAGACTGCCGAGTAACCCTCCCAATCATCATTGTTTATTAATTGATGAGAAACATACTCAACGTCTTCTCCAAATTCTTTAGCCCCGGATTTTATTTCATCATCATTAAAGATGGAAAATTCTTCTGCTCCGGTGGAGGTTGAATCGTTAAAAGATTGCGCAAATTCTTTTAACATGTTAGCAAAGGTTTTACTGAATAATACTTTCTCGTTAATTGTTCCGCTTCCATCTTTGCTTACGTGAAGAGTAGTTTCAACCTGAAGACAACCTGCTAATAATAAGGGCATGATAAAAAATATGAGTAATTTCTTTAATTTTTTCATTGATGTCCCGGCGATATTGTTATAGAATATACTTTGTCTAAAATACAAATTTTTGCCCTTAATCTTTAAATTTATAATGTTGAATATTCTTTTTTTAGCACAAATATTATGAGCAAACTGATACATCTGTTTTTTATATTTCACAAATAATAAAAAGAAGTTAGGAATTGTAATATCTGAAAAATAAAAAGCTAATATTAATACAGGTAGGAATTGTTATTCTTGTCAGCTTAGTCCTGTTTATTTTCCAGGATCTCAGAAAAAATGCTGATAATGAAATTGAAAGTATTTTCATTAAAAGCAGAGGAGAATTAAATCCTGATACGAATATTGTTCTCATCCATTTTTCGAGTGAAGATATAGCGCGGATTGGTCCATGGCCAATAAAAAGAAATTATTACGCTCTGCTCATTAACCAGCTATCAAATCTTGGTGTAAAAAAAATCGGCATTGAAATCTTTCTAAGTTCAAGATTTGTTACTCAATCAGTTTATGACAATCTGCTTAGAAAAGAAATTGAGAAATCCGGTAAAGTAATATTAAGTTCACTCGCCGGACAAATTACCGAAAGAAATAATAATTACTATACAGATTCTTTGAGTTTCCCTAGTCCTAAATTATTGAATGAGGAGCTATCCACAGGTCACATTAATTTTATCAGAAATTATGATTATAAAATTCCCCTGGTACTCATAAATGATGGTATACACGAGAAAGCATTTTCATTACAGCTATCGGGATTAGAGACTCACAAAAAATCTATAAATATAAACTATATCTCATCCTGGGAAAAAATTAAAAAGTATTCTGTACTTGAGTTTGAAGAGTTTTTTTATAATAAGAGCAGCGAGCTTAAAATTTTTAAAAACAAAATTGTGATAATTGGTATAAGCGATCCCCAGGTAGCTCCGACATTTCAGACACCCTTCGATGAACAATTACCCGGTATTGCATTTCACGCATTTGCACTGGATAATATTTTGAATTCACGCGATATGAAAGATGATTTTTATTTATTCTCAATAACAATTTTTTCGCTTGTCATTTTTGGATTTATTTTTTCCAGAAACATTTCCGATAAAAGAGTGATTCTGAAATACCTGATTTCGCTTAGTGTTTTTCTTATTTTATCATTCATACTAACTTCATTTTTTTACTTGAAAATCTCTTCGTCATTTTTTCTCTTCCCCTTTATCACGTTGATAATTACTGAAATCATTATGTACTCTCTTCAGGGACGTGAAGAGTTAAAAGGTGCGATCGATGAGGCTGTAGTCTTGCAGAACCTGCTTTTAGCGAAAGAGAAAGAGCTTGGAAAATTACAGAATGAATTAAGTAATTCCGACGAAGAGTCAGTTCAATTAGTCGAGAAAATTGAATCGCTGAAGAACGATATCGAAAGACTAAAAGAGAATGAGGATGACAGATCGGAAGCACAGTTAAAAACCGATAGTGGAGTTAAAGAATTTTACGGAATTATTTATACATCAAATTCAATGGCTCAGGTCGTGGAGCTAGTAAAAAAAGCAGCACCCACAGATACAACAATTCTGATTATAGGCGAAAGCGGAACCGGTAAGGAGCTGGTTGCGAAAGCGATACACTTATTGAGTAAAAGAAAAGACAATAATTTTATAGCTGTAAACTGCGGTGCATTAACAGACAGCTTACTTGAAAGCGAATTATTCGGGTATATGCGGGGTGCCTTTACCGGAGCTGTTGCTGACAAGCTTGGACGATTTGAAATGGCTGATGAGGGCACAATTTTTCTGGATGAAATTGGCGAAACATCAGAAAATTTCCAGGTGAAGATGCTGCGCGTTTTGCAATCCGGAGAAATAGAAAAAGTCGGGTCAACAAAACTTGAGAGTGTGAACGTAAGAGTTGTTGCAGCAACAAATAAAAATCTTACAGAACTTGTGAAAGCTGGAAAATTCAGGGAGGATCTTTATTACAGATTAAATGTAATTACAATTGAATTGCCTCCTTTACGTGAGAGAAAAGAGGATATCGATGTCCTGGTAAAAAGTTTCCTGCAATCAGAAGGACAGAATATGCAAATATCCAAAGCTGCCCTGCAAGCTCTGAATGATTATCAATGGAAAGGAAACGTGCGCGAATTAGAATCGGTTATAAAAAGAGCCGTAATCTTTGCCCGGTCTGATAAACGAAATCTGCTTCGACTTTCCGATCTGCCAAAAGATTTAATAAAAGAAACCAGATATAATTTTGAGGATCTTGTGCTCGATTCCCTCCGAGGTAAAAATTTTTCTCATTCCTCAATCACTGAAACTGCAAGAGAGTTTGGTGATGTCAACAGAACGGTAATATCTGAAAATTTGAGAGGAATGGTTTTAAGGACTTTGGTGGAAAATGAATTTAATATTGAAAAGACTGTTGTTCTCATCACCGGGTCGGATGATGAAGAAACAAGAAACAGAGTCGGGTCGAAAATAGAAACTTTTATAAGTAATATAGAAAATGATCTGAAAAAATTTAATGCCGAGAATTTTGAAGAAATAAAAAAACGTTTATCTGCCAAATACAAAAATCTACCAGCTAAATTTCATAATTCACTTGATGAGATAATCAAATGGAAGATAAGAGAGCGCCTATAGTAACGTTTCAATTCAGACATCTGTCTTAACATAAGACCGTCCATCTAAAATTATTCGTTTAAATAGTTTGGATATACTATTTTTTATATAAAGATTAAAAATTTTTTTTATCCGGAGGAATTATGAAACAATATATACTAACGTTATTTTTTCTTTCAGTACTGTTCATACCATTTTATTCCAGTGCTCAAGATTCCACAAAATCTAAGGAAGAATGGCAATGGGATTTGGAAAAAACTGAAGAATGGCAAGCCTGGCTTAACAAGAGACCTGCAATATCAATTAACTATGGCTTATCCGATATTTCCCGAACAGATGTCGAAGCACCTTTCGCAGATAATAACCTGCTGGAGCTAAAGCTTGGTTATACATATAACAAGGTAACTAAATATGCAGATTACATTGATAAAAGCACTTTCAATTATTTATTCCTGAATCGTAATTCAACAGAACTTGCTGGTAGTTCCGGAGCACCTTCTGACATTGAAACCAACAACTGGCAATTTGGAGTCGGATGGTCAGGTGGTTATGGTTATAAAATTGGGGAGGATGCTTCAGTGACTCCATACTATACATCATCTTTAACCTGGACGAACCTTAACTTTGCTGAAGATTCACTAAGTCCAATCGATGAAAGAATAAAACAGTTATACGATGAATCTTTCAGGTTTGGTACAAGCAGTGAAGGAGGAGTCCGGGTTCAGGCAACAAGTTTAATAGCTTTAGAAGCAGGTTACGAAAGATCAATTGTTTTTGAAAGACACTTATTCTGGAAGTGGGCAGGAAGCGGAATCATTGAACTTGCTGCAAATGGATTGCTTGATGTATTTATAAAAGAAGTTTTTAAATCTTCACCAGCAGCGGGTCCAATTGTATTTTTTGTACTAAAGAGTGCTCTGGGTTATGGTATTTATGAATTAAGACAAGATAAAATGAACTGGCCGTTTCCAAGTGCACCACCAATTGCATTCGATAACGTAAAATTTGGTGTAACGTTTACGTTTTAAATCATACAAACTTTCAGTCATACACCCATACAGGCATAATCGTCTATGTAAGTTGTATGGGTGTATAATTTTATGAAAATCTGTTTAATCAAATTTTATTTTGATATTCACAATTTCAGACTTACTGCCCATTCGGACCGGTGGTCCCCAGGTTCCAGCACCTGATGAAACATAATATCTGGTCTTCCCTTTTTCTAAGTATCCCCAGCTTACTTCATAAATCATATCAGTAATAATATTTCCCGGCCAGATTTGTCCGTGATGTGTATGCCCTGACAGCTGCAAATCAATTCCGTTCTTTTCTGCTTGCACTAACCGGACGGGTGTGTGATCAAGAAGTATTTTGGGATGATCAGAATCAATAGTGCTGATTATCCCTTCAATTAGTTTTCGTTCCTTACCCGTAAATTGTTTCATCGCCACATCGTCTCTGCCGATAATATAAAAGCTGCTGTCAATTAATTCATAACTATCTCTCAGGACTTTCATTCCATATTCTTCCATAAACTTAATACTCGGCTCAACATCATTTATGTATTCGTGATTGCCTGTAATTGAATAAATACCATACTTCGGATTTAGTTTCTTAAACGACTCTCCAATACCTCTTTCTTTTAATATTGAAGCTTTATCATCGACAATATCGCCGGCAAATAAAATTATATCAGGGTTTAAGGAATTAATTTTATCAATAATTTTTGAAAGTAATCGTTCTCCATCAATTGGTGAGAGATGTAAGTCCGAAGCCATAACAACATTAATTTCATTAAGCTTTCCACTTCCTTTGGGCAAAGTAAGGTTCAGAGTTTTTATGGTTATATCTCTTTTATTCAGATTGCCTAAGAAAACAATTAAGCCTACCAATGCAATTACTACAATAGCAGTTATCTTCTTTGTTTGTTCGAAATTATTGTAAATGCATTTGGGCAGAAAATGAAAGAATGACTCGAGCAAACGGATTATATCCAATCCTACCAGAAAAAGAATAAAATAAACGAAGAATGCAAACCAAATTGCACCAATTCCTAACCAAATATCATAAATAATGGAGGGTAAGATCTTATAAAGCAATTTTGCAAAAATGTATCCATACGCAGCTACTATAAATGCTATAAAATACAAAGGTTTTAGCCAAGGCAGCGAATGCAGTGCCTGCCACCCCCTTATAAAAATATAATAATTAAGGGCAGTGTAAACAGTAAAGAATATTGTGAAGAATAACGCCATTTTGTCTAAAATTTTATTTTAATAAAAGTTAAAATAGGTTTATTAGTTCAAATGGTGAACCGCATTTAATTGATTGTGATCTGGAATAAAAAAACGTTGCGGACAAAACTAACAGGACAGGATTAGAGGACAACTGTTCCACCCGCAACGTATAGGAGGCTATGAAGAAATCTTATTTATATGAGTGTAAAACCTTCATATAGTTTGCACGCTCAAACTTAGCGGGGTCATCAACATTTATATAGCTCATACTTCCACGCATCTGTTCTACTGATTTATATTCTTTTTCTTCCATCCACAATTTCATCTTGGAAGTAACATCAGCGATATGCCCAATACCAAACTTCAACAAGCACGAGAGCATTTGTGTAACCTTAGCTCCTGCCATAATCATTTTTATTACATCCTCAGCTGTGTAAATGCCGCTTGTTGCTGCAAGATCCGCATTCGTCCTTCCGTAAAGGATTGCGATCCATCTTAATGGAAGTCTCATTGCAAACGGTGTACTGAGAATTACGTTAGGTTCTACTTCAAGTGTTTCAAGATTGATATCCGGCTGATAGAACCTGTTAAAAAGAACCAGTCCATCCGCACCAGCCTTGTTTAACTCGTTTGCCATATGAGCAACGGAACTAAAGAAGGGATGCATCTTTACAGCAATCGGTATCTTAATTTCAGATTTTACTCTTTTGACTATATGAACATATCTTTTCTCAAGCTCTTCGCTTTTCTGTTCCATATCAGTAGCCATAAAATAAATGTTCAGTTCAAGGGCATCGGCACCTGCCTGTTCAATCTGTTTCGCATAATCTATCCACCCGCCAAGTGATTTTCCATTTAAACTGGCAATAACCGGAATATCAACCGCTTCTTTCATTTTTCTTATATGATTCAGGTATTCTTCAGGACCAAGTTTATATTCGAAGGGCTGTGAGAAATAGCTTGTTGCTTCAGCAAAACTCTCAGCGGAAACTTCAGTATGATGCTGAAGCTCAAGTGAATCATGCTCAAGCTGCTCTTCAAATAATGAATAAAGAACAACTGCACCCGCACCGGCATCTTCCATTAATTTAATGTTTGATATTTCCTGCGATAAAGGTCCGGCAGAAGGAACGATCGGTGATTTTAGTTTTAAGCCTAAGTAAGTCGTTGATAAATCCATTGTAAACCTTCGATTTAAATTTTGTGATTTCTACTCTTCAGTTTTTTCCGGATCCCAAGAAGCCATTCTCTCATAATCTTTCCATTTGTTCGTTACATCATCCTGTGCTTCTTTCATTAACAGTTCGGCGTTCTTCGGATGAGATTTGGTTAACATTTTATAGCGCGTCTCCATGTAAGCATAGTCCTTAAACGGAATTTTTAATCCTTTAGAATCCAGCTTAAAAGGATTCTTTCCTTCTTTAGCTAGATCAGGATTGAATCTATAAAGCTGCCAATAGCCGGAATCAACCGCAGCTTTCTGATTCTGCATACCTTTACCCATATTAATACCGTGAGCAATACAATGGCTGTATGCAATTATAATAGAAGGACCATCATAGGCTTCTGCTTCGAGAAATGCTCTTAAAGTATGCTGATCATTGGCACCCATTGCAACCTTCGCAACATAAACATTACCATAGCTCATTGCCATCAAACCAAGATCTTTTTTCTCAGAAGGTTTACCAGCCGCAGCGAACTTAGCAACGGCTCCACGTGGTGTGGCTTTTGAACATTGTCCGCCCGTATTAGAATAAACTTCTGTATCAAGCACCAAAACATTAACATTCTTTCCTGAAGCGAGCACATGATCTAATCCTCCATACCCTATATCGTATGCCCAACCATCTCCACCCATAATCCAAACTGATTTTTTAACAAGATAATCTGCTATGCTCAATAAATGTTTTAAATCGTTTGCTTTACCATTACTTCCTGATTTAAGCATACCATCAAGTTTTTTCTTCAGTAAATCTATTCTTTCTCTTTGTTCATATATTTCAGTTTCATCTTTTTGAACAGAATTTAATATTCCGTTCACAAGGTCTCCACCAAGATCAGAAGAATATTTTTGCAAAAGTCCCTTGGCTTGAGAATTATGTTTATCTATTGCCAGTCGGAATCCAAAACCAAATTCAGCATTATCTTCAAAAAGTGAGTTCGACCATGTAGGTCCTCTTCCGTCTTTATTCACAGCCCACGGAGTTGTAGGTAAATTTCCGCCGTAAATTGAAGAACAACCTGTTGCATTTGCTATTATTGTTCTGTCGCCAAAGAGCTGGCTGACAAGTTTAACATAAGGAGTTTCTCCACAGCCTGAACACGCACCAGAGAATTCAAATAATGGTTCGAGGAATTGGGAGTCTTTTATTTTTGTGATGTTTATTTGCTTTCTATCAATATCAGGTATTGAAAGAAAGAAATCCCAGTTAACTCTTTCCTGTTCCCTTATAGGCATTTGTTCCGCCATGTTAATCGCTTTAAGCCGCGTTTCCTTTTTGTTCTTTACGGGACAAAAATCAACACAAAGCTCGCAGCCCGTGCAATCTTCAACTGCGACCTGCAGTGAATAGTACATATTTTCGCCGTAGTCTTTTGCTTTGAACTTAGTGTACTTAAATGTCGGAGGTGCATCCTTAAGATATTTTTCTTCGAAGACCTTTGCCCTTATAGTTGCGTGCGGACATACTATTATACACTTGTTGCACTGGATGCATACTTCGGTATCCCACACAGGAACTTCCAAAGCAATATTTCTCTTTTCCCATTTCGTTGTTCCAAGAGGAAATGTGCCGTCAACAGGGAATTTGCTTACAGGAATATCATCTCCTTCAAAAGCAATAATTTTTGCGGTAACATCTTTTACAAACTCGGGAGCATTAGCGCTTACCGCAGGTTGCAATTGTAAAGTGCTTGTAATAACTCCGGGAACTTCAACTTCAAATAAGTTAGCAAGCGTTTTATCTACTGCATCAAAGTTCATCTGAACAATTTTATCGCCTTTAGCACCGTAAGTTTTCTTTATAGAATCCTTAATCAAATCAATAGCTTTTTCTTTAGGAAATATATTTGAGATTGCGAAGAAACATGTTTGCATTATTGTATTTATCCTTGCCCCCATTCCGGTTTCGTCAGCAACCTTGTAAGCATCAATAATATAAAACTTCATTTTCTTCTCAATTAAGTCCTTCTGGACTTTTTCAGGCAATGAATCCCATACTTTGTCTTTAGAAACTTTTGTGTTTAAAAGAAATGTGGCTCCCTTAACAGCTTCTTTAAGCATATCAAGTTTTTCCAGAAATACCTGCTGATGACAAGCTATAAAGTTTGCCCGGTTAATAAGATAGGTTGATTTTAATTCTTTCGGTCCAAAACGTAAATGGGAGATAGTCATCGAGCCAGATTTTTTTGAATCGTATACAAAATAACCCTGTGCATAATAATCGGTTCCCTCACCAATAATCTTAATTGAGTTCTTATTCGCTCCAACTGTTCCATCTGCACCTAAACCATAAAACTTGCCTCTGAATGTTTCCTCAGCTTCAACTGAAAAGTTAGGATCGAAATCCAAACTAGAATTTGTTACGTCTTCCTTTATTCCAACAGTAAAATGATTTTTAGGTTTATCGTTATTAAGATTGTCAAATACAGATTTAACCATTGCAGGATTGAATTCCTTTGAAGATAATCCATATCTTCCACCAACAATTTTAGGATAGTTAATCTTAAGATCTCCCGTAACAAATTTTTCGGAGATTGAATTTACAACATCCATATAAAGAGGTTCACCCGGGGAACCTGGTTCCTTTGTTCTATCTAATACAGCAATTGATTTTACACTTTGTGGTAAAGCATTAATAAAGTGCTCGATTGAAAATGGTCTGTATAACCTAACTTTAATCAATCCAACCTTTTCACCTTTTGAAGTCAGGTAATCAACAGTCTCCTCCGCTGCCTGCGCACCTGACCCCATCATAACAATTACTTTTTCTGCATCCTTTGCACCCACATAATCAAATAAACGATATTGTCTTCCCACCAATTTTGCAAACTTGTCCATCTGCTGTTGAACAATTCCCGGACAAGCAATGTAATAAGGATTTACTGTTTCTCTTCCCTGGAAAAATACATCGGGATTTTGTGCAGTACCACGTAATACAGGATGATCAGGACTCAGTGCTCTTTTCCTGTGAGCTATAACTAAATCGTCATCAATCATTGCACGCATATCGTCCAAAGTAAGCTCTTCAATTTTCATCACTTCGTGAGAAGTACGGAAACCATCGAAGAAATGAACGAAAGGTATTCTGGCATTTAAAGTGGCTGCCTGTGCAATCAATGCGAAATCCATTACTTCCTGTGGATTGTTTGAAGCAATTAGAGCAAAACCTGTTTGTCTTGTCGCCATTACATCACTATGATCACCAAAAATAGAGAGAGCGTGAGCTGCTACCGAACGAGCTGAAACATGAAAAACTGTAGAAGTTAACTCGCCAGCTATCTTAAACATATTTGGTATCATCAGGAGAAGACCTTGCGATGCAGTAAATGTTGTTGCCAGTGCACCGCTTTGCAAAGCACCATGAATGCTTCCGGATGCACCACCTTCACTTTGCAGTTCGCTCACCGAAGGGACTATTCCCCAGATATTTTTCTTACCCACCGCTGACCAATCATCACAGTGCTCTCCCATATTAGATGAAGGAGTGATTGGATATATTGCAATTACTTCATTAGTGTGAAAAGCTGTATAAGCAGCTGCTTCATTTCCATCAATTGTTTCTTTATTCCGATTCATTTTTATTCCGTAATTTTTATAAAAGCCCAGTGAAATTTGACTAACGAAAAACCCAATAATTATACCATCCGAATAGCTTCATTTATCGACTAATTAGCTATATTTTTTTTCAAATTTGGAAATGAAACCTTATATCTAAAATTGAATTCCCACTTTTAAGAATGGGTAAAATGCGATAGCAAGTGTTTACTTTTCTAGCAGCATTGTATCGTACTAAAAAACTGAAACAGATTTTTTAGATAGTCCTTATGAATGATTACTAAATATTTACTATATTTTGACAGCAAATAAGATTTATCTGCTGTCTATCTTTAAAAAATTCTTTAATCCACAAAATTGGAGGCCTCATGGATCAGCAAAATCTACCGGGCGTTGTCAAACAAGATGTTTCAATTGGTGATTGGGTTATAACTATCCTAATTACAGCTATACCGTTAGTTGGTCTCATAATGTTATTTGTATGGGCATTTGGTGGCGGAACACATCCCTGTAAAAAGAATTGGGCAATTGCAACACTCATTTGGTATGCTATTGCTATCGTTCTTGCAATTATTTTCTTTATAGTATTCGCCTCGATTCTTGCAAGTCTCTTCGGGGGAATGAAAACTTATTCTTAAGTAAAAACCTTAAATCTTGAAACCATAAAATTTAAGAGGGCGTAAAAGCCCTCTTTTTTATTTATAATTTATGCGGGGAAGTATATTGAAACTTTTCTCAAGTGAAACCAAACTAAAATATTCATGCAAAGAATAATAAATCAATTAAGCAAACAATCTTGTTTTATAGATTTAATGAATACTATTTCCTAAATTGCTATGTAATTTTTTATTTATTTGGATGTATATAACAAATTGCTGAATTAATTCATTCTCCAAAGAGTATAAAAATTAATTTACCTGTCAAAAACGGTTTGGATAAACAGCAGCGCTTCGACTTTGTCGATCAGTTTAGGGGATTCATTATTATCCTGATGCTGGTTGACCATTGTTCTTATTATCTTAATTCAACCTGGGAGTTTCTTGATCCTTTGGATCCGCTATTTGCAAACTGGGGACAAGTAGTGCTAAGATACGTAAGTTATATATGTGCACCCGGTTTTCTGCTTATCAATGGTGCGATGGTATGGTGGTTTTATTATCGAAGAAAGAATAAAGGTCTGGATAACTGGTCTATTCGTAAACAACTAATTCAACGTGGAACCTTTCTTATTCTTTTGCAGATGACCTGGGTGAATTCATCCTGGAGTGGATTCAACAGGTTTGATCCATGGCATCTGGGTATTATTGCTTGTATTGGCTTTTCGATGATTTTCCAGTCATTTATAGTAAACTGGCGCTGGGAATTACAACTTGCAGTTGCAGTAATTATTTTAGTTCTTCATCCAATTCTGATAAAAATTCCTTATAGCCCTGGTGATAATTTACTAACAGTATTTATGCAAACTTTTATAGACGCCGGTGATTTCAACAAGTATCCTGTAATTCCCTGGTTCGCTGTTGCCCTCTTAGGTTCGGTAATGGCACATGGCTGGTTGAAAGCCTGGGATACAGATAGAAAGAGAATTTATTGGGGAACTATAATAGGAGCTTCTGCTATAATCATTTCCATAATGATAAGAATGCTAAGAGGTTACGGAAACATATTTCCTTTTTCTGACTTCGGTTCTTACTCATTCTTCTTCGATCAAAAATATCCACCGAGTTTATACTTTAATCTTTGGTTCTTTGGATGTTCTGTTCTGGTAATTACCTTATTTATTGCAATCAGTAAAATCTTTCCAAAAGTCTTTCTGATATTCGACATTACCGGAAAGGTAGCATTATTTTTTTATTGTATGCATATCGCAATATTGGGAGTATTCTCAAAAAGGATCGGGCTGTTTTATCATGAAGGTGAAATTGCTGCAACTCTGATTGGTGTAGTAATAATGATGATAGTTATGGTCCCGTTATCTAAATGGTTTTACAAGGTAAAGAGCCACAGCAAAAATTTTATAATTCGTATGATATGATTGTGGATTAGAATAGGATGAAACGAAAGGTATTAATATTTTTTTTGATCACGCTCGCACAAATTGTTTTAACATTTTGTTCAGATCGTATTGAAACCCCGATTGAAGGTGGGAACTCAACGCTGGTATATCCTTCGAAATCAGTAAATGGTATTGAAGCAATCATAACATTCTGTGAACGGATAAGTAAACAAACGGGTGACCCCATCAAAGCGGGAACTACCTTTGCAATCAAAGAAAATGCAAAAGTGTATACGGTTGTTGACCTGATTAACAGAAAATTTCATAAAGACAAAGATTTAATGTTTCATATTGATTGGTTGGATTCAAGCGGTAACTCACTCTTCAAAAAAAGAATTGATTTAAAAACAGACGATTCATCCTCCACGCTTATGAGTTCAATTAATATTTCACCAGACAAAAGACAACCCGGGAATTATTCTTTTCGAGTTTATCTTTTCCGGGAACTAATTGCTGAAAAAAAGTTTGAATTGATTATTCAAATGAAAGATACCATTGCTGTTATTAAACGGGATTTAGTCAAGGATTTAGAAGCAAGAATTACTTTTTGTCAGGGTATCAGCAAAAAAACCGGAAAGCTTATAGGTGCCGGGAATAAATTTGAAATTAAGGATAAAGCCAAAGTTTTAGCCATCATCAATCTTGAAAATAAAGATACCAGCAACTTGAATTTAACATTTTATGCTGATTGGATAGGTCCGAACGACAGTTCTTTTTACAAAAAGAAAATAGAAGTTTTTTCAAACAGCAATTCATTTTCAAGCTCAATATCGATTTCACACAAAAAACGTCAGCCAGGTAATTACTTCCTTCGTGTTTATCTATTCGAGAAATTAATTACTGAAGGAAAATTTGAACTTATTGAAGCCAAGAAAAAAGAAAAAATAATTACAAAACCCGGATCTGAAAATATTTCTGCAAGTGTGGCACTCTGCGAGAGAATAAGTAAGAAAACTGGTTTGCCCATCAATCCCGATTCAGTTTTCACTCTGAAAGGTAAAGGAAATTTAAAGGCCATTATTTACATTGTTAAAAATGATACAACTAGGAAGCAGCAAATGAGCTTTTCAGTTGAATGGACAAGTCCGGATAATAATACTTTCTACAGAAAAAATATTGAGCTTTCACCTGACGATACTTCTTCAACAATAACAAGTTCAATATCAATTTCACCGCAAAAGAGGCAACCGGGAATTTATATCCTGCATGTTTACTACGGTAAAGAATTAGTCGGTGAGAAAAATTTCCTACTTAAGGAAAATGCCGATAAATAATTATCAATTACATTCACGGAATAGAAATAATTATCAATCCTTCATTCTCATCGGCGACATAAATGTATTTATCATCGGCGGTCAGACCCAGCGCGTATGCTGTTTCAACGGTGCCAATTCGCATTGGTGAATTAATATTGGTTACATCGAAGATTTGCAATCCCCTTAACTCAGTTGTCACATAAACTTTATTGTCTTTATATAACACTTCTTTGGCATAACCTCCTGTGCTATAGCTGCCGACAATTTTCACATTCGAAGAATCTGAAAAATCAATTATAAATAAACCGCTGGTTCCACAAGCAAGAAAAGCGTAAGGCAGGGTTGGATGAGCAACAACATCCTCAGCATAACCGGGTGTATCTACCCATCCTATCATTGGATTGTGATAAAACCCGGTCCCCATTTGAGAAATATCAACAACTGCAAATCCCATCTCTCCACAAGCAATGAGCATATAATTTTTATTCGGAATAATATAAATACTTTGTACAAAACCAGGATATGCAGTCTCTCCTCTTGGATCCGGATGAGATGGATCTGCTTCTAGTCCCGAAATCTTAACACCATATTCTCCAATTGCAGTAAAAAGAAAATTATCCAAAACACATACATTTTTGGCAGGTTTGATAGGAAGATTTGTTTCAGTAATAATGGGATTCAACGGATTTGCTGCATTAATCACCGATAATCCAAAACCGCCAGCAGCAATGTAAATCACCGAATCTTTATCTGTCAATTTATAAGCCGATCCCTTTAATCCCTGAGATACAGTAGATAGTTCTTTTGGTGCTTTATGATCGGATATATTTATTATCATCAAACCTCCTTCACTTTGGGCAATATATGCTAGGGTATCATTTACCACCACATCCTGTGCAAATCCTGAGGTAAAGTATTTACTTACAATTTTATATCCACCATCTCCGCCGATTATAGATTCAGGATCGTTTGGTGTACCGCATCTCATTAAAAAAAATATTATTAATAATAAAGTTAATAGATAAAACTTTTTCATACCGATTCTCTTAATATATGTTTGATTTATTCTTTTAAAAACTTATTGAGTAAATAAATTTAATTCCAATACGATATTGGGTATAATCTTTTTCATCGGAAACATATTCCCTGTTTGCCTCAGCGGAAGTGTTGGACTCTCTTTTCATCCATTGATAAAAAGCAGTAAGTGAAAAATTCTTGCATATATCCCAATTGTAATTCACAAAGACATGGTAATTATAGTCATATCTTCCAGCATGAAGTGGGTCCAGCTCAAGGAAATGATTAGTGGTATAAAAAGCTCGCTGGTACTGGGCATCAATGCTGATATCATTTCTCAGCGAGAAAATTTTAGGCATTTGATAATCAAAACTAGCAGCGTAAACATGTTCATAGTTGGATGCATCAGAATCATCTGATGTCGCTTTAACTTCACCTGGTTCATCGTACCCTTTGGCATCAGAAGTTATATAATAGTAAGCAATGCTTACATCCAAATTATTTGTTAAAGACTGATAGACTCTGAGACCATATAAAAAATCATTGCTGTCGTACTCGGTATTGGAAGGATTTAAAAAATATCTGTCATATGAAAAGTAAGCGCGTGCTCTTGTAGTTCTCCAGTAAAAGCTGTGTTGCAGCCAGAAGCTGAAATCATCCTTTGAAAATTCATACGGCTGAAATGTTATCGGTGTATAACCATAATACTTTACCCAATCTTCATCGCGGAAGTGACGTACATAGAAGTTGGGTACATATGAATATGAAATTGAAAATGAAGTAGACTTAGCAACATACTGCCTCAAGAAAATATCATAGGTAGACCATGATTTTATCGAATTGTACGTATATGCATCAGAATCAAAGCCGGCACCGAGAATAGTTTTTAAGTCACTAATTATTTCATCTGAATAAGTGATGCCAATAGAAAAGCCAAAAGTAAGATCATCAATGCTGTGAATATGAAATCTTCCTTCGTCTTCACCGTTTTTAAATCGTTCAATGTATTTATTTGAATACTTAAGAATGTTACTATCGTAATATGGACTTAGAGAAAGAACGACCGACCAATTATCGCTTTCCATTGAAGGGTTATCCCCCGCAATGATCTTATTATTTATAAT
>Ga0326726_10001175_pt1 | contig 24387 bp, 20 predicted proteins | sample MHFenrmetagenome_2_FD_207603 | JGI IMG/M metagenome (GOLD analysis project Ga0326726, IMG submission 207603) | Lab enriched peat soil microbial communities from Michigan Hollow, Ithaca, NY, United States - MHF15MN | ecosystem: Environmental > Terrestrial > Soil > Wetlands > Peat | place: USA... | reverse complement strand
CGAGCGCGTTCAGCATGTCGTAGCGCTCTAGGAAGATCCATTGATGGCAGGCGACAAAGTTGGCTTTGGAAACCAGGTAGGTGGAGCGGATGGGCTTGGGTCCGAAGCGCAGGTGCGAGACGGTGACCGCTCCCGACTTCTTCGAATCGTAAACGAAATAACCCTGCGCGTAGTTGTCGGTGTTTTCTCCGATGATCTTGATGGAGTTCTTATTGGCGCCGACTGTGCCGTCGGCTCCCAGTCCGTAAAAGAGGGCGCGCACTACGCTGTCGGGCTCGGTGGAGTAGGACGCGTCATAGGTGAGGCTGGTGTGGCTGACATCGTCCTGGATGCCGACCGTGAAATGTGCTTTGGGCGCGGGCGATGCGAGGTTGTCGTACACCGCTTTCACCATGGCGGGCGTGAATTCCTTGGAGGACAGGCCATAGCGGCCGCCGATCACCTGGGAGGACCGCTTGCCTTCGTGGAGCGCATTGACCACATCGAGATAGAGCGGTTCGCCCGCCGCTCCAGCTTCCTTCGTGCGATCGAGCACGGCAATCTGCTTGACGGTGCCGGGCAGGGCAGCCAGGAAATGTTTCACCGAAAATGGCCGATACAAGCGGACCTTGAGCAGGCCGACTTTTTCGCCGCGCGCTTGCAGGGCTTCGACCGTTTCGTGAGCGGCCTCGGCGCCGGAGCCCATCATCACGATCACGCGCTCGGCATCGGGCGCGCCGACGTAATCGAACAGGTGATAACTGCGGCCTACCACCTGGGCGAACTTGTCCATCACGGCCTGCACCTTGTCCGGGCAAGCGTCGTAGAAGGGGTTGATGGTCTCGCGGATCTGGAAGAAGACGTCAGGGTTCTGGGCGGTGCCGCGCAGCACGGGGTGCTCGGGGGATAGGGCGCGCTGGCGGTGCTCGAAGACGCGATCCATGTTGATCAGGGCGCGCAGGTCGTCGTCCGCGAGCATCTCGATCTTGTTGACTTCGTGCGAAGTGCGGAAGCCGTCGAAGAAGTGGAGGAAGGGAATGCGGGTTTCGAGCGAGGCCGCGTGCGCGATCAGAGCCAGGTCCATCGCTTCCTGCACCGAATTCGAAGAAAGCATGGCGAAGCCGGTGGTGCGGCAGAACATGACGTCGCTGTGGTCGCCGAAGATGGAGAGGGCGTGGGTGGCGACGGTGCGCGCGGAAACGTGAAACGCGGTGGGCGTCAGTTCGCCGGCGATCTTGTTCATGTTGGGGATCATGAGCAGCAGACCTTGCGAGGCGGTGAAAGTGGTCGCCAGGGCACCGGTCTGGAGCGCGCCGTGCACGGCCCCAGAAGCTCCCCCTTCGCTCTGCATCTCTGTAACTTGCGGGACTGTGCCCCAGATGTTTTCGAGGCCCTCCGAAGCCCACTGATCGGCCCACTCGCCCATGTTGGAAGAGGGCGTGATGGGGTAGATCGCAATGACTTCGTTGACGCGGTAAGCCACATGGGCAACCGCTTCGTTGGCGTCCATGGTCTTGAACTTGCGTTTCATGGTTTCCCTTCTCGTCTGGCCGGATGGAACAGCGGCAAATCCAATGAATCGGAAACGGGCGGGTTCAGGCCGCCCTGGAAGCTTCATGATGCCGGAGAAAGGGAGCAGGGTCGGCAATCTGGATCACTTGGGGTTGTGATGGCAATCACAGGGGGCTTGCGGTTGGGGACGGGCGGGCTGCTCCGGGCTGGTTACCGCCAATCCGTAGATTTGTCACACCACGGAGTGACTTGGATCACTGAACGAACGTTCGATTCGGACCAGAATCTCGGACCAACTCCCGGGAGCGTTGGCAAGTGGGCCCTGGTTCGCAAGACCTCCGGGAACATCAGCGCGAGGAGGAAGAGATGCGAGCAAGGTACGGTGTCATTGCCGGTTTAGCAATTCTGTGTTTGCTGTTCTCGTCATGGGCCGCGGCTGAGGATACCTATCCCGCTGCGCCGGCCTCGCGCAGTTCCGCCACCACCGCTCCGGATCCGCTGTTGGAACTGCTGATCAGTAAAGGTGTGCTGACCGCGGAAGAAGCGCGCTTGCTCACGGGGACGCCCGCGGAGCAGAGAGCGCGGCTGCTGGAACTTCTGCGGCAGAAAGGAATTTTGAGCGCGGCGGACTACGAGTCATTGACGACTCCGTCCGCGTCCGCGCAGGTCGCGCCCAACCTGGTGGCCTCGACCACCCCGATTCTGCCGCCGGTCCAGGCGACCAATCCAGTCGCAGCGCCGCAGCCCGCCAAACCGGCTCCCCCCAAAGTGATCCCGGCGGTTGCGCCACTGCGCGTGCTGCAACTCGAACCCGCGAAACCAGACGGGCTGATTCCCGATCTGAAGCTGGGAAGCGGGGCCAGGCTCAAACTGTACGGCATGGTCAAGACCAGCGTTATCTATGACAGTTCCTCTCCCTACGGCACCGACATGCCGCTGCCGGGGTTTATCGTCGCCTCGGGCGCAGCCTTTGATCCCGGACCGAACCGGAGCCCCGAGTTTCACGCCAAGGCGCGTTTTGCCAGGGTTGGAACCAACTTCGAGTGGCCCGACATTGCTGGCAGCAACACCGCCATCACCGGGAAACTGGAGTTCGATTTCGAGGGTAACTACAGTCGGGCCTTGAACCGCAACATCTCGACGATTCGGTCGAGCATGGCTTCGATTCGCCTGGCGTATGGGCGTGTCGATCACAAGTTCAACGATCAGACCAGCATCTTCGCGCTGTTCGGCCAGGACTGGACTCCGTTTGGGTCTTCCACCTTGCCGAACATATTCGAGACCACCGGCCTGGGCCTGGGTTTCGGCACACTGTATGAGCGGGCGCCGCAGTTCCGTTTCGGAGTGGGCCACAAGTTTGGGGGCTCGCGCAATGTCTTCATCCAGCCCGAGTTCGCAGTGGTGATGCCGGCGTACGGGAATGATCCCTCGAACGTGGCGGACCAGCTCGGCTACGGCGAAAAGCAGGGCGCCGATTCCGGACGCCCCGAGGTGCAGGCGCGACTGGTCTTTCAGTGGCAACTGGACAAGGCGGCGGGAGTAGCGCCCGCGCAGCTGATTTTCAGCGGCGTGCAGGGCAACCGCAAGGTGATGGTGCGGGCTTCGGACATCCCGCTCTGCAGCAACCCCGACACCCTCATCTGTCCCACTACCAAGGTGTTCCAGGATGCCTTCCCGCACGGCGCCGAGACCACATCGAACCGGACGGGGTGGACTGGAGAAGTTCAGCTGCCGACTCGCTATGTCACAGTCATTACCAAGTACTGGAGCGGATCGGATCTGCGCTTTTTCTTCGTGGGCAGCCTGTTTTCGAACTACAGCGATGTCGCGGGGTTGACCAAACCGTGCGGCACCGATGCCGCGCCCGCGTTCTGCTCGGGCGCCTCTAACGACGGTGGATCGAGCCTCTCATTTGGCTACGACGGCAGCGGAAATCCCGTGTTTGCTCCGCAGCGGCCGGTACGCACGGTCGGAGGCTTTGTCAACGTCGGGTTCCCGCTCAGCCGCATCTTCGGTGCGGATCCGGCCGGGCGCAACGCCGGATGGCAGCTCTACCTCCACTACGCCTTCGACCAGGCCAAGACCCGAGATATCTTCCAAATGGGTGGGCCAACTCGTCTGGGCAACACCCGCTCCAAGAATGATCTGGGGGCGGTGACCCTCTCCTGGAAGATGAACAACCTGGTGTCGTTTGTGCTGGAAGAGTCCATGTATCGGACGCGGATTGCCGACCCCAATCTGGAGGATATTGCCACCTTCCCCAAGTATGAAGGGGTAGGGGCACGCCAGTGGCACGATTTCCGTTCGGAATTCGGGCCCATCTTTTCGTTCTAGTGATATCGGACCGGCGTCTTGAGGAGTCCGTCTGATATTGTGGTCCGCTTATTCAGCGGGTATATGCCGTAGGGGAGTCGATGGTTGGGTAGAAAGAACGGCTCCCCGTTCTCATATATCACTTCACTTTCTGCAAAGGAGAAAAACTGTGGCTAACGCAAATGTTGAATCCGGCACTCCTGGCATCAGCCGTTGGTGGCGGGTGGTCGGCGGACTTTCCATGAATCTCGCCCTTGGCAGTCTTTATGCGTGGAGCGTGTTCGTCGCCCCGCTGCAGAAACAGTTTGGGTGGAGCCGCACCGAGGTGTCGAACGTGTTCTCGTATGCGGTCTTCGTCTTCGCGATCACATTCGTATTGGCGGGGCGCCTGCAGGACAAACTCGGGCCGTTCAAGATTTCGCTGATCGGTGGAGTTCTTGTCAGCTTGGGATTTTTCCTGAGCGCCTATACCACATCCCTCACTTACTTCTACGTCGTCTTCAGCGTTATCGCCGGGTTGGGTAACGGATTCGGCTACGCGACCCCGATTCCGGTCATGGCGAAGTGGTTTCCGGACAAACGCGGCCTGGCGGTCGGTCTGGCGGTGGCCGGCTATGGCGGCGGATCGGCAGTGTTTGGACCGTTGGCCAGCTTTAAGCTGATCCCCGCTTACGGTCTGGCGCACACCTTCCAGATCCTGGGTGTGATCTTCTTCGTCATGACCATGATTGGCGCCTTCCTGCTGAAGAATCCGCCGGCGGGATACACGCCTGCGGGCTGGACGCCGGCGCCCGCCGCGAAGGCGGCAGCGACCACCTATGAGTTCAGCCCGGGCGAAACGCTGAGGACGCCCGCGTTCTACCTCATGTGGATAGCCTACGCGCTCGGCTGCACTGCAGGCTTAATGGTGATCAGCCAGTTGGTGCCTTTCGCCAAAAGCGTAGGGATTGCCAGCGGCGCGATCGCCACGATGAGCCTGGTGGTGGGAGCCATCGGCAACGCTTCCGGCCGCATCTTCTCGGGCTGGATGTCGGACGCCCTGGGGCGCCTCAACGTGCTGCGCCTGATGATTGCGGTCTCCATGATCGCCATGCCTATTCTCTTCAAGGTGGGCGGCAGCATCGGTCCGCTGTACGTGCTGGTGTTCATCGTGTACTGGTGCTACGGCACTCAGCTTTCGGTGAATGGCTCGACCGCGGCCGATTTCTGGGGCACGAAGAACGCCGGCATCAACTATGGCATGCTCTTTACCGCCTGGGGTGTCGCCGGCCTCCTCGGCGGCAGGATCGGCGGCATGATGTACGACAAGTACAAGAACTACCAGATGGCGTTTTACGTGGCGGCGGTTCTGGCGGCAGTTGCCCTGCTCTGCGAACTGGCAGCCAAACGCCCGGCGGTGCCGGAAAGCAGGCTGGCAGCGAAGAAGCTGCCGGCGGCGGCCTAGCTTCGGGAAGGCGTTGCAGGGAGGCACGAAATGATCCATGATATGGGGCCTGAACGGAGGGTGAGGGCGCTCTCAGCCAGGAGCGCCCACGCGCCACCACGGCCAGATGATTGACCGTTGAGGTCTTGCAAAGTTCGATGTCGGGCCGGGTAGCAGCGTCCCACTCAATATTTCGCTCACAGGCGCCGCGCAAGAGCTTGGGGCGCAGTACCAGCGGGTTTCTTAGGGAACGGCGTACGACCCGGATAGACTCCGCCAACTCAGGAAGCGTCGGCGGGGGAAGTGCCTGGGTGCATTACAAATTCAGAAATTTAAGGGGTAACTGATATGGCAGAAATTCTTCGTCCGAAACAGAATGTGGTGATTGAGACGACCGAGGCGCAGATCGCAGTTCATTGGCGGGAGGAAGAATACTATTATCCTTCCGCGAAATTTATCGGCCAGGCGAATCTGACCGATCCCAACGTCATTGAACGCTTCAGCGAGAAGAATTACCCGGAATGCTTCCGGGAGTACGCCGACCTGCTCAACTGGGACAAGTACTGGGACACCACGCTTGACACCAGCGATCCACCGTTCTGGAAATGGTTCGTAGGGGGCAAGATCAACGCCTCCTATAACTGCGTCGACCGCCACCTCGGCAAGTACAAGAACAAAGCGGCGCTGATTTTTGTTCCCGAACCGGAATCGGAAGCGCCGGTGTCGGTCACCTACCGTGAACTCTATGTGAGAGTGAATGAATTCGCAGCGCTGCTGCGCGATTTCTGCGGTCTAAAGGCTGGGGATCGCGTCACCATTCATATGCCGATGGTTCCCGAGTTGCCCATTACCATGCTGGCCTGCGCCCGCCTGGGGGTGATTCACTCGGTGGTGTTTGGGGGCTTCAGCGGGGAGGCGTGCGGCATGCGCGTCGCCGATTCGGCCAGCCACATCCTGATCACGATGGATGGTTACTATCGCAATGGCAAGCTGCTCGATCACAAAGCGGCGGCTGACATCGCGCTGGACATTTCCAAGAAGGAAGGGCACGTGGTGGACAAGGTCCTGGTCTGGCGACGGCACGCTGGCCAGAATGCCTCCACTTCGCCATTCGTGAAGGGCCGGGATTTCTTCGTGGACGAGATTTTGCCGAACTATTCCGGTGAAATCGTTCCTCCCGTTCCCATGGATGCAGAAGCGCCGCTGTTTCTCATGTACACCAGCGGCAGCACCGGCAAGCCCAAAGGCTGCCAACACCGCACCGGCGGCTACCTGGCTTATGTGACCGGCACCTCCAAGTACATCCAGGACATTCATCCCGAGGATGTTTACTGGTGCATGGCCGACATCGGCTGGATCACGGGTCACTCCTACATTGTGTATGGTCCTCTGGCGCTGGCCGCGACCAGCGTCATCTATGAAGGCGTACCCACGTATCCCGACGCCGGCAGGGTGTGGAGAATCGCCGAGCGCCTGGATGTGAACATCTTCCACACCTCGCCCACGGCCATTCGCATGTTGCGCAAGGCCGGTCACGATGAACCCCCCAAGTACAACTATCACTTCAAGCACATGACTACGGTGGGAGAACCGATCGAACCCGAGGTCTGGCGCTGGTACTACGAAACCGTCGGCAAGCGCGAGGCGGTCATTGTCGACACCTGGTGGCAGACCGAGAACGGCGGTTTCCTGTGCAGCACCAAACCCGCACTCGATCCGATGAAACCGGGCAGTGCCGGCCCGGGAATGCCGGGCATCTACCCCATCATCCTCGACGAAATTGGAGAGGAAGTGCACGCCGGTTCGGGAAAAGCGGGGAACATCTGCATCCGCAACCCCTGGCCGGGGATCATGCAAACCATTTGGGGTGATCGCGAGCGCTTCGTCTACCAGTACTACAAGAAATACAACAAGGATCCCAAGAGCAAGGACTGGCGCGACTGGCCGTATTTTGCTTCGGACGGTGCGGTGCTGGCTGTGGACGGCTATTTCCGCATCCTCGGACGCGTGGATGACGTCATCAATGTTGCCGGACATCGCCTGGGCACAAAGGAAATCGAGTCGGCGTGCCTGACCATCCCCGAAGTGGCCGAAGCGGCGGTGGTGCCGGTCGTGGACGAGATCAAAGGCCGTGTGCCCGAGGTCTACATTGCCCTGCAGCCCGGTCTAAAATCCACCCCGGAGATTATCGACAAGGTCAACAAGGTGATCGAGACGATGATTGGGAAGATTGCCCGTCCGAAACGGATCCACGTCGTTCCGGACATGCCCAAGACGCGTTCGGGCAAGCTCATGCGTCGTGTTCTCGCCGCCGTGTCCAACAACATGAACACGGGCGATATCACGACCTTGGCGAATCCTGACGTGGTGGAAAAGGTCCGGGAGATGGTCCAGGGCAAAGAACCGGTGGCGCTGACCGATGGACCGGAAGACCTGAAACGATTCGGGACGGTGGATTGAAATTGACGTCAATACGTGTGGTACGGCCGGTAGAGACGCGGCAAGCCGCGTCTTTACCGCGGCTGTTTTGGGTGGGACGGAAGGTTGGGCAGTACTACCTCGGTCAGGATGATCCAGATGCCGAGAGAGATGAGAAGGCCCGCCCAGGGGTCCATGAAGAAATAACCTCGACTACATGAATGATGCCGCCCGCCTAGCGCGATTCCAATGTGTGCCGCTGTTCGCGCAGCTGCTCCAGGAAAGCGTCGACCGGTATGTGCGACTTGTGACGGAAAAGTTCCAGCAAGGAGTCTTCGGTGCCAGGGACTTGCGGTTCGATCGGGCTCTCGCCCGGCGCGGATGTCTCGAGACCATCCGGCTCGACCTGAAGCTCGGGTGATTTGTCACCGTTGGCGCGCAGCGTTTCAATCATCTGGTGAACGTGTTCGTGCTGCTCGGGGGTGGTCTGGATGAATTCCACTCCCATACCAAATTCCGGATGCGTCACCCGAACCACGCCGCCCGCGCGTAATTCCAGGTTGCGGGTCTTCATTGAAAGAGTGACGCGCGTGGCCTGCGGGAAAGGCGAAACCGTCTTCAGATAACAGCCACCCAGGCTGAGGTCGGTGAGAACGCAGCTCACCGGCGGGTCGTCCTGCTCGGGCTCGGGGAGCTGGCTGTTCAGCCACTGGCGCAGGATATCGCGTTGCTCTTCGGAAATGCTCTTGAAGCGGACGCCGGCCTGCTCACGCTGGCCTCCCCAGGCCAATTCGCCCTCGACCTCGAATCTCTTGTCCATGCCGGGCAGATCGAGAACGAACCGGAGAGCGTTTTCTTTCGGGAGAGGGCCGGGAAACTGGATGGCCATGCCGCCTTCGCAGAGATCGATCGTTTTCGCTTTGTATTTCACGGCGCTGCCGAAGGCGCGGCACTCGACCAGGATCTGAACGGCGACGCGCAACTGGCGCCGGCGCTCCCGTTTCATGAGGGCGCGGACGGCGCGGAAACTGGCTTTGGCGCGTTCGCTCGAAAGGGGTTTATGCAGAACGAAATGCGCGCCCATCTCGAAACCGCCCCGCATGCCAATTCCGGGCTCGACCAGTACGATCGCGATGGCGCGGTTGTTGGCGGGAGCAGCCTTGGCGTTTTTCAACACGCTGCCGGCTTCCTCGGCGCTCGAACAGTCGACAATAATGGCTTCGAAACGCTGGCGGGTGAGTCGGCGAATCGCCGCCTCGGCGGAGTCACTGTGCTCGACTCCGATCTCAAGGTCGCTGAGAACGCGGCGCAGCACGCGCACCGTCTTCTCGTCGGAACTGAGCAACAGAGACTTGAGACTCATACACTTCGAAGCTGGATCGACTTCTCGGCCGTCGCCTGAATATTGCAAGGCGGCTGCGTGCCTGTCTGTCTCTTCTTGCCGCCCCGCGGAGAGGCCGGTGCCTCAGGGTCCGATCACAACACGCCTTATTTCGAACTCTAAGTCTATGGAATTTCACGGTCAACGCCATGGCCCGGTCTTCCGGTTACTCCAGTCACTTGGCAACGGGCTTTGCCAGCTTGACCGGAGTGATTCGCGACCTGGTCCGCCCCGGACTGGGTTGCCGAGGTCCAACTGCCTCTGCTGGAAGTGACTGTATGGAAAGGGGATAGATACGAGTGTGCGCGGGGGCCCATTTTTCTATTGACGAATTGCCAGAAACCTATTATTATCAGTAGTTTCCACAGGGATCAAGGGTCGGCGATGGCGCTAGCCTTTGGAGATTTTCCTGGCGGGGTGAATCCCCTGGGCACTTCTTGGAATCCAACTTAAGGGAAACAGTAGAAATAGCCGTTATCTTAAACGCAAGAAAGGGTCTCTTCCCCATGGCTAAGCGACGCGGAAACCCCAACTGGGGCAAGCCCGAACCGATCGGGCCGATTACTCCGACCATCACCGAGTTCGAGCAGGTGGTGCGCGAATATAAGCTCTCCCCCGACCAATACCTGCGTTCCACGCGGCTGCGCGAGTGGGCGCGCCGGAACAAGAACTCGAAGTACATCCCTGAGCCCTTGCTGGAAGCTTGGGGTTTTGAAATCGAATCCACCCTGTAAGGTAGGGAGTTGGGTCTGCCAAGGGTCGCCGCGTGCGACCCTTTTGCTTTTGGCGCCATGGCCGGGTCGTGGGTATGCTTGCAGGCGTGAAACTTGGCGGAACCGAACTTGTCGGGCTGCTGGTGGCGACCAGCTTCGCGGCCGGGCTGAATGTCTATGCCACCGTGGCGACGCTAGGACTGCTGGCGCACGCGGATGTTCTGGCCCTGCCTCCGGGATTGCACCTGCTTTCGAGTTGGTGGGTGATTGGGGCGGCGGGCTTACTGTTTCTCATAGAGTTTTTTGCGGATAAGATTCCGGCGTTCGACCTGCTGTGGAATGCCTTGCATACATTTGTTCGAGTGCCGGCCGCGGCCCTGATCGCTTATGGCGCGACGGCGCAGCTTTCGCCGGAGAAGCAGTTGCTGGCGACGCTGGCGGGAGGGGCGATTGCCCTCGCTGCACACGGCGGGAAGACGGCCGCCCGGGCGGCCGTAACACCTTCTCCGGAGCCGGTTTCGAACATCTCGCTCAGCCTGGGCGAGGACGCACTGGCGATTTTTCTCACCTGGTTTGCTACACAACATCCGGTGCTCGCGACGATCATTGTGCTGGCGTTGCTGGTGCTGATCGTCGTGGTGGTGAGGTGGGTGGTTCGGGCCTTACGAAGTTTGTTTCGCGGAGCGGAGAGGGAAGCGGCTGCGCTCGGGACCGGACGTGAGTCGTCCGCGATGGTTCAGGATTAAGATCCGACCACTGCTCGCTGCCCGAGGGAGACCATTCACAATTGACAGACCGCAGGTTCACACACTCAACTCCCGCGCTTTACGACCGCTACATGGGGCCGCTTCTGTTCGAGCCCTATGCGAAGCTCGTCGCTGAGCGCTGCGCCGTGCTCCAGCCAGACCGCATTCTCGAGACTGCCGCCGGCACCGGTATTGTCACCCGGGCGGTGCATCAAGCGGCCTCGCACGCGCAGATCGTCGCCACGGACATCAATCCCGCGATGCTTGCATTCGCAACCGAGTCGCTGCGGTCCGAGCGTGTTTCGTTTCAGCCCGCGGATGCACAGAATCTGCCGTTCGACGACGGAAGCTTCGACATAGTGCTCTGTCAGTTCGGAGTGATGTTCTTTCCCGACAAGATCCGCGCCAACCAGGAAGCGCGGCGTGTGCTTCGTCCTGCTGGTCGCTACCTGCTGGTGACATTCAACCGGCTTGAGTTGAACCCGATCCCGAAAGCGGCGCAAGACGCGGTCAGTGCGCTTTTTGCCCACGATCCATTGCACTACATGGAGCGTGGTCCCTTCTGCTACGCCGATCCGGCGCGGATCAGGCACGATCTGCTTGCCGCCGGTTTCACGGACGTCGAGATCGAGACCATCGAGTTGCCGAGCCGCGTCAATTCGCGCAATGCTGCTCAAGGCCTGGTGTTTGGCTCGCCATTCCGTTCAGAGATCGAACGACGGGACCCGTCAGCACTTGACCGCGCCGCCGAAGCTGTTGCTCAGGCGCTGGCACGATGGGACGGCAAGGACGCCCCAATCTCCGCGCATCTGGTTACCGCCCGGACTTCCGTCGCAATGTAATCAATGTCGGCACGCGCCTTGTTGATCAATCGCAGTCCGCACGAAGCGCACCGCCGACTGATCACTTCTGTGCTTCGATCTTCTCGATCACGAGCGCGCTCGAGCCTCCGCGCTCATACACTTTTCCACTCGCGGCAACTTTCTGTCCGGCGAAGGGCAGGAGGCGGTCGTTCTGGCCGCTGGAGGGAGTGGTGTCGGCAATCGGCCAGTAGATGGTGCCGTTGTCCGCCAGAATCACCAGCGGAGACCCGGCCTTGGCGCAGGACGTGGCGCAGTCGGCGCTGATCGGTTTCTTCAGGCCCTTGGTGAATGCACAGGCCGAATCGAGGACGTAGCCTTTGACGGTGGCGGGCTTGCCGGCGTCGGCGCTCCAGGCGAGAACGCTGGCGATGGCCGCGGCGAGCAGAATCTTGAGTCCGTTGGGAAAGTTCATTTTCCGTCCTCCGGGGAAGTATCGCGCCAAGCTACTCGGGGCAAGGTTACGGAACAATACCCCGAAACTACTAGCCTCCCCCGGGGCTGAACAGTTTGCTGAAAAAGTCGGCGGCGCGTACCTCAGGGGCTGAAGCCCGAGTTAAAACAAACGACTTATCGCAGCGGTAAACCGCTGCGCCACCCAAAAACAGAGTTTTTCAGCAAACTGTGAAGCCCTCAATCTAGTGGGAGGCATCTTACGCGGCCCTGAAGGGCCGCTCTTCCACGGTGGCGCGGGCATTCTCTTGCCTTGGGACAGCGTTCCCTCTCTCGCGTTTTCGTGATCGATGTGATATCCAGCGAAGCGTGGCTGCTCTGGGGGCACTTCTGGGTCAAAGGACACACACCGGCCTCCAGGGTCGGACAAGAGTGTCCAACCCACACGGAAAGGTTGCCCTGTTTCTGGTGCTAGAATCCTGTCAGTAGCATGACCCCGACCAGCCCCTTCACCGACGTCGCCACCGCCATCGAAGAGATCCGCGCTGGGCGGATGATCGTCGTAGTGGACGACGAAGATCGTGAGAACGAGGGCGATCTCACCTTGGCCGCGGAGAGAGTGACGCCCGAGGCCATCAACTTCATGGCCAAGTATGGACGCGGATTGGTCTGTTTGGCGATGACCGAAGAAAGGCTCGACCATCTGCGGATTGGCGCCATGACAGCGGAGAACACCTCGCAATACGGGACCGCCTTCTGCGAGGCGATTGACGCGCGCGAGGGGGTCACGACCGGCATCTCGGCGTACGACCGCGCGCACACCATCAAAGTTGCCATCGATCCGGCCACGCGCCCTTCGGACCTGGCGCGGCCGGGGCACGTGTTTCCGCTGCGGGCGCGCAAGGGTGGAGTGCTCGTGCGCGCCGGACAGACAGAAGCTTCCGTGGACCTGGCGCGGCTGGCGGGAATGGTGCCTGCCGGAATCATCTGCGAAATCATGAAGGACGATGGGACGATGGCCCGAGTCCCCGACCTGATCGAATTCTGCCGAATCCACGACCTGAAGATGCTGACGGTGGCGGAGTTGATCCGCTACCGCATGCAGAACGAGCGCTACGTACATCGAGTCGGGGAATCGCTCGTGGACACGCGCTATGGGGAATTGCGGCTGATTGCCTACGAGAGCGAAGTCGACGGAGGCGAGTCGCACCTGGCGCTGATCCGCGGCGATATCAGCGATTCGTCGAAGCCGGTGCTGGTGCGAATGCATGCGCACTGCCTGCTGGGTGATGTATTCGGCGCTACGGGATGCGATTGCCGCGCGACACTCGAGGCGTCGCTGGAAGTGATCGCGGCGGAAGGCCGGGGCGCGCTGATTTACCTGCACCAGACCTCGAAGGGTTTTTCGGCAGAAAAAATCGGAGAGCAGTCGTTCCTGACGTTTCATCGCGAGCGCCGCTTGCCCACGCTTCCGGAGAGCGAGCGGAAGACGCAGCGCGAGATCGGGCTGGGGGCGCAGATTCTTTCCGACTTGAATTTGAAGCGGATTCGCCTGTTGACCAACCATCCGCGGCGAGTGGCGGCGCTGGAAGGGTTCGATATCGAGATTGTCGAGCAGGTGCCGGTAAGGTTAGGGACCCCGCGAAGGCATCCGTAGAGACGTGGCTTGCCGCGTCTGGTTCTTCGGTAGAAACGTACGACGTGGATTGTGGAAGGGGGGAGACGCGGCAAGCCGCGTCTCTACGCGAAGGTTGATTGCTAGAACGGTTTCCGCGGCATGATTTCTTCGTCGTTGATGAAGAACTGCGCTGAGCAGTGTCCGGAGCCGCAGATCACCGGCAACAATCCGGCCATCTGCTTGCGTGTGATCAGGCCGAGCGTCCCGCACGTTGGGCAGGACAGCACAGCCCAGTAAGGGTCTTCTTTCTCTCCGACCTCGCCCGCATTTTCCAGGACGAATACGGTTCCGGGTTCCATCTGCTCGGGAATCCACTCGTTGAGAATGCTCAATTCGCCGATCATCATGCCTCCCCCCGTTTCCGCTTACGCTCTCTGAGCCCGCCGTGCCGGCCGGACCCTTTCGGAGACTACGTCTTTCTTGCGAGCTTGAATTTCCGCTTTCACCCGGCGCACTTCGTCGCTCAGGCAGATGTCGAGCATAGGCTGGCGCGCGTTCTTCAGGAGATCGACCACCTGCCGCGCCGAAGTCCGCAGATATAGATGAGTGCCGTCGGTCAGAAGGTGAGACTCCGAGGTCCCGCTGACCGTGGCCGCGAGGGTCGTGCCGAACTCCTGCTGCAGGAAGCGAATGACCTTGCGCACGCGCTGCAAAGAGAAGCCCCGCTGGCGCAACTGGCAGATCACCGCCACCGTCACCAATTCATCCCAGACGTAGATGCGGCGGTGTCCCTGGCGCTGGGGAACAACGATGCCGCGCTCGTCCCACCATTGCAGCTGGCGGGCGGTGATCCCGGTCAGGAGCATCACCTCGTTCGATGTGAATTGCTGCTGCATTCTGGTGGCGCCTTGTTTCAAACAAATGAATGGGGGAATGTTTGAAACATTCTAGGCGTGAGCGGGCAGAAGTCAACCCGCGTTTCGCAACTAACTGTGTTGACTATGCGGGTTCACGTTCGTCGAACGGAAGACGGCCCGCGCCAAAAACGATATGGGATTGTCGGTTTGGGGCTGCGGGCTTTACCATTAAGCGCACCAATTCTTCCCCCGGAGACCCTTTCATGATGCAACGGGCCCTTTTGCGTATGGCAGCTCTTGGGCTGCTCAGCGTTTTGTCTGCCTCCTTCGTCCTATCGCAACAAAAAGAGAAAAACCGTAACCCGCAACCGGAACCGGGTGCCGCGAAGGCGACGTCTGCCGCATCCGCCGACGACGCCGAGAAGGTGAAGAACGAAGGCGATCCGCTCTTCCGAGGAATGAAGTACCGCGCGATTGGTCCATTCCGCGGCGGGCGGTCGTTGACGGCGTCGGGGATCCCGGGCGACCCGACTACCTACTACTTCGGCGCGACCGGCGGCGGAGTGTGGAAATCGACCGACGGCGCGACCACGTGGTCGCCAGTTTTCGACAAGGATGGCGCTCCTGCCATCGGCAGCCTGGCGGTGGCGCAGGCGGATCCGAACATCGTCTACGTGGGCACGGGCGAAGCTTGCATTCGCGGAAATATTTCGCACGGCGACGGCGTGTGGAAGTCGCTGGACGCCGGCAAGACCTGGAAGAGCGTCGGGCTGAAGGATTCACGGGCGATCGGCAAAGTGATCGTGAATCCGCGGAATCCGGATATCGTCTTCGTCGCCGCTCTCGGACATCCGTTTGGCCCGAACACGGAGCGCGGTGTGTTCCGCTCCACAGACGGCGGCAAGAATTGGGAGAAAGTTCTTTACAAGGATGAAAACACGGGTGCCATCGATGTTGCGTTCGATCCGCGCAACGCCAACATCCTGTTTGCGTCGCTGTGGGAAGCGCGACGCACGCCGTGGAGTCTTTCGAGCGGCGGACCGGGAAGCGGGCTGTATCGCTCAACCGATGGTGGAACGACCTGGAAACAGCTGGAGGAGCACGGGCTTCCCAAAGGTCCGTATGGCCGCATCGGGCTGGCGGTGGCGGCAAACTCGGAGCGCGTGTATGCCCTGATCGAGGCGAAGGATGCCGGGCTGTACCGCTCCGACGATGGAGGAGATACCTGGAACCTGGTGAATGGCAGTCACAGCCTCTATCAGCGGCCGTGGTATTACATGCACATCATCGCCGATCCACAGGATGCGGAGACGGTTTACATCCTGGATGTGGAATTCTTCAAGTCCACCGACGGAGGGCGCACATTCAACAAGATCAAGGTGCCGCACGGCGACAATCACGGCTTGTGGATTGATCCGAAGAATTCGAAGCGCATGATTGCCAGCAACGATGGCGGGGCAACCGTGAGCCTGGACGGAGGAAAAACCTGGACACGCGAGGACAATCAGCCGACCGCGCAGTTTTACCACGTCATCACCGACAATCGAACGCCGTACTACGTGTATGGCGCGCAGCAGGACAACTCGACCGTTGCCATTGCGAGCCGCAGCGATGACGGTGCCATCGGCCGTGAGGACTGGTACGCAGTCGGCGGTGGCGAAGCGGGGTACATCGCGCCCTATCCGCCCGATCCCAACGTCGTGTATGCGGGGGACTACCAAGGGAATATCACGCGTTTCGATAAACGGACGAACCAGGTGAAGAACATCGCGGTGTGGCCGGAGATGTCGGATGCCCGGGGCGCAGCGACCCTCGAGCATCGTTTCCAGTGGACGGCGCCGATCGTGATTTCTCCGTACGACCCGAACACGATTTACTATGGCGGAGAGCGCGTCTTCAAGACGACCGACGGCGGAACACGCTGGGAAGCGATCAGTCCCGACCTGACCCGCAATGACAAATCGAAGCAGCAGCCCTCAGGCGGCTCAATCACAATTGACGATACTGGCACGGAGTATTACGACACGGTGTTTTCGATCGCTCCTTCACCGCTGACAAAGGGCCTGATCTGGGCAGGCACGGATGATGGCCTGATTCACATCACGCGCGATGAAGGAAAGACCTGGACGAACGTCACGCCCAAAGATCTGCCGGAGTGGAGCCGCGTCAGCCTGATCGAAGCGTCTCCGATCGATGCGGGAACGGCGTATGTGGCGATCGACCGGCATCAGAACGATGACCTGCACCCGTACATTTTCAAGACCAGCGATTATGGGAAGACGTGGAGCCGGATCGTGACCGGCATTCCGGACGGCGCCTTTGTGCGCGCCGTGCGGGAAGATCCGAAGAAGAAGGGCTTGCTCTACGCCGGAACCGAGCGCGGTGTGTTCGTTTCATTCGATGACGGCGGGCACTGGCGGGCGATGCAACTCAACCTGCCGATCGCACCGATTCACGACCTGGTCGTCAAGAACGATGACCTGGTGCTGGCCACGCACGGGCGCTCATTCTGGATCCTGGATGACCTCTCGGTGTTGCGGCAGTTTGCCGATTCGGTGGCGGCCGACGATGTGCATCTCTACCAGCCGGCGACGGCGTATCGCTTGCACAGTGGAGAGGCTCCGCGCCGAGCATTGTTGGCGGGACAGAACCCACCCAACGGGGCGGTGATTTACTACTACCTGAAGCAGGCGCCGAAACAGGAAGTGAAAGTCGAAATCCTGGATGCGGGTGGAAGCGTGATCCGCAGCTCCTCCAGCACCAAGATCGAGCAGCCGGACGAGCCGCTCGATCCAAACGACAAGAAGCCGGAGAAGCAGGTAAAGGCCGAATCCGGCCTGAATCGGTTCGTCTGGGACATGCACTACGAGGCGGCAAACCGAGTCCCTGGCTACTACCTGTGGGAATACGTGGACGGCGCGCGAGGACCGCTGGCTTTGCCCGGCAAATATCAGGTGCGGCTAACGGCTGATGGCAAGAGCCAGACGGCGCCACTGGAGGTGAAGGTCGATCCGCGCGTGAACGTTGCGCAGAGCGATCTGGAAAAGCAGTTCAAGCTGCTCCTTGATATCCGGGAGCAGCTCAAGCGTGTGTACGACGCGGTCAATCAGATCCAGGACGTGCGCGCCCAGATGGACGGACTCAAGAAGCGTCTGGCACCGGGCGATTCATACAAGGCGCTGCTCGATGCGGCGGTCGGACTGGACGCGAAACTGATTGCGGTTCGCGACCCGCTCATCAATCTCAAGATCAGCGCCAACGAAGATTCATTGGCGTATCCACCGGGCCTGGACGGAAAATTTGCCGGTCTGGCTCTGGCCGCGGGCGGGTATTCCGATTCCGCGCCCACCGAATCGCAGTACCAGGTATTCGACAAGCTGAAGAAGCAAGCCGATGATTTCCTGGCGCACTGGGAGCAGGTACGGAACGCGGACATCGCGGCCTTTCAAAAACTCGCGGCTGACCAGGGGGTTCGTGCCATCCACGTGCCGGATGTGAAGAGCGAGCGCGTGCAGGGCGGGAGCGGGGCAGCGGAGGAAGAGCAATGAGCAGCGCGTGCTAGAATCCGGCCTAAGTGAGCACAGGCAAGCTACTTTGCGGGCGCCAGAGGCATCTTAAGCGGAAGAGCATTGTGACTTTTTCCAGCGGCCATCCTTTCAGTTTTAAAGCTGCTGCGCCGATACTTGTTGGCGTGATGTGTATCGCGCTGGCGCTACAGGGCGCGCACTTTTGTCCGCCTGGGAAGTCCTCCGCGCCCGGTGTTCGGGCCGTGATTTCGATGGCCACACCGATATGCTCGGTGTGCGCGCTAGCCCATAGCTTGCTGGTTACGCTACTTCCCATCCTTGTCTCGCTGGCTCCGACTCGTTCCCGGACTCTCCTGGTTTCTGTGCAGGCGAGGCCATTCTGGCGCGGGATGTGGTTGGATATGCGTGCTCCGCCCATCCTCTAAAGCCTACCGTTTCTGAGCGAAGGGGCTCGATCCTGCCAGATTTCCGTTCACAGGAGCTTGTCATGAAGCCGTTGATTGGGTTTTGTCTATTCGCGTTGTTGATCTCGGGCGCGGCGTTTGCGCAACAGGGAAGCGTCGCCGCTTCCGGAGAAGATACGGCTGCGCTCGAGCAGAAGATTCGCGATCTCGAAGACCGTCTGATCGCGCTCGAAGGACAGGTGCGAACGCTGAAGGCGCAGGGCAGCCAGGCGCCAGCGGCTGCGGCTGCTCCGGCCGAGGCGGCCAACCCTGCGCCCGCGGAGAGTGTCGCCGCTACGCCGGTCAGCCTGGGTGGCGCGGGTGGGTCCGCAGCCAAAGCGTTGAATCCGGACATCAGCATGATCGGCGACTTCGTGGCCTTCGCGGGCGGCAATTCGATTCGCCCGTCCCCTGCGCTCGAAATGCACGAGTCGGAGCTTGGCGTCCAGGCGATTATCGATCCTTATGCGCGCGGCGACTTCTTCCTGACGTTTGGGGAGGAAGGCGTGGGTCTCGAAGAAGGCTACATTACCTTCACGGCGTTGCCGGGAAGTTTTGTGGCACGGGTGGGGAAGATGCGGTCCGCGTTTGGGAAGGTCAACGGGATGCACAACCACGTGCTGCCGTTCGTGGACCGGCCTCTGGTTACACAGAACCTGGTGGGCGGCGAAGATGGAATTGATGATGCCGGATTCTCGGTGGAGCGCATCATTCCGTTCCCGAAAGGCATCTTCCTCTCCGCAACCGGGCAGGTGTTTCGTGGCGACTCGGGTTCAGGCGACGAACTTGTCTTCCAGTCCCACAGCAAGAGCGATGTGAGCACGGTGGCGCATTTGCGCGGATACAAGGATTTGACTGAGTCCACCAATGTTGAGCTGGGCGCATCCTATGCTCGCGGACACAACGAACTGGGCAGCGATTTCATCACCAGTCTGTATGGCGTGGATGCGACGCTGCGCTGGAAACCGCTGCGGCGGGCGATCTACAACTCATTTGTGGCGCGCAGCGAGTTCATCTGGAGCCAGCGGCATCAGGAACCGTTCGAGCAGCGTGCGTTCGGCATGTATGCTTCGGGCGAGTACCAGTTCAAGCGGCGGTGGTTCCTGGGCGGCCGCTACGACTGGTCGGATCGGGCGCGCGAAGCGAATCTTACGGACAAGGGCGGTTCAGTGATCCTGACGTATTGGCCGAGCGAGTTCAGTCAGATTCGAGGACAATATCGTTTTACCGATTACGCGGGCGATCACAAAACCAACGAGCTGTTGTTGCAGGTTCTGTTCTCATTGGGAGCGCACGGCGCGCATCCCTTCTAGGAGATGGCATGAATAGCGTTGTTCGGAAGTATGGACTCCTGCTGGTGGCGGTGCTGGCCGTCGCCTTGATTTGTCCCGCCGTTGCGTGGGCGAAAAAATTGAACGTGGTGACGGCGACGACGGACCTGGCGGCGCTCGCGCAGGAAGTGGGCGGCGACCGGATCAACGTCGAGGCAATGGCCAAGGGCTATCAGGACCCGCACTTCGTCGAGGCCAAGCCGAGCTTCTTGCTGAAGCTGCGGCAGGCGGATCTGATCGTGGTGGTGGGCCTGCAACTGGAAATCGGCTGGCTGCCGCCGCTGATTACGCAGAGCGGTAATTCGCGCATCCAGGTCGGGGCCAACGGATACCTGGATGCTTCGCAGTTCGCGGAGATCCTGGAAATTCCGCAGGGCTCCATCACACGCGCGATGGGCGATGTGCATCCCCTCGGGAACCCGCACTACTGGCTCGATCCCGACAACGGACGACGCGTCGCCAAAGGCATCGCCGGCAAGCTCGGGGAGATGGATCCGGATGACGCTGCCTATTTTCAACAGCGCTTTCAGGACTTCGACCGCCGTCTGAACGAGGCGGACAAAAAGTGGCTGGCGGACATGAAGCCGTTTCGCGGGCGTAAGGTGATTACCTACCACAACTCGGCGCCGAACCTTGCCAAACACTTCGGGTTGAACGTGGTCGGCTTCGTGGAGCCGCGGCCGGGGATTCCGCCCACGCCGAGCCATACGATTGACGTCATCAACATGATGAAGCGCGACAACGTGAAGGCCATCATGGTCGAGCCTTATTTTGACCGCAAGACGCCGGACTCGATTGCGCGGGAAACGGGCGGAACCGTCGTCGAGTATTTGCCGTCGGTGGGGGGTGTGAAAGAGGTGACAACCTACTTTCAGCTCTTCGATTACGATATCGCTCTGCTGACGAAAGCGTTTCAGAGCAGTCAATAGTTAAGGGAGATTCATGGACATACTGCCATTCTTATTCTGGCCTTTTGTGGCCAGTCTGATTTTGACCGGGATTCACGCTTATCTGGGTGTGCACGTGGTGGAGCGCGGCGTGATCTTTGTAGACCTGGCGCTGGCGCAGATCGCCGCTCTGGGCGCGACCATTGCCATCCTGGTCGGGATGGACCCGCACGGGCGCGGCGCCTACTTTCTGAGCCTGGGCTTTACCTTTCTTGGCGCCGGCATTTTTTCAGTGGCGCGTACGCGGCGCGGACACATTCCTCAGGAAGCCTTCATTGGCATTGCTTATGCCGTAGCGTCGGCCACTGCGATCCTGGCGATGAGCAAAGCCACCGGCGAAACCGAGCACTTGAAGGACATGCTGGTGGGAAACATCCTGGCCGTTTCCAGGGCGGAAGTGATCAAGACGGCGGTGCTCTACGGAGCGATCGGCGTTTTTCATTATTTCTTCCGCAAGAAGTTTCTGCTGATTTCTACCGACCCGGTTAAGGCCGAGGCCACCGGAATGAGTATCCGGTTGTGGGATTTTCTGTTCTACGCTTCGTTCGGATTCGTGGTGACGTCTTCGGTGGCGATTGCGGGCGTGCTGCTGGTGTTCTGCTATTTGATCGTGCCCTCGGTGGGCGCCATGCTCTTCGCCGATAAGATCGGACGCCGGCTGGCGATTGGTTGGACGATGGGGACGCTGGTGTCAGCGCTGGGAGTTTACTTCTCGGTGCTACTCGATCTGCCGACGGGAGCGACCATCGTCTGTACCTTCGGAGCGGTGCTGGTTGTCATGTTCTTTGTCCACCTGATATTTTTCCATGGCGAGCGGGCGCGTCGCCTGGAAGGGGCCAGTTCGGTGGAGAGTCCCAAGGAGCAAGTCCTGCAAGCTCGGCATTAAGCTAACCTGGTGAGAGAATGGCGCCGTTTCAAGAACGCCTCGACATGAGCACTGCAACTACCGCAAAGAGAATAAGCCCCATGCTGGCGGTCGCCAACATGACGGAGACCATCGCGTTTTACGAGAACGTGCTTCTATTCACTCCCACTCTGACATCTCCGGAATATTCGATCGTGGAACGGGACGGCCAGACCATCCACTTCATGAAGGCTGCGTCGGAAGAGGTCCTGCGGTGTGTTCGTGGGCATACCGAGATCTACATCGAAGTGGTGGGAATCCATGGTCTGTGGGAGCACGTGAAGACATTTAAGGATCGCTATAGAATTCGCGACCTTTTTGATCGCGAGTATGGGATGACTGAGTTCCACATAAGCGATCCAAACGAATGCCTGGTGTTTGTCGGAGAGCTTACCTCCCAAATGAAAGCCGTCGTTTGATCCAACTTCTGGGATATTACAGTCAGATGACGACCTCTCCGAGTCGCGGGTAGAATGCTGGTCATTCTATGATCGGCAAAGCCCTGCGAAGCGCTACGTTACCGGTCGTTGTCTGCGGGATTCTTTTCAGTTGCCTGGTGTCGGGTCAGAGGCTGACTGACCCAAGCGTGGCGAACCAGATCGAAGCCTACCTAAAGCCGTTTGTCGATACCGGCAACTTTACCGGCGCAGTGCTGGTTGCACGCAAGGGACGGGTCTTGTTTGAGCGCGGGTATGGAATGGCAAACTACGAGCTACAGGTTCCGAACTCGCCGGCAACGCGCTTCCACATTGCGTCGGTGTCGAAGCCGTTTACCGCATTGGCGATCCTCCAGTTGCAGGAGCAAGGAAAGTTGAGCGTCGGCGATCCGGTTGCGCGTTTCGTTCCGGACTTCCCCAATGGGGATCGAATCACGCTGGAGCATTTGCTGACCCACACCTCTGGCATTCCGAATGTCAATGATCTCCCTGACTACGACACGTTTGCACGCAGCCCGCACACGATTGAGCAGCTGGTGGCCAAGTTTTCAGGTCTGCCGCTCGATTTCCAGCCTGGCGCCGACTACCACTACAGCAACTCCAACTACAACTTGCTGGCCTTGATTCTGGAGAAAGTCAGCGGCGAAAGTTACGGTAACTATCTGCGCAAGCACATTTTTGATCCGGCGGGTATGGTGAACAGCGGGCACGACGGCGAGGCGTTGCGGCTGATTCCGCGGGCGGCGTCCGGCTACGAGCCGGCCGGCGCGAGGTCCTACGAGAAGGCGCCGTATCTTGACTGGTCCAACAAAACCGGCAACGGCTCGCTGTACTCGACGCTGGGCGATCTCTATCGCTTTGACCGCGCACTGAACACAGAAACGCTTCTCAAGGCCGCCACGCGCCAGAAGTATTTTGTCGAGGGCCGGGGGAACCGCTTCGGCTGGTTCAATCGTAAACGGTTCGGTCATCGGGTGATGTCGAGCAACGGGCGCAGTCCGGGGTTTACCTCACAATTGGATCGCTTTCCGGACGACGACGTCACGGTCATCGTCCTCAGCAACAGCTATGCGACCGTCTCGCAGGATCCCATCGCTGCGGCGTTGGGCGCAATTGTCCTGGGAGAGCAACCGGAGAAGCCGCCGGCCCTGCGCGCCGTTCCAATCCCGCAGACCACGTTGGCCTCGTACGCAGGACAATACCAGTTCGGCGTCGATTACTTCGTTCCCAACGGGAAATGTACGTTGACGCCTGATGGCGGGGCATTGGTGTTGGAGCTTGCGGGTTTTCGTACACCGCTCGTACCGGTGTCAGCGAGTGAGTTCCTGGAGCGGAGCTTCTTCGGAAACGTCGTGTTTTCTGTGGCGGGAGGCAAGGTTGACGGCCTGACTTACAGGTATGCGGGGAAGGAATTTGTCGCGCATCGGGTGGATTCGAGGTAGCGGGAGATGCTCGACGGGCGAGGTCGCCCGCCGGACAGCCGGCGAGGGCGCCGGCGGTACTAGATAAACATTTCGTCCTGCGGGACGCCCATGCCGTTGCGCGGCTGGCGGCGCTTCTGGCCGAGGAAGACTTCGACGCCGGTGCTAATCGCACTCATCAGCCCGGAGACCTGGCGCAGGGGGGAGAGTACAGTTTTGTGAACCACCTCGGTGGTCTCTTCGACCTTGTCCATGGTGCGGTTGAGGAGCTCATCGGCGCGGATGACCTGCAGACGCGTCCGATCGAGGACGTCACTCAGAGTGGCATCGAGGCGGGACAGCTGTACACGAAGGATAGTGGTCGAATCGGCCGCGTTGCTGGCCAGGGTTTCGATCTTGGGACGCAGCTCGATCAGCATACTCTGCGCGGTCTCCAGCGTGGGCAGCGCCTTGGTCGTCACTTCAGTGGCCAGCGCCTCCATCTTCGCCGTGCTCTTGCGAACAGCGAGGTAGAGCGCCACCAGAATGCCCGCCTGAATCACGACTGCAAACGCGGTCAGCGCGATAAAGACTCGGAGCAGATTGTCATCCATGGTTACTCCCGCGATGCTGCTGTTTTCCTAGACGCCGCTGGGCGGTTCATTGCCGGGGGCGGTGGTCTCGTGATACGCCTGACGGCCGGCCTCATAGGCGGCCCGGAACTGCTCTTTCTGCTGGCTGACCACGTCCCGGCCGCGATCCATCCAGTCTTCGGCCTGTTGCCGAGCCCGGCGCGCCTGATGGCGAACTCGTTCGCGTCCTTCCTGGGCTTTGGAGAGCAGCACCTCGCGCGTCTCTTCTCCGGAACGCGGCGCGTACAGCACGCCCACTACGGCTCCGATGCCGAGACCCGCCAGAAACCACACAAAACTGTTGCCGTCACGATCCGACATAACCTTCCTCCTCGTTCTCTACCTTATCGGATGGTAGCACCCGGATATGTGAAAAACAATTCACGGTGCGGCTGGGATGAGACCTTCTGGGGAGAGGAATTTCCGCATCGGGAAGCAGCCGCCGATGGCGAAGAGGCCCTTGTGCGCGGCGGCCGAAAGGCGCAGAATGAGGCGTTTTCAGGAGGCTTCCTTGTCGGACCGCAAATACCGGCAGCGCGGATACCAGGATTCC
>Ga0326726_10001174_pt1 | contig 24403 bp, 18 predicted proteins | sample MHFenrmetagenome_2_FD_207603 | JGI IMG/M metagenome (GOLD analysis project Ga0326726, IMG submission 207603) | Lab enriched peat soil microbial communities from Michigan Hollow, Ithaca, NY, United States - MHF15MN | ecosystem: Environmental > Terrestrial > Soil > Wetlands > Peat | place: USA... | reverse complement strand
AAGTGGAGTAAAGTGGATAATTTTTTCATATTTTAGCGTTTTAATTGAGAAAAAGAGAGCATGGCCACATTTATTGGCGATTACCCGTGCAAAGTGGATGCCAAGGGAAGGATAATCCTTCCAATGGCATTCAAGAAGCAGATGCCCGCTGCTGCACAGGATCATTTTGTGGTCAGGAAGGATATCTTCGAAAATTGCCTTGTGCTATATGCAATCGACGACTGGAACCGGCAGCTTGAAAAGATCAGGAAGAAAATAAATCCTTATAACCGTGAGCATAACATGTTCCTGCGGAACTTTTTCAAGGGAACTGCGGAACTCATTCTCGATAACAATAACCGGATGCTTATCCCAAAAAGGCTGATGGAGCTTATTGGAGCGGAAAGAGATGTCGTTCTGGCCGGGCAGGACGGGAGAATAGAGATTTGGCCGGCATCGGTTTATGAGACAATCGGGATGCCTTCTGATGATTTTGCAAACCTGGCTGAAAAGCTGATGGGTGGAAGCATAAATGAGCCTTTGGAATAATGTTTTACCATGTGCCTGCATTGCTCGATGAAAGTGTCAGGGGACTGAATATCCGGTCTGACGGAATCTATGTTGATGTTACTTTCGGAGGTGGAGGGCACTCAATGGAGATCCTGAAGCGGCTTAAGAAAGGAAAACTGATAGCCTTTGATCAGGATGAGGATGCAATGCGGAATGTTCCCGATGACAAAAGGCTCATCTTTCTTAATCAGAATTTCAGGTTTCTTAAGAACAACCTGAAATTCAATGGTATATACTCAATTGACGGACTTATTGCAGATCTGGGTGTTTCATTTCACCAGTTTGATGAGCCGGAAAGAGGTTTTACGTTCCGTCAGGATGTGCCGCTTGATATGAGAATGAATAAAAAGGGTTCAGTAACTGCCGCCACCCTCATTAAAACACTGGATGAGGCTTCAATCGCAAAGATCATGTATGATTTCGGCGAGCTTGTGAATTCAAGACGTATCGCAAGGGAGATTGTTGCGGCAAGAGCTGTAAAACCACTGACAACGGTGAGTGATATGATAAACGCTATCGGGAAACTGGCCCCGCCACGGCAGGAACATAAATTCTATGCCCGTGTATTTCAGGCTTTGAGGATTGCAGTTAACCATGAGATAGATTACCTCAGGGAGATGCTTGAACAGTCGCTCGATCTGTTGAAAAAAGATGGCCGGCTGGTCGTAATAACCTATCATTCACTTGAGGACAGGGTTGTCAAGAACTTCATGAGAACCGGAAATTTTGAAGGTGAGGAGAAAAAAGATTTCTACGGAAACCTGATAACGCCTTTCAGGATAATAAATAAAAAGGGCACAGTGCCCGATGAAATTGAAATTGAGGATAATAAAAGAGCGAGAAGTGCTAGGCTGAGAATTGCAGAAAAGATCTGAAAATGGCAGAATCGAAAGAAGGGAAACCAAAGCAGGCCAGGCCGGGCAGTTTCATGAAGGAACTGTTGAGCGGAATAATATTCTCCGATGTAATAATTCTCAGGAACCTGTGGTACATAATTCTTCTGACAATACTGGGAGCGCTTTATATAGGCAACAGGTTCCATGCAGAAAAGATCACCCGCGAAAGCACCAGGCTCACAAGGGAAGTAAAGGACCTGAAAGCTGAATCTCTTTCAACATCGGCCAGTCTGATGTATGTAAGCAAGCAATCGGAGGTTTACAGGATGGTTCGGGAGAAGGGACTTGGACTTGAGGAACTTAAAACACCACCATATAAGCTGATAGTTGATAAATAGCAAACAAAATGGCAGTGAGGGACGACATAGTGTGGAGGAGTGCGGTTGTATACTTTGTGTTGACAATTCTGGCAGTTGCTCTGATTGTTCAGGTCCTGATCCTGCAATACGTGCAGAGGGGTAAATGGTCGGCAATGAGCGAGAAATATGTCTTCAAGACAGCTGAGATGCCTGCAAACAGGGGAGATATCCTGGCATATGACGGACGATTGCTGGCCAGTTCAGTTCCCTATTATTCAATCTACATGGATACCCGAAGCAGCGGCATGTCAGCTGAAACCTGGTCGGGTGGAATCGGCGGCTTATCAGAAGGTCTGTCGCGGCTTATCGGGGTAAGATCACCTGCCGGATGGAGATCAGTAATCACGGAAGCAAGGAAGAGAGGAGACAGGTATTTCCTTGTCCAGAAAAAAGTTGATTACGCTACTCTCAAAAAACTTAAGGAACTTCCTATTTTCAGGGAAGGACAGTACAAGGGCGGACTCGTCGCACAGCCTGAAAACAAAAGGATCCTGCCTCACAATGAACTTGCCGCAAGGACGATCGGTTATCTTAACCAGAGTACAGAAGGCACACAGGTTGGCCTTGAAGGTTCTTTCGACAAAGATCTTGCAGGAAAAAACGGGGTGGTTGTAAAACAGCGTCTCACAGGTGGCGACTGGATCATCGTCAATGATGGTGAAAGCATTGAATCTAAGGACGGCAATGACATAGTGACCACTATCGATGTTGATCTTCAGGATGTCGCATCGAGCGCACTCGAAACTCAGCTCAGAAAGCATAATGCTCATCATGGCTGCGCTGTGGTTATGGAAGTTGAAACCGGTGATATACGTGCAATTGCCAACCTTGAAAGCTCAGGTGACGGAACCTATCATGAATCATATAATTATGCAATCGCTGAAAGCACCGAACCCGGATCAACTTTCAAACTGGCTGCACTGATGGCTGCAATAGAAGACGGAGTAATAGATACCGGTGACATTGTTGACACAGGCAACGGAACCGTAAAGTTCTATAACAAGATAATCCGCGACACCAGGGAAGGTGGATATGGCAAACTAACTGTAAAGCAGGTATTTGAGAAATCTTCCAATGTCGGAACATCAATAATCATAAACGAGCATTATAAGAACAATCCAAAGGAATTCGTAAACAGGCTCTATGCAATGAAGCTTAATCAGCAGCTTGACCTCCAGATAAAAGGTGAGGGGAAACCGCTGATAAGATACCCCGGCGATAAACTATGGTCAGGTCTTTCTCTGCCAATGATGTCACATGGATATGAGGTGCAGTTGACTCCCCTGCAGATACTTACATTCTATAACGCTGTTGCAAACGACGGCAAAATGATGCGTCCGCGATTTGTTACATCAATTCTCAGGAACGGATCAGTCATTAAGAGCTTTGGGACCGATGTCATTATAAACTCAATTGCTTCAAGGAGTACTATAAGGAAGGCAAAGGCAATGATGGAGGGAGTTGTCGAGCATGGAACGGCGACCAATCTGAAGAACTCAAATTATAAGATTGCAGGAAAGACAGGTACAGCTCAGATAGCACGTAATAACCTTGGATACCGTCAGGGTGAGAGGATGTCGTACCAGGCTTCGTTTGTAGGATATTTTCCCGCGGAAAACCCTCTTTATTCCTGCATAGTTGTCGTCAACGCCCCTTCAAACGGGGTTTATTACGGAAATATAGTTGCCGGATCGGTGTTCAAGGAAATATCCGACAAAGTCTATGCAACCAGATTCTTCAGGGATTACAGGGCAGAAAGCAAAGATGATAAAGATAAAAAACCTGTTGCCCCAGAAGCTGGCAATGGTTTAAGATCTGATATCAACGAAGTGCTGGGAGACCTGGATGTAAAGTATAAAAAGACTTCAAAGGAGGAGTGGGTGGCAACACGGGAAAGCGGCGACACAATAAGGCTGGTCGGAGTCACCCTGAAAGAAGGATTGGTTCCGGATGTAAGGGGAATGAGCCTGAGAGATGCTGTTTACCTTCTCGAAAACTCAGGCCTGAGGGTACGGTATAGCGGAAAGGGAAGGGTTTTGAGGCAATCCCCCGAACACGGAGCAAGGGTTTATGAAGGAAGTGTTGTTTCACTTGATATGAATATGTGATTTACAATGGCAGTGATTAGTGATTTAATAAGGAACATCGGGGTAGTCTCAATTTTAGGAGAAAAAAATCCGGTCATCAAAAGGATCGAATTTGATTCACGCAAAGTAATACCCGGTACCCTGTTTGTGGCAGTGAAGGGTACCAAAAGCGACGGGCATGATTTTATTGAGGATGCCGTTAAATCGGGCGCTTCGGCTGTTATTTGTGAAGTTCTGCCTGAAAAAGCTGATGGGAAAGTCTGCTGGATAAAAACAAATGACTCTGCAAAAGCTCTGGGAATAGTTGCTTCGGAGTTTTTCGGAAATCCTTCTTCTTCACTTAAGCTTACCGGAGTTACAGGAACAAATGGAAAAACGACAATTGCCACACTGCTCTACAGGATGTTTTCGAGGCTCGGATACAAGTGCGGACTCTTCTCAACAGTATGTAATTACATTGTAATTACAGAGTATCCTGCCACCCATACGACGCCTGATCCCATTGAGCTTAACAGGAGCCTTGCTGCCATGGTAGAACAAGGCTGCGAATATGCTTTCATGGAGGTTAGCTCGCATGCAGTTGATCAGAAACGGATAGCAGGATTAATATTTGCCGGAGGGATATTTACAAACCTTACACACGATCACCTCGATTACCATAAAACATTCGGCAATTATCTGAATGCAAAAAAAAGCTTTTTTGATTCCCTTCCTTCTGATGCTTTTGCTCTTGCAAATTCAGATGACAAAAACGGGAAGGTAATGCTTCAGAATTGCAACGCCAGAAAATATACGTTTTCAGTGAAGGGTATCGCAGATTTCCGATGCAATGTCATTGAACAGGACTTCAGCGGAATGGATCTCAGGATACAGGGGGAGGAGGTCTGGACAAGGTTCATAGGAGATTATAATGCATCAAACCTTCTGGCAGTATTTGCTGCATCAGAGCTTCTGGGAGGAAACAGGAAGGAAATACTTACAATACTCAGCGATCTCCGGTCAGTGCCCGGTAGACTTGAATCAGTTGATGGTCCGGGCGGTATAACCGGCCTTGTCGATTACGCACATACACCTGATGCCCTGCTAAATGTAATCTCGACAATCAATAAAATTAGGGCTGAGGGCCGGCAGCTGATAACAGTTGTCGGTGCCGGAGGTGACAGGGACCGTACAAAACGTCCCAAAATGGCGGCGATCACAGCTGAAGGCAGCTCAAAGGTCATTCTCACTTCAGACAATCCAAGGACCGAGGATCCCGAGAAGATACTTGATGATATGGAAACAGGTATCACTCCGGATGTAAGGAGAAAGGTTCTCAGAATCTGCGACAGAAGGGAAGCGATAAAGACGGCAGTTATGCTCGCCGTACCGGGCGATGTGGTACTTATTGCCGGTAAAGGGCATGAAAATTACCAGGAGATCAACGGAATTAAACATCATTTCGACGACAGGGAGGAACTGAAGGCTGCCCTGCTGTTGAAGAATGCCAGATAGATTATGCTTTATTATCTCTTTCAATATCTTCATAAACTTGGTATCCCAGGAGCCGGGATGTTCAGTTATATCACATTCAGATCGGCATTGGCAGTTATTACTTCTCTGATAATTTCAATGCTGATTGGTAAGCGCATAATAAGATTTTTACAGTTAAAACAAGTTGGCGAAGTCGTCAGGGATCTTGGACTCGAAGGCCAGTATCAGAAAAAGGGGACGCCTTCGATGGGCGGGATAATCATCCTTGCTTCAATAGTTGTACCTGTTCTTCTTTTTGCAAAGCTCGATAACATTTATGTCATTCTCATGCTATTGACAACCGTCTGGCTGGGCTTTATCGGATTCATGGATGATTATATCAAGGTATTTAAAAAGAACAAGGAAGGACTAGCAGCCAGATCAAAGGTAGCCGGACAGATCATCCTGGGGCTGATAGTGGGAGTGACACTTTTCTTCAGCAAAGATGTTATACTGATGGAGAAAGTTCCCATTTCAGATCTTTCTGCACGTGAGAGGATAGAGCTTCTTGATCCCCAAAAGCCATATTATCCTGACAGTCAGGTATCGATGGAACGCAAATCCCTGAAGACAACGATCCCGTTCGTGAAGAACAACGAATTCAACTATGCATGGCTTGTGGCATTTATTCCTGAAAAGTACAGGCCGGTATTTACATGGCTTGTTTTTGTCCTTATCGTGATCTTCATTGTGATTTCGGTTTCAAACGGTGCAAATCTGACTGACGGGCTCGACGGACTGGCGACGGGAATATCTGCAATAATCGGGACTGCCCTTGGTATTCTGGCGTATGTTTCAAGTAACGTAATATATGCCAGCTACCTTAACATAATGTACATTCCGAACAGTGGCGAACTTGTTATATATGCAAGCGCAATGATCGGTGCGACCATAGGATTCCTGTGGTACAATTCCTATCCTGCTCAGGTTTTTATGGGCGATACAGGCAGTCTTGCCCTCGGAGGGATAATAGCAGTATTTGCAATTATTATCAGGAAGGAGCTTCTTATTCCTATTCTGTGCGGGATTTTTCTTGTTGAAAATTTATCAGTCGTAATACAGGTTTCCCATTTTAAAAGAACAAAGAGAAAATATGGAACAGGGCGGAGGGTTTTTCTGATGGCGCCGCTTCATCATCATTTTCAGAAAAAGGGATTTCCGGAACCGAAAATTGTCACAAGGTTCTGGATTGTGGCAATAATACTTGCTGTGATAAGTATAGTGACTCTCAAGATCAGATAGTTGTATGAAGAAAATTGTAATACTCGGGGCGGGCGAAAGCGGGGCAGGTTCAGCAATACTTGCAAAGAAGAACGGATTTGATGTTTTTGTTTCCGACAGCGGGGAGGTTAAGCAGAAATACAGGGAGCTACTTGATAAGAACAATATCAGGTGGGAGGAAGGCAAACACTCTGATAACGAGATTTTCAAAGCTGCTGAAGTAATCAAAAGCCCCGGCGTACGCGAGGATGCTCCCATAGTCATTCAGCTTCACGAAAAGGGTATTCCAGTAATTTCGGAGATTGAATTTGCCGGGAGGTACGCAACTGGTATAAAGATTTGTGTAACAGGAAGCAATGGGAAAACAACCGTTACAAATCTCATCTATCACATCCTGAAAAAAGCAGGTAAGAATGCAGCAATGACAGGAAATGTGGGCAACAGTTTCGCAATGGCGGTTGCTGAGGGAGGATATGATTATTATGTAATTGAGCTGAGCAGTTTCCAGCTCGACGGAATGTATTCCTTTAAAGCGGATATCGCCATTTTGATGAACATCACTCCTGACCATCTCGACAGGTACGACCATAAGCTTCAGAACTATATTGATTCCAAATTCAGGATAACCCAAAACCTTACAAAATCGGAATTTCTCATTTACTGGGCCGACGATCCGATTATTAAAAACGAGCTGGCAAAGAAAAACTATGGAATGACACTTCTTCCTTTTTCTGCTGACTCAAAGGAAGGTATGACAGCCTATATCGAAAACAATGAATTAATAATTGATTACAATACTAAAACCAACCTTATGACCATCCATGATCTGGCATTAAAAGGCCGTCACAACATTTTCAACTCAATGGCGGCAGCAATTGCAGGCAAAGTACTGACAATCAGAAAAGATACTATCAGGGAAAGTCTGTCTGATTTTCAGGGAGTTGAACACCGGTTGGAACCCGTAATCACAGTTTGCGGAATTAACTTTATCAATGATTCGAAGGGCACAAACGTCAATTCGACCTGGTATGCCCTTGAGTGCATGGAAACAGACGTGGTATGGATAGCCGGAGGAATAGACAAAGGGAACGATTATTCCGAACTTTTCCCTATTGTACGACAGAAGGTGAAAGCTATTGTCTGCCTGGGGAAAGACAACAGAAAGATTGTCGATTCATTTAAGGACATTGTGCCGACAATTGTTGAAACATCATCAATGGATGAAGCTGTAAAGTCATCCTATTACCTTGCAAAAAAGGGACAGACTGTACTGTTATCCCCGGCATGTGCAAGCTTTGACCTTTTCAACAATTATGAGGACAGGGGCCGCCAGTTTAAACAGTCTGTCAGAAATCTGTAATTATTCTTAAAATGCAGCAGGGCTGGCTCACAAAAACATTCAAGGGCGACAGGGTCATCTGGGCGCTGGTAGTCGTCTTTATGATCTATTCACTGCTCGCCGTGTACAGCTCCTCGGTAAGCGTGGCTTACCTCAAGCACGGAGGCAATACTTCTTTTTTTCTCAGGAGCCAGTTAATTATACTTGCCCTTAGCCTTGGAATTATCGTTGTGGTGCATTACCTGCCGTACAGGATATATTATCGTCTGGCGGGACTTATTCTTTTATTTTCGATAGGGTTGTTAGTTGTAACATTTGTCTTTGGTGTCAGAGTTAATGATGCTGTAAGGGCAATTAACATTCCGGGTATAGGCAGGCTTCAGTCATCTGATGTTGCCAAGCTGGCATTAGTGATCTATCTTGCCCGGGTCCTGGGCCAGTTCAAGGACAGACTTAATGACTTTATGCTGGTAACCAGGTTCATGATGATTCCTGTTGCAATTGTCTGCGGACTTATTATGCCTGAGAATCTTTCAACAGCAGTGATGGTTTTTGGGATCAGCATGACAATTATGTTTATAGGCCGGGTACCAATGAAATTTTTACTGGCTTATATTGGTATTGCCATTGTTGGTGTGGTGATATTTGCTTCCGTTCTGTTGATGGTTTCAGATGATAACCGTGTTGCAACCTGGGAAAGAAGAATTAAAGCCCACTTTTCAAGCAAGGTGGATGACGATTTGAATTACCAGTCAAACCAGGCAAAAATTGCCATTTCAACAGGTGGATTGTTCGGAAAAGCTCCGGGGAAGAGTACACAGAGAAATATGCTCCCACAGTCAAATTCGGATTTTATTTTCGCAATAATTATAGAGGAATACGGTCTTTTGTTCGGGGCAATTCCCCTGATCCTCGCTTACATGGTCCTTCTGTTCCGTGGTATTATTATCGTGAAAAAATGCGACACTGCATTCCCTGCCTATCTGGTAATGGGACTTATTGTTATGATAACAATACAGGCCATGATCAACATGCTTGTAGCTGTAGGTCTCTTTCCCGTGACCGGGCAAACATTACCGATGGTAAGCTGGGGAAGGACCTCTGCACTTGTTATGAGCATTTCAATAGGAGCAATTCTGAGCGTGAGCAGGGTCGTCAATGCAAGGATGAAGCAGGAGGAACTGCCTGAAGAGGAAAAAACTGATGAGGGAGAAAAGATATATGAACCTGCAAAAGCATAAAAGGGTTATTATCAGCGGGGGAGGTACCGGGGGACACGTTTTCCCGGCGATTTCCATTGCTAATGCTTTGCGGAAGATTGATAAGGATATTGAAATTCTCTTTGTTGGTGCTGAGGGAAAAATGGAGATGGAGAAGATTCCGGCAGCAGGTTATAAAATTGTAGGACTTCCGGTTTCAGGAATCAACCGGAAGAATATTCTGAAGAATTTATCGGTATTTATAATGCTTTTGAAAAGCCTCAGTCTGGCAAAAAAAACGATAAATGAATTTAAACCCGATGTCGCTGTGGGAGTAGGAGGATATGCAAGCGGTCCGGTTTTAAAACAGGCCGGAAGAATGGGAATACCAATCCTGATTCAGGAGCAGAACAGTTATGCAGGGGTTACTAACAGGCTGCTTGCAAAAAAGGCAGCGGCCATCTGTGTTGCTTATGACGGAATGGACAAATATTTTCCTGCTGACAAGATAATCAAGACAGGGAATCCGGTGCGTCAGAACTTTGATGACATTGGAAGTCTAAAGGGAGAAGCTGTTAAATTTTTTGGTCTCAAAGATGAAATACCGGTTATCCTGATTCTTGGAGGATCACTGGGAGCAGGAACAATTAACAAATGCCTTTCAAACAACATTGAAAAGCTGAGGAATTCGGATTGCCAGTGGCTATGGCAGACAGGCAGGTATTACTATGATGACATCAGAAAACTTGTTCCGGACCAGGGCGACAGTAAAATCAGTATTCATCCATTTATCGACAGAATGGATCTGGCGTTTGCTGCAGCCGGCATAATTATTTCAAGAGCCGGTGCCGGTACCATTTCTGAATTGTGTCTTGTTGGGAAGCCGGTAATTCTTATTCCTTCACCAAATGTTGCAGAAGACCACCAGACAAGGAATGCTATGGCACTTGCTGAAAAGGATGCTGCAATAGTTATTTCCGATGATAATGCGGAAAAAAGACTTGTCGGTGAGGCAATAGGACTAATATCTGACAATAAAAAGATGAGAACATTATCAGAGAACATTGCAGGAATGGCAGAACGGGATGCTGATATACGGATAGCCAGGGAAGTGCTTAAGCTGATTGAAAAATGATCGATCTGAAAAACATAAACGGAATCTATTTTGTCGGTATTGGCGGCATCGGAATGAGCGCCCTTGCACTGTACTTTGAGCAGGGAGGCTTTCTTATTGCAGGATATGACAGGTCAGAGTCAGTTATTACCAGATCATTGACTGAAAAGGGATGCATTATATTTTATGAGGATACTTTAAAAAACATTCCTCCCTTGTTTGGTGATCCGTCAAAGAAAGAAAAAGTCATTGTTGTATATACTCCGGCCATTCCACCTGAAAATCATATTATTTCATTTTTCAGGAAGAACGGATACCGTTTATATAAAAGGTCGGAAGTTCTTGGTGATATTTCATCGGCTGCGGATACGCTGGCTATTGCAGGCACTCACGGGAAAACAACAATTTCTACAATGACCGCCCATCTTCTGAAGCAGTCGCATGTCGATTGTTCTGCATTTCTTGGCGGGATCTCAAAGAATTACAATACAAACCTTATAACAGGAGAGGGACATTATATTGTGATGGAAGCTGATGAATTCGACAGGTCGTTCCACAGGCTGAATCCGTTAATGGCTGTAGTTAGCTCCGTAGATGCCGATCACCTTGATATTTATGGTGATCAACAGACAATGATCAAAGCCTATAACGAATTCTGTTCCAAAATAAGGACTGGCGGCAAACTCTTTATTAATTTCAGAATAAAGGATAAAATAAATATCCCGGCCGGGATAACCGGGTACACGTATGGGTCAGACCCTGGCTCTGACTACAGCTATTTCGATGTCATCAATTGCAGGGATTATTATTGTTTTAATCTCAGGACTCCTGAAGGAGTAATCCGGGAATTGCATTTCCCTTTCCCGGGTATAATAAATATTGAAAACCTGACTGCAGCAATTGCAGTTGCACTCAACTGCGGTGTGACAGAACAGGAAATACGAAAGGCAGCACTTCTTTTCCAGGGTGTCAGGAGAAGGTTTGATATAAGGGTCAATCTACCGGGACTTGCTTACGTTGACGACTATGCACACCATCCTGAAGAGATCAGGGCATGTATAGCATCTGTCAGGGAATATTTCACCGGAAGAAAAATAACAGGAATATTCCAGCCTCATCTTTATTCAAGGACTCGTGATCATGCTGACGGTTTTGCAGCAATTCTCGATGAACTTGATGAACCGATCCTTCTTCCAATCTATCCGGCACGCGAAAAACCAATTCCCGGTGTCAGTTCTGAAATGATTTTTAGCAGGATGAAATCGGGAAAGAAAAGGATGATGAAACCTGAAGAGATCCCAGGTACTCTCGATACCAGTAAAATTGATGTTCTCCTTACGATAGGAGCAGGTGATATTGATAAGCTTGCAGGTCCGATTGAGGAAAAGCTTAAAAACAGCAGAGGACTATGAGCAGGATATTAAGGATATTATTGTTAATACCGTCATTATACCTTGTGATAATGCCAGTTTACTATTCTAACTGGCACAATTCAAAATCATGCAGGAAGATCGAGATTACTATTACAGATTCATCTGATTATCATTTTGTTACAAAAAGAGATATTCAGAACACTATATTAATGAACAACGGAAATATTATCGGCAAACCTGTGAAGGAGATCAAAATGGACGAGATTGAAAATACTATGAGCGGTTACAGGGAACTGAAAACAGCTGAGGTATTCATGTCGATTGATGGGACTCTTCATATAATCGGTGATCAACGCACTCCGATAATGAGAGTAATGCCGAACAACGGAGGCGATTATTATGTCGATGATGAGGGAGTGGTTATCAGAAGAAGAAACCTTTATACTCCCAGGTTACATATTGTCGGAGGGAATGTCAACATAAGCCAGGCGATGCTTAACGGTGTATCAGTTCTTGATACCAACATTAAGAACTCAATCCTGAAGGATATTTTTTATCTGGTCAGGTATATAAACAGGAACGACTTCTGGTCAGCCCAGATTGATCAGATCTTTGTTAACGGAGATGATGAAATTGACCTTATCCCACGGGTTGGAAACCACACAATCCATCTTGGAAGCGCTGAAAATTACGAAGGAAAGCTAAACAACCTTGAAGTGTTTTATGATAAAGTTCTGCCGGAAGTCGGATGGAACAAATATTCAATAATAAATCTGGCTTTTAAGGACCAGATCGTATGCAAACGGAGATAAAAAAAAACCATATTTCAGACTATGAACAAAAAGGAACAGTATGTAGCAGCAATCGACATTGGAACCACAAAAATTGTGGCTATTGTCGGCAAAAAAAACGAGAATGGTAAAATAGAAATTCTTGGGATCAGCAAGGCTCCCTCAACAGGTGTCAGAAGGGGAGTTGTTCAGAATATTGAGGAAACAGTAAATGCCATTCAGGCAACGGTAGATGATGTCCAGAAATTGTCAGGCATTGTGTTTTCCGAAGTTTTTGTTGGTATAGCGGGTCAGCATATCAGGAGCATTAAAACCCGCGGATCCAAAATGCGTGATAATTTCGATGATGAAATAAAAAAGGATGAGGTCTTCAGGCTCATCGAGGACATGTACAAGATACATGTTGAAATGGGCGAGGAGATTATCCATGTGATCCCTCAGGTATTTATTATCGACAATGAACCTGGAATTAAGAACCCTATCGGTATTTGCGGCCATCAGCTCGAAGCCAATTTCCACATTGTGATTGGTCGTGTGGCCGCGGCAAAAAATATTGAGAGGTGCATACAGAGGGCCGATCTGAACCTCAAGGATCTGATCCTCGAACCCCTGGCATCTGCGGATGCTGTTCTGACTGACGATGAAAAGGAAGCCGGGGTGGTGCTTGTCGATATCGGAGGCGGTACTACTGACCTTGCAGTCTATTACGACAATATTATCAGGCATACTGCCGTAATCCCGTTCGGAGGAAATGTCATCACAAAGGATATTAAGGAAGGATGCGCCATACTCGAACGTCATGCTGAACAACTTAAGATCCAGTATGGTTCGGCTCTCCGCGACATAGCTCCTGAAGACAAGGTGGTTGCCATTCCAGGTATTAGTGGCAGGAACCCAAAGGAGATCTCTTTCAGAAGCCTGGCAGGCATCATCCAGTGGAGGATGGAAGAGATAATTGATATAGTGAATTTTGAGATACAGAATTCAGGATATGCCGACAAGCTGGCAGCAGGCATGGTGATAACAGGCGGAGGAGCAATGCTGAAACACTTACCGCAACTCATGAATTTTAAAACTGCAATGGATGTCAGGATCGGCTATCCGAATGAACACCTGGCAGGTAACGGACGGGATGAGATCAATCAGCCTATGTATGCTACTGCCGTAGGTCTTATAATCCGTGGGTTTGAGCACCTGGAGACTTACAAAAAATCATTCCAGGCCGGGACGAAAGAAGATTATGTAAGGATAAGAAAACCTATAGTCGAAAAAGTAGAAAACAAAGTTCAGGAAGAACCGGAAGATGAACCTGAAAATTCTCCTGCAGAAGAAAAAGTGCCTATCACCGAGAAGATCAAATTGATGATCTCAAAAATGTTTGAAGTAGAGGAACAGAAAATCAACTAGTTGCAAATATGGTTTAACTGTATGAAAAATACTGTTCATAAACAAATAAATAAAAATAAAATGACAGATGATATAATGAATTTTGACCTTCCGGTCGAAAGGTCATCGATTATAAAGGTTGTCGGAATTGGCGGGGGCGGCAACAATGCTGTAAATCATATGTATGAAAAAGGCATCAAGGATGTGAACTTCGTTGTTTGCAATACTGACCATCAGGCTCTCGCCCGGAGCCCGGTACCGATAAAAGTACAGCTCGGTGCCTCGATAACGGAAGGACGGGGAGCCGGCAGTAAACCAGAGGTGGGACGTCAGGCTGCCCTTGAGAATATCAAGGAGGTGATGGATGCCATATCGGGAAATACCAAGATGGTTTTTCTGACAACAGGAATGGGCGGTGGTACGGGGACCGGTGCGATCCCTGTGATTGCAAAAGCATGCAAGGATGCAGGATTACTTACAATCGCAGTGGTAACGATCCCCTTCAAATCCGAAGGCAAGGTAAGGATCAGTTATGCTATTGAAGGTATAACCAAACTGAGCGAATTTGTCGACTCCCTTCTTGTAATAAATAATGAAAAGCTGAGGGAGATCCATGGCGACCAGGGAGTATCAACCGCTTTTGCCAAAGCTGATGATATCCTCACCACTGCAGTGAAGGGAATTGCTGAAATAATTACTGTGGCAGGTTATATAAACGTCGATTTTGCCGATGTGGAAACAGTGATGAAAGAATCAGGAGTGGCAATTATGGGAATGGGTACAGCTTCAGGAGAAGAGAGGGCGCTGAAAGCAATAGAAAATGCACTTTCGTCACCCCTTCTGAATTCAAATGATATCACAGGTGCAAAAAGTATACTTGTAAACATTTCCTCTGGTGCCGGGTCCAATGAGCTTACCATGGATGAACTTGGCCAGATAACTGATTATATGTATGAAAAATCATCTGAAGATGCACTTATAATAAGGGGATTATCGCAGGATACCAATCTTGGGGAAAATATCAGTGTAACTGTTATTGCTACCGGATTTCCTTCAAACAGTATTTTAACTCCCTATAAGAAACCGAAGCCTAAAAAAGTTGAATTGCTTACCCCTGAAAACCCTGTTCCGTCACATGTCATTCCCGATAAAGGAGAAGATTCATTTTCCGTCCACCAGAAATCTTCAAAATCGCTAATATCTGATCTTGACGAAGAGACACAGGGGCAGCTTGACTTTGATCTTGACAGCTATGGTGACGTAACAGAGCTCAGGGGTATGAAGCAGCAGGATGATATTGATGAGAAGGAAAATCCCAAAACAACCCTTCAGAAAGTGAAGCATATGCAGAACTTTTTCAAGAAGGAGGGTCTCTCAAACAAGATCATTAAAGAGAATATTGAAGCCTTTGAGGATGTTCCGGCATATATAAGGAGGAACATGTCGATCGGGTCAAAGGAGAAGGATAATGGGAGCAAGGTTTCAAAATTCACGCTTTCCACCGGTGACGACGAAGAGCCAATGCTTAGGGAGAATAATGCATACCTCAACGATAATGTTGATTAGAACCCGTTCTTATTGCGCCCCGTACGGGGCTTGTTGAGAAACAGTGCACCATTCACGATGGGCGATGCCCATCCCAAATGTATCTGAGGCCTACAGCCTTAAAATATCCAGGTAATTCCAGTTTGCCCGGGGATATCATGACGTTTACCGGAACACCGCCACTCAGCATCCTGTCTATGCTTCTGTTGGCCCGTAGGGACATAATATTATATGAAGGGGCATCGCCCCGCGTCAGTTGTACCATAACACTCACCCAGCCCCATAGGGGCGCAATACTATCCGGATTTTTCCTATATTTGCCGCTGATGAGGCGAAATATTGCGATATTACTGATTATTGGCTTTTCGTCGGGTTTATTTGCCCAGAAGCAGGATACCCTTAAACCTAAGATCATTGAACAGTGGATTCTCTCACCTGATTTAACCGAAGAAGTCAAAATACCCTTTGATACCGTTTTTTCTCTCTTTCACCAGTACAGGCTGGCTGACAAATTTTCTCCTCTGAATGCTACCCTTGGAAACTATGGCTTGCCATTCTACCAGTTAAATTTCTTTGACAGGATCACCGATCCGGATAAATTTCTTTATAATTATTACTATCCTCTGATGTACCAGCCTGAAAAGTATACATTTATGAACACACAGGTGCCATTCACGGAGCTTGTCTGGACATATGGAGGGCCTCGTGAAATGGCTGAGCAAACCTTCAGGATCAGGCATTCCCAAAATGTGAACAGATATCTGAACTTCGGGCTTGACTATGACATAGTTTACAATCTTGGTCAATACAGTTCCCAGCGTGCCGATGACAAGGATTTCACTTTTTACGGTTCATACAGGGGAGACAGATATAAAGCCTATTTTGCAGCCGGATTGAATAACATTACCACAAATGAAAACGGAGGCATCAAAGACAAGAGCCAGCTTGAAACATTGGCAACCAATAATGTAGAAGTAAATCTGGGGAACCTGGATAAAGCAAAAAGCTATCTGAAAAACAGGAACCTGATGCTTGTACAGCGCTTCACGGTCGGAGGTAAACATACTGCAACGAAAGACAGTACAGAAGGCAGTGAGTCCAGATCATTTAAGCTGACCGGTACTTTCTCACATATATTCGTTCTCGACGGAAACAGGCGGACATATTCTGATAATGACCCCTTATCGGGCTTTTATGCTTCGGTATATGCAGACTCCACCCAAACCTTCGACTCGCTTTATGCGAGAAGCATTAAAAACACCATCAGGTTTGATTTTTCAACTGATGAAACCCGTAAATTCAGGCTGGGCGGGGGAGTAGGGATCAGGAATGAGCTGTTAAAATACAGTCAGATAGTGCCTACTCACGATACCCTTCTGGCTGATACTTCTGTGTGGCGGAAATACAACAATGTACTCATTGGGAAACTGTATAACAATATCGGTGATAAATTCTACTGGATGGCAACAGGTGAGCTGTTCCTGAGCGGCTACAGATTCGGCGATTTTAATCTTAACGGAGTTATTTCCAAATCATTCGACTGGAAGAAAGGAGTTGCTTCCTGGAAGATCAATGGGTCTATTGCTAACCGGCAGCCGTCATTCTGGTACGAACGGTGGGGAAGCAATCATTTTGAATGGCAGAAAAACATCGATAAGGAATTCAGGATTGACCTTGGCACAAGCTTCTCCTATCCGGCCCGCAACATGGAATTAAGGTTAAACTATGCCATTATCGACAATTATACTGATTTTGACACTCTGGCGTTGCCTTCCCAGCATACGGGAGGCCTTTCAGTTGCATCACTGTTTGTAAGAAAAGACCTCAGGGCATGGAAATTCCATCTTACCACAGACCTGCTGTTGCAGAAAAGCAGTAATTCCACGGTGCTTGATCTTCCTCTTGCCACCGTAAAAGCAACCGGTTATTTCGAACATCTTTTTAATTTTAAAAAGACTGACGGCCAGCTGAATACCCAGATAGGAGCTGAAATTCTGTATCATACTTTGTATTATCCATATTCCTATATGCCCTCAACGGGGAGGTTTTACAGGCAGGATCAGGTACAAACCGGGAATTATCCGTTTATTAATGTCTTCCTGAATCTCAAGCTCAGGAGAACAAGAATCTTTATTATGTTCGATCATATCAACTCGGGATTAATAGGCTACGATTACTTCATGATTCCCACATACCCCATGAATATCAGGATGTTCAGGTATGGCCTTGCCTGGACTTTCTACGATTGAAAAAATTGTTGTATCTTTGCCCCGTCAATAATAAGATTCTTGTTTACCAAACATCATATCTTTGAAAAGTAAAGTACTTATTCTAATAGCTATAATCGGGGCAATACTTATTTCATGTTCCGAAAATCCAGATAACAAGAACAAAAAAAACAGTGTTGCCTTTGATCTTGATTCTATAGTATCCCGGGGTAAACTTGTTGCAGTGACCGATTTCAACTCAACTAACTATTTCCTATACAGGGGTGAGCCAATGGGTTTCCATTATGAGCTCCTGAAGGCTTTTTCCGATCATCTCGGCGTTGATATTGAGATTATTACAGAGAACAGCATTGAGGATGCCTTCAATATGCTGAAAACCGGTCAGGTTGATCTTCTGGCAATGGGATTGACAATGACTCAATCGCGTAAGGATGAGATCCGGTTCACAGAACCTATTGACAGCACAAGCCAGGTTCTTGTTCAACGAAAGCCTCACAAATGGGAAACGATGTCCATTTCTGTTATCGAAAGCAAACTGATACGCAATCATGCCGATCTGGCAAATAAAATCGTTTATGTCCAGAAGGGCTCTTCTCATGCCGCGCTTCTCAATCAGCTTTCAAAAGAGATCAGCCAGCCTGTAACAGTGGTCGAAGTGCCTTTTGAAGCTGAAGCGCTTATTCAGCTTGTTGACAAGGGTGAAATAAACTATGCAGTTTGTGATGAAAATCTCGCATCAGTCAATGCCACATATTATGCGGGAATAGATGTTGCTACGCAGTTAAGCAATCCGCAGAACCTGGCCTGGGGAATAAGAAAAACAAATTCGAATCAACTTAAAAAGGAACTTGATCAATGGATCGTAAATTTTAAGAAGACACAGACATTTGCCTTACTCTACTCTAAATACTTTAAGAACTCTCGTTCCAACACAATAATTAACAGCGACTATTATGCACTGAGCACCGGAAAAGTCTCTCCGTGGGACAATTTAATAAAGAAATACAGTGAAACAATAAAATGGGACTGGCGTCTTCTCGCTTCTCTGATCTGCCAGGAATCGAGATTCATTCCTAATGTTATATCAAGAGTTGGAGCATTCGGGCTGATGCAGATAATGCCTGAGACAGGCAAGCATTTCGGAATTGATATCACTTCCTCTCCGGCAGACAATATTAAAGCCGGAGCAATGTACATTAACTGGCTGCATAAAATTTTTGATCCAAAAGTAGACGATGAAAATGAAAGGACTAAGTTCATTCTGGCAGCCTATAATGCAGGGCCCGGACATGTTCTTGATGCCATGAAACTTGCTGAAAAGAATGGCATGGATCCTCAGAAATGGGACGATAATGTAGCTGTTTGGATATTGAAAAAATCAGAACCTAAGTATTACAACGACAGTGTTGTAAAGAACGGCTATTTTAAAGGCAAAGAATCAGTTGCATTTGTAATGGAGGTTCTTGAGAGGTATGAGCATTACAAGAATATCATACCGGAAAACAATGAACCAATTTCGTATTTGCCTCATAGCAAATCTGTCAAATAAAAAACCCCTTTTAATTCCCCCCAGTGGGGGGAAATGAAATCCAGTAATTATTTAATAAACTATATCAATGGACTTTCTTAAATTGGCCAAATCGCGATATTCTTCCAGAAAGTACAAGCAGCAGAATGTTGAAGAAGATAAGCTTAATTATGTTCTTGAAGCCGGACGTATTTCTCCTTCGGCGGCTAACTTCCAGCCATGTTTTTATATCGTGATCAGGGGTGAGAACATCGAAAATCTCCGTACCTGTTACGCGCGCGAATGGTTCAGAACCGCACCAATGTATATTGTCGTTTGTTCAGATCATACCAAATCATGGAAAAGAGGTGACGGAAAGGATTCTTCCGATATCGATGCAGCTATAGCCGCAGATCATATCACCCTGGCTGCCACAAACATTGGACTTTCCACCTGCTGGGTATGTAATTTCAACAAGCCTAAATTATCCCAAGTTCTGAACTTGCCGGATCATATTGAACCTATTGTTATTCTTCCTTTAGGTTATCCTGATGATGCTGCGGATGTTGAAAGACATGGGGAGAAACGAAAACCGCTGAAAGAAATAGTAAGGTTAGAGAAATTTTAAGGCTTATTGTTAATCCCCTGCTGGCAATAAAAACCCCCTTTTAATTCCCCCCGGAGGGGGGAAATGAAATCCAGTAATATCTATTGGATTTTTCGCCCCTTTTAGGGGAGATGTCCCGCTTAAGCGAGACAAAGGGGTTCTTACTCATACCGCAATGCTTCGACCGGATTCCTGTTTGAAGCCCGCCAGCTCTGGAGGCTCACTGATATTACTGCAATAAGCACTGCTGACAATCCTGCCAGGGCAAATATCCACCAGCTCAGGGCAGTTTTATATGCAAAATTCTGCAACCATTTATGTAAAACGATAATTGCAGCCGGTGTTGCAATAAGGAAGGCAACGCCGATCCATTTAACAAAATCCATGTTGAGCAGGATAAGTATTTCTGATGTTTCTGCCCCTGTAACTTTACGTATGCCAATTTCTTTAGTGCGGCGGTCAGTCGAGAAGAAAGCCATACCCAGGATTCCCATAACAGAAATAATTATGGCGAGAATTGCAAATGCTGTTGTAATATTCCGCAGCCTCGTCTCGGCCTGATATTTCTGATCGAGAAGATCATCAAAAAATGCATATGAAAACTCCCGGTTATCCCTGTATTTCATAAATGTTTCACGAATATATTTGATAGTTTCTGTTCTGTTTTCCGGTGCAACACGTACATTCAATGTCATAATATCCTCAGGATTATTTGTCATGACCAGAGGACCAATGGGATAATGCAAAGGCCTGAAATGAAAATCTTTGACAACCCCGACTATCACATCATCACCAATGCGTTGACCTATAGGGTCATCGAATCCCAGCTTTTTTTCAGCGGTTTCATTTATGACGATTGGAATTGAGATTGTGTATTCCTTCCCTTCCTTCCTGCTTTTCTCTGCATTTTCTCCTTCTTTCCAGTAGTCGCTGTAATCCATTTGCAGGAACTGACCTTTTATGATCTCTAGCTTATAGGTCTCTGCAAAATCTTCGTCGACAAATAAAAGAGCTGTCTGCAAAGTATCCGTTCTACCCTGGTGACTTAATGTCATTCCATGACGGAAAGCATAATCAACAGGAGCATAGGTGCTTGCCGAAACGCTGAGAACCGAAGGATTTCTAAGCAATTCTTCTTTAAACTCTTTATTATCGTACCATAACCCTGTCGGTATTACAATCACGTTTTTATCATCAATGCCAAGATCTTTATTGTGAATATAATTTAACTGCTTGACAAACAAAGATGTTGCAATAATAAAGAAGATCGCAATACTGAACTGGGCAGTTACAAGAAGCCTGATAAAATTGCTTTTTGAACCGGTAGAGCTTCCTCCCCTGAATATACCGACAGGATTCAGTGATGAAAGGTAAACTGATGGATAAATCCCTGCAATGATCCCTACAATGGAGGAGAGCAAAAAGAGGCTTATGGCGAACCTTACAGAAATTCTTAATACAAGATCTTTCCCGGAGAGCTCATTGAACCATGGAAGAACCAGCCAGATAATGATCAATCCTACGATTGTGGCCAGGAAGGTCTGGAACACGGATTCGGCCATGAACTGACCGAATATTACCATCCTTCCGGCTCCGTTTACTTTTTTTATTCCTATCTCTGTGGCCCTTTCTGATGCTCTTGCAACTGATAAAACTGAGAAATTGAGGGAAGCCATCAGGACAATTAGAAATGCCAATCCGGAAAAAATCCAGACATATTTAAAGGATCCAGGATTCCTGTCGAAGAAAAAATTTTCATAATCGGAATGGAGATGTATGTCAGCCAGAGGCTGGAACATCAGCTTATCTGACTTTTTTGAATATTTATTTACCTGGTTTGATATTGAGCTGAGAAATTCGTAGTCAATATCTGCCCCCTTTTTAAGCTTGATATACACCCTGTTGCTGTTATCTGTCCAGCTGTTTATAAATCCTGCATAATGACTGTTTTTTTCAGGAATAATGAATCCAAAATCCAGGTGACTTTGATCTGGGATGCGGACTACTCCGCCCACAGTATAAACCTCTCTTGAGTATTTATCCATAATAACAGTCTGGCCTATTGCCGGCTGGTCTCCGAATAATTTCTCAGCGACTTTTTCAGACAGAATAATATCATCAGGATTCTTAAATGCTTCTTCCGATGATCCTTCAATAAAACTGAAGCCTTCGAAAATCCGGAAAAAATCATCATCGGCCCACGACATTCTGGCTTCAATCTTTTCACCTCCCGATTCTTTCTGCAAAGGGGAGTCTTCCGAATTTGAACTGATGTAGGTTGCATATTCGATCTGCGGGTAATCCATTTTCAGTGTTTTTGCAACTGGACGATAGCATCCGGGTGACTTAACTATTTCGTCACCCTGTTTTGAAAGTGTAAGCACCCTGTAAATCCTGTTATAATCAGGATGAAACTTATCATAGCTCAGTTCATTGAAAACCCACAGGTAGATAAGCAGGCTGGCGACTATGCCAATTGTAAAGCCAGCGAATGTGATGATTGAATAAACCGGCTTTGCCTGAAGATTCCGAAGGGCGGTCTTAATGTAGTGGTTCATTTGATTTTATTCATTTGACAATCATTAAAATATCCTCATTAGCCGAAACCGAAGCAGCAAGCTTTTTTAGATCCTCCTTTTTGGTTTCGGGTGCTGGAGCTCTTTTAAATAATTCAGTTCTCACCCGATCTTTAAGATCCTTACCCTTCAGGGAAACAGAAATTTCCCCATTTTTCCCTATCATGTCAGTTGATGGCCAGACGGGTGTACCTCCATTGATGTTATTCTCAATTATCTCAGGCGAGTAATTGAACGGATCGCCTTTGATTACAGTCAGTTTATGATCCTTTTTTGAAAACAGGGCATGATAGATCTTTACGGCCTTATTTTCTCTTGAATCCGGACAATCATAGCCATCCTTTGTGAATGTCAGAAAGATATATTTCTCTGTTTCTGCCATTTCCCATGGAATAATCTTCCCGGTCAGATCAAAGCCGGGATCGACTCCCTGCTGTCGGGTTACCTTATATGTACCCAGATTAAGTACAAAAACCGGTTTCAATCTGTTTGGTGGTATCACCTGGAAAATGGTGTCATTAAAAGCGTTGCGGAAATAAGTCTTGCCGTTGTATTTGTAATGACTGCCACCGTCGGTGCCCCTCTGGAGTGATTTTTTATAGTTTACAAGTTTCTCATGCTGAGTAAATGCTGAAAGTGTATCACCATTGCTATTAAAAATTCCCAGCATATTGCTGCCATCAAGAATTTTGGAATAATGTTCATCATCGATCCATTCCATACGATAACTCCTTGAAAGAAAGCCAGGATTTGGGGACCTGGATGACCACATTCCACCCGGATTCCGTTGCTTCGGAGCAGAATCACTTTTTCCGTGATTCAGGTCGACAACGGGTTCTCCCTGGCCGATTATCTTTGAAGGATCCTCAGCATCATATTTGATTGTTTGTCCGATCTGGTTAGCAGAACAATCATATTTCATTAAATACTCCTGTCCGGCAATGTTGTTGAAATAATTGTAATAAAGAGTATTACCCGAACTTGTCACATTTGTATTGTATGCTCCAATGAAAGTGAATTCAGAATAACCGATGATTTTGTCCTGTTCAATTTTGACACCAGTAAACTGATTCTTAACTATGGTATTAACATATCTGCCCTCCCGATCATAATGAATTATGCCAAAAATGTTTGATGCAATAATATAGTTATCTGTAAGGTGATAAGTAAATTTAATATCCCTTCTGAAAGATGAGTCGGGTGGAGTCTGTATTCTGATATAAGTTATTTCAGATGCGATATCTGATAATTCTATCTCTCTTACATTCTGAAGACTACCGGCAATGTCAATCACAACTGGCGGACTGGTACGGTAAACAGAACGGTCTTCCTTGTAGCGGATCCCGCCATTTGAATTTCCGGATCCGTCAGCAAGTTGTTTTTCGCGGGCTGCCCTGTCATTGCCCTCGTTTTCCTGTTCCTGAAGAAGAATCTCTTCGGCCAGTGTTTTTTCGCTGGTTTTAAGGCGGTTGGGGTGACAGGAGGGAAAAGCAATAAATATCGTAAATAAAAGAAGAAGTGGTAATTCTTTTCTAAGTTTTTTCACCCCTAAATCCCACTTAAAAATCAACTCCCTAAATCCTCTTTTAAATCCACCCCCTATCCCGATAGCTATCGGGACCCCCATATGGGGGACTTTTAAAACCGGTAGTCTTTTTAAGCCCCCCAATTGTGGTGTTGGGGGGTGAACCTTCCCAATTTGGGGGGTTGGGGGGTTGAAACTCGGAAAAATTGTAGGTATAAATTCATTTGGATGTCTTAGTAGTTTCATTTAACATTTTTTTTACAATACAATCTATCTGATCTATCGTTCCATCGAGGTCATTTAAAACCTGATCATTTGTGAAACGTATAACGGTAATCCCAAAATCATTCAGTATTTCGCTTCTTCCGATATCATGTTCCTCATATTCAGAAATTTCGTGAATACTGCCATCAAGTTCAACTACAAGTTTTATTTTGGGACAATAGAAATCAGCAATAAATATATTTAGAGGATGTTGTCTGCGAAACTGAAGGCCACGAATCTGATTTCTACTAAGTCTTATCCAAAGTCTTTTTTCTGCTTCTGTTTCGTCTTTCCTTAATTCCCTGGCCAATTTAAAAATTGATGG
>Ga0326726_10001173_pt1 | contig 24411 bp, 22 predicted proteins | sample MHFenrmetagenome_2_FD_207603 | JGI IMG/M metagenome (GOLD analysis project Ga0326726, IMG submission 207603) | Lab enriched peat soil microbial communities from Michigan Hollow, Ithaca, NY, United States - MHF15MN | ecosystem: Environmental > Terrestrial > Soil > Wetlands > Peat | place: USA... | reverse complement strand
CTGGGCGCTGCACGCTGAGGCGATCAGGGCGGACGACAACAGAGCAGGGTATCGCATGAGATGATCCGTACCAGGTTTGCCAGCTAGGTAGACGCCGGCCGATCCGCCTCGTTAACCATACCCACGAGTGCCTCGACGGGCCCAAATCCCGGTGCAAAAAGATCTTGCGGGGTTTGGTTCCCTTCCCTACGGTTGTAACCCGCATTCCCACCGGTCACCGCGTAGTAACAGAATGTCGCACCCTCTCCTGGACGCCAACGAGCTCGACACCGCCGCCAGGGTGGTGGTTGCCGAAGCCGGCCGAAAGGGGGCGGGGCCCGTCGCCGTTGTCGTGGCCGAGGTCGACGACTGGACCGCAAAGCCCGCCGGGGAAGTTGACGGAGGATCCTGGTCGCCGGACCCCGCGGACGCCCTCAGCAGCGCGGTCGTCGAGATGATCGCCTCATCGCTTCGCGGCGGCGACCTGGTCGGCCGGGTCGGCAACCGCGTAGTGATGATTCTGGCGAATGCGAGCGCGGACGACGGCCGTGCCGTCGGCGACCGGCTCTGCGCCGCGATACGCACGCATCGTTTCGGAAACGGCTTCGGGTCGAGGACGCTGTCGGTTGGTGCGGCGGCGGCGCCGGATCACGGACAGTCATACGAAACCGTGCTCGACGCGGCGGTCGGCGCGCTGGCGAGGATTCAGGCGCAAGGACGCGACGGCGCCGCCGCCATGCCGCCTCCGCATCACGAGGCTCTGCGGCGACCACTCTCGGTCGACCGATTTGCCGGGCGCGCCCAGGAGCTTGCGTCACTGACGCAGTGGCTCGACGAGGTGCACGCCGGGGAGCCTCGCGTGGTGAGCGTGTCCGGTCCCGTGGGGACGGGCACAGCGACGCTCCTCAGGCAGCTCGAGTCCGAGGTGCGACTACGCGGCGGATTGTTCGCCTCGGTCGCGGCGCCCAAGCGTCCGCTCCAGAAGCCGTACGGCGTGTGGCGCGCGCTGCTCCGCGCGACGCACGTCTTTCAGCCGGCGCCCGAACGCGAGTGGGCCGAGCTTCAACATCTCGAGCCAGCACTCGGCGAGGTGCCGGCCATCCCGCGTCCGGGAAGCCAGTTCCGTCTGCTCGGTGAGCTGACTGACTACGTTCGCCTGCTCGCGTCGGGTCGCACACTCGTCCTGGTGCTCGATGAGATGCAGTGGGTCGACTCCTCGTCGTGGGACGCGCTCGAGCATCTGATCGGCCAGCTTGGCCGCGACCGCATCATGATCTGCATGACGTTCCGCACGGACGGGAGCGGCCCGGGCGGCGGAGCGGGAAGCGGTCCGCACGACGCCGGCTGGATGCGTCGCGTCACGTCGCGCCCCGAGCTCGCCCGCCACATCACCATCGCGAATCTCACACGCGAGGAAGTAAAACAGTGGCTCGACGCCGCGTTTCACCGCCAGCCGGTTGGACGCGAGCTGCTCGCCTTCATCTATCGTCATACCGAGGGAAACCCGCTCTTCATCGGGCATCTGTTGCGAGCGCTGGTTGAAGACGGGTTCATCTGGCACAACGGGACGCGCTGGGAGTGGACACCCGTTTCGGAACTGCGCATCCCGGCTGGCCGGGCGGCGCTGATCGCGCACCGTCTCGAGCGATTCTCGGCCAGCACGAATGGCGTGCTGTGGACGGCGGCGATCGTGGGCCGCGAGTTCGACATCCGTCTGCTCGTCGCAGCGGGCGCGGGAAGCGAACCGGCGGTACGCCTGGCCTTGTCGGAGGCGTTGAGCGCCGGGCTCCTGCGCCCGACGCGGGAGCGCAAACGCGGAAGCTTCGCGTTCACGCACGACGACGTCGCGGATGTGTTGATCGACGGTCTGCCGACGCAGCAACGGAAACAGTTGCATCTCCGAGTGGCGCAAGCGTTGGAGAAGCTGCGGCCGAATTCGGCGGACGACATCGCACTGCACTACGACGCGGCGGGCGAGCAGGCCGATGCGTACTGCTGGGGCCAGTTCGCGGCGAAAGCCGCCGAGCGCGTGTACGCGTTCGGCCCGGCCAGCACGTATCTGCAACTGGCGGCGCGAAACGCCACCAGCCCAGGCGAGTTGGCCGAGATCCGCGTCGCGCTTGCGCATTTGTCCGAGACCGGCGGACGGTTCGACGAAGTCGAAGAGCTCTGCGACCTGGCGATCGAGTGGTACGACGGACAAGGCGACGAGCGGCGGTCGCTGACGCTGCGGCGCCTTCGGGAGCGCGCGCGAATGGAGCTGGGGCAGCCCGCGCTCGTCACGCTCGAGGCACTCAAGGTGCTCGAAGCGGAAGCCAAGCGCCTCCGGTTCGATCAAGAGAGCGTGGCGGTGCTGCTCATGATGTCCCAGACGAGCGGGCGGCTCGGAGACCGGCGAACGTCGGAGCGAATCGCCGCCGAAGGCGTTGCGATGGCGGAGCAGATCGGCGATACGCTCTTGCTCGCCGACGCCGTCACGCGCTTGGGCGGCGCGATGTTCAGCGAGGCGCCGAATCGCACCTACTCGATTCTCGAGCGTGCGCTGTCGCTGTACGAGAGCGCCGGTGACGCGCGCGGCCAGGCGAGAACGTACGGCAACATGGGCGTCGTCGCGCAATTCGAGTCGCGTCTCGACGTCGCGTTCGAAGCATATTCGAAAGCAATAACGGTAGGCCGCGCCGGCGGCATCGCCGACATGTGGGGCGTCGCCGCGTTGAACCTCGGCGTGTTGTCGCAGCGGTGCGGCGATTATGACAAGGCGCGCGATCTGTTCAGCGAAGCGCTCGGGCTGTTCGTGGCGGTGAAACACAGCGAGTATCAGCTCGCCGCGCTGTTCAACATGGCGCACGTCGAGCGTGAGATGGGACGCTGGGAGTCGGCGACGCAGCTCTACGAGACGACGGTCTCGCTGGCGCAGCGCATCGGACAGGCCGATATCGAGGCCGGGGCGACGGCCGGAGCGGGACTGTGCGCGCTCGAGCTCGGGAATCTTCCCGCGGCGCGCTCGGCGATTCGCGCGCTGGAGGCCCGGACCAAAGATCGAACGGACTGGTTCCTGGGCCGCGAGGTCGTCGAAGCCCTTCAGATTCGCTGCGACGCCGGTGATGCCGAACGGCGCGATCAGGCGGTTAAACGGTTAGGGCGGTCGGTTGAGCTGGCCGAATCGACCGATACGTACTGCGCGGCGTGGATCATCTCATCGTGCGCGGAGGCGGTCAGCCGAATCGACCGAACTCGTGTTGGCGAACTGCTTCGCGCATATGCGGAACGAGTCAGGAAGCTCGGCTACCCGGAGATGAGCAGACGATTTGACGCATTGGAAACCAGCTTGGAGCGACCACAACCGTAGAGTTGACGCTAGCACAACCGTAGCACCGAGCTTAGCTTCGGACTACGCTCCGCCGACGGACGTGTTTGCTGGTTGCTCCGAAGATGGTTGGTGACTATGCGTAGCATCTCGCGGGCGCTCCCGGTTTTGGGGGCAGCAGCTCTCGCAGTTCTGTCGCTCAGCTGTGGCGAGTCGACGACTGTGCCGAGCGGGTCCGGGCTCCGAAACGGACCGGCAGACAGGCCCTCGCTCGATTACAACTCTGGCGCGCTCTTCAGCGGCCAGCGCTCCACGTCCTTCACCGTGACGTCGGCGGGCGGAGCCTTTCAGGTTGGCGGGCTGTTCGCTCTGTATTTCCCCGCGAACTCGATCTGTGATCCGACGAAGAGCACGTACGGTCCTGGAACATGGGATGATCAGTGCGACACGCTCGCTGACGGCCAGTCGGTCACGATCACGGCGACGCTGACGTTCACGAACTCGGGGCTGAACGTCGACTTCGCGCCGGCGCTGCGATTCAATCCTAATACGAAAGTCATCATCTCGACGACGCTCTACGCGGACGCGCTGACGTCGAACTCGGGCTACTTCGCCGCGCATCCATCGGCGCTGCACACCCTCGGCATCTACTATCAGTCGGCCCCGTGGGCAAAGGGGCAGACGGATGCCGCCAGAGATGGAAGCCTGGTCACGCACGTGAACCTCAAGAACGGCATCGTGTGGCGGCGGATCAAGCACTTCAGCGGATACAACGTCTACACCGGCCTCCCCTGCGATCCGTCGCCCGACGATCCGGATTGCATCGACGACGGCGGCCCGGACGTCGACGGCGGCAGCCCCTGAGTCTGATGACGGATCAAAACGCGACGGCCCCGGCGAGAGACGCCGGGGCCGTCGTGTTTTGGAATCCTCATCAGTTCGGCGCCGGCGCGCGCAACATGTAGCCGACGCCGCGGAGCGTGTGCAGCATCGGCTCATCGCCCTCGGCGTCGAGCTTCTTGCGCAGGTACGCGACGTAGACGTCCACGATGTTGCTGTCGCCGCCCTCGACCGTTTCGTGCCAGACGTAGCGCGCGATCGCGTTTCGTCCGAGCGCCTGCCCGGGGTGCCGCATGAAGCACTCGAGTAGCTCGAACTCGCGCTGGGTGAGGGCGAGCGGCCGATCGCCGCGCTCGGCCGTCCGCGCCACGGGGTCGAGCGTGACGTCGCCGACGCGAAGCGAGGGCGCCCGTTCCGGAGTCGCCGCGCGGCGCAGGAGGGCGCGGACGCGGGCGATCAACTCGTCGACGTCGAACGGCTTGACGAGGTAGTCGTCGGCGCCCGCTTCGAGGCCGGTCACGCGGTCGGCTACCTCGCGCCGGGCGGTGAGCATGAGCATCGGCATTCGCATGCCGTTGCGGCGGAGCTCCTTGACGACGTCGAAGCCGTTTCGTCGCGGCAGTCCGACGTCGAGAATGATGAGATCCGGCTCGTTCTCGAGCGCGCTGACGAGCCCCGCGTCGCCGTCGCGCGCGGAGCGGACGCGGTAGCCGTGCTCGCGCAGGGCGCGGTCGAGCATGGCAACCAGCCGCGAGTTGTCCTCGATGATCAGAATCGATTGGCGCTGAGCCGAGTCCGGCATGGTCAACTCAAGATCCGCGACTCAAGATCCGCAGTGGACCCAAGGCGAGCAAGCGGTGCGGAGACACTTGAGTCGCCGCCGGGGGCTCGCTTGCTTTGGGTGCGTGACCGCTCCACCCGCGATGCGCAGCTCCGTATCCCGCCGTGGCGTTGCTCCGACGGTCGTGGCGGGGGGCCTCGCGGCCTCGGCGTCGACCGGCGCGCTCATCGCCATGGGGCGCCGCCTCGGGAGCATCCGACTTCCGTTCGCCGCCATCGGCGCGACGCTTGCTCATACGAGTAATTCGAGCGAGGCGATGGCGCTCGTCGTGGTGGGATTCGCCGGCCACGTCCTGCTGAGCTTCTTGTGGGCGATCGCGTTTGTGGCGCTGGTCACACGAGGCTGGCGGTTGGCGACCGCCGGAATCGTAATAGGATGTGGCGAGTTCGCGCTGTCGTGGGTCACTGCACGAGTGACGGGCAGTGGTCTCGCGTCGGTTCTGCCGCTGGGCGATCGAGTGGTGCTGGCCGTCGTGATCGCGGTGTCGTGCATCATCGGAATTCGGGTCGCTGTCGAGCCGCCGCCGCAAAACGCGTCCGGCTCGGGCGCAATGCACGATTCGTCGCAAGGCGAAACGCGAATGTGACCATGCGTGGTACGCGACAGTTGTAGAAGGAACATCGGATCGTGAATCGGGTTCGATTTCATGAAGGGCCCGATGGACTCGCTGAAACTCAACAGGACCTCGAGGCGTCGGGAAGGTGGGAGTAGTGGAAGCGGAGGAGAGCGGGGCAGTCCCGCAGTATCCGAAGGACCAATACCAGGAGGGGGAAATGGACATCCTCGTGATGCTCGAGGAGAACCCCGATCACTCGCCGGTATTGGCGCACGTGAACTCCGTTCCGTCGCCGTTGCATTCGTCAGAGCGGCCGTCGCGGGACATCGTGACGCTGTACGGAGACCCAAACCCGGAGTCGCTTGCGCTGGCTCTTGCGGCAGCAGTCGAGTCGCACCGAACGAGCGATGTACGGGCCGACGCAGTCCGCCATCTCGGCGTGTGGCCTGAGCGGGGGGCAGTTGGAGATGCGGCATGGAGGGACCCTTCGGGGAGACTCGTGACGAGCGATCTCGAGATTCCGCTCGAGACGCTCCACTCGACGGCAAGGCAGTTGCTCGTGGAATGCGGGCAGTTGATCCGGCGGTTGGTGGCGGGGTTGTCGATGCCGGATTGGCCGGAAGGAGCCCGACGGGCGATCAGTATCTCGATCGGACCGATCGTTGGAATCACAGGACCGGTGTTCACCCCGCTCGAGTCGATGATCGAGCGACTCAGATTGGCAGACGCACTGGCGTTCGACACCGAAGGAGACTGAGACAGGAACCCTACCTTGTCAGAATGAAGCGGGGGCGGCCCAAGCGGGCCGCCCCCGTTTCGCATTCAGAGGGAACGGCGAACCTCGGAGGGGCACAGACCGGGATGATTGGTAAGTCGTAGACCGGAATGATTGGTAAGTCCGGGCTGCACGTTGTGGGCTTCACGCGGAGAAGCCCATGCCCTGGCGTCCCGAGTCTCTCATGTCCCAGCGTCTCGAGTTTGTTGAGGCCGTATTGCACCGCGCTCCTGGCCAGAGCATCCGCGACATTTGTCGGAGGGTGGGCATCAGCGAGCGCGTTGGCCACAAGTGGCTGGCGCGCTTCGGCGCGGGCGGGCCGGCGGCGCTCGCCGATCGTTCGCACGCCGCACGTCGCGGCGCTGGCGCGCCGGGCGCCCTCGGCGGCCTCTCCACCTTGGCGGTGTGGTGGATTCGTCTCGGCATTCGGCCCGAGCGCATTGAGCGAGGGGCGCCGCAGCAGAATGGGGCGCACGAACGCATGCACCGCACGCTGAAAGCGGAGACCACGCGACCCCCGAGTGCCACCGTCGGCGCGCAGCACCAACGGTTCGAGCGCTGGCGCCGCACCTTCAACGAGCGCCGGCCGCACGAAGCGCTCGCCAACACGCCGCCGAGCGACCACTACACGCGCTCGGCGCGGCCGCTCCCACCGCGGCTGCCGCTCCTCGAGTATCCGGCCGATGTCGAGCTGCGTCGCGTGACCAGCAGCGGCACCATCAACTGGCGGACGACGAGATTCTTCCTCTCGACGACGCTCGCCGGCGAATACGTGAGCCTCCGCGAAACGGCCGATGCGGAGTGGACGATTGCCTTCGGGCCGCTGACGCTCGGCGTCTACTCCGCCTCGGCCCTCGCTTTCCACGAGGCGCTCGCGTGGACCCCCGGCACCGCATAGTGTCAACCGATAACTGTCTCTTCCTGCACCGCGACCGGCCTTACCAATCATCCCGGTCTGGCGCTGACCAATCATTCCGTCCGTACCAGGAGAAATCTGATGTCGGACGTCCGACATCAGACGTCCGACTTCTCCGCCGCTGTTTTCATCTGAACCAGATCCCACAGGTTGCCGTACAGGTCCTTGAAGACCGCCACGATCCCATAGCTTTCCTCCTTCGGCGGTCTCACGAACACTACGCCTTTGGCGACGTACGCGTTGTAGTCGCGCCAGAAGTCGTCGGTGCGCAGGAAGAGAAAGACACGGCCGCCCGTCTGGTTGCCGATTCGCGACGATTGCTCACCGCCGACAGCGCGTGCCAGTAGCAGCCGGGATTCGCCGGCCCCGCGCGGCGCCACGACGACCCAGCGCTTCTTCTGCTCCGGCACCGGGCGGTCCTCGACCACCGTGAAGCCGAGCACTCCCACATAAAAGGCGAGCGCCTCGTCGTATTCTCGGACGACGAGCGCGACCAGTCCGATCGATTGCCGCATTGCGGGGTACCCATGTGAAAGGGCGTGTCCGCTCAATTTCGGCGGCTCCCGCCCACCTCGGCAGGTCAAAAGTTGACAGTTGAGAGCGCCGTCGGGGACAGCCCCCTTGACCGCCCGGTCTCCGGGACGCAGTCTCTCGGAAACAGGTCCGTCACGGAATGACCAGGCTGTCCGCCAAGAGCCCCTCCCCCGCGCAGCGCCCGAGTACCACTGTCCGCGTGTTCGCCGACGCGATTGGAAGGCTATGGAGCGCTGCCGCGAGCGGCGGCGTCCTCGTCTTCAACTGCGCCACTGAAACGCGACGGGCGGGCCGGGCAATCGCGGTGGAGCTCACGACGCTCGACGACTCGGTCACCGACGACGCCCTGCGAGCGTGGCTCGAGCAAGCCCCGCGCATCGGAACATTGCTGTAGCCCACCGCGCTGCGGTGGGCGGGAGACTCGACGCGTATGAGGGAATACAAAGGGTCGGAGATCCGCAACATCGCGGTGGTGGGACACGGGGCGAGCGGCAAGACCAGTCTGGTCGATGCGCTCGCCTTCGTGTCAGGTAGCTCGAAGCGACATGGGTCCGTGAAGGAAGGCACCGCCCTCACCGATCACGCCGCCGAAGAGATCGAGCGCGGGTACTCGATCAACCTGGGTCCGGCCTTCGCCGAATGGCAGGACACCAAGATCAACCTGATCGACACGCCAGGATACCTCGACTTCCAGGGCGACGCGATCGCCGGCCTTGCCGCCGCCGATGGCGCACTCGTGGTGGTCTCGGCGACGTCCGGCGTCGAAGTCGGCACCGAGAAGATGTTCCGCGAGGCCGTCGCGCGCCGCGATCCCGTGCTCTTCGTCGTCACGATGATGGACAAGGAGCACGCGGATTTCGATCGCATCTACCAGCAGATCAAGACGCGCCTCTCGAACAAGGTCATTCCCGTCGAGGTGCCGGTCGGCCAGGCACACAGCTTCCACGGCGTCGTCAACCTCTTCACAAAGAAGGCGCACCAGTACAAAAAAGGCGTCAAGACCGGCGAGTACGAGGAGACCGAGATCCCCGAGGAGGCAAAGGAGCTGTTCGACCGCTACTACTCCGAGCTGATCGAGTCCATTTCGGCCACCGACGACACGCTGCTCGAGCATTACCTCGAAGGTGCCGAGATCTCGCGCGAGGAGGCGATCGCGGCGATGAAAGAAGCGATGAAGCGGATGGAGCTCTTCCCGCTCTTTGTCGTGTCCAACGAATTGAACTACGGCATGCAGGCGATCCTCTCGACGATCGTCGAGTTGATGCCGAACGCGTTCGAGATGGAGGAGCTGCACGCGTTCAAGGGCGCCGAGGGCGACGCGACGGTCGAGATCCACGCGGCGGACACCGCGTCGCCGGTCGCTCACGTCTTCAAGACGATGTCCGAGCCGCACGTCGGCGACGTGACGTTCTTCCGCCTCTTCTCGGGTGTGATCAACAATGGCGACGAGCTGTACAACGCCACGCGGACCGGCGTCGAGAAGCTGAACCATCTGTCGATCGCGCAGGGCAAGGAGCGCATCGAGCTCCAGACGCTGCACGCCGGCGACATCGGCTGCGTCGCCAAGCTGCGCAACACGCACACGAACGACACGCTTTCCACGCGGCAGCATCCGGTCCGTTTGCCGCTCGTGGCGTTCCCCGAAGGCGTGATTCAGATGGCCGTGCACGCGTCCAACCGCGCGGACGAAGAGAAGCTCCAGGCCGGTCTCCACCGTCTCCACGACGAGGATCCCACTTTCGAGGTGCACTACAACACCGAGACGCACGAGACGATCGTGTCCGGACTCGGCGAGCGGCATCTCGAGGTGGGGATGTCGAAGCTCAAGCGGAAATTCGGCGTGACGGCCGAGCTGTCGAAGCCGCGCATCGCCTACCGCGAGACGATCAAAGGGAAGGGCGAAGGGCAGGGGCGTCACAAGAAACAGTCCGGCGGGCGCGGTCAGTTCGGCGACTGCTGGGTGCGATTCGCGCCGCTGCCGCGCGGGTCAGGCTACAAGTTCCTCGACGAGATTGTTGGGGGCTCGATTCCGCGGCAGTACATCCCGGCGGTCGACAAGGGCATTCAAGAAGCCTCCGTCCGCGGGATCCTGGCCGGGTACCCGTTGGTGGACTTCCAGGTCGAGTGCTTCGACGGCTCGTATCACACCGTCGACTCGAACGAAATGTCGTTCAAGATGGCGGGCATCCTGGCGTTCAAGGCCGTGGCGCCCAAGTGCAAGCCCACGCTGCTCGAGCCGCTCGACGAGCTCGAGATCGAGACGCCCGACGATTACATGGGCGACGTGCTCGGCGATCTGTCGTCGCGGCGCGGCCACATCCTCGGCACGGAGCCGGCCGACGGCGGCACGAAGATTCGCGCCATCGTGCCGCAGGCGGAGTTGCACGGCTACTCGAGCTCGATGTCATCGATGACGCAGGGCCGCGCGACGTTCAAGCGGCGGTTCAAGGGGTACGAGGAAGCGCCGCACGAGACGCAGCAGAAGATCATCGAGGAGTCGGCGAAGGAGAAAGACGAGGAGCTGGCGACAGCGCACTAGCGGGTGCACGGGTGGACGGGTGGACAGGCACTACGAAAGGCGAACGGGGCGGCCTCTGTGGCGGCCCCGTTCGCGTTCGAGTCAATAGGGTGAATCCGGCGCGATTCAAATGGTACGTTCTCATTGAGAAGGAGGCATCGTGACCGCCGAAATGGGGAGCTTCCGAGTTTCCATCGAGTTGGAGAGTACGACTCAGCCGGGGCGTCGCGTTCTGCTGAGCGACGTCCTCGTCGATACGGGCGCCGAGCTCTCGTGGATACCGGGCGTCGTTCTCGACAGCCTCGGAGTCGAACGGAAGAAGGTCTGGCGGTTTCGTCAGGCCGACGGTTCGGTCGTCGAGCGGTCGACGGGCTACGTCATCGTGCACGTGTCGGGAACCGAGACGGCCGACGAGGTGGTGTTCGGCGAGCCGCGAGATCTCACACTACTTGGCGCGCGAACGCTCGAAGGGTTGAACCTGCGGGTCGAGCCCGCGACGAAACGCCTCGTGGATGCTGGACCGGCGCCGGCGGCAGTCGCGGCGTGAGAAGAGGGACTGGGCGGAGCGTTTTGGAGAAGTTGCTGTAGCGAAACGCACCGACGTACCCGGCGGTTCGCACGCTCGGCACAACGATTTGGCGGGTGGACTTCGTGCCGCCGGGAAGTATTGGGTCAAGCCGAACACCGTGACTGGGTGGGCGGGCGGACCCGTGGACCCGTGGACAGTTAACGACAAAATGCGGGCGGGTCGGCGATGAGCCGGCCCGTTCTCGTTTTGGGATGCCGTCCATCGCGATGTCGGATTGCCGGGCATTCCATCGTGTCCTCCGATGAACGAGAAGACGAGTGTCCAGATGCGGTCCATCAGCGTCGCGGCGACGGTTGTTCTTGGGTTGGCATGCAGCGACGCGAGCACGAGCCGCGTCGCGCCAACGCCGCCGGCTCAATGGTCGCTCGCCAAGCTGACCGGCAATGACAACCTCCCGACCGATACCGTCATGGCGAAGTTGGCGCCGGTCCGTGTTGTCGTCCGAGTCAACGATGTGCCGCTGGCCGGCGCCGCGGTCACGTGGAACGTCGGCGGCACCATGATCGCGACGTTCTCCTCCACCACCGATCATGATGGAGTTGCCTCGCTGGATTTTGCATTCGGCTCGAAGGTGGGTCTGTACGTGCTGCAGGCGGTACTGCCCGACAGGCCGGAGGTCCCGCCGGTCTCGTTCAGCGGCACCGCACTTCCCGGACATCCGACGGCGATCAGCGCCGTGTCGGGTTCCGGCCAAACCGACACCGCGACCGCCAAGCTGCGCGACGCACTCGTCGTGCGCGTGATCGACAGCCATGACAATCCGACAACTGGAGTCGCGGTCGACTGGTCAGTCACATCCGGCGGCGGATCGGTCCAACAAGCGCAGATGACGACTCTCGCGCCGGATGGGACGTCGTCAGTTCGGTTCACGCTCGGCCGCTCCGTCGGCACCAACGCGGTGACCGCGACGCTGCACGGTCTCGACGCGACGGTGACGTTCCAGGCCACCGCATCCGCGGCGAATCCAGCGAAGCTCACGATGGTGTCGGGAAACAACCAGATCAGGGAGAAGGGCCACACGCTCGATTCCGACTACGTCGTCAAGGTCTCCGACAACTACGACAACCCGGCGTCGGGTGTCGCGATCACTTGGGCGATCACGGGTGGTGGTGGAACCCTCTCGGCATCCACGGCCACGAGCGCAGCCAACGGCCTTGGCTCGACCAGGTCGACGCTGGGCCCCACCAACATCGTGCAGTCGGTGAAAGCGACGCTGAGCTCGTGGCCCAAGGTGCCGGCTGTAACCTTCTTCTCGACGGGCATCACACCGACGCCTCCAGCGCCACCAACTCCACCACCCCCGCCCCCGACGCCAGTCCTCGTGCTCGTCAGCGGCGGCGAACAAGCCATAGGTGCCGGCGCGACGCTTTCCGCTCCGATCGTGGTGAAGGCCATCGACGCATTCGGGCACCCCCTCGTCAATGAGACAATCACCTTCGCGGTGACGAGTGGTGGAGGGAGCGTCACGCCGACAACGATGGCCACCAACGCCCTTGGTCTGGCGCAGACGAGTTGGACGGTCGGTCCGACGGACGGTCCCCAGACGATGATCGCGAGCGCCGCGTTCACGAACACAGTGGTCTTCGTCCATGCGACAGCTGGTACGATACCGCTCGCGATCACCGGCGATCCGTCCTACTACTTCTATTTCTTGAACACGTACATCGGAATCGGCCAGTACACCAACGCATGGGTGGGCCCCTCGAACTTCGAACCCCTGACGGCGCCGCTCACAGTGAGCCTGTCGCACGGAGGTGCGCTGCACACGAGCATCGTGCCGACCGTCGCGATTCCAACGGGCGCCGCGTTCACGGTATTCCGGATCACCGGAACGTCGGTCGGCCTGGACTCGATCGTCGCGTCAGCTCCGGGCTACGGCCCAGGGACGCTGAACGTCACCGTTGACTCGGGGTCGATCGATTTCGACGTCACAGACAGTCCGCCGAGTGTGGGCGTCTCAAAGGGGGTCGGGCTCTGCATCGGACCTGGAGTTCCCGCCGCACCAGTAACGTTCGCGCTCGCGCCGAACGCGAACATCAGGTTTGTGGGCGAGGGCGCGGGCGGCTCGGTCATCACGTCGGTCACGATCCCCGCCGAGTCGAGCTGCGCCTTCTTCTTGGTTCAGGGCCTCTCAGCGGGTACAGGCACCGTGACCATTACGAGCCCGAATTACAGGACGAAGGTCGGCATAGTCACTGTCACGCCGTAGCAAACCGGTGATCGGACGAGGGAGGCCGTGTCGCCGGCGCCGAGTCGGTACCGCTGGCAACTCGCCGTCAGACGTCGATCAGGCCCTTGGCCGCGTCGATGATTCTTCGCGCCGCCGCGATCATGGCGCGCCCGTCGGCTTCGTTCGGGATCGGTGCCTGCTCCGGGTAGCGAATACTGACGGCGTACGGCTCCAGCAGTTCGCACTCCTCGTCGAACACCGGGAGGGCGTACCCCGCCGCTCTCACGTCGGCCACCAACACCTGCATGGTGTGAATCTTGGGCGGATGGATCCCAGCTTGGACAAGAAGAATCTTCAGATACTTCTCCGCCGCCTGCTGTGCGTGGAAGCCCGCCGCGCCCCAGGCGGCGCTTTCTCCTGCATTCAGGTTCAACTCGATCACTCGCAAGTCCTGGTCAATCCGCTCGAGCCAGCTCTTGATCGACTCGTATGGCCTGCGCTCTCGAACTCGATCGCGGGGCTGTGTCGGCCGGAGCGACTGGCTGCTCGCGCCGGGCGGATACAGCAGGATTCCGTCGCGGGCGATCTCCCAATCCATGAACCCGGGATCATCGCGCTTCGACTCGATCTCTCCGGGGCGCCGAACCAGAACATCGACGCGGAAGCCGTTTTGCTCCGGCTCGACGGCCTTCAACACCCGGCGGCGCGCCTTCCAATAGTCTTTCCAGTCGAACTCCATCTCGACGACGAGATCGTAGTCGCTGTCCGGCCGCGCATCGCCACGCGCCCGACTCCCGAACAGGATCACGCGCGACGGCTGCACGCCCGCCACGATGGCTCGAACCATCGCGAACAGCCGTTCGTCCTGGCCCGGCGCCCCGACCAGTCGGTCGATCATTCTGCACGATACGCTCGGCTCGCCGGCCGAGACAACCCATTTCAATTCCGCCCAAAACGAAACGGCGCGCCTGAATGGCGCGCCGTCGGTTCAACGAAGGCAATCGGGCGATCAGGTTCCCGTCTTTCGCTTCCGGGCGATCTTTCCGACGCGCTTGACCGCCTGCTTCCGTTTCTTCGTCCCCGCGGCGATCGGCACGATGTCGGACTGCGCCGCCGCCGCGTCGCCGCACGCCGAGGCCGCGATCGCCGGCTGGCGCGGCTGCTTGTAGACGTACCGCTCGCCAGCATAGTTGCGGAAAATGACTTCGTCCTCATTGATCTCCTCGACGTACTCGGGCAGCAGCGGCACCTTCCCGCCGCCCCCCGGCGCGTCGATCACGAAGTGTGGCACCGCGAGACCGGATGTCCACCCACGGAGCGCCTTCACGATCTCGAGCCCCTTCTCGACCGTCGTCCGGAAGTGCTCGCCGCCCGCCACCTGGTCCGCCATATAGATGTAGTACGGCCGCACCCGCGCCCTGAGGAGCTTCTGCATCAGCTCCTTCATGATCCCCGGGTCGTCGTTGACCCCGCGGAGGAGCACGGTCTGACAACCCAGCGGGACGCCCGCATCCGCCAACCGGGCGAGCGCCGCGATCGTCTCGGGCGTCAGCTCGGCGGGGTGGTTGAAGTGCGTGTTCATGTACACGGGATGGTACTTCTTGACCATCTCGCAGAACTCGGGCGTGATCCGCTGCGGCAGGTGCGACGTGATCCGGCTGCCGATGCGGATGATCTCGACGTGCGGGATCTCGCGCAGCTTCTGGAACAGGTACTCGAGCCGCCGATCGGACAACATCATCGGATCGCCCCCCGACATGATCACGTCGCGGATCTCGGGGTGCGCCCGGATGTATTCGAACGCCGACTCGTACTGGTTGAGCGGGATCTTCTCCGGATCGCCGACCTTTCGGCGCCGCGTGCAGAAACGACAGTACGACGCGCAGACCGGGCTCACCAGGAAGAGCACGCGGTCCGGATAGCGGTGCGTGATGTTCGGGACGGGGGAGTCGCCGTCTTCATCCAGCGAGTCGATCACGCCGTCCACGACGTCGAGCTCCTGAACCGTGGGCACGTACTGCTGCCACATCGCGTCGCCCACTTCCTGGATCGTCGCCAGGGAGTTCGGCGTGATCCGCATCTGGAAGTTGTCGAAGGCGGGCTTCAGGGACTCGACGTCGATGACGTCGGACCCGTACCGCTCGGCGAGCTTGTCGAGCGAGTCCACGCCTGCGTGAAGAATCTTTTGCCAGTCACTCATTGCGCGACGACTCCAAGGCTCGGTCGTGAAAGTGCGCTGCCCCTTCTTGCTGCTGCGCCTGCGTGAGACGCTTCGTGTAGATCACGCGAGAATCACCGGGCGCGTAGAAGTCGGCGATGGTCGCGACGGCGCTGTAGCCGTGCGCTTCGTAAAAGCGTCTGGTGGGCGCGTAGTCGTCGCGCGACGACGTCTCGACGACCAGCAACCGCGCTTCCCGTTGACGTAGACGGCGTTCCACTTCATCAAGTAACTGCGATCCACCGCCGCTTCCCTGGAAATCGGGGTGCATCGCGATCCAATAGAGGTCGTACGTGCGATCCGTTCCCGGTGTCGATCCATAGCACACGAAGCCGACGAGCTGTGCATCCGACGCGAACGATCCGACGAATTCGTAGTCGGCGACGCCGTCGCCGGCATCGTACGGCGCGCGCGCCGGCCCGGCGGCGAACGTCTCGTCGAACAATTCGAGTGCCACCTCGACCTCTTCATCACGAAAAACGGTCGTCGCGTACAGAATCTCGCGAATGCGACTGCGATGCCCGCGCTGCAGGGCGCCGAGTCTCACGCGCATCTCAATTCGGCTCGCTCGTCGAAGTTGGCGAAAACGCGGAGCCGACGTCGCCGAACAGATCGAGCTCGGTGGGTTCGGGCTCGAGCCCGGACAGCTTGTTGACCAGCGCCCAGTTCTCGCGCTCGACAGTCGCGCGCGAACGCCCCAGTCCCAACTCGCAGATGCTGCGAATGAGCGCGGCGTACTCCAGACCGGCGACCTGCGCCATCGTCGCAAAACCCGCGTTGTGCATGATGTCGGGGTTCGCGTTCACCTCGAGGATCCACGGCCGGCCGTCGTGGTCGATCCGCATGTCGACGCGGCCGTACCCGAACCCGCCGACCATCTTCCACGCCGCGGCGGCGACTCGCCGAACCTCGTTGGCGACCTTGACCGGCATCTTCGCCGGACAGCGCGGAACGGCGGCAAGATCGTCCTCGCTTCCGGTGACCCACTTCGACTTGTACGTCACGATCCGCCAGCGGCCTGGCGGCGTCTTCCGGAAGTCGATCTCCGAGATCGGCAGCACGGTGTCGCCAAGGATGCCGACGTTCACCTCGCGGCCGTCGATGTACCGCTGGACGATCACGTCGGTCCACAACTCGAGCATCGCCTCGACGCGCTCGGCGAGCTGGCGCGTGTTGCGGACGACCGACCGTTGCTCCACGCCGAGCGACGCGTCCTCGGCCGCCGGCTTCACGATGGCCGGGAACCCGACGCTGACCAGCGGATCGCCGCGCGAGATGGTCGCGAATCGCGGAATCGGCAGCCCCGACTTCTCGAGGATCGCGTTGATGAGCGGCTTCCGGAGGCAAATGGACGTCGTGTAGCTCGACGCGCCGGTGAACGGAATCTTGAAGAGCTCGAGCACCGAGATGACGGACGACTCGAGCGTCGCGATGCCGTCGATGCCCTCGCACATGTTGAAGGCGAGGTCGAACTTCCCCCGCCGAATCTTGTCGATCCACTTGCCGTCCTGGTACACGGGAATCCAGGTGACGGTGTTGCCCTCGGCGACGAGCGATCGCTCGATGTCTTCGGCAGTGCCGATGATGAGGCGGTCCGGGTTGGCCGCATACGCCGCCGCACCGTCGAGGAGGAGGGCGACCTTCATGCGACCAGGGTTGCGGTCCGCACCGGCGTCCGGACGGGCACCGGTGCGTCGAGGTGGACGCCAGTCCGGCCCGCCGCGGCGACGAGCGCGCTCTGAATGAGCGCGTCGTAGCTCATCCCCGCCGCGCGCGCCGCTTTGGGCAGGCACGAGTTGTCGGCGGGGTTGGGGAGGATGCCGGGGAGCGGATTCACCTCGACGATGTTCGGGACTCCCTGCTCGTCGAGCCGCACGTCGATGCGCGACCAATCGCGGCAGCCGAGGAGGCGATACGCGCGCAGGACGACGTCTTCGATGGCATGCTGCAGCCGCAGGTCGACCGGCGCCGGACACTCGAAGATGTCGAGCGGGCGATCAGGCGTGTCCCAGACCCACTTCGCCTCATATCCATAGATAGGAAGCGCACCGGGGGGCAGCGACGCGAAGTTCATCCCGACCAAGGGAAGGACGCGAGCCGACCGGCCGTTGCCGAGGACGCCGCACGTGAACTCAGCGCCGGGCAGGAATCCCTCGGCAATCACCGATTGGCGGTAGGTCGACAGGAGGAACCGCGCCGTGGCTTCGAGCTCGGCGCGCGAGCGGGCCAGGTTTCGTTCGGTGATCCCCTTGGACGATCCCTCTTGCACGGGCTTGAGGAAGATCGGCGCGTTGGTCGTGGGGCGGGGCGACAGCGGGGAATCATTCGACAAGAGGGATGCGAGATCCGCTTCGCACTCGATGAGTGCGAAGGGCGCCGTGGGGATGCCGTGCGCGCGGAGGACGTCCTTGGTTCGCGCTTTGTGCAGGCAGAGCGACAGCGTGAACGGATCGCTGCCGGAATACGGAATGCCGTAGAACTCGCAGATCGCCGGGACGTGCGCTTCGCGGTTGGGACCGTGGAGTCCCTCGGCGATGTTGAAGACGATGTCGGGGCGTTCGGTGCGGAGGCGGCTGGGGAGGTCTTCGTTCGCCTCGATGCGGATCACGTCGCCGAAGGGAGAGAGCGCGGCGGCGACGGCGTCGATTGTCTCTGCGGAGTCCCATTCCGCATAGACGTCATCGTGCGCCGAAATGGGACTGGGAGGGTCGTCGTCCGAGCGCGACTCGTGTCGAGCCGCGCCGGCGATCCTTCCTCCTACGGTTGCCTGCTCAGGTTTTTGGTTGTACGCGAACCCGATGCGCGTCATCCCGTCCCTGGTTGTCGTCCTCTGGCGTCGTGCTGCCAGACTCTCGACCGGCGAGAAGTGCGTCGTGTGTTCCGTTTACCCGACCGACGCGAGGGCGCAAAACAGATGCCGACAATTCCTCGTCAGTGAAAATAGGAACACATTTTTTATCGCGCAATGATTTTCTTTCGAGATCAGACCTTATGATACCCGATGCGCGCCGCCTCTCGTCGATCTTCGGCGACGTAGATCTCGAAATCGGAGAAGAATCCCGGCGCTTCGGTCCGCAGCAAACGTAGCAACGCGATCGCGCAACGTCGGATCTCCAACTCGGCGCCTTCACTCGATCGCAGCTCGAGCATCGTCCGCCAAGCGCGCGCGTTTCCGGTGACGACGATCTTGGTCTCCGTCGCGTTGGGAAGCACGGACCGCGCCGCTTCACGAGCCATCTTGCGGCGATGCACCTTGTCGGCCACCCAGCCGTACCGCTCCATCAGGCTGGCGACGAGCTCCACGTACCGCTTCTGCGCGACTTCCGTCTGTTCGCGCCACGCGCTCTCGAGCGCGGGGTCGCCGAGGATCGCCGGCGGGACGACGAAACTCGCCTCCGACTCGTCCACGTAACGCTGCGAGAGCTGCGAATAGGCGAATCCGGCTCGATGTCGCACCAGCTCGTGGGTCAGCGACCGGCTCACACCCTCGAGGAGAATCGAGTAGTTGGCGTGCTCCAGCACGCTGCCGTGCCCCTGCTTCTTGATGTTCTCCAGGTACTCGCGCGTCTCCCGCTTGGCCGGATTGTGCTGGCTCATGTAACAAAGCCGGCCGGCGAACTCGGCGAGTTGCTCGCCGCCGGTGCTCTCGCCGATCCAATTGACCGGCAGGTGTTGCGGCGTGGTGAACGCCGGACGGGCGAGAAGGGTGACGACGGGCTCGTCGTAGTAACGGGTCGGCATGATGAGCGCGAAATCAACGGGATCGCGCCGTTCGAGACAAGCCGCGCGATGGACGCGTCGCTACGCGCTGACGAGCAGATCGAGGCGCGATTGCGCGTAGGCACGTCGGGCCTCGACGCGCTCGAGCGCCGCGCGCGCCCGCGACGCCAGCGGCGCGAGACTCGGATCGTACTTGATCTCGCCGAGCGCCGACTCTCCTGACAACGCGACCTTCACGCCGGGGTTGAGGATGCCGGTCGGGTCGAACGCGCGCTTCACCTCGGCGAATCGCCGCAGCGCTTCGGCGTTCCAGACCCGCGTCATCAGCGGCGTTCGCAACCGGCCGTCGCCGTGCTCGCCCGTCAACGTGCCGCCAAGCGAGGCCGCCAATCCGGTCACCTGGTCGAGCATGCGCGCGACCCTTTCCCGCCAATCCGGGCGTCGGACGTCGACGAGCGGATTGACGTGCACGTGCGCGTCGCCGGCGTGGCCGAAGATGACCACGCGCGTGTCGTTCTCCGCCAGGATGCGACGAACTCCGCGCACGTACGCCGGGAGCGCGCTCGCGGGCACGGCGCAATCCTCGATGAACTGCATCGACTTCAGGTTCGGGTCGAGACGCGCGAGGATCGGGCTCGCCGCGTGGCGCAATTCCCACAACTCGGTTTCGGTCGGACGGTCGAGGGCCACTCGGACGTTCATCGCGCCGGATTCACGGAAAAGGCGCTCTACTTCGCGGGCCGCGTCGCCCGCCGTTTCGGCATTCGTTCCTTCGACTTCCGCCAGGAGGGCGGCTTCCGCGCCGGATGGGACGTCGTTCGCACCGCCTCCGGTCGCAACGACGTCGAGAAACGTCCGGTCGAGCAGCTCGCACGCGACCGCACCCGCGTCGCGCGCGCGCACGGCGGCCGTCACCGCGTCATCCAGGCTCGCGAACGCGCCGAACACACTGCTCGTCGCGCCGGCCATTGGCGTCAGCGACAGTTCGATGCGGGTGAAGAACGCCAGCGTCCCTTCGCAGCCGACCAACACGTCGACGAGGTCACGGGTTTCGGCGAACTTCGCGAGGCCGTACCCCGACGAGTCCTTCGATACGCCGGCGTGAATCGATGGAGTGGCTCGTTCGGAGGCAGCTAGTCGCTCGGCGATCGCGGCGAAGCGTTGAACGGCCGGAACGCTCGTCGGCCATGGCGCGCCGCGACGGATTTCCGCGCGCGATCCGTCATCGAACACGCATTCGATCGCGCACACCCACGGCCGCATCGATCCGAAGCGCATCGAGTGCGGGCCGGCCGCGTTGGTCGCGGTCATTCCTCCGATCGTGCAAAACGCTCCGCTCGACGGGTCGACCGGGAATCGCAGTCCATGCGCGCGCGCGGCGGCGTCTGCGTCCGCGCGGACCACGCCCGGCGCGACGCTCAAGGTCTGCGCTCGCGCGTCGACCGGCGACATGGAGCGCCATCGGCTGAGGTCCACGATGATTCCGTCGCCGATCGCGCCGCCCGGCATGCTGCTCCCCGATCCGCGGGGGATCAACGCCATCGCGCGCTCGTGCGCCCACCGGACCAAGAGCGACAGGTCGTCGACGTCTTGCGGCAGCGCAACCGCACTCGGAATGCGGCGACCGATTCCGGCGGCCTCGGCGTAGACGGCCCGTGCGTCGCCGTCGGTTCGGAAGACGCCGCGGAATCCTTCCGGTGCTTTCGTCATGTCAGCCCGGTGCCGAGCACCCGGCGCGGAATCAGAACCGGCGCGTCGGAATCGCGCTCGCCGCCGCGACGATCGCGCCCAAGAGGGCGTCCGCGCCGCCGCGCCGCGAGACGTCCCCGCGCTCGAGCCGATCGAGAAGTTGCTCCAGTGCGAGCTGCGCCCGAGGCAGAATCCGATTGTGCGTCGCGCGCGCGCCAGCCACGCCGACGATCGGCAACGCCACGACAGGCACGAGCGCGATGGGCGGAAAGACGTGCATCACGAGGAGCGACGCTGTCGCCGCGGCGCCGAAGAACGAGGTCGCGCCGATCTGGCCCGCCGCCAGCGAACGATGCGTGCGAAAATCGGCGTCGAGCGCGACGTGCGTTCTCGTGTCGTCGACCGGGATCGCCGTCGCCGCGACCTCGAACGCGCGCGACAGCGCGTAGTCGCGGCCGCCGGCTTTGAGCGCCCGCTTCAATCCGACGAAGAAGTCGCGGCGCGGCTCCCAGACGATCCGGTCGCCGTGATGTCGCTTGACGATGAGCAGCTCCTGGCGCTGCATCCAGGCGTCGATCGTGCGCAGGACGTCGTCGGGCTTGCCATCGACCGTTCGCGCCGCCGCGACGCGCGTCGCGCCGATGAGTCGCGCGAAGACTCCACTCTCGTCGTCCGGAAGCACCGATCGCGTCCGCTCCTCGGCGAGCGCTTGGCGAATGTGCTGCGCAGAGAGGCCGACTTCCTTCCCCAGGTCGATCAGCTGTTCTTCGGTGAACTCTTCATTGGGATCGCTGTCCGCCGACCTTCCCTGAAGCTCGGCGGCACGCGCGAGCACGCGTTCGAGCGCGCCGCGATCGACAGGTGGAGAGGGGCGGGGTGCCGGTACGTCTGGCATGCCGAAAGTTACCGATGTATCGAGGCCATGATCCAGCTCTACCGCCGGGCCCGTCGGCCGGTTTCAGAGGCCCGTCTCAGATGCCGCCGAGGACGACGTCGATTTCCCGCCCGATGGCGTCGAGGATCTGCTGCGGCAGCGGGAAGGTGCTCGCGAACGTGGTCGCGGGGTCGCCGGCGATGCTCGTCAGTCCGGCGGTGCCGAGATAGTATCGCATGTACGCTGGAACCAGATCCGGCGCTACCCGCTGCAGGAGAAGTGCTCCGCCCCGCACGGCGCCGTTTCCGACGTAGCCAGCCGTGGCGCCCGATCGCTGCTCGGCGGGCGTCGTGTTGTCGCGGATCACGCCATCGACGACGCTGGCGACGGCTTCGTGCGCGACCGCGAAGAGCACGTCGGGCGCGGCGTCCACCGTTTTCGGGAATTCGACCGCGATGATGTTCGACTGCTTCCCGTTGCTCACCGTGCGTCCCTCGCCGCCGAGCGGAAGCGAGAGGATGACTTGGCCGGACGCCTGCTGCGTGTTGTTCAGGAAACGAGAGAGCTTCGGGTACCACGCGCTGTTCCACTGCTGAACCGCCTGCGCGAACGCGGCGCCCCTCGCCTGCTGTTCGCTGGTCCAGTAGTCGTGGTAGAACTTCTTGCTCTCGTCCTCCAGGCTCTGCACGAAGAGCCGAAGCCATTTGCGATCGGCCTCCGTGCGAAAGTTTGCCGCGAGCAGCGCGATCTGCTGCTGAATGTTCGGATCCGCCGACGCGCGCGGGTTGCCGCCCGACCGCATGAAGTAGTCGGTGGCGCTCACGATCTCCGGGAACGACGAGAAGTACATCGCCAGGAACTGCGCGTTGGCGAGCGCCGGATTCGTCGCGAAGCGCGCGGACAGTTCCGGTTGGTTCGCGTCGAGCAGCGAGTAGACGTTGCGCTGTCGCTTGATCGCCGTGATCTGCTGCTTGTAGCCGCGCGCGAAGAAGGGCACGCGACCCGTGTCGCTCGTCAACGTGGCGAACCCGTGCAGCCACAGGTCGATCTGCTCACCCGTCGTGACGCGCCAGCCACGCGGCTGCGAGGTCTCCGCTTGCCGCGGCGCGGAGCGATTCCTGGCTCTCCCTGCAGCGCGACGCGCGCCGCCGGTCCGACCCGCGGGCATCAGGCACGCCGTGGCAATGACCAACAGTGCAATGCGACCAACGACGATCCCGCGGCGCCAGCGCAGCCGCGGGCTCCGCGGCGAACCTATTTCGCCGCGGCGGGCCGCCCGCATGAAGGACAAAACTTCCATCCCAACTCCAGCTCCGAGCCACACGCCGGACAGTTCAACGTCGTCACGTTCTGACCGCAATGTGGGCAGAAGGTGATCGGACGACCAGCGGGAAGCGGTTCGCTGCACGATCGACACCGGTCCCCCGCCTGGGGCACCACGACTCTTACACCGCCGCTCGTTTTTGTTGTCGTAGTGGGCGTCGGCAAGCGCTCCGCGGGCGACGCCTTGGGCGTCACTGCGCTCTTCGCAGAAGACGGAGCTGGGCGTGGGGGCGGTGGGGGCGGGGGCGGGGGCGGAGGAGCCGATGCACCCGGCGCCGTCGGTTTGCGTTCGGGCGTGGTGGCCGCCGCGCGGGGCGCGGGCTTCGGAGGTTGGGTGATGGCGGGCGGGGCCGGCGGCGCCGCGTGCGGAGGAGAAGTCGGGTGAGCTTCGTCCAGCCCGATGTCCAGACTCCGTAGCGCGCTCGGCGAAAGCGCGACCGTCGACTGCGCGAACTGCTTGAACGCCGACGGATCCGGATTCACCTCGGCGAGCACGGCGCCGAGCGTGTCCCGCATCCTGTCGTCGACGATGAGATAGTCGCGCGAACCGGAGACGAGCTCGGTGAGCGTGACTTCGTAGTCGTCGTTGGTCTCGAGCCCGAGCTCACGCCGATGGAGACGATATGGGAGAATCGTCTGGTTGAGATCGGCGACCGTGAACGGCTGAACGAGATTCTGCGGGAAGCGCGCGCGTATGACCCTCACCAGATGGCGGTACATCCGATCGAGGTTGTCCATACAAGTGTGCGGGGGGTGCGGGGGGCGGAGAGCGGAGAGCAACTCGCTACGGTTTGCTGGCCTCTTCCACTCGTTTGTTCTGGGCGTCCTGCGCGTTCCTCAGCTTCGTCGCACCGAATTTGTCGAGCACGCGAAGGGCGACCGACGGCTTGCCGTCGCTCCCTTCGTCATACCCCCAGTGATACCCCATCGCCAGTCCTACGATCAACGCAACTATGGCCTTCTTCATTTGACTCGTCCTTTTTCTCGTTCCGCAGCCAACCACTCGTCAAAGTGCGACGGCACGATTCCCTTCGACGAGGACTGATCTCTGGCGGCGCGAACCGCGAGATCGTTCGCATATTCGTTTTGCGGGTGCCCGACATGGCCGCGCACCCAGTGCCAAGAGACATCGTGCCCGCGCGTCGCTTCGACCAGCTCCTGCCACAGTTCCAAATTGAGTATCGGTCCGTCTTTCTTGCGCCACCCGCGCTCAATCCAGCCCTCGACCCACTCGTTCATCCCCTTCACCAGATACTGCGAATCGCTGGTGAACGAGACGCGGAACCGGACACCCTTCCGTGAGATCCCGCGCAAGGCCTCGATCGCGCTGCGCAAAGCCATCCGGTTGTTCGTCGTGGCCGGCTCCGACACCCAATAGTCGTGTCGGGAGAGCCGCCCCGACGGACCCACATATTCGATGACGCCCGCCGCCCCGCCCGGGTTACTCCCCTCCCGGCCGTTCCCGAGGCACGATTCGTCGGCGTAGATCGCGATCGGTAGCAGCCTGGCTCCCGACCTATCGTTGGTCTCCGCACCCCGCCCCCGACCCCCCGCCCCCCCGC
>Ga0326726_10001171_pt1 | contig 24419 bp, 14 predicted proteins | sample MHFenrmetagenome_2_FD_207603 | JGI IMG/M metagenome (GOLD analysis project Ga0326726, IMG submission 207603) | Lab enriched peat soil microbial communities from Michigan Hollow, Ithaca, NY, United States - MHF15MN | ecosystem: Environmental > Terrestrial > Soil > Wetlands > Peat | place: USA... | reverse complement strand
GGCGGCATCCACGAACCCGGGCGCCGCGTCGAGCGCGTCGAGTGCACGTCCGAGCGCGTGCGAGGTGACCGTTCGATGCTCGGCGACGGCCGCCGCGAGTTCCTCGCGCGACACCTTGATGTCCTCGGCACCGCTCAGCCACGCGGCGCCGCCCCGCGTCCCGGCGAGCGTCACCACCGCGAGATCGCCGGCGGTGATCAGCGGCGGCATCGCCAGCCTCGGGCCGGTCGCGAGCTCGAACGCGAGGTGATGGGCGCGTGCTTCGACGTAGATCGCGAGCGGACCGCCCGCGGCGCCCAGCGTGCGCGCCTTGTCGAGCTGGAGCAGCGCCGCGGTGGGCTCGACATTCGCGCACAGCACCCATGCGAGCCAGACCCGCGGCGCGCTCGCTGCGGGTGCCGCCGCGACCGCGGCTTCGGCCGTGGCCAGCGCCTTCGCCGGATCGCCGGCGATCAGCGCGGCCTCGATCGCGGCCGCGGCCTCGGGCGCGTCGGCGGCGGTCGCGGGCAGCCACGGCGCGGCGTCGTGGACCGCGGCGACGGCGCGGTCGAGGCGAGCCTGGTGATCGGGAACCTGCGTGGCCGCGCGCGTGCCGTGACCGCGCGCGAGCATGCCGATCGTGAACGCGCCGATCACGATCAGCCCGAGCACGACGACGGCCGCGGTCATTTCTGGCCGCGCGACGACGCTTGGTGCGACCGCGCGCTCGGGCGCGGCGACACGTCGATCGGCGGTCGTGTCGTCGTGCGCGGCGGCTTCGCCGGCGGCCGCGGAGCCGGGCGCATGCTCACCCCGATCGGCTGACAGGCTCCGCCCGCCAGGAACGCCGCATCGGCATAGCCGATCGCGCCGAGGTTTCCGGGCGCGGTCGACTTGCCCGTCGATTCGCAGACCTTCACCGAGCGCATCGTCTGCATCACGTCGAGGGACAGCACGCCGCCGCCCGGCATGAACGAGTCGCGGTAGCGCCGCCCGGTCAGCGTGCCGATCTGTTCCCACATCGTCGGCCGGGCGAGCCGCCGCCCGGTCGAGATGATCGTGTGGGTGAGCCGGAACGACGGCTTCGCGCTCGGATCGGTGAACGGATTGAAGTTCGGATCGATCGGGTTCAGGTGGCTGCACGTCGAGTCGTCGAACCCCATCGGCGGGTTGAAGCTCGGGTCGCGGCCACTCTGGGTCGGGTCGAGGAACGAAAGCTCGAGCGTACAACCCGACACGACCGGGCTCGGGAAGCAGCGCTCCGCGGTGGCCTTCTTGCCATCGAGCTTGAACCCGAGGAAGTCGCCCGTGGCGTCGAGCACGAGCAACCAGGTCTGGCCCGGCATCGTCGACACGATCACGTCGCGGGCGTCGAGGCCGACGACAGTCGGGTCGATCATCGCGGTGATGTTGCCGAGATCGGTCGGCATCGCGGGCGTGCGCACGTCGATCTCGTGGACGCCGCTCGGGCCGGCCGCGACGTAGAGCCGGCCCGCCGACGCGACCAGCTCGTTGCCACCGAGGCCCGGCAGGATGATCGGTCCGGTCGCGCCGGCCAGCCGCGCCGGCATGTTCGGATTGTCGAGCTGGAGCGCGGCGATGCCGGCGGTGGTCGCGGCGTACAGCACGAAGCCCTCGAGCGCGAGGCCGTTGACCTGACCGCCCACCGCGACCGACGTTCCGGCGACCGGGTTCGCGGGATCGGTCAGATCGAGCACGTCGATCGTGCCCTCGACCGTGCCGACGTACAGCACGTCGCCGGCGAGCTGGAGCTCGTTGGCGGTGTGGCCGCTCGGCAACGACACGGTGCGGACCAGCTGGGCCGCGGTCGCGGTCGCCGTCGGCGCGCCGTCGATCCGGACCACGCTGACGCCGGCCGTGCCGACCGCGACGTAGACGAACGGATCGCTGACATCCGGGCCGAGGTGCGCGAGCGCGCGAGCCGCCGCCGGCAGCGTGATCGTCAGCTCGCTCGCGACCGCGCTGACCGAAGGCCGCACGCTCGCCGGATCACCGCGCTGCGAGATGTCGGACACCACGAGCTTGCCGGTTCCGCCACCGCTGTCGACCGAGGTGATCGCGACATCGCGCAAGGTCGGCGGCTGGGTGAAGCCTGCCGCCGCGGGCGTCGGGTTGAAGTTGCGGATCAGCACGACGTCGGTGGCGATCGCCGCGTTGGTCAGCCCGCCCACGCTGCCGTCGAACACCGGCTCGACCTTCGCGGGATCGCGATCGCAATCGCTGACGACGAGGCCCGGGAACCGGCTGCTCTTGCCCTTGAGGTTCGTCGCGAGCTCGCCATCGGCCTTGTAGTCGTACAGCTCGATGCCGGAGGTGCCCGCCGCGATCCCCCAGTCGCCGGCGTAATCGATCGCGCCGGTGCCCAGCCCGTAGGTCTCGGCGAGGATGTGCTCGTTGCGCGCGCGACCCTTCGAATCGACCAGCTGGTGACAGGTCTCGCAACCGCGCGCCTCGCTCGGGCGCACGGTGTGCGGCATCGTCTGGTTCATCGCCACGCCGCTGGTCGCGACGTTGCGACGGCCGCTGTTGCCGTCGGTCGACTGGAACGTCGTGAACGTCAGGTTGTCGCGGATCGACGTGCCGTCGGCGGCCGTGATCGAGACCTGGGCCTGCATCGACGACCGGAACGTCGCGAGGCGACCCTGCTCGGAGCTCGACGACACGCCGAGCACGAACGGCGCGCGCAAGAGGCCCAGCAGCTGGAAGTCGATGTGGCCGGGCTCCTGCTGGTTTCCGAACCAGATCTCGTTCTCCTTCACCGTCTTGTCGAGCGTGTGGAGGTCGGCCAGCATCTCGACCCGCTGCGGATCGCCGACGTTGACGTTGACGTGGCAGCCGACGCAGTTGAGCACCCAGCTCGAGTGGCACGTCGCGCACTCGACCTTGGCCGCGGTCAGCTTGCTCGCGCCGGGTGTGCCCGCGAACGTCGAGCCCTGCCCCGGCTCGCCGACGTGTTGCGACTGGTGCGCCTCGAGCGCGAGCGGCGACGTCTGATCCGCGGTCTGCGGCACCTTCCAGAACAGTCCCGGCGTGACGCGCGAGCGCTGGATCACGTCGTTGCCGCGGACCTCGAAGTACGGCTTGTCGTTCGGATCGCGCGCCGCGGTCAGATCGTTGCCGCCGTTGGGCCCGCTGGTCTTGAGCGTGCTCCGCTTGCTGGCGCCGTGGCAGTCCTCGCACTCGATCTCGATCTGATCCCAGTTGGTCGAGTAGACGTGCCCGTCGCCGTGCGCGTCCTGGAGGAAGTGACAGTCGATGCAGTGCATCCCGCGCTCGAAGTGGATGTCCATGAGCCGGGTCGAGCCGTTGCGGCCGCCGTAGACGTAGCGCATCTGCCGGCCGTCGACCGAGGCGTCGCGCGGCAGCCGATCGATGAGGTCGAGCTTTCCGTCGTGGTTCAGGTCCTCGTCGATCGTCGTGGTCGCGACGACGTTGCCGGCCTCGTCGAGCTTGTTCAGCACGAGCTGGTGATCGAGCTCGCCGTTGTTGTTGCAGTCCTCGGTGAACGTGTTCGCGGCGCACCCGCCGTTGCCGGCGATGAAGCCCTGATCCCGGAGCGTCGCGTCGCGCGCCTTCGCGAGCTCGGCGATCGCCAGGCCCGGCGGCTTGTCGATCACCTTGGTCACGACGAACTGGTTGTTCGGCAGCTTCGGGGCCGCCGGATTTTGCTCCTCGCGCACCCACGAATCGAGGACCACGACCTGCGTGTTGGCCGGGGTCGTCCACGCGAGCGGCGCCTTGCGCGACAGCTGGTCGCGCTGCTCCTCCTCGGCCATCCCCTGGTAGGCGTAGTTGATGCGGGTCACGAAGCCGTGGCACAGCCCGCACTGATCGGTCGTGACCGCGGTCGTGAGCGCGTGATCGGCCGAGTAGCCCTTCTGCTGCGCGCGGTTGGTATCGAGCTGATCCTGACCGGCGACGGCGCGCCCGATCAGCTCGTCCTGGCCTTGTTCCATGCCGCGATCCTGGGTCATCGGATCGAATTCGCGATGCTTCGTCGTCGGATCGACGACCGCGAGCTCGGTGCCATCGTCCTGCAGCACGCGCGTCGGATTGCGCCCGCCGTCGTAGCGGTCGATCATGTGGCAGGTCGTGCAGCCCGACGAGTGCGTGCGGCCGAACGGATCGGCGGTCTTGAAGTGGTTGATGTCGGGGAGGATCGACGTGCCGAACGTGAAGTTCTGGTTCACCGTCGAGCCGGGATAGTTGAGCGGGTAGTAGGCGCGGAACGAGCGCAGGATCAGATCGACCGGATCGGGCGCCATCGTGCCGGGGATGACGTCGTTCGGGATCGGTCCGAGCTTGGCGCGCTCGGCGGTCTGATCCGCGATCGGCGTGCCGCCCCATGGATAGCGGCTGTGCCCGGCGCCGGCCTGGACGAACGTGGTGCCCGGCTCGCTGCCGGCGACCGGCCCGATCGAGCCCTGCGCGATCTCGAACGCCGGCAGGCCCTTGTTGCCGGGCGCGTTGGCCGCGATCGTCGCGTCCTGCATCGCCGCGCGTTGCTCGAGGCACTTGCTGTCGAACTTCGGCTGGCCGTGGCCGCCGGGACCGTCCGTGGTCGCGTCGAGGTTGATGCACGCGTCGGCGCCGTCGTAGTCGAGCGCGTAGGCGAACGCGCCGGCACGCGGATCGGGCGTGTTGCCGCGACCGGAGATGAACGCCTGGCGCCAGCTCTCGTTGCCGTAGTACGCGCCGTTGGTCACCGCCGACTGGTTGACCATGATCGAGCGCCGCACGAGGTCCACCGTCTCCTGATGGCAACCGCCGCCACCGCCACCGTCGAGCGCCGCGCGCGACCGCGACCCGCAGCCGACCGTCGCGACGCGGAGGTCGCCGGGATTCAGGAACCGCGTGTAGTTGAGATCGCGGTTGAGCTCGTCGTCGAGAAACTCGCCCGGACCTTCGCCGTGCAGCCCGGGCTGGAACACCTCGCCGAGCTGGACCACCGAGGTCGGGTTGAGGTTGTCGTTCGGCTGGAACACCTGATCGACCTTGCCGTCCTTGTCGTCGTCGATGCCGTTCGCGAAGAAGAACCGCGCGAGGCCCGGCTTCGGCACGACGTGGGCCTGGGCGAGCAGCGCCGGATCGCGGAGCTTCTTCGGATCGCTCGCGACGCCATCGGGGAGCTCGACCGCGTCGTTGCCGCCGTGGCAGTCGACGCAGCGCAGCTTGTAGTTGGGGTGGACGTGTCCGGCCGACAACCCGAGGTGACAGCCGACGCAGGTGCCGTCGAAGTCGAAGTCGGTCGTGGTCGTGGTCGTGGTCGCGCTGCACGCGCCGAACGCGATCGATACGACCATTACGAGCGTGAGGCGCATCTTCAGAACGCGCTCCTTTCGGCATGACAGAGCTGGCACTTGTTCGTGGCGATGTCGGCGGAGTGGCACGCCCCGCCGCTCGAGCACGACGCGTGCTCTTCGTTCTGGCGGGTGTCGATGATCGGGCTCTTGTGGAGATCGGCGAGCGACTCGTAGTGGTGACCGCCCCAGCGCGCCTTGTCACCGACCATGTAGTGGCAGGTCATGCACTGGACCTCGAGTGGCTTGCCGCCGTCGTCGACCGCCGGCTTGCCGTTCTTGAACACGATCCGGTGCGCCTCGCGCTCGTGCTTGAAGCACGGCCGGGGCGGCTTGTGCTTCGCGGCGCTCTCGGCGAGCACCGCCTGGTAGCCCTCGCTGTCGCACGCGCGCACGTCGACCTGCGGGCGGCTCTTGCCGAGATAGGCCGCGCGCGCGCCCTGCTTGTGGCAGTGCTCGCATTGATCCATCTTCAAGACCGGATCGTGCGCGTCGTGGCACACGCCGCACTGCTGGTGGCCGGGCGTGCCGGGCACGAGTACCCACGGCGCCGGTGCCTTCGCATCGGCGGTGACGTGACACGTCTTGCAGTCCGCGCGCTCGCGATCCTTCGCCACGTGATCGTAGTGCGGCATCTCGACGTGCCACTCGCGCTCGGCCTCGAAGCTGCGCAGCGCGGTGTTCCACGGCGGCTTCGACGACGGCGCCGGGACCTTGCCATCGGGCGTGTCGTGGCAACCGAGGCAGAACGCGGTGGCGCGCACGCCGAGCTGCGGATCTTTCGCGCGTGCCGCGGCGCTGGCGAGGAAGTAGCTCGCGTGGCAGCCCGAATTCAGGCACGGCGAGTGACCGAGCGCCGCGGGCGGCATCGGCAGCCCGGTGTCGGCGATCGGGTGGCACTGCGTGCACGGCTCGAGCTTGATCCCGCGCTTGGCGTGATCCTGGTGATCGAAGTGGGTGCCCTTGTCGGTGCGTCCGAGCGGCGGCGGTGCCGGTTGCGCCAGCGCGAGCGCACCGACGCAGACGCCCGCGATCCACAGCGATGCCACGCGCCGCATCACGGGCGTGGCTCCATCATCGACACGGTGGCGCCGCTCTTGGTGTGGCAGCGCGCGCACTCGAAGCCCGTGGTCTTGAACGCGGCCTTGCCGTCGTGGCAACCGTCGCACTGCTTCATCGCGGGTGCCGTGATCGACGCGAGGTCGTTCGCGGCGGCCGCGTTGGCGTGACACTCGATGCACCGGCTCGCGTTGTGCGTGCGCGGGTCGGTCGCGTGGGTCACGTGCTTGAACGTCGCGGCGACCGACCACGCCGATCGCGGCGGCGTCGCGGGCGCCTGCGTCTTGTGGCACAGCCGGCAGTCGGTCATCGCCGGCGCCTCGGTGCCGCCGTGACACTTGCCGCCCTTCGCGCAGCCGCGGTGCTCGGTCGGAACCGCCGCCGCGGCCAGCCGGTCGCCGTGGCACGTGCTGCACGCCTCGTTGGTGGTCCCGGCGATGTGCGTGTGGAGCTTGTGGTTGATGGGCTGGAAGTACTCGGGCTTGTCGATCTTGCGAGCGCGCGCGATCGCGGCGGCCCACGGTGCCTGCGCGTCGTGGCAGACGCCGCAGATCTTCGTCGTCTTGCTCGCGAACTCGGGCTGATGACAGCCGCTGGTCGCGCACGGCTGGTGATCCTTCTTCGTGCCCGGCGCGTGCAGCGTGCCGTCGGCCTCACCGAGGTGGCACTGCGCGCAGTCCGCGATGGTGACGCCGCGCTGGCCGTGTGCGGTGTGCGAGAACGCCACGTCGGTGCGTTGCTTGGCCGGCGGCTCGGTGCTGCCCTTGTGGCACTTCACGCAGTTGGTGCCGGTCGCCGAGAACGCCTTCTTGCCGTCGTGGCAGCTCTGCTGGCAGCCGAGCATCGACGGGGTCGGCACCGCGTCCACGTTCGCGCTGGCGGCCTGCTTGTGGCAGGTCAGACAGGCCCCGGTCTTCGCGAGGTCGCGATGCTTCGTGTGGTCGAACGCGTGAGGCGCGAACGGATCGGGTGGTGGCAACAACGCGGCCTTCGGCGCGACGTGGCACGCGTCGCACTGGTTCATCGCGATCTTCGAGCCGCGCGCGTTGTGACAGCCCGAGCACGCGGCGTGACCTTCGGTCGCGCTCGGCTTGGTCGCCGCGCCGCCCGCGGCTTCGGCCTTGTGGCACAGCTTGCAGTCCTTCTCGATCGAGTCGCCGAGGTTCGCGTGGCGGTTGTGCGCGAAGCGCGCGACGAACGACGGCTGCGCCGGTGGCGCCGGTAGATCGCTCGGCAAGCACTCCTTGCGGGTCGCCACGTGGCAGACCGCGCACTGCCGCGCCGGGCTCCTGGGGCCCGGCACCTTCACCAGATCGCACGACTGCTTCGCGCGATCGAGCTCGTGGCACACCGTGCACCGGTCGTGCTCGCGACCACCCGACGGCTTGCCGTCCTCGGGATTGGCCTTGTGGCACGCGGCGCAGACCACCGCGGGTTTCCCCGACGCCTCGAGCACCTGCGCGTGCTTGGTGTGATCGAAGCGACGCGCACCCGGCGCGATGACCGGCGGTCCTGCCGAGGCCACGGAAGTGAGCGCGATCAGGACGACGATCGCGATCGCGTCGAGCCGCCGGGTCACCACCGCGCCTCCACGGCCGCGCGGATCGATGCCAGCGTGTCGATCTCCTGCATGATCGTCGGCGAGGACTGCGCGACCTCGGCGGCGGCCATCAGGTGAAACGTGGTGGTGAGCGCGTACTGCGCGTCGACCCGCGCGCCGCCGCGGCCCTCGTGATCGACCGTCACGTACGGGGTCTCGTAGCTGTAGATCCGATAGAACAGGCCGCCGCCGAACCGCCAGCGGTGTGCGCCGGTGGTGCGCCACCAGCCATCGAGCGCGAGCTCGTGCAGGCTGCCGAGTCCGCTGCCCGACGTGTCGTCGAATGCCGAGCCCATCTGGTTGGCGCTGTCGTTCAGGAAGTAGGCGCGGAACGTGTACTGCAGGGTGGCCCACAGGTTCGGGCGCGGCGCACCGGCGACCGCCCCGCCACCTTCGACCCAGCTCTGCTGCGCGACGTTGGTGACCGTGCCCTCGGCGACATTCGCGCGGCCGAACGCGAGCAGCTCGCGGTTGCCGCGGCGCCAGTCGACGTGGGCGCCGAGCATCGTCGACGTCGTCGGCGCGATGATCCCGACGCCGAGCCGGCGCGAGATGTCGACCACGTCGACCGCCGTCGGCGACGCGAGGTCGTACGCGAGGTCGCCGCTGCCGCGCTGATCGAGATCGGCGACGATCATCAGGTCGCGCGACGCCGTGTAGCGCAGCCGCGCGCCGGCGCGACCGAACGACATCCCGGTCCCGCCATCGACCATCCGCGCGCGGAGATCGAGATGGGTCTTCTGGGACAGCTCGACGTTGCCGGTGGCCGCGAGCATCTGGCGGAACTGCGTCTCGTCGGTGCCGACCGCATCGAGCCCGTCGTTGATCCCGATCGACAGCGCCATGTAGTCGAGGCCGACCTTGACCGGCCAGTCGCGCAGCTTCTTGAGATCGAACGACGCCGTACCGCCGAACGTGACGCCGGTCGGGGTGTCGATGTAGAGCGCGACGCGCTGGCCGCCGAAGCCCGAGACGCTGATCCCGTCCTTGCGATAGCCAACGGCGGCGCCGTCGAAGTAGGCGAACATCGCGCCGCCGTCGAGCCGGAACTGCCGACCGGCGCGCAGCCACACGTGACTGCCGTCCTTCTCGTCGTCGGTCTGGTACTCGGCGTAGCCGGCCTTGACCGCGATCCGTTGATCGGTGGCATCGCCGGGCACGACCAGCGCGGTGCGCGTCGCGAGCGCGTTGCTGGCATCGAACTGATAGCTCGCCAGGAAGTAGCCGCCGAGCGAGGGCAGCAAGATGTCGCGGGCCCCGACCATCGCATCGCCGAGGATCCACGACCGCGTACCCGAGAACTCCGACGGCAGCGCGGCGCCACCGCGCAGCGGCGTGCCGGAGGCGCCAGCGGAGTCGAGGTCGTAGCCGGCGTTGACCCGGAACGTCACGCGCTCCTGCAGATCGCGCAGGCTCGTCGGCACCGGGCGGAAGCTCTGGTCGACCGACGTGGCCTCGGCGCTCGGTGCCGGCGCGGCTGCAGTCGCGGCGACCTGCACGGGCTTCGGACGCATCCGCAGCGGCAGCGTCGGCACCTGGTGCAGCACGAGATCGGGCTCGGCGAGCGCCGGCGTGGCGGCGACGAGCGGCGTCGCGGCGAGCGTCGCGATCCCGAGCGCCCGGATCGCGCTCATCGCGTGCCTCGGTGACACTGCGTGCAGGTCGTCTGGTACGTGTGGCAGGTCAAGCACGCGGTCGGGTTGAAGCGCGCTTGCTGGGCGTGGCCGCCTTGCCGGAACTCGGAGATCGGCGTGTGCGACCGCGGCGGCACGGAGTGACACGCGGTGCAGGTCTCGGGCGCGTGGCAGCTCGCGCACCGCGTGGCGTCCGCCTCGGCCTCGTGACCGTGGTCGTCGCGGAACATCATGTTGTGATCGTGCGGCCGCATCGTCTGGTGACACTGGAAGCAGCTGTCCTCGCGGCGTCCGGACACCTGATGGCAGAACCGGCAGTTCGCGTCCTTGGCGATCGCCTGCTCGGCGTGGTGCTTGCGGAACTCGAGCGTGTGATCGCTCGGCACCGCGCCCGACGTCATGTGGTTGCTCGGCGGCGAGCCGTCCTGGATCGCCGAGTGGCACACCCCGCACTTGGCCATCCGGACGCGGTCGGGACTCTTGCCGGCATCCTCGTGACACTGCGCGCAGCGCGCCATCGCCGGCACGGCCATGTCCTCGCGCTTCGACGAGTCGGCGACGTTCTCGTGGCACGTCGCACACCGGATCGCGGCGCCCGCCTTGTCGGTCTCGTGCGCCTGGTGAGAGAACCGCAGGTCGCCGATGATGAACAGCCGACCGCGCTTGATCTCGACATCGCGCCGGAGGTGACAGCCGTCGCAGCGCTCCATCGGCAGCGCGGCCTTCGCGGCCTGCGCCTTGTCGTGACAGGCCAGGCACTGCTTGTGGCTCGGCAGGATCGGATCGTGGGTCGTGGCGTCGCGCTCGTGACAATCCGTGCAGCTGACGTGCGCGCCCACCGCCGATTCCATCTTCGACGCGTCGAGGTGCGTGCGGTGCGAGAACGTCGACGCCAGCGACTGGACGATCCCGGTATCGGGGAACGTCTTCATCGTCGACGAGCCCTTCACCGTCGGATCGACCGACACGTGGCAGACCCTGCACAGCGGGCCCGGCGCCTTGGCGAACTCGTCGCGATGACAGTCGTCGCACGGCGCGTGTTGCTGGGCGCTCGGCCCGGTCGGGCTGCCGCCCGGGCGCGCGATCCGGCCCGCCTTGACGTCGGCGGCCGCGTGGCAGTCCTCGCACTGGAGGCCGCGGCCCTGCCAGCCGCGGATCTGGGCGTTGCTCCCGGTGTGGAGCGCGTGCGGGAAACGATCTCCCTGGACGGCGATCGACACGGCTCGACCCGTCGTCCGCGACGGGAGCGTGACGGCATCGTTCTTACCGCCGCAACCGACGGCCACGAGCCCGATCAAGAGCAGAGAGCGCACGACCCGAACCACGGTGGCCGGCACACTACACAACTCGGGGCCGCCGCGATACCGGCTCGAAACGGATCGCGAGATCCTGTCGAAGCCGGGTCAATCTTGATAGCTTGGGCGCCAGATGGCGACGATCACGGGTGGCCAGCAGGTCACGGGAACGGCGTACGCGTCGTTCCTGGCGCAACTCCCGTTCTTCGCCGGCGTGCCGCCCGAGGACGTCACGACGTTCGCCGACGCCGTGCTCGTGCGCCAGTACCGCGCCGGCCAGGACATCGTCGTCCAGCGCCAGTACGGCCACGCGATGTTCGTGCTGCTCCATGGGGCCGTGGTGATCACCGTCGAGAGCGCCGAGGCGGTCGCGCTCAAGGTCGGCCGGCTGTCGAACCCCGGCGATTACTTTGGCGAAGCGGCGCTGCTCGGCCGTGGCGAACGAACGGCGACGGTCACCGCCGAGACCGACGTCATGCTGCTCGAGCTCGAGAAGCACCGCTTCGATCTGCTGTGCCGGCGCCACCGGTCGGTGCGCGAGCACCTCGAGGGCGTCTACCACCAGCGCGCGATCGCGACGTACCTCAGCACCCACCGCTACCTCGGCCGGCTCGACGACCAGGCCCGCCAGGAGCTCGGGCGCGGTGCCACCCTGAAGATGTACCAGCGCGGCGACGCCGTCACCAAGCGGGGCGATGCGGCCGACGCGATCCTGGTCATCAAGGATGGCGTGGTCAAGGCGTCGCGCACCAACCAGGCGGGCGGCCCGGTGTCGATCCTCGCGTACTTCAACACCCAGGACGTCGTCGGCGTCAGCGACGTCGGCAAGCGCGACTACGATCTCGAGGCGGTCGGGCAGTGCGAGGTCATCTTCCTGCCGACGAGGGCGTTCGCGAGTGCGATGGCAAAGGCCCCCCAGGTGGCCGTGCACTTCGGCAAGGACGACATGAACCGCCACCAGGCCATGGCGATGGCGGCGAACAAGACCGTGCTCGGGGTCGTCCAGAAGTTCCTCGATGCCGGCGTCGAGGTCGAATCGCTCCTCGTGATCAACCTCGACCGGTGCGTGCGCTGCGGCAACTGCGTCCGCGCGTGCCACACCCGCCACGAGTACACCCGGCTCGACCGCCGCGGCCCGATCTTCCGGCGCCGCGCCCAGATGAAGACGGCCGGCGTGCACGAGCACGTCATGCTGCCCGCGAGCTGCCGCCACTGCCGCGACCCCGAGTGCATGATCGGCTGCCCGACCGGCGCGATCCAGCGCAACCCCGCCGGCGACGTCGACATCAACAACAACTGCATCGGCTGCGAGAACTGCGCGCGCAAGTGCCCGTACGGCAACATCACGATGCGTCCGCTCGCCGAGAAGGACCGGCCGAGCCCCGAGATCACCAAGCGCGCGATCAAGTGCAACCTGTGCCGCAACTACTCGTACTCGAACTGCGTCCACGAGTGCCCCCGCGGCGCGATCCTCCGCGTCGATCCGCTGCGCTACTTCGAGGAGCTCGCGCTCGTGATGGAGTCCGAGCAGCGCGAGGCGATCGAGTGGGAGCGCGCGCAGGCGAAGAATCAGGGCATGCTCGGCACCAAGCAGCTCGTGCGCGCGCGCTCGACGTGGTTCATCCCGGCGAGCTTCGCGATCGGCGCGGTGATGCTGCTCGGCGTGTTCGCCGCGGTCTTCGGCTCGGGCGCGCCGCTACGCGGCAGCTCGTCGGTCGGGCTGCCGCTCGGCATCATGGCGGCGACGTGCCTGCTGTCGGCCGCGTTCCTCGGCGCGCGCAAGCGGATGGCGAATGCCGAGATCCCGGGGAACGAGAAGAAGAAGATCGCGCCCCGGAAGAAGCTGTTCCCGCGCGGCCAGCTCGAGTCGTGGACCCAGTTTCACATGATGCTCGGCCTGGTCGGGTTCATCACCGCGTGCGCGCACGCCGGGTTTCACGTCACCGGCGTGTTCACGACGCTGCTCATGCTGGTGTTCGCGTTCGAGGTGATCACGGGCGCGTGGGGCCAGCGGATCTACATGACCGTGCCCAAGACCCTGACCCGGCTGGAGCGCCACGGGCTGGCCCGGCTGGTCGAGGATCTGATCGATGAAGAAGCCACGCACGCGCTCGCGATGACCGAGCTCGCGTCGACGCTGCCGGCGAAGCTGTGGCGCGCCGCGCGTGGCCGCGTCGAGATGGCGGCCGGCACGATCGGCGACCGGTTCAAGGCCAGCTACGATCCGCCGGCGGCGCTGGCACTCGCGAAGCAGAAGCTCGGTCCCATTCCGGAAGCGACCGACGACATGCGCGGGACGATCGATCGCCTGCTCGAGAGCCGGGTCCGGCTGCTCGACGCCCAGGCCCAGCTCCGGCTCCATCGCCGGCTTCGCCGCTGGCTGGTGTGGCACGTCGCGACCGCGAGCGCGCTGATCGTCCTGCTCGCCTTCCACCTCATCACCGCCCTCACGCTGCTGTAATGCCGCTTCGTCTGTCGTTCGAAACCGGCGCGCTCGCGGGGATGCACGTCATCACCGCGGCGAAGACCGTGCGGGTCGGACGCGATCCGGAACAGAGCGACATCGTGCTGACGGCCCCCGCGGTGTCGCGCCGCCAGGCGATCCTCGAGCAGTCGCCCCGCGGCGGCTACACGATCGAGATCGTCGGCAACGGTCCGAGCAAGCTCAACGGGGATTGGATCCAGGCCGTGGCAGGCCGGCCGACCGCCCAGATGCTGTCGAGTGGGGACCGGGTCGAGCTCGGCGGCGTCGAGTTCAAGGTCTCCGAGGCCGAGGTCCGGGTGATCTGCGTGTCGGGGCCCGCGGTCGGCCGCGAGATCTTGCTCGGCGGCCCGGCGACGATCGGCAGCGGCGGCGACTGCGACCTCGTCATCGTCGCGCCGGGCGTTGCCGACCAGCACCTGGTGATCGCCGCGACCGCGCTCGGATTCAGGGCCGAGGCGCGGGCACCGACCACGTTCAACGGCACGCCCGCGCCGGCTCGCCTGCTCGCCGACGGCGACGAGCTCGTGCTCGGCACGACGATCCTGCGCGTTTCGGTCTCCGTCGTCGGCGCGACCGCCGACGAGGAGTCCGGACCGAGCGGCAGCACGAGCAGCTCGTCGATCATCGTCAGCAAGGACCTGACCGCGGTCGGCGAGCTGGTGGTCATCGCCGGCCCGGCCAAGGGCGACAAGCTGTCGCTCGGCGATCACCAGATCATCATCGGGACCGGCAGCGACGCGACCTATCTGATCTCCGACCCGCTCGCGAGTCCCGTGCATTGCGCGATCTCGAAGAGCGGCGACGAGTTCGTCGCGACCGATCTGCGGTCCGACAAGGGCACGTTCCTCAACGGCGCGCGGATGACGAAGGGCGTCACGCTCAAGCCGGGCGATCTGATCGCGATCGGCAACCACGTCTTCGAGTCGCGCATGCTCGGCGGCGTCAAGCTCGAGACGCGCGGCAAGACCATGTTCACGATGATCGGCGACATCATGGGACCGCAGCCGCGGTTCGTGGTCGACGGTCGCGTGGTCTCCGGGAAGAAGCTCGTGTTCGGCCGCGCGCCGAGCTGCGACGTCAGCGTCGACGACCTCGCGTGCTCGCGCGAGCACTGCACGATCGAGTGGGCGCCCGCGACCAGCAGCTTCTTCGTTCGCGACACGTCGAGCAACGGCACCTACCTCGACGACAAGCGCGTGGTCACCCACCCGCTGTCGCATGGCTCCGTGCTGCGCATCGGCAACTCGCTGTTCCGCGTCGCCGCACGCGGCGAGGTTTGCACCGTCGAGCGCTCCGACGCCGCGCTTGCCGAGGCCGCGCTCGCGGTCGCCCGCGCGCAGGCATCGCAGCACGCGGCCCAGCTCGCGCCCGGCCAGCCCGCGACCGGCCCGCAACACTCGGCTCGCGCGGCGATCCCCGGGCAAGCGCTCAAGACGATGTTCCTGCTCGACGTCGGGCAGCTCGAGCACGAGATCCAGTCGAAGAAGAAGGACCTGCAACGCGGCGCGCCGGCGTGGCGACCGTCGAGCGATCTGGCGCGCACCACGGGGCTACGCGGCGCGGTGCTGCTGTCGGTGTTCGCCGCGCTCGCAGTGTGCGGGATCGCGCTCGCCGCCGGCAGCGGCCACGCGATGATCAACCATCCGCTGTCCGCCGCGCACTCGAGCGCGGCGTTCGCGGCGAAGGCGTCGGGCGCGACCATGTGCTCCAGCTGCCACTCCGCGGGCACCCGGGTCGACACCACGCGATGCGCGAGCTGCCACACCGGCGTCGCGCCGCGGTCGAAGCACGGCACGTTCGACTGCGGCCGCTGTCACAAGGAACACGAAGGCGCGGCGGCGAACACCGCGCTCGGCGCGAACGAGACGTGCGCGAAGTGCCACGTCGACCAGCACGCCAAGGAGCTCGCGATCGGGGGACCGCAGAAGCTCGCCGCGGGCCCGTTGCCGATGAAGTTCCCCGTGGCGCTGCTACGCGGTCACGCCGACGATCCCAGGATCGTCGCACTCCACGTCGCGCACACCGCGGTCAAGATCGGCGGCAAGTCCGTCGGCATCGGCTGCACGTCGTGCCACGCCGCGGCGGCGGCCAAGGGCGGCCTCGTGGAGTTCCCGGCCGGGCTGTCCTGCTATCGCTGCCATCAAGGCGGCGAAGATCGGACGAAGCTGCACTGCGAAGGTTGTCACGGCGTCGAGCACGCCACGAGCAAGCCGCTCGCGCCGATCGTGGGCGCCACGCAGTCGATCGATCCGGTGACCTCGATCGGCTGGGCGAGCGGGCTCGCGTTCCTCGGCGGCCTGCCGGTGTTGCTGTTCGGGCTCGTCGTGCGCGTGCGCCGGCGCGATCGCGGTCGCAAGCTCGTCGAGGAGCTGAAGGCGCACCCGGCCGAGGTCTTGAAGCGCCTCGTCCATTCGATCAACGACAGCAAGTGCGTCGGCTGCGGGCTATGCGTCCAGGCGTGCCCGGCCAGCGTGCTCGAGCTCGTCGACCACAAGTCGCGCGTGGTGAACTTCGACTCGTGCATCCAGTGCAAGCGGTGCGAGAACGCGTGCGCGTTCGACGCGCTGCGCATGCACGACGCCGACAAGCCGCCGCCGATGATCCCGATGCCGTCGATCGACGCGTTCTACGAGACCCCGGTGCCCGGGCTGTTCCTGGTCGGCCAGGTCTCGGGCACGCCGCAGGTCAAGAACGCGACGAACCTCGGGCGCGCCGTGGTGCAGCGGATCGCGCAACGCGGCTATGGCCCGGGCAGCGGCCGTCAGCTCGGGTGCGACGTCGACGTGATCATCATCGGCAGCGGCCCCGGCGGTCTGTCCTCCGCGGTCACCTGCGTGGAGCTCGGCCTCAGCTACGTCGTGCTCGAGAAGGAGCGCGAGTTCTCGTGGACGATTCGCAACTACTACCACAAGGGCAAGGAAGTCATGGCCGAGCCCAACGACGTCGGCCTCGAGGCGACGTTGCCGCACTGGGACAGCACGCGCGAGCAGCTGCTCGGCGCGTGGCAGGAGCTGGTCGAGCAGAACCGGATCGACATTCGCTACCAGCACAACGTGATCGACGTGAAGAAGGAAGGCGACCGGTTCGTGGTCGCGATCGGCGACGCCAAGGGCAAGCAGACCAGTCAGATCACCGCCGGCCGCGTGATCGTCGCGATCGGTACGCTCGGCAACCCGCGCAAGCTCGGCTGCCCGGGCGACGAGCTCGAGAAGGTGAAGAACTCGCTGGTCGACCCCGACGAGTGGACCGGCAAGAACATCCTCGTCGTCGGCGGCTCGGACTCCGCCGTCGAGGTCGTGCTCGCGCTGTCGCAGCCGCAGCGCCGCAACCGGGTCTACTTCTCGACCCGCGGCGCCAAGCTCGAGGGCATCAAGCCGAAGAACCGCAAGCTGATCGAGGATGCGCTCGCGGCCAAGCAGTTCGAGATCCGGTACGCGACGACGGTTGCCGAGGTCACCCCGACGACGGTGGCCCTCAACTTCAAGGAAGACAACCGGCGCGAGGACCTGCCGAACGACGTGATCTTCGGGATGATCGGCGGCAACTCGCCGCAGAAGTGGCTCCAGCAGATCGGCGTGCCGTACATCGAGAAGCCGCACAGCTGGTCGCCGACCCGCACCGACCACCTGTCGCAGAAGACCGCCGAAGGGCTCGTGCAGATCCGCCGGCTACAGCGGCGCCCGATCCCCGCGTCGAGACCGCATCACTGAAGAGGCGCTAGCTCGCGGCCTTCGCCTGACGCCCGACGTAGTTGAACAGCCGGCGCACGGCCTGTGCGAGATCGGGCGGTTCGAGGATGTCGACGTAGCAGGTGCGCAACGCGGCGCTCTCGAGCGGCGGCGGGAGCTCGGCCTCCGGCGGCCACACCGGTACGAGCTCGAGCACGAACCACTCCGGGCGGATGGTCGCGCCGACGAGCGCGTCGAGGAGCTCGAGCCGTGCGGTCGCCTCCGCGCGGCGGCGCGCACCGATCGGGTCGGCGAGTGTGTTGCGCAGTCGCTCCGCGCTCCACCTGATGTCCACATCGCGCAGCCGGTCGCGGAGCAGCTCCGAATCGGCGGCCTTCACCGCCGGTTGCGCGAGCTCGAGGACCTGCGCGACCACCGGCACGTACCACGGGTGCACGACCGGTCGCGGGAGCTGCAGGTGCGCCGGCCGCACGGCTCGGGACGCGCGGCTGATCACTTCGACGCCGCACTTGTGGCACACGATGCCGCGGTAGCGGTTGCCGAGGAACCGCCCGCAGTGGCAGGCGTACGACCGTAGCGGACCGAAGATCTTCTCGCTGTCGAGGTCGGCGGCCGACCTGATCGCGCCGTGGCTCCACTCGCGCACGATCTCCGGCGATACCAGCCGACCCTCGCGGACGAGCGTCAGCACGTCGCCGGGCGTGAAGTACGCCGCGAAGCCCTCCGGCAGCGCCTGGCTGGAGGAGGCGAACACCGGACTCTCCGACTCGACCGGGAGCTCGGCGAACGCCTCCGGCGGTGGCTCGCCGCGAAGCCCGCGCCGGCGCTGGATGTCCTCGAGGAAGGCAGGCTCGGCGATGCCATCCCAAGCAGCGTCGTCGCGCGTCGCGGGCGGCGGCAACGTGGCGACGATCGCTTCCGCGCCCGCGAGATCGCCGGCGTCGAACAGCCACTCGGCGTGAACCTCGAGCGCTTGGCGGCGCAGCACGAGATCCGTGCATCTGCCGGCGAGCTCCGCCGCGGTTGCCGCGTGCGCGAGCGCGGCGCTCGGGAGGTTGGCCGAGAGCGCGAGGTGCGCGCGGATCTGACGCTCGACGGAAGTCACACCCGCGGCGAGCAGCGCGGCGATCTCGGTGACGATGGCAGCCTTCTCGTCGGGCTCGAGGTGACTGCGCCAGTCCGCGAGCCGCAACAGCACGTCGACGCGGTCGTCGTTGCCGAGCTCGAGCTCGAGCGCCGCCTGCAGTTGCTGGCCGGCGCGGCGCGCCTCGGACGCCTTCGTGAACGCATCGGCGAGCCGCAGTCGGATCGCGAATGCGGCGTCGGGACCGACACGCGTGACGAGATCGTCGATGACGCGATCGGTGTCCTCGTCCATCAGCTCGTTCTCGAGCGCGATCGCGGCCTCGATCGACAGCTCGATCCACCGCGCGACTCCCTGCGGCGTCGTGTCGGCGGCAGCGATGTCGAGGGCGGCACGTAGCGCGCGACTGGTCCAGTCTCCGTTGTAGATGCTGCGGAAGCCGGCGGCCAGCGCGCGATGCGTCGCGAGCGCGAGCTCGCGGTCGGCAGCGACGCGCTTGGCAAGCGCCTCGAACACCCGGGTCGCGTCGTCGTCTTCGTACGCGTCGACGAACTGCACGCACTCGAGCGCCGCGGCGCGAACGTCGTCGGGGATGTGAGGGTCGAACGTCATTTCCACGTCGCGAACACACCACGGATCCGCCACCGTCGCGAAGGAATAAGATCGGGCTAGCTCGCCGGGCGCAGCTCGGCGTCGATCCGCGGCACATCCCAGGCATCGATCGCGGCGGCGAGCGCGGTGGTGTCGCGCCCGGCCCAGCGCACGTCGGCGAGCGCCGGCGTGGCCGGGAGCCCGAGGCGATGGATCGCGGCCACGCGACCGAGCGGGACGCGGCGCAGCTCGTCGCGGCCGATCCACAGCGCGACCAGCACGGCGGGCAGGCACAAGACGTCGGTCCAATCGGGATAGAACTCGGCGTGATGGCCGATCGCGCGCGCGACGAGGTCGGCGACCGGCGGGCACAGCTTCACGACCGCGAACCCGGCGGCGGTGGCGGTGCAGGCGGCGATCAGGCGAACCCGCGATAGCGACGGGTCGATGCGGACACCGAGCCGCGCCAGGCCGTGGCGCACGAGGCCGATCATCGCGGTGAGCAACACCGGCGCGAACGCCAGCCCCGCGAGGTCCGAGACCTTGCCGGTGATCATGCCATGCCAGCGCGGTTTGGCCACCCAGTCGTTGAAGACGAGCACCAGCACGAGGACGAGCGTCACCGGATGCATGGCCTCGCCGAGCGGCAAGGCAGGCGCCTCCGCACGATCGACACCGCGCAGCGCTCGCCGCAGCCGCTCCACTCGTATACTGTGCCGGTCGTGTCGGAGTCCGGCAAGCAGTCCGAGAAGAAGCCATCCGAGAGCGCGCAGCAGCTCGCGCAGGCCGAGGAGCAAGCGAAAGCTCGCTTCGAGAAGGCGATGACCGAGCTACGCGAGGGCGCGTATCGATTCAGCTCGCGCGCGCGCGGCCAGTCGGAGCTCATCATCGAGGAGCTCATCGACCCCGAAGGCGACACGGTCCCGAACCTCGCCGAGGTCGAAGGCGACGCCGGCGCGAGCGCGCTCGGCCAGTCGCTCGAGCTCATCACGTTCGACACGTGGCTGTTCGGTCAGATCGGCGACAAGGACGCGCTCGATCTCAAGGCCGAGGAGCACTGGGAGGTCTGGTTCACGTACGGCGCGTGGATCGGCGAGACGATGCGGCGCCGCCACGGCGGCCACTGGTTGATGATGGGCGACGATCCGCACACGTGGCGGATCGGGTTCTCGAAGATCTTCCTCGAGATCGCGCCGTTCATGTTCGCGGAGCAGCTGCTGCGCATGGGCTCGGGCGCGACCAAGAAGATGGTCACCGAGATCGAGCGCATCCGCGGGCTCCACGAGGAGCAGAAGGAGCGCGACAAGGGTCAGTCGCTCGATCGCTTCCTCGCGCAGCACTACATCCGGCTCCACACCGTCCCGCTCGGCCAGTGGATGTCGATGGACTTCGCGAACCTCGCGAAGCTGTGGAACGAGGAGCCGGTCGAGAAGCTCGTCGCCGAGCTCAAGGAAAAGGGCCCGCGCCTCGGGCCGCAGAACGCGCAGATCGTCGACCAAGTCGTGACCGCGCTCGCGAAGGCGAAGCAGGACACACCGATCGCGAAGCAGACGAACGATCGCGGCCTGTTCGAGGCGATCGCGCAGATCATCGCGCTCCGCCGCGCGACCGGCCCGGTGGCGATCGATATCCTCGAGCGCGTCGTGATGCCGGCGCTGCACGTCGGCGTGCCCGAGAAGTTCCCGCCGCTCGACGAGGACGACCTCGCGAACTTGCGCAAGGGCACCGAGCTGTTCGCCTTCTTCACCGAGGTCGTGCCGCACAAGTTCCAGGCCGACGACGAAGGCTTCCTCGGCACGATCCCGCACGAGCAGCTCACCACGCCGTACGCCGATCGCAACGTGCTCGAGATCGGCAAGGGCGACTGGGTCGTCGTGAACCCCGCGCACTTCATCCCGATGCTGCAGGAGTTCGATCCGCAGAAGATGCTCGACAAGTACGACGAGTTCGTGAAGTACGTCTCGGAGAACCCGGATGCACCACGACGTCGCGACGACGGCCGCATGCTCGCCGAGACCGCGGTACGCGCGCTCGCCGACCTGAAGGCGTGCGTCGCGGTCGCCGCGCAGAACCAGGACGCGTTGCTGTTTCGCCTGCTGCCGCCGCCGGGCTGATGCTCGCGCGCCTCTCGCTCGGCAGCCTCTTCGCCGACTCGGCACGCTCGTACTCGCGTCACGGCGGTCGCATGCTCGCCAGTGCCGTCGCGTTCTCGGCGCTACTGTCGATCGCGCCTCTGCTCTTCATCGCGCTCGGGTTCGCCGGGGTCGCGATCGGCGATGAACGTGGCCGCGCGAGCGTGATGCACGACCTCGCGCGCTGGGTCGGCCAGGACGCCGCCGAGACGATCTTCTCGCTGCTCGAACGCGCGCGCGAGCGCAGCGGCACGGGCGTCGCCAGCGTGGTCGGCGGCATCGTGCTCGTCTATGCCTCGACGCGCCTGTTCAGCCAGATGAAGCGCGCGCTCAATCACATGTGGGACGTCCACGCGCGCTCCGGTCGCGGGCTCCGCGGCAAGGTGCTGCGGCAGCTGCGCAAGCGCGGCCTCGCGCTGCTCCTCGTGCTGTTCGTGGGCGTGCTGATCATCGCCGTCGTCGTCGTGAAGACGATCCTCGCGGCGTCGACGCACGTGTTCGGCGATACCACCGCGTCCGCGCTGGTCCGCGGCGGCGAGATGATCGTCTCGCTCGCGACCACGACCGTGATGTTCGCGGCACTGTTCAAGCTCCTACCCGACGCGCGGATCGCGTGGCGCGATGCCTGGCGCGGCGCGCTCGTCACGTCGGTGCTGTTCGCGATCGGCACCACGATCATCGGCCTCTACCTCGGGCACAAGACGCTCGACATTCTCTACGGCCCCGGCGGCTCGCTCGTGATGCTGCTGTTGTGGGTCCACTACTCGGCGCAGGTGTTCTTCTTCGGCGCGGCCGTCACCGGCGAGCTCGCGCGCCGGCGCGGCAGCGCGATCGAGCCCGACGACGAAGGCGTGCGCATCGTCATCGCCGACACCGACCTGTGAGCTCGGATCAGGTCGAGCGCGAGTCCCAGAGCGGCTCGGGCTTGCCATCCTTGTGGGCCGACCACCGGCCCCACACGAACAGCGCGTCGCTCAGGCGATTGAGGTACGAAACCGACAGCGCGCCGACCTCCTCCGTGGCCGCGAGCGCCACGACGAGCCGCTCGCCGCGCCGGCACACGGTACGCGCGAGGTGAAAGTACGCCGACGCCCAGCCGCCGCCGGGGAGCACGAACGACTTCAGCACCGGGAGATCGTCGTTCACCGCGTCGATGTCGTGCTCGAGCGCTTCGACGTGACGCTGCTCGATGCGCGGCAGCTTCGCGCGCGTCTCGGCATCGGGCGTCGCGAGCTCGGCGCCGAGGTTGAACAGCTCGTTCTGGACGCGCCGCAGGATCGGCGTCAGGTGGGGTCCCGCAGCCGACGTCGCGAGCGCCTCGGTCACGAGGCCGATCACGGCGTTGAGCTCGTCGACGGTGCCGTAGCAGTCGAGGCGCGGCGCCGACTTCGAGACGCGCTCGCCGCCGATCAGCGACGTCTCACCGAGATCACCGCCGCGCGTGTAAACCTTGTCGATCCGCATCGCGCGAACTGTACCTCTATTCGAGCTGTCCCGATTTGCCCTGTCCCCACGTTGCACACCAGAAGACAGTGGACAGCGTCGAACCGTCTGGCGACGATGAGGAATGACCGCGCGAATCGCGACCTCACCTTGCATGTCGTGCACGCGGCGCACGCTGCTCCACGGAATCGGCGTCGCGGTCGCGGGCTCGATCGTCGCTTCGTGCGGTGGCGGCAGCGGCGATGTGGTCGATGCCGGGCCGCCCGACGCGGGAGCCTGTCCCGCGAACGATCTGTGCCTCGACATCACGAAGGCGCCCAACACGGCGCTCGCGAACGTGAACGGCTCGGTCGTCGTCACGGCAACGACGGGCAAGCTCGTCGTGGTGCGCACGTCGGCGACCGCCGTCGCGGTGCTCTCGGCGATCTGCACCCATCAGGGCTGCACCGTGAACTTCGTCAGCACCACGCAGCACCTGTTCTGCCCGTGCCACGGTGCCGAGTTCACGCTGACGGGTGCGGTCGCGAAATCACCGGCCACCGTCCCGCTCAAGGTCTACACGGCGACGCTGTCCGGATCGATCATCACGATCAAGCTCGCCTAGTGCCCTGGAACTGAAGTTCGCAACCACCACGGCGGCGGATCGAGCGAGCGCCATCGCGAAGCTGCCGAGCTCCGCGGACGCACGTGGGGTCCCCGCGAGCGTAAAGCACACGTTCGGACTCTGGCGCGAGCCGGGGCGCCCCACGTGCGCCGCGGAGCGAGGTAGCGAAGCGATGACGCGAGCGAGATGACGCCGCCCCTGGTGCTCGCGAACTTCAGATCCAGGCACTAGCTACGAGCGCGCCATCGGCAGCGACGGCTTGCGCAGGCCGCGCATCGCCTCGGGGTCGGCGGGCACGGCTTCGCCGGAGGCGAGCTCGAGCTCGAAGCCGGCGTCGCGGATCATCTGGTGATCGGCCTCGGGCGTGGCGCCACCGGTCGTCAGGTAGCCCTGCGTGAAGATCGAGTTCGCGGGGTAGAGCGCCATCGCCTGCAGCGACCGGAGCGTGAGCTCGCGGCCGCCCGCGACGCGCAGATCGGTGCGCGGGTGCACGAGCCGGAACATGCACAGCGCGCGCAGCGCGAAGCCGGGCTCGACGAGCGGATAGCCGGCCAGCGGCGTCCCCGGGCGCGCGTCGAGGAAGTTCACCGGCACCGAGTCGACATCGAGCTCGCGCAGCGCGAACGCGAGGTCGAGCAGATCGTCCTCGGACTCGCCGAGCCCGACGATGCCGCCGCAGCACGTGTCCATGCCGGCGGCCTTCGCGAGCTTCACGGTCTCGACGCGATCGCGCCACGTGTGCGTCGACACGATCGCGGCATAGTGGCGCTCGCTGGTCTCGAGGTTGTGATTGAACCGATCGACGCCCGAGTCCGCGAGGCGCTTCGCTTTCGCCTCGGTGAGGATCCCGAGCGACGCGCACAGCTCGATGTCCATCTCGGCCTTGATCCGCTCGGCCGCGGCGCAGATCGTATCGAGGTCGCGCTGCGAAGGGCCGCGCGTCGCGGTCACCATGCAGTAGCGCTTCGCGCGTGCGGCGTGGGCGCGGCGGGCAGCATCGACGAGCTCGTCGACGGTCTTGATCGGCGCTTCGCCGCTCGGCGACGCGTGCTTGCTCGATTGCGAGCAGAACCCGCAGTCCTCGGGGCACGCGCCGAGCTTCGCGTTCTCCAGCACGTGCAGCGAGACCCGGCGGCCCCAGTGCGCGCGCCGCACGGTGAAGGCGGCGTCGAGCAGTGCGAGTAGCTCGTCGGCCGGAGCGTGGAGGACGGCGCGGGCCTCGTCGCGCGCGAGCGCGGTGCCGGCGAGGGCCTTGTCGGCGAGCGCGGACCAGAGCGTGGACATCGCGCCGGACCCTATCGCCGATGCCGCTCCCGCGCTACCTCGGCGCGAGCTTCATCATCTGGTTGATCGTCCGCCCGCTCGGATCGGACTTGCGCCGATCGGCGACGACGACGAGCACCTTGCCGTAGGCCTGCGACGCGCCGGTGGCATCGCCGACCCAGCCGAGGCCCTGATCCTCGGAGGCCTTGGCCTCGGCCGCCGACGGGAACACGCACAGCA
>Ga0326726_10001170_pt1 | contig 24453 bp, 19 predicted proteins | sample MHFenrmetagenome_2_FD_207603 | JGI IMG/M metagenome (GOLD analysis project Ga0326726, IMG submission 207603) | Lab enriched peat soil microbial communities from Michigan Hollow, Ithaca, NY, United States - MHF15MN | ecosystem: Environmental > Terrestrial > Soil > Wetlands > Peat | place: USA... | reverse complement strand
TGTTACTTTTCCTGACGGGCTGCGCAGGGCGCAGATCATCTCAAAGAAGGCTTCCGCCACTCCCGCTCCGATCCCGGATTTTGCCCACTTCGTCAGGTTCTTGCTCAGTGGTGTGTCTCTAGGCATTGGATTTCTTATCTTGTCATCCGAGATCCCTCACAAGACGGCGCTCGGCGTGGCGGTTCTCGTGACAGGCTGCTGCCTGGGCATTGCCGCATTTCGATGGACTCGCAAGCGCGGATAGGTGCAGGGCCCAATCTCCATGAATACACTCGAGTGGAGGGTACTTCGTGCCACCTGGCACCTGAGACCTGACACCTTCTCTCCTGCTAGACTTCACTGAGTACTCAACCCACAACCGGAGCATCTAAACCAACGTGTTTCCCCGACTCTTCCACATTGGCAGTTTCAATATGCCCACTTATGGGTTGCTGGTCGCCTCGGGCGTGCTGATCGGACTCTGGATCAGTGTCCGTAACTCCGAGAAGCAGGGCATCAACGGCGATGACGCCTGGAACCTGGGCATTCTGGTCGTGCTCGCAGGCATTGTCGGAGCCAAGATACTGCTCGTCGTCAACGAGTGGAGTACCTATGCCGGCAACTGGCGCGAAATCTTCAGCATTAACACGCTCCAGTCGGGAGGAGTTTTCTCCGGAGGTCTGATTGGCGCGTTGCTGATGGCGACCTGGTACATCCGCAGCCGTCGCATGCCGGCCCTGCGCACGGTCGACGGCTTCGCGCCCGGACTGGCCTTCGGCCACGTCCTCGGCCGCTTTGGCTGCTTCGCGGCCGGCTGCTGCTACGGAAAGGAAACCCACCGGTTCTGGGGTGTGACGTTCACCAGCGACCTGGCCCATAATTGGTCGGGAACTCCGCTGGGAAGGTCCCTCGAACCGACGCAGCTGATCGAAGCCACCGCCGAGTTTTTCAATTTTCTTGTCCTGATGTGGCTGCTCAAACGCAAAAAGTTCGATGGGCAGGTGTTCGCCAGTTTCATGATCCTGTACGGCATCGAACGCTACTTCATCGAGTTTCTGCGCGGCGATCCGGGACGGGGCGAAGTCTTTGGCGGACTGATGACTGGAACGCAGCTGATCTCGATATGCCTGGTGCTCGGCGGCGGGCTGATCTGGTGGCTGAAGAGTGGAGTGCCGAGAACGGTGGCGGAGAGCAGCACATAGCAATTAGCAATTAGCAATTAGCACTCACGTCCGCTCGCTATTCGCTATTCTTCCAATCTGCACTCCTTCGGATCCTTGTCGAACCGCAACCCGAGAAATACCGGCGCTCGCAGTTTCATTCCGCCCTCCGCAGTTTCGTGGGTCCACTCCGAGAACTTGATCTCAGCGACCAGTTCCGGGCGCACGAAGTGGACTTTTTTCAATCCACCAATTTCACCGTGGAACGGATTGGTCTTCGTCTCGAGCGGCCGCAGGCGTTCGTAGATGCCCTTCAAAGTTTGTTGATCGAATCCCGTGCCGGCCTGGCCGACGTGGATAAGCCGTCCGCGCTTGTCGTAAAGTCCGAGCACGAGCGAGCCGAAATATTGTCGGCTCCCTTCCGGGTCGGTATAGCCGCCGATCACGCACTCCTGGCTCTGTGTGATTTTGATCTTCAGCCAATCGTGCGACCGTTCCTCCCGATAAGGGCTGTCGCGCTTCTTGGCGAGGATGCCCTCCAGTCCGCGCTGGCGGGCCACTTCAAACAGGTCGCGGCCCTTCTCCGGATAATGGTCGGAGAACCGAACCACATCGCCGCTCTGCAACACAGATTGCAGCCGTTCCTTACGCTTCTCCAGACCCACTCCGCGCAGGTCGTAGCCATCCAGGTATAGCAGGTCGAAGGCGTAGTACAGGACCGGAACTCCTTCCCGCCCCGGCAGGCGCCGCTTGCCGGGCTGAAACCCGGTGCGTTGCTGCATTAGGCTGAACGAAGGGCGGCCTTGCTCGTCCAGGGCAACGATCTCACCGTCAAGAATGGCGCGCTTTGCCTTGATGAATTTGGGCAAGTCGCGGATCTCGGGGAACTGCGCTGTGAGATCGTTCTGGTTGCGCGATACCAGGCGCACGCTGCCGTCTTCGATAAAGGCCACAGCGCGATACCCATCCCACTTGATCTCGAACAGCCAGGCCGGATTGTCGAACGGTTCGTCCACGGACGTGGCCAGCATAGGGTGGATCTTCGTGGGCATGGGCTTCTCTATCGCGCCGATTAAACCCTTAACCACGGGGGACAAGGAGGGCACGGGGGACTTCTTGGCTTTTGCCTTCGCTGAACTAACGCTGGCTTCGGGACGTTGTCCGGCCGGACTTTCCCCCTTACTCTTCCCCGTGTCCTCCGTGTCGCCCGTGGTTAAGGTTTTTCGCTTTTTGTCAGCCCGAGCCACGGCGTCCGCGAGCCACGCGGCTTTTAGCTTGCCGCGCGTCGCAGGACGGCTGGTGGTCCACTCGGCCGAGCCTTTGTCGCCGGCGATCTCCGCCATGGTGCGACCGGTTAGCACCGAAGTGTCGTACTGGTCGATGTCGTATCCGGGGACAACGTAATCGTCTTTTTTCTTGATGAGCAGCCATTCCGTTCCCTTGCTCCCCGGCCGGCGCCCCTTAATGCGTACCAGCGCGAAGTCTCCGGTCAGCCGCTTCCCTTTCAGCCGGAACTTGAGATCGCCTTTGGCCAGCATGGCTGCGGCTTCTTTTTCTGTTCCAGTAATGTATTCGCCGTTAATTGGAACCGGAGAGAGCGGTTGCCATGTGCCCACGTCCCACACCATCACCGTGCCGCCGCCGTAGTTCCCTGCTGGGATGGTACCCTCAAAATCGAAATACGAGACTGGATGATCCTCCACCTGCATGGCCAGCCGTTTGTCGGCAGGATCGAGCGACGGCCCCTTCGGGACAGCCCACGACTTGAGCACTCCTTCCATCTCCAGCCGGAAGTCGTAATGGAGACGCGTCGCCGCGTGACGCTGCACGACAAAGCGGTGTTTCGACTGCTTCTCGATTTTCGGAGGCGGCTCGGGCGTTTCCTCAAAGCGCCGTTTGCGCTTGTATTCCTCGAGGGACATGCTGGGTATTGTAGTTCGAATCCCTCTTCGCCTCGTCCGCCTCGCACAACGACTCGGTGTAGAGACGGGGCTTGCCCCGTCTCCGCCGGCGCGACCCGGACGACATCGACGTGGCCCGGGCTCTGCTTAAGGAGACAGGGCGAGCCCCGTCTCTACATTGCTGTAAACTGCCTTTCGCATGAGCCGCGAGTATCCTGATCATCCGCTGGTAGGTGTAGGCGCCGTCATCGTCCAGGACAACCGCGTCCTGCTGGTCCGGCGCGGCCAGGCGCCACTGCTGGGCGAGTGGTCGCTCCCCGGCGGCGTGTTGGAATGTGGGGAGACGCTCCGCGAGGCGACGATTCGCGAGGCCCGCGAAGAGACTGGACTCATCGTGGAAACGGCGGATCTGCTCGGAGTGTATGAGCGGGTGATCCGTACCGAAGACGAACGCGTGCGCTACCACTACGTGCTGATTGATTTTCTGTGCCATCTCGTCTCGGGTGATTTGCAGGCGGGCAGTGATGCTGCAGACGTTCGCTGGTTTGCGCCAGCGGAACTGGAGAGCCTCGACCTTCCGGCGGACACCATCGATGTGATTAGAAAAGGCCTCAAGCGAGAGTAGAGTGGCGGTCACCGATCAATCTGCGTCACAGCTCGAGGTCGAACGCACGACGCTCCGGCCAACCGAGGTATCGTCCCTGACGGGACTCACGTCCGGGGCTCTCCTGTTCCGCCGCTGCGCGGCTCTTGCGTCGCCACATCCACGATCTGGCTCTGATCACAAGCCACGGGACCTCGGCCGGCGACTCAGTCCGCCATCTTCGCCACGTGCACCGGAAATCCCGTCTTCGGCAGCAAAGAAGTCAGCTCGAACACCTTGAAGCCGTTACCGGTGATCTCGGTGTGACGGTACACACCGGGTTCGGTGTCGGCGGTTTCGTGGCGGCCCTGGAGGTCGTCCAGAAACTTCTGCGCCTGCCGCATGCTGGCTTCGGCGCCCTTGGCGCGGGTTACCACGGCTTCGGTCGCATACGAGCGAACCAGTTTTGGCCAATACTTCTGGAGCAGTTGAGTACTGGCGAAAAGGTCCGCCCAAACCACCTCGCCGTTCACCGCCACCACCACTCCGACCGCGTTTTTGTCACGCAGCTGGCGGATGACACTCTCGTAGTTGCGTTGTACCGGCTCCGCGACGGAATCTACCTGCTTCTGAACTTCCTTGTTGCCCAAGACGCGTGCATACGACGAGGTCGACTCCACTTGCGGAGCAGCCCCGGCCACAATCACCGCTTGCGACGACGCCATCGCCTGCTGCGACTTGCGTACTTCGGCCCAGACCTTGTTTTGATCCTTGTCTGCCATCGCCTTGCTGCGTACCGCGGGGGCGACCATGAAAGCCTCCATGCCTTCGCGGGCCGTGCCGAATTCCTCCTTGCCGTTGGCCGCCGTCCAGCGTCCCGGCTCAACGCAGAAGACGCTCAGGTCGACGGGATCGCTTTCGGCGGGCACGATCCGGTCTTTGCCAATCACCCGATCCTGCTTACCGCCGGTCACAATTTCTCCGGCCAGCAGCAGCAACGGCCGCTTAGAGTTGTTGATCAGCACGAGTTGGTTGACTTGGGCGTCGCGCACCGGCCAGACCGGGCGCCCCGGATGGCGCCGGATCAGGCCCCGCGCTTGCCCGGCTTCGGTGACCACCACTTCCCCGTTGCGAATGCCTTCATCGAGAGTGAGAAACTGTCCCGTATCGTAGGACTTACTGGCAACCACGGGAAAGACGGTAAGGTTGCCGCTGCGGATCGGTTCGAGCAATGCGTAACCCGACGATGAGCTGACCTCGCCTGCCTGCAGCAGGCACGGTACGACAATCGCTGCAATAACCAGGAAAGCAATTCCTGCAACTAACCATACTGGGCGCATAGAGACCTCCGGGCAGGAAAGCATGAAAAACCCGCGGTTCCCCTAGCAGGCTTCCAGGAGGTTGCTTCCCTGCCTCGATACCGGGAGAACGAGCGAATTTCGAGGTCTTGCGTCTAAAAAATTGCTAGCATCCTTGAGGGAGACATGCCCGCACCGGCCCAACCCGCCCTGGGAGACGAGAAGGCCTTTGCCCTTCACGAACGTAGCGGCGCGTCCGCCTACGGGCTGGATCGCGACCAGTTTGCGGCCATCCTGCGCGAGATTCAGGACAAGTACTTGCCCCGGGCTTCCCCCAATGAAGCCACCGAATTTTGCGGCGCTTTACGCCTGGAGGAACTGGCCCTGGCCCGCGCCTGCGCTGCCGGAAATGAGCCGGCGTGGCAGGACTTCATCAGCCGCTACCGCCAGAAACTCACTGCCATGGCGCTCCACATCACGCGCGACGCCGTTCATGCCGCTGAGCTGGCCGATTCCCTGTTTGCCGATCTGTTCGGCATGAGCACGCGCGACGGGGTCCGCCACTCCAAGCTCATTTTCTACACTGGGCGCGGGTCGCTCGAAGGCTGGCTGCGCACCGTCATGGCGCAGGAATTCATCAACCGTTATCGCAAGCAGAAGCGCGTTGTCAGTCTTGACGAGCAGGAAGAAGAAGGTGCGCAATTTACCGCCGCCGACCCCGAGCCGGCCGCAGCCGCCGATCCCCGGCTGGAGGCCGCAACTGATCAGGCTCTGGCGGAACTCTCGTCCGAGGATCGCTATGTGTTAGCGGCGTATCATCTGGATCGCCGAACGCTGGCCGAGATCGCGCGCGTGCTGGGGCTGCATGAATCAAGCATCAGCCGCCGTCTGGACCGGGTTACCAGCACGTTACGGAAGCGTATCCTGGCCTGCCTGCGGGAACGCGGCATGAGCCACGCTCAGGCAAAAGAAGCGTTGGAAAGTGACGTGCGGGACCTGCAATTGGACCTGCGGGCACGTCTGACGCAAGATTCCGGGGCCAAAGCGTTCCCTGGAGGAAAGGTCTCCACGCCCGGCACGGGCGGCGACGGAACACATGTCTGACGTCCCCAAAATCGTACAGGACCGCCTGCGGGCCGCTGTGCCCACGGGAGCCCATCCCGATGCGGACACGCTGGCCGCTTTTGCCGAGCAGGCCTTGGCAGCCGCTGAACGCGAGGGCGTGGTGCAGCACTTGGCACGCTGCCGCGACTGCCGGGAAGTCGTCGCGCTGAGCCTGCCGCCGGTAGAGGCCGTGGCAGGGCCCCAGGCGGCTGCGGATGGGGTATCTGCGCGCAAGCTTGGCGATGTGTCGCGAGCCTGGTTTGCCTGGCCCACCCTGCGCTGGGCAGCGATAGCGGCGGCAGTCGTGGTGGTCGCATCGGTGGTGCTGCTGCGTCCCGGGAAACAACCGTCCGTGGTCGAGGTCGCGAGCCAGCAAGCCGAGAAGAACGTTCCTTCAACCGCTGTGGTCGCCCAACCCGCCGCGCCTCTAGCCGATCAGGCAGCTCCATCGGTCGCCAGCCGTATGGCCAAGCGGGACAGTTCCACTTCACGCGAAAGACCGATGCTAAGAATGATTGAACCCCAGCCGGGACGCGTGCAGACCCAGACGGCGGCGGGTTCAGCCTCTCAGCTCGCAGACAACAAGCGCACGGACTCGCTCGAAGGCCAGCGCAGTTATTCGGTCGACGCTGACAAGCTGCCGGTGAAAGTTCCCGCCGCTCCGGTGGCCGGTGCCCAAGGCGAGATGGCAGCGTCCGAGCAAATCACCGGCTCTTCCCAGGAAGTCGTGGTTGTCGGCGGCGCTTCCAATGTGGCCGAGAATGCTCCGGCGGAAAACAAGCTGAGGGCGCGTGCCGAGACTTCCGCCCCGATTGTCAAAGCAAAGTCGGCAGCCAAGGAAGAAGCGCAACTGCAATCCGCGGCGAAAGACACCGGGACGCAAGAGCAGCTCAAGCGCGCGTTTGCCGCTCCGGAAACGAACGCTGCCGTGCTGAAAGCCCAATCGAAGGCCGTCCCAGCCCAGTGGAGTCTCGCGCAAGGCGTGCTACGCCGCTCTCTGGATGGAGGCGCTACCTGGCAAACCGCCTTGCAGTTGGGCCATCCCCTGCTGTGCTTTGGCGCGCGCGGTAACGACGTCTGGGCCGGTGGCCAAGCCGGTGCACTTTTTCACTCGTCGGATGCCGGTGCGACCTGGACCATGGTGCAGCCTTCGACCCAAACCGCATCGCTCACGGCCGATATCGTCGCCCTTGAAATCCGCAGCCCGGTCGAGATCGGCCTCACCACCAGCAACAATGAATCCTGGAGCACCCCCGACGCCGGCAAGACCTGGGAGAAGAAGTGATTCGCCGGTTGCGCATGTTGGGCGTCGTCACGGTGCTTGCGGTCGCCAGCGCTGCACAGCAATCCGGAGAGCCGCTTCGGCCCGAGTGGTGCCGGCAACTACCGCGCCCGGAGTATAAGACCCTCGAGCGCGTCCTCAGTGATGAACCGTGGTTCGAGGTCTACAGAATCCGCCTGGGCGTGTTCGCCATTTATGAGCCGAAGCAGTTTGAAGAAGTCATTTCCTACCTGATTCTCGGCGAAAAACGTGCGCTGTTGTTCGACACCGGCTTAGGCGTTGGAAAAATCAGCACGGTTGTCGCCCGGCTCACACCCTTGCCGGTAACGGTGATCAATTCCCATACTCACTTCGATCACGTTGGCGGTAACGCCGAGTTCCAAGAGATCTGGAACCGCGATCTGCTCTACACCCGAAAGAACATGCGCGGCCAGAGGAATGCCTACTCGCGCGATGCCCTCGAGCCGGAACGTCTGTGCGGAGCGCTTCCAACGGGAGCGAGCGCGAAGTCATACTCCATCCGTCGGTGGAGCAGCACGCACACCCTGCGGGACGGTGAGCGAATCGACTTGGGTGGCCGGATTGTGGAAATCATCTTCACGCCGGGGCACACACCGGACTCCCTCGCCCTGCTCGATCGCTACCATGGATTGCTTTTCACCGGCGACACGTTCTATCCAGGACCGATTTACCTCTTCGTTCCCGAGACCGACTTTGCCGCCTACACGCGATCGGTCGCGCGCCTGGCGGCTCTCGAGCCGCAAATCAAGTTGCTCCTGCCCGCGCACAACCTGCCGGTTGCTGAGCCGGTTTTCCTGAAGCGGTTGGCCGATGCGGTCGAAGAAGTGAAAAACGGAAAAGCCAAGGCCCAGGTAACCGAGGGCCATCGCGAATACCTTTTTGACGGCTTTTCCCTTTTGCTTTCAGCTAAGTAGAGCCGCTGTCTCCCGCCATTTCGCGGTTACCCCAGTGCTCTCACCAGTGGTACTCATTTCCACTGATGACATTACGGAAGTGACATTTACACACCGGCCAACCGGCCATAGGATGAGCAGGTGGTTTGGCAGTTCTGGGGGAGGGCTGCCAGAGGCGTCTTGAGCGATTTCGCTCAAGGCGTTTTTTTTTGCCCGCCATTCACCATCCTCGCCCCACCACGTATGCGCGCGTGATCTTGTCAATCGAGGTCGTCCCAGCCTGCCGCATGGTGCCTTCCAGTTCGCGGCGCAGGATCGCAAGCACCGCTTCAACTCCCGGTTGGCCGAACGCGGCCAGACCCCAGTTGTAGGGACGGCCAATGCCCACCGAATTCGCGCCCAGGGCGAGCGCCTTGAAAATATCGATCCCGCAGCGGACCCCGCCATCGATCAGCACGGGAACCTTTCCCGCACAGCCCTGCACAACTTCAGGCAGGCACTCTATGGTCGAGCGCAGCGTTTCTTCCGCGCGCCCGCCGTGATTGGAGACGACCAGCCCGTCCACTCCATGCTCCACCGCCAGTTGCGCATCTTCGCGCGTGACGATGCCTTTGATGACAACCTTCATTTTGGTAGTGTCTTTCAGGCGTTTTACAAAATCCCAGCTCATGCTCGACGGGTGCAAGTCGTGCACCTTGGAAACATCGAGCCCGTCGAACGCCGGAAACTGGTGCAGATACCCGGCGAATCCCTCCTCATGGCACATCTTGCACTCGCGGGTGTCGGCTTTTCTGGCGCGCCACAGGGTCTCCCGGTTGCTGTTGGACTGCAGGTCAACGGTCACGACCACTACCGGGCAGCCCGCCGCCTCGGCGCGTTTGACGATGGCGCGGCCCACGTCCCAGACATCCGTCGTGTAAAGCTGCTGCCAGATAGGCGCGCCGCGCGCCGCCGTAACGTCTTCCACGGAAGCGGTCGCGGCCGTGGATAGAATTTGCAGGTGGTTCTTGGCCCGGGCCGCCTTGGCGGAGGCGATCTCGCCGTCCGGATGAAACGCTTTTTGCGCGCTCACCGGACAGAGCACGATGGGCGAAGTCCAGGGTGTATCGAACAGCCGCACCGACATATCAATCTTGCTGACGTCAACCATCCGCCGCGACCGGATCTCCAGGTGAAAGAAGCCCTCGCGATTGGCGCGCACGGTGGCGTCATCATCCACACCGGTCGCGAGATAACCGAAGTGCGCGGGAGGAAGCACCTTGCGTGCCACCGCCTCGAAGTCCATTACGTCGAAGGCCTGGTCGGGACTGGTGATGAGATTTTCGCCCTGCGCGATGCCTTCCAGCGCTCCCTGTGCGCCTTTCTCGTCGCCAGGATTCAGCGCCAGCAGCTTGGCGAACGGACCATGAATCAGGCCTCCGCTCACTAACAGCGGGCTGGCAGCCAGAAAACTCAGAAACCTGCGCCGCGCCTTGATCGTGTCTTCCGCCTTTGGCATCGCTTCTCCCCCTTTTGTGCGACCTTCGAGCGCGGCCAAACTAACAGCGTCAGGCCGCGTTTGCAAGCCGCCAACGGACATTCAGACTTCGATCGGCGTCCGCTACTCGGCCGACATCTTGTAGATTGTGCGCCAGTGATAGGTCTGTCCCGGACGCAGGACGGTCGTGGGGAAATCCGGGTGGTTGGGCGAGTCTGGAAAATGTTGGGGTTCCAGGCAAAGACCATCGTGCTGCTTGTAAACATGGCCATGCTTGCCCGTGTCAGTGCCATCCAGAAAGTTGCCGCTATAAAACTGCACTCCAGGCTCGGTGGTATAGACCTCCAACACTCGCCCGCTGACGGGTTCCTTGACGCGCGCCGCTAACACCGGGTCGCTCACTTTTTCGTCCAGCACGAAATTATGATCGTAGCCGCGCCCGAGCCGCAATTGGTCATAGTCCGCGTTGATGCGCGTTCCGATCGCCGTTGGCTGAGTGAAATCCAGGGGCGTGCCTTTGACGGAACGAAGCTCGCCCGTCGGAATCAGCGTGTCATCAACCGGGGTGAATCGGCTGGCGATCAGTATGAGGATGTGTCCGAGAATGTCGCCATTTCCTTCTCCCGCCAGGTTGAAATAACTGTGATGAGTGAGATTGATGGGTGTCGCTTTATCCGTGATTGCTTCGTACTCGATGATCAACTCATTCTTGTCGGTAAGGGTGTAGGTGGCCTTGGTCTGCAAGTTTCCCGGATAGCCCTCCTCACCGTCCTTGCTGGTATAGGTCAAGACGATTCCCCGGCCTTGAGCATTCTCGAAGGGTTCGGCGTGCCAGACCGCCTGGTCAAATCCTTTCAGACCTCCGTGGAGTGAGTTCGGGCCATTGTTCCTGGCCAGCGTATATTCCTTTCCGTCGAGGGTGAATCTCCCTTTCGCGATGCGGTTCCCGTATCGTCCGATCAAAGATCCGAAATGCGGGCGGTTGTTGAGATAGCCTTTGAGGTCGTCGAAACCGAGAACAATATCTTCGACTTTGCCTTTCCGGTCCGGAGCACGCACGGACATGACGATGCCGCCATAGGTGATAGCGCGGACCTCCATGCCATGCGCGTTCGTCAGCGTGTATACGTCCACCGTCGTTCCGTCGGGTAGAGTGCCGAAGCTTTCCTTCTTGATTCCCTGTTTGCCGGCGGGAGATGCCTGGCTCGACGGGGAGAACAGCGCAGCCAGAATGACGGCCATGAATAGAATCTTAGAATATTTCATTGCGTCTCCTTCCGCTAAGCCGAACAATCGGGATCCTGCTGGGCTCGCCCGAGGCGACGGGGAAGCGTTTCCACCAACTACCCCTAACGGTCATTACATGGATACGTCTGGTTGTTGTCACTGAGGCGCGATCGCAGCCTAGGTCGTCGCCTTGCTTGCGTCAATCAGCGCTTCGGACTTGCGAATCGCCTTCTCGTGCAGCTCCCACGAATCGATGGCTTTCTGACATCCTTCCCGCGCCAGGCTGGTGTTCAATTGCCTTTCGGCTTCGTCGAAGGTGTTCTCCGCGTCCAGGTGGGCGCGGTACGCTTCGTCATCCGCGTCTTTGACCTTCTTCACCAGGAGCCTGACTTGAGGGTCGATCGCGGGTTCTTTGTGGTTTTGGCGAGCTCGCCCTCGGCCGCTCGACTCCGCCTTTAACTCCTTGTAAGCGGCTCTTAGCTCGTCGCTCCAGCGCGCTTTGACCTTTCGATCCAGTTGGTCAAGGGCGGCGTTCGCTTCATCCGCGATCTGCCGCACACTTTGTTTTTCCCACAGCCACTTGAATACGGACCACTCCATCGCCTCGGTCATCAACGCCTTTGCGTCCTCGACTTCGGGAAGCTTACGCATATTTCCAATGAGGGCTGCGCGCGGCTTGAAGCCGAACCCTACCCAGACGCTGGATGAAATGTTCCTAGTCCGCCTTTATGACGACGTAATTCTTTCCCGCATACAGGCGGTACGCGGCGCCGTCTTTTTCCAGTTTCAGCGGGACCGCGTGCTTGATCTGTTCGTCGTTCTGACTCGGAACCGAGAGCAAGTCGCTCGAGGCGATGTTCATCACGATGAACTTGCCATCCTTGAACCCGAATCCATACGCTCCCGGATCGAGCGTCGCGCCGTCGAAGCTCAGCTTGGCTTCGGTGATCAGAAAGCCCTGATACTTTTCCTGAATTGCAGTCGAATACCCGGACGTATCCACCAGTCCGGCGAGCACGCACTTGCCCGCTGAGTTTTTCAGGCCGACGGAATTGCGCCCCTGCACCGTCGCAGTCTGACCGGCAAAGAAGAAAGAGTTCGGCAAGACCTTCTTGAGCGCGTCGCCCGTCAAAACCTGCGCGCCCGCCTGGCCGAAGGCAAGCGCAACCAGCACCACCAGCCACATCGACTTGAAACGATAATTCATCAAGAGCTCCTCAGTACGATTTGTGAATTCATGCCCACCACAACGAAGGCGGAATACTACATCAGTGTAGCGACCTTTGCAGTGAGCCGTGTGTTTCCCCCTGCGTCCTCCGCGGCCTTCTCCGCGACCTCTGTGGTTAAAAGTGTTTGCCTATCGTCAGCGGAAACGAAGCTTTCCAAACGCCGACGGCACATGGAAGTTAGGCTCCGGCGCATTGGTCGCCTGCCAAGCCGAGTAGAACCGCGGCTCCCGCCGGCCTTCCACGCGGAAGAAATTCGCTCGCCAAACGGCCGAAGGATCGAAGTTGGCGGTCAGTGCCCGCATCGGAATCGCCAGCTCCGCCGCCCACACCTGATGTTCCCGATCTAGCCATGCCGACCGTTCCAGCCCGCTCGAAAGATCCCGCCGCCCTTCCGGAAAGATGTCCAGGTCCACCCACATTCCATTCGGACTCACTTCCAGCTCTCGATAGTAGCGCGGCTGCGCAGGATCCGGCTGCAAGAACGCCTCGGCCACATCGCGATCCCAGAGCTGGTCGCGGCGCCCGTTCGTGTCCGAGTCCTCAAAAACAAACAATTCCCGATAGCGGCATTCGAAGCGCAGGTAGAGAGTCTTCGGCGTCCAGAGCACGCGCAGCAGCGTTTGCCGCCCCACATCCGCGTTCTTTCCCTGCCAGTCCCGGCAGAACGAGACGCTCTCCGCCTCCTGCCACTCCGCTGCCGGGGTTCGCGCGTCGAGCGAAAGTTCATGCGAAATTCGCGACGCCGTGACGGTGTCTCCGGTCGAGCAGCGTTGCGATCTTTCCTGGCTCATAAGCAGCGCCGAGAAACAACAGACCACAGCTACCATCAACTCTCGCATATACAAACAAATCGGGCCCGGAGGGGCAAGCCAGCTTAGCCCCGCGCTTCAGCGCGGGGTAGAGTAACTCTTGCGCCGAAGTCCCGGAGGGATGGCCCAATTCTCCCCCACAAGAAGTCTGATTCCGCTAATATGAGCCCTTCCCGCTTTTTCTCGGAAATCGGTTTGACCGCAACATTCGGATAGTCCGTGCATCCAACCTGTCCTATGTTATCCGCATGGCAACCAATGCGATACTTTCCGAGGCAGCAGTCATGAAAAGCGCAACCCTGAGCCCAAATGTAATTGAAGACCGCCGCTGGCAAGCGGTCACGCACCGCGAGTCCGCTCTGGACGGCGCCTTCGTCTTCGCCGTGTCGAGCACCGGCATTTTCTGCCGCCCATCGTGCCCGTCGAAGCGTCCGCGCCGCGAGAACGTGCGCTTTTTCGACCGCGCTCGCGAAGCCGAGCAAGCCGGATACCGCGCCTGCCTCCGCTGCCGTCCCAAGGCGGTCGACGGAAATCCCCAAGCCGCGCTGGTGCGCTCCGTGTGCCGCTATATCGAGCAGAATATTGAAGACCGCTTGACCCTGGGCCGTCTCGCCCACCAGTTCCGCCGCAGTCCGTTCCACCTGCAGCGCACCTTCAAGTCGGTGCTGGGCATCTCTCCCAAGGCCTACATGGACGCTGTGCGCCTGCGCCAGGTCAAGCGCAACCTTCAGTCCGGACACTCCGTGACCACGTCCCTCTATGCCGCCGGATACGGCTCCAGCAGCCGTCTCTACGAACGCACCGCGGGTCAACTCGGCATGACGCCCGAAAAATATCGCCGGGGCGCGGTTGCCGCCATAGTCCGCTACACCATCGCCCCGTCGCCGCTCGGCCGCATGCTGATCGCCGCCACCGACAAGGGCATCTGCGCCATTCAGTTCGCGGATACGGAAGAAGAACTCCAGCAAGGCCTGATGCGCGAGTTCCCCTTCGCCACCCGCCGCCGGGACGACCAAGCTATGTCCGACTGGCACGAAAAACTGGCACGCCTGATCGACGGAGAAGAAACGCATCCATCCCTCCCCCTCGACATCCGCGCGACGGCTTTCCAGCGCCGCGTCTGGGAAGCCCTGCAACGCATCCCTCGTGGAGAAACCCGCTCCTACAGCGCCGTCGCGAAGAAGATCGGCATGCCCAAAGCCACCCGTGCCGTCGCTCGCGCCTGCGCTACTAACCCTGTAGCCGTGGCCATCCCCTGCCATCGTGTCGTCCGCGAAGACGGAGAGCTGGGCGGATATCGCTGGGGGATTGAGCGCAAAGAGCAGTTGCTGGCGATGGAGCAGGGGGCGGGGGCATAGCAGCACGTGGTGCACGTGAGATTCGTATCAGGGTATGCCTTCAGGCATACTGCCAGCGTTGCGTTATGAGCGCGCCTTTAGGCGCTGAGGTTAGAAAGGGGTTTCACCCACGGGCCGGCAATGGAGCCGGCCTCATGACGAGTTTTTTCCTCCGATACACCAGCCAAGCCGACACCACCACCGCCAGGGTCCCCGCCGCCAGTTTGCCCTCGAACAACCACACGTTCGTGATCTCTCCCGGAGGCACCACCGAGCAAACCAGTGCCAGCAGTGTGACGGCAATCCCGGAGATCGCACTTAGCTGTTTGCCCGCCTTCCAGGCGCTACCGAAGATGTAGAGAAACGGCAGGAACCCCGTGAGCACCATCAGGGACACAAGTTCATCGAAGGCAGCGCGCATGGTGTCGCCCAACTGATAAGCGACCAGCAGAAAGGTTGACGCCATACCCAGCGCAAGAATCGCGACATGAGGCGTTCGCCATCGCGGATGAACCTTTCCAAAAGCCTTGGGCAACAGGCGATCTACGCCCGCGACAAAAGGCATCCGCGAGGTCGATGCGCCGATTCCTCCGATCAGCCCGACTCCGCTGGCCAGTACCAACGTCGCAAGCAGCGGCGAGACCCACGGCGCGCCCAATAACGCGCCAGCTGATTCCGCGACTTCTGCGAACCCATTCATCTCGCTGATCCTCTCGGCAGGAAGCACGATCAACAGCGCGATCGTTGCAGTCGTGTAATACACTGCGGCAAAACCCGCCGCAGCCCATCCCGCGCGCCGCATCGTGCGCTCGGGATCTCGAATCTCCCCCGCCATCATGCCAGGACCTTCCATGCCGGAAGTGGCATACGCGATCGCCGCCCAGAAACTGACCGTTCGCCAATCCCATTTGGGAAAAATATGCATCGGCGTCGCGGTGCCGCGGCGCGCCCACACCATCCACGCAACCACCGCCAGCAACAGCCCGACAGCACCTGTGGCCAGGGCCCCGAGATTTTCAGCCCACTTGCCAACTTTCAACCCGACGATGTTGGCGCCAAGTCCGACCCACATTAAAACCAATGCCACCGCGAGAAGAAGGAAGCGGTTCTCTCCAAAGTGAGCGTAAGAGGGGCCGAGCAGAGAGAAAGCCACCTTCGCATACAGGAGCGTGGCGGTCGGGAACAGAAAGGCGATCCCCATCCAATAAACCCAGAAGCAGATGAAACCGTGCCAGGCTCCGAAATCCCGGCGCGCCCAGAGATACAACCCGCCCGCCTCCGGATACTTCGCGACCAGCGCCGCAACCGCAACGGTCAGGGGCGCGACGAAGAAAGCCGCAGCCAACAACCAAAGCGTGACCGACCCCGGTCCGGCATGGGCTGCGATCGGGAGCCAGCGGGCCGAGACAACGCAGGTAATCGCAAACAGCGTCAGGTCGCCCACGCCCAGTTCCCGCTTCAGCGCCGGCGCTGGCGCCGCTTCGGCGGGTGAGTCCAAAACTGCGATGGCTTGCTTGCCCATTGGGACTCCAGTCTGATCAGGAACCAATTTTGCCGTAGCTATTTCTGCGATCGAACAGCAAGACGAACCGTGCGTCCTTGCCAATGAATGGAATGTAAATGTAAAACTGGTCGTCGCGGACCGTGTATCGCTGCATCACGTCCACCGTCTCGCCCGAAAAGAATTTCATCAGGTATTCGCAAATCCACATTCTGCGCGCACTGGAAATAGGTGGGTGTGTACTCAATCCGCTGCTGATTCCACTCGTAGTAATCGACTTTGTAGAACGCCAGCTTATCCGCGAACTTACCTGAGTAGATCAAGGTCAGTTGCGGTAAGCCGCTGCGCTGATTCTGGAGAAAATTGCGGATTTCAACGATGCGCTTGTAATCTTCGGGCCGACCTGAAGCCAATAATCGGCTGATCTCCTGCAGCAGGTTCTCATTTGCCTTGAGAACTTCATCCGCTTGTGTGCGAACAACTCTCAAGTACTTTTCTTTTGAGAAATACGTGCCTGCAAAAACCAGACCTGCCACCACAACGGCAACCATGCCAAAGGCGACAGACCACTTCTTCAGCACGCGAGGGCGAGTCTCGATTCCAAGCTCGGCAATTTTGGCATCGGCAATCAAGCTCAGATTGGTCGCCACATTCAACAGAACCAGAACTGCTGCGACACCAATCAGGCCAACGAAGGCGGCAACGAGGAACGCGCTGGTGGTTTCCTTGAAAGGATTAATTCCAAGGCCCACGCACAGAACGAACACGAGTACGCCAAGAAGAAACAGCGAGGCTACCACCGCCAGTAATGACAGCGTTGCCTTGGCAATTTGAGCCTTGGTCTCCAACTGCATAAGCCGAACTCCGCGTATCGGAAGTCGTTCTACTTCAAGCCCTCCACCAGGTAAAGATCCGATAGCAGTCTTCGATACCCATACGCATACGCCTTGCCGTCCGGAGTGGGGAGAACCGGCCCGACGTACTCCACGCCGGCGGGGTCGGGAGGCATGAGTTGCTTCCACAGAGTTCGGCGCCCACTGGCGATCTCCAACTGGTAAACCTTGGCGGGCAGCTCGCCACCGCGATAGACATAGAGCGAGCGCCCATCGGTACTCCAGGCGACCGGCGTTTCTCCTGCCAGCAGGCCGGAAATCAGCTTCGGATCGCCCGCAGCGACGGGAAAGAAATAACCCTTTCCGTCAGGGCCCACGGCAGCAACTGACCGGCCGTCTGGTGACAGGGCGAATGACAGGCCGTTGATTCCTTCCGGACTGATGGGCTCGATCTTATTGGTGGCGATGTCCTGCACGTAAAGCCGAACGCCGTGATTGGACTCGGTTCCAGAGAACAAAATCCGGGTTCCGTCCGGGAACCAGCAGGCCGCGCTGTGAATGATTCCGTGACCCTCCAGTTGCTTGGGTTCGCCCGCACCGGTGGGAAGAAGAAAAAGGTCGGTCTGGTTGTCGCCGCGGCTGGAGAGCGCCCATTTGCCGTCCGGCGACAACGCCAGCGATTGCCCGTCGCCGAGTCGCACGGCCGGCGAACCGTCAGTCTTGCGGAGATACACAGCGTAGCTTGGTCCGCCCGCCTCTCCTTCCTCGCGGAACAGCAGCGTCTTGCCGTCGGCGGAGAGCGTTACCGGATAAGACCAGTCCAGCCAGGTGAAGTCACGTTCCGACGTATCCTCGGCGACATGGACAATCAGTCCACGCCTCCAGTTGTCCCGGGCGAGCAGTGCGCGGCCGTCGGACAACACATCCTGCAGCGTAAGGTCGGCGGGCACTCGGGCCACTAGCCGTTTCTTGCCTGACAAACTAACCGCATACAGGGCACGATCGATTCCCAGGTCGGTGGCGGTAACCCAAACCTCGTCCCCTCTAGGCGACCACGCCAGACCAATCGCGCCGCCTCCGTATGGTTCAGTCAGACTCTTCTTCTTACCGTTGATATCCACGACCGAGACGCCGGCGATCGAATCTCCCTGAATCGCATGGTCCAGGAACGCGATCATGTCTCCATGGCGCGAGATGCGCGGATGGCTGATCCAGCCTCCCGTCTCGTAGAGCACCTTCCCCACCGGATACTCCAGCCGGTTCCGTCCCGCCACATCGCGTACCACGGCTAATTGACTGCCGTCCGGAGACCAATCCGCCCACTGGACGTTCTCCAGCACTTCCCGGGGAGCGCCACCGACCAGCGGCATGCGCGCCAGGGTTCCGCTGAAGACCTGCGACTTGGTCTGCTGGCTCCCGAGCAGGAGGGCAGTCTCACCAGTCGAAGAAATGCCCAGGATCTCAGCCCCCGCGACTCCCACGGGGCGGGCTTCCGGCGTACCCACACGTGTGGTGAAGACTTCCACCGGCCTCCCCTCCCACGCGGCGCTGTACACCACGGTCTGCCCGTCGGGGGCGAACCGGGCCATGCGGATCGCGCCCCGGCGATAGGTCAGGAGATGATATGCAGGAGCGTCGGTTGCTCCTCTGTGCTGAACGAGGAACAACCCCATCCCCAAAACGCCGAGCAGTGCAACCCCGGCCAGCGCCAGCGCTCGACGGTAACGACTCGCAGGAACCATGGCTGCAGCAGCGGTCGGAGCGGGGCTAGTGGGAACGGATGCAGTCTGTTTGGTGCCAGTTTCCGCTTCCGGCGCGCTGGTGGAAATGCGGGAGGAATCCAATTCCCGTTTGAGCCGCTTCAGATCGCCGCGAATCTCGGCGGCCGATTGATAGCGCAACTCAACATCTTTTTCCAGCGCTTTGCTGATGATGCGCTCCGGTTCCGCCGGCAGATCGGGATTCAGGCGGATGGGAGCGGTGGGAGCACGGTTGAGAATCGCTTCCGTGATAACTCCCTGGGTCTCTCCGCGAAAGGGCAGTTTGCCGGTCGCCATTTCGTAGAGCACAACTCCGAATGAGAACAGGTCGGTACGGGCGTCGAGTTCCTTGCCCCGCACCTGCTCCGGCGACATGTAGGCCACCGTTCCCATCGCCGTTCCTGGACTGGTCAGATGGAGGGTGGCTACATCCGCCATGGTCTGGGAATCGCCGCTCACGGACTTGCTGGCATCGTCCGTGATTTTGGCCAGCCCGAAATCCAGGATCTTGGCGTGCCCGCGCTTGGAAATGAAGATGTTTGCCGGCTTGATGTCGCGATGAATGATTCCCTTGGCGTGGGCCGCATCGAGCGCGTCGGTAACGTCGATCGCCACCGCCAGCCAGCGCTCCATTTCGAGGGGCCGGCCCTCGATGAGATGCTTGAGCGTGGTCCCTTCGAGATACTCCATCGCGATGAAGGATTGCCCTTCATGCTTTCCGATCTCGTAAATCGTGCAGATACTGGGATGGTTCAGGGCCGAAGCGGCCCGGGCTTCGCGCCGGAACCGCTCCAGCGCGTGCGCGTCAGGGACTGCTTCCTGGGGAAGAAATTTGAGGGCAACGAAGCGGCCGAGTTCGGTGTCCTCGGCCTTGTACACAACACCCATCCCGCCACCGCCCAACTTTTCGAGGATCCGGTAGTGCGAGACGGTTTGGCCAATCATGGACGGGTTATGGTAGGCGGGATGCTAAACCAAGTCAACGGAGTTCCCTGGATTGATTTGCGGCTGACCTTCATTCAGTGCGCAATTTGCTCGTATTTCTTTCTCGCCTCCTCCAGCAACGCCAGTACTGACTGCTTCTCGGCCTCGGTGTTCCAATTCGCACTACTCCGCCCCGCCGCGATCAGACGGTCCACCCACGCCACGAAATACGCCGCATCGGCCGGGCTATGCAGGGGCGCGCCCGCCACCGACACATACACCGGGCTGGTCGTCGCATACGGATACAAATCCAAAATCGGATACTCCGCCTGATCGCTGAATGCCCGCAGCACGCACCATCCGCTGCCCGCGAGCGGAATCGAGCCAGTCGCATCCGCCGACTGCCGATCGCCCTTCAACTCAATCTCCCCCGCCACTTTGCCGTTACAAACAACCTGCGCGTGATCCAGCGGAACAATCGACCGCAGCGCAACCTTGAACCGCACGTCCTGTCCCTTCTCTAACCGAACTTCCCCGCCCGCCGTCTTGCCGCCCAGCTCGAACCAAAGCAGGGGCCCATTCGTCGCAAACGTCCGTCCCGCTTTGACCGACTCCAGCCACGGCTCGATCTTCAGCGGCCCCGGTTTCACCTGGGCATAGACGCGATTCAGTCCCGCTGGCCCCCGCAGAGACGCATAGTTCCCCATGAAATCCGTCCCCGCAGCCGTCGGCAGGCGAAAGCCGCAATTCAGCAGCTTGTACCAGACCTCCGCCGTGGACTTGTGATCGGCAAACCCCACCACTTCGATGTAATCCACCTTACCCAATGCCACATCAGCCGGTAACTCGTATGTAAGTGCCTCGTCCTTCGCCGGATCTGGCACACTCTCCAGCGGATGCACATATCCCACCAGCGCCCCTTGTTCATGCGCCATGTCCGCGACGTTAGCATTCGAAGGATACAAACTGGACGCCGCCGTATTGGGATATCCCGCATACCCCGGCAGAATGATGTTCTGCTTCAGCCCCAGCAACCCAAGATGCCCCCAATAACTAGTGTGATATTCCTGACCATGCAGCAGTAAGTGATCCAGGTTCGAAGCCGGATCAAGAGTAGTCGAGGTTCCCCGTGGCATTCCCCCGTGACCCCCGTGGTTCAAGCTTTTCGTCGGCAGCTCATCCGAAGTCTTCGCCGGCAAGAAGTAAGCCATATCAGGAAAACGCTGCTCCTTGTTGACGATGAGATTCTCGACAATCGCCAGGTTCTCCGCCTCCGCCTGCTCCACGAGATGCGCGGGGTCGTTGCGGTACGTCCCGGCATAGTTCATGTGGACATGCACATCTCCGCTCACCCATTCCGCCGGTTCGTAGGGAATGCTCGCCCGCAGCCGGACTGCGAGACTTGAAGTAGTGTCGGCCTTTACTTCCACCCGCCGCTGCTCGAACGCGAATTCGAATCCCCGCATCACATCCACCTGAATGCTGCCGGCCGGAACGGTGATCTCAGAGACTCCCCTGCTGTCGAAGTAGTGCGCCTCGAACGGCCGCTCTGACCGGGTAAAGCTGTCGTCCGCCTGCATCCAGGCATCGTCGGGAGCGTAAGCTCGCCCGTCGCCCCCCGTAACGAAGACCCGCGCTGCAACCGGCTTCCCGCGCGGGCCAAGTACCCGCAGAGCAATCCGCCCCATCGGCTTCAGGTACTTCTGCTCCCGAACCATCAATTCCGTCTGCCCGCCGCCGGGAATCGTCTCCACCCACAGTGACGTGTTCCCGCCGCGATTCGAAATAAACGCAATCTTCGTCCCATCCGGCGACCAGCGCGGATTCGTGTTGTCAAAATCCCCATATGAAATGGGGAACGCATCGCCACCCGCCGCCGGCATCACCCAAAGCTGATGCCACGCCTGTCCCAGATACGACGCGTACACCATGCGCGTCCCATCCGGCGAAAAATCCGGACGTGCCCTCCACGTCGTCTCCTCATAATGAATCTCGCGCGCCTCAGCGCCCGGCTCCGCCTTCATTCGCCAGAACCCGCCCGTTCCGTGAATGTGTCCGCGATTCGAAATGAACAAAATCTCCGACCCGTCCCGCGACCACGCCGGACTGATCTCGTGATCCACTTTGCTGTAGTAATAACGAGGCAAATCGCTAATCCGCTCCGGAGTAAGTTGCTGAACATCACTAAGCCGACCGTCCTCAAACCGCCCGACAAAGATGTGAAAATGCCCTTTATAAGAGGTTGACACGAACGCCAGCCGCTTGCCGTCGGGCGAGAATCGTGGCTCGAGATTAACCGCTCCGCCCGACGTAAGCTGTAAAGTGCGCCCGTCCCGAAGATCCATCACCCACAGTTCGACCGCATCATGATCGTAGCGATCGAAAACCACCCACCGCCCGTCCCCCGACCAGTCCGGCTGATAGTCGTACCCAAGCCCCGCCGTGAGTTGTTCCGCCTTGGTCGAGCCCAACTCCTGCCGCCACAGCGATCCCGCCATCGAATACACCAGGCTCTGCGAATCCGGAGACCACGCCAGCGCGCTCGGCCCCGTCGTCAGCTGCGGCAGGTACATTTCCCGGTAGTAATAAGAATGTGGCAGGTCAATCTGCTTGAGCACCGGCTCGCGCTGTCCGAAACCGAAAACGCACGCGAAGAAGAGAAAGAAGAGACACGCCAGGCGAAACTTGGGCAAGAGCCCTCCGCTGAAATAAGAAGCGGCGCGATTATAGCGCGCTCAACCGTAGCGCCGGCGCTACTCTTTCTTCGCCGGCACCACGGGCAGCTCAACTTCCGATGCCCGCCCACCCCCGTGATACACACGAATCCGCGCCTTCGTGGTCTCCGCACTCGTCACTTCCGACTTCCCGCTCTGCAAGTTGCGCGAAAAATTCGGCGAGAAGCTCGCGTGCACCTGGACTCGTATCCGATGCCCCTTGAAAAAAACATTGCTCGTAATCAAATTCGACAGCGTCAGCTCGTACACACGTCCCGGCTCCAGCCACTCCCGCCCGCGTGTCAAATCCCGGTAACTCGCCCGCAAGACATCCAGCCCCGGACTCATCAGGTTGAACGCCGTCCCATCCGGCGCCACGTCCAGCAACCGCACCCAGAGATCAAGATCGCGGCAGTCGCACGAAACAAACATGCGTGCCTGGATCGGTCCGGTCACCTCAGTATCTTTCGTTAACACAGCCGAATCGAACGTCAGCACATCCGCGCGGTCGGCCAACTTCCGATAGTCATGCGCGCCCGAGGACGAATGTTCATTCACCACCGGATTCGCCGGATCCGCGACAAACTCGCTGAACTCTTCCCCGCCCCCAGCCGATCCCACCGCCAGAGTACCAATCCGTTCACCTTTCTTCGCCCGCCGAAGGACAAACGCCATTCTTCCCGCCGCCGGAGGCCACTCCTCCGCCTCGCGCCACTCATCCCTCCCCATGACGAAATACCGCACCGGCTTTTCCCCTTCCACGCCGTTGTCCATGCCTTTCAGATAATGATCCATCCAGCGCAGCACAACTTCGTCATAGTCAATTGCAGCTGCCGATCCAAACTCCCGCTCGCCCGACTTCGTTTTCGCCGTGCTGGCCACGCCATGCACCCACGGGCCCAGCAGCAAGTGCGTCCGCGGATCCTTCTCTCCCGCCCGCGACTTCAGTAGGCCGGCGTAGTTGGTGGTCGCCCCCTCCGGCCCGTAGTTGTCGTCGTACCACGCCGAAAGATTCAACACTGCTGCATGCACCCGCCCATACTTGTTGCGCAGCTCACTCCAGTCCCACCACGGATCCTCTGCTGGATGCCGCAGCCAGTCGTAATAATATGGAGCCACCTGCAGCAACTGCTCCATCCCCAGCAGCGGCAGTGTGCCCAGCATCTTCGGACCTTCGTCTTTCCACGCCGCCAAAGCCTCATCGTCGGTCCGCGGCCCCGGCAGATTCTTCTTGACCCGCTCGTCTGGCGCGATGTTGTCCCAGATCCATTCGATCCACGACAAATCCCAAGTCCCGCCCGCATAGAAAAAATTCTGCGGAGTCGAAAACGTCATCGCCGGAACCATCGCCTTCAAATGTGGAGGACTCTCCACCGCCGCCAGCCACTGCACCGCCCCCGGATACGACAGCCCAAACGTCCCCACCGCGCCATTCGACCACGCCTGCGCGGCCGCCCACTCAATCGTGTCGAAGCCGTCACGCCCTTCGTTTTCATACGGGCGAAACTCGCCGCTGGAGTGATACCGTCCGCGCACATCCTCGATGACCACCGCATACCCGCGCTCGACCGCCCGCCGGAAGGTCGTGTACTCCTCTTGCGCTGCGTCCTTCCCATAGGGAGTGCGATACACCAGTACGGGAAAGTTGCTGCCTTCATTTGGCCGCAACACATCCGCCCGCAGCACCACGCCATCCCTCATGGGAACGGCAACATTCCTCTCGACAACATACTTCGCGGATGGAGTCGGAGAGTCTTGCGCCGCCAGGAATGAGACTTCAGCGAGGAGCAAAAGAATGAAGAGAACCGGGAACCGGAGTTTCATTGGGGCTGAGGCTATCACCGCCCCAGCAATCGCTACAAGTCATGCCTTCGCCGGCGTCCGCCATCGCACCCACGCCCAGTTGAGCAGGGCCGCGGCCACCACGCCAGCCAGAATGCGCGACTGCCCGTAATCAGCCTGCGTCGCCAGCACGACACACATCAGGATGCCGAGCACCGCCAGCACCGCTCCCCCCGGCACTCGGAACCGCGCCGCTCCCGGTTGCCTTCGACGCAACGCGATCAGCGCGGCGCAGACCACTGCGTAATAAAACAAACGAGCAATAGCCGAGAGCGTCACATTCCAGGCGAAACTCCCCACCAGCGCCAACCCCCAGATGGTGCCCGCATACATCAGAATGGAGAGCCATGGAGTATGGAATCGGCGACTCACCCAGGCAAAAGGTCCCGGCAGGTCGCCACTCTCGGCGAATGCAAACGTGGTGCGCGGCATCGACAGCAGCTTGGCGCTCAAGTATCCGTAAACCGAAACCAGCGCGCCGACCGCGACCAGCGCCGCGCCCCGGTTGCCCATGGTCAGCCGCGCCACTTCGGCGAGTGGACGATCGGTGGTGGCGTCGTTGCCCAGAACTCCCACCAC
>Ga0326726_10001169_pt1 | contig 24464 bp, 18 predicted proteins | sample MHFenrmetagenome_2_FD_207603 | JGI IMG/M metagenome (GOLD analysis project Ga0326726, IMG submission 207603) | Lab enriched peat soil microbial communities from Michigan Hollow, Ithaca, NY, United States - MHF15MN | ecosystem: Environmental > Terrestrial > Soil > Wetlands > Peat | place: USA... | reverse complement strand
GTCTCGAAACCCCACAGCACGCCGAGGTCCGTCTTGGCCTCGAGAACGACTGCGGCGGGTTCGATCTTGAGCGTGTAGGATTCGTCCTCGTTGGGGACGAGCCGACCTGGGCTGCCGAACGAGTAGCAAATGCCGCCGTCAGCCGATGACGCTTGGGAGGCCAGGAAATCCTGCTTGAGGAAGAGCCCCGTTCTTCCGGCGAGGCGCGTCATGAACCGGGCCGCGGCCCGGAAGGCGCGATCCTTCGGCCCGCCCTTGAGCTCGGCGGGGGCCGCACGGAGGACGGCCAGCCCCTCGTCGACGCGGAACCGGCCGTCGCCGGCGGTCACGCTGGCCGGGACAGGCATGAGGTTGACCAGGCCGTCGATCCTGGGCGCAGGGACGGCCGAGGACGGGGCCGCCATGACGGCGGCGAAGGCCAGGACGGTCAAGCGGAATACGAAGCGGGACTTCAGGGGCCGATTACCAGGGATCATGCGTCCTCCTCTCCGATCGGGGTCCGGAAGACCCTTTATAGCATAGAGAGGAGGCCCGGCAAAGCGCCGGCGGACCGGGTCAGCTGTCGATCTTCTCGACGACGATGGTCAGGCTCGAAGCCAGCGCGGCGACCGCCCCCACGGCGGCCAGAACAGGCGCGACGATGGCGCCGACGACGCCGACCGTGAGCGGGAATTCCATGAACGTCTTGCCGTGCTCATCCTTGAGGATGATGCGGCGGACGTTGCCCTCGTGGATGACCTCCTTGACCTTGTTGAGGAGCTCGCCCCCGTTCACGCGGAATTCCTCGAATCTCGTCTTCGTGTCTTTTTTTTCTTCGGTCATCTTTGCCCTCCCTGTCCTTTTTATTATAGCAGATGCCTTAAGCGTCCGGAGGCCGCCTTCACGGAGAGATACGTCAGAGACCGGGAAAGAGTTTCTTCAGGATCTCGAGCGATTCGGGGAAGAGATCGGGGAGCCCGATCGATTGCCACTCGGCGTAGATGAATCGCCAGTCCGCCCGTTCGTTCTTCCGGAGGTCGAAACGAAAGCGGTAGGTTTCGCCCGAATACCGGATGAGCTTGCGCAGGACCTCAGCCGCCCCGTGAGACAAGGACACTTCGCATTCGACAGACGCCCGCCCGTCCGGCCCGATATCGCCGATGCGGGCGCCGAGGAGGTGGATGACGATGCCGCGGTACCGGTCGAGGTAGCCGATGATGAGGCGGAGCGTTCCCGCCGGATCGCGCCCCGCGAAATCCACATACTCGGGCGCGAAGAATTCCATCAGGCCGCGGGCGTCCTTCTTCTCCGCCCGGGCCACGGACTCTTCGAGGAGCGCGCGGATGGCGGATCCGTCGGACGGCTTGCCGCAGGCCAGGGTCGAAAGGGCGACGGCCGCGATGACGGCCGTGAGGATCCCTGCGGTTGCGGAGAGCCGGACCCGTCTCGGACCCGTCACCCGGCCCCTCCCCCGCCGCCCCCTCCCCCGCCGCCGCCTCCTCCTCCGCTGAACCCTCCGCCTCCTCCCGAGGAATAGTGGGCCGCCGAAGTGCTGGCCTGGCTGATGGCCGTGGCCGTGTGCTCGATGCCGGCGATGACGTGGTCGAAACCGCCGCCGGCGAGCAGGCCGGGATGTCCGAAGCCCGTGTACCACACGGGCGCCGCGGCCCGTTCGTCCTGAAGAATGATCGGGAGCATTTTCAGGATCTTCTTGGCGTTGCCGAAGAGGATGCCGAACACGAGATAGAATTCCCAGAGCTTGTAGGCCTCGGGCGGGATCTCCTTGAAGTCGGAGAAGTCGTCGAGGAAGCGGTCGAGTCCCTTCCAGGCCTCATTCTCTCGGGCCCAAGTCATCGTCCGCCGGGTGAGCGTCGGGATGAGGGCGAGAGCCAGAATGAACAGCACGGGGCTGAGGGTCAGAACTGCCACGGGCATCGTGAAAAGATAGAAACGATTCCGGGCCCGGACCCCTTCGGGCTCGAGGAAGCCGAGCGGCTTGACCTCGTCCTTGATCTCCTTGGTCCAATTCCTGTACCAGGTCTGGAATTTCTGAGGGTTCTTCTTGAGGTAGTCCTGGAGCTGGTCGATCGTGAAGGAGGCCCCCTTGGACATCCAGCCGGCCTGCTCCTCATAAAGGAAGCCCAGGAGCGAGTGCTCGAACGGCCGCAGGCCGGAATCCTGGCCAGGATCCTTCTTGAGCGTGATCGCCGTCTCCACGACCTCCTTGGTGCCGAAAAGGCGCTTCTTGGAGACGTTCCGGTCCTCGATCTCGAGGATGCCCCGCCGGGCCAGGTCGAAGATGGTCGCCGTAAAGGCCGAGGTCGTGACCGTCCGTCCCTCGCGCATCAGCGACTGGACGATGGCCGGAGGCCTATCGGCCGGGAGCTCGCGGACATAGTCCGGCAGGCTGCCGAACTTGTAATCCTTGCCGACAGCCGCCCACGCCCTATGGAAGACAAGGAGCCACATGAGCGGGCCGACGATCTGCCAGATCCCCCAGACGCTCAGGAGCCTTAGCAGCTTTCTCTGGTTCGCTTCGTCCCTTTGCCTCCGGCCCGCCTCGCCGGCCTGGGCTCTTCGGACCCGGGCGATCGTATCCTGAACATAGCCTTCCTCTTCGGCCTTGATCGCCGCGAGCGTCAGCCGGTCGGACGGGACCCCGGAGACGAAGCCTGAGGGCCAAACGACGCGGACCTCGAAAAACTGGTGCGCTGCCAGGTCCGGCGCCGAAAAGCGGGCCGTCCGCTCGTCGGCGATCTCGGCCCAGGCGGCCAGCGGCCCGTGTCCCCAAACAAGCAGGTCGGCTTTCGATCGGACGGGACCGGGAAGGGTGACGGTCGCCTGGATGTTGCGGGCCGGCTTGTCCCAGCCTTCGGCGATGACCTGCCAGTAGAACTCCGTGACGTCGGGATAGCTGGTGATGCCCCCGGCGACCCGATAGCGGATGTGGAACGTCCGGCGCTCGTCCTGAGCGGAATAGAACCACTTGGCTGTGAGCTTGCCGCTGTTCTCGGAGATCTCCGTCTTGAGGGCCTGACCTTGCTCGTCGGTCACGGACAGCTCCGAGATCTTGACGTCCCTGCGGACGACGCCCTGCTCGAACCGGAGAGGGACGACGATGAAGGCATAATGGAAAGAGCCCCGAAACTCGAACGTCCGGAACTCGTCGACGACGAACGATCCGTCCCGCTCGACCGCGACCTCGATCCGGACCTGCGGAAAATAATAATCCTTGTCCGCGGCAGACGCGGGCCCGGCGATGAGCGTCGCGGCCAAAATCACGGCAGAGACGACGGCCGGAACGAAACGGCCGATCCCCCTGTGTTTCATCAATGCCCCTTCAGGAAGAGCTCGATGACCGGGACTTCGACGCCGGGCTTGAGCACCGGCAGCCGAAGCGTCAGCGTGTTCTCGCGGTCCTTGCCTCTCGGGCCGGGCATGAAGCCGGTTTCGCCGCCCTTCTCGGTGAAGGCGACTTCCGAAGCGTCGTGGAGGAGCTGGGCGTACGCGACCCGGCCGGCGAACCCGTCCAGGGCCAGGACCCCGAGCGGCCACTCGAGCACGTGGACATAGAGGCGTCCCGCCGCGGGATTGTAGGTCAGGAGGCAATTGGGCGGCTGGGGGAATTCCGGCGGGGCCTGCGTGCAGCCATAGATCGAGCGGCCGTTCCTGTCCATCCAGGCCCCGATCCCCCGCAGCCGGTCCAAGGCCCGGTCGTCGAACGTCCCCCGCGCCGTCGGGCCGACGTTGAGAAGGAGATTGCCGCCCTTGCTGACCGTCTCGGCCAGCATGACGATGAGCTGGCGGACCGATTTCCAGGTAGATTCGTCGCGGTCGTATCCCCACGATCCCGAAAACGTCTGACACGTCTCCCAGGGCACGGGACGGCCTTCGACGGCGACCCATTCCCGAGGCATGAACTGCTCGGGGGTCCGGTAATCCCAGCCGCCGGGGACGTCGAGGAGGTCGAGCCGGTCGTTGATGATGATCCCTGGCTGGAGCTCGCGGATCATCGCCAGGAGCCGCTCGGACTTCCATTCCTTGCGGCCTTTGCCGTTCGGGCCAGGGAACGAAAAATCGAGGAACAGGGTATCGATCCGGCCGTACTCCGTCAGGAGCTCTTTGATCTGGCCGAAGAGATAGTCGTCGTACTTGGCGAGATCGCGCATCCGGGCCTTCTCGACGAAGGCCTTGTCGTCCCGCATCGGGTGATGCATGTCGATCGTGTACTCCGGATGGTGCCAATCGAGCAGGGAATGATAGAAGCCCACGCGGAGCCCTTCGGCCCGCATGGCCTCGACGAGCGGCCCGATGAGGTCCTTGCCGTAGGGCGTCCGGGTCGCCTTGTAATCCGTGAGCTGGGAATCCCAGAGGCAGAAGCCGTCATGGTGTTTCGTGGTCACGACGAAGTACTTCATTCCGGCCATCCGTGCGGCCCTGGCCCATTCCCGGGGATTATAGAGGTCGGGGTCGAAACGGTCGAAATACCGGGCGTAGGCTTCGTCGGTCATGCGCTCCCGGCTCTTGACCCATTCGTGGCGCGCGGGCAGGGCATAAAGCCCCCAGTGGATGAACATGCCGAACCGGGCCTCGGTCCACCATTCCATCCGGGCTTTCTTCTCGGCTTCCGTTTCGGGCTTGGCGGGAGACCCCGGCGCGGCCGCGGCCAATCCCAGCAGGCAGATGACGGCGAGGAACGCTTTGAGCATGGACTCTCCTTTCGGCCGAGAGTGACCCATTTGTAGCCCAGGACGGTGAGAAATGCAAGCCGGGAACGGGGGTCAGTCCGAAGGACCTTCCTTGCCGCCGAAGATGTGGTCCATCAGGGCGAATTCGGCCTCCGGGTCGAGCCCGACGAACTCGAGTCCGGCCTCGAAGACCTCGCCGGCGTAGAGGTCCCGGACCCAGCTGACCTCGGCCACGGCCCTGACCCGCTTCCGGGAGCGGCTCAGCGTGAGGTCGACGCGGACGCGGGTCCCGGCCTCGAGCGGCGCCCCGGTCATGACGCGCAGTCCGCCCAGGGAGAGGTCCCGGGTCAGGGAGTAGAACACGCCGGGGACGCCGGGCCGGACCTCGCCGGTCATCAGGGAAACGACGACCTTGTTCTCTTCGATGATCCGGACGTCGCGCCGTTGGTCCTTCATGGGGAGGTCCCCTGGGACCGTGATCCCCCTCCGCCGACTCCGGTCGCCTGGTAGCTCATCGCTCCCTGCTCGGACAGCAACTTCCTTCCCGGGCGCAGTCCAATCCTCTGCTTCCCGTATCCGTTTAGTCGTTCCGCGCGCCTGGAGGATGAACTTTGACATTTGATCCGGCCGAACGTAGGATGAGGAAAACTCGTGTCCCATGAGGAGGGACCCATGCCGGAACGAACACTGCCCGGGCTCTTCGAGAAGAGCGTCGAGGCCTTCCCCGCGAACGTCCTGATCTGGGAAAAGACCGGGTCGAGCTACGAGCCGACGACCTTTGCGGACATGCGTCCCCTCGTTCACCAGTTCGCCGCCGGGCTCCTGGCCCTCGGCCTCCGCCGCGGCGACCGGGCGGCGCTCATCGCGGAGGGCCGCCGCGACTGGATCACGGCCGAGCTCGGCATCTTGACGATCGGGGCCATCAACGTCCCTATTTCGGTCAAGGTCGATGAGCTCAGCGACCTCAAGTTCCGCTTGGCCCACTCCGGCTGCCGGATGGCCGTCGTGTCGAGATCCCAGCTCGGCAAGATCCGCCAGGTCCGCAACGACCTGCCCGACCTGGCCATGATCGTGGTCCTCGACGCGGTCGAGGCCCTGAGCCCGGACGAGATCCCCATGACCGAGGTCCTGAGCCGCGGCCGCGACCTGCTGGCGTCACGCTCATCCGCGGTCGAGGAGTCGCTCGCCGCCGTCAAGGAGGGCGACCCGGCCAACATCTGCTACACCTCCGGGACCACGGCCGACCCCAAGGGCATCGTCCTGACCCACCGGAACTACACGGCCAACATCGAACAATCCCGGGCCCTCGTCGAGTGTCCCCAGCACTACGTCTCGCTCCTCATACTCCCTTGGGACCACGCCTTCGCCCACACCTGCGGTATCTACAGCCTGATGGCCAGCGGCGCGGCCATGGCCTCGATCGAGCTGGGCCGGACGCCCATGGAAACGCTGCGCAACATTCCTCTGAATATCAAGGAGACCCGGCCGCACCTTCTCCTGAGCGTCCCGTCCCTGGCCAAGAGCTTCCGGAGGAACATCGAGAAAGGCATCCGGGAGAAGGGACCCAGGGTCGAGGCCCTCTTCGCCAAGGCCTTGAAGCAGGCGATCGGCTACAACGGGGATGGCTGGAACAAAGGGCGGGGCCGGAAGAAGCTCCAGAAGCCGCTGATCGCCCTCTACGACAAGCTCGTCTTCAGCAAGGTCCGGGCGAACTTCGGGGGCCGTCTCGAGTTCTTCGTCGGCGGCGGGGCCCTGCTCGACATCGACCTCCAGCGCTTCTTTTATGCCTTGGGGATCCCGATGTTCCAGGGCTACGGCCTGACCGAAGCCGCGCCGGTGATCTCCTCGAACAGCCTCAAGGCCCACAAGCTCGGCTCGTCCGGCCGGCTGGCGCCGAACCTGGAGCTGCGCATCTGCGACGACAAGGGCGTCGAGCTCCCCTGCGGCCGGACGGGCGAGATCGTCGTCCGGGGCGAGAACGTGATGGCCGGATACTGGAAGAACGACAAGGCCACCGGCGAGACGATCCGGGACGGCTGGCTGTACACGGGCGATCTCGGCCATCTCGACGCCGACGGATTCCTCTATGTCCTCGGCCGGATGAAGAGCCTGCTCATCGCCAGCGACGGGGAAAAATACAGCCCCGAGATGATCGAGGAATCGATCGCCGACGCCTCCCCGTTCATCGAGCAGATCATGCTCTACAACGATCAGTCCCCTTATACGGTCGCCCTGCTCGTGCCGAACAAGGAGGCCTTGCTCCGCTGGCTCAGGGATCGGGACCTCAGCCCCGAAGCTCCCGAAGGCCAGGAGGCCGCCCTGCGCCTCCTCGAGCGGCAGATCGATGCGTTCCGCGAGGGCGGAGCCCGAGCCGGCGAGTTCCCGGCCCGCTGGCTGCCTTCGGCTGTCGCGGTCCTCGGCGAGGGTTTCACCGAGCAGAACCACCTCCTCAACTCGACCATGAAGATGGTCCGCGGCCGCATCACCGATTTCTACCGGAACCGGCTCGACCAGCTCTTCACTCCCGAGGCCAAGGACATCGCTCATGCCCAGAACCGGACGATCATCAGCCGGCTCGGAGAGGCGCCGTGACGTTGACAATCCTGAGATATTTGGGATATGTAGAGACACTCAAACGGGGTCGGCCTGACAGGCCGACAGGAGACTCGCCTCGGGATCAGGGTCCCTTGTGAGGAGATTCGCGACATGACGAAGCAAGCACAGACTCTCGGAGTCGGCATCATCGGCGGCGGGTTCATCGCCCGCTTCCATATCAGGTCCTGGGTCGGCGTCCGGGGCGCCGACATCCTCGGCATCTTCGACCCTGACGCGAAACGGGCCCGGGAGGCCTGCGCCTTGGTCAAGTCGCTCGGCGTCGGCGAGGCCAAGCCCTTTGCCTCGATCACCGAGATGGCCGCCGATCCGCGCATCGGCGCCCTCTGGATCTGCGCCCCGAACTACACCCGAGGCGAGGTCATGGAGGAGATCAGCCAGGCCGTCGTCAGCGGCCGTGCGGAGCTCATTGGCGTCACTTGCGAAAAGCCCCTGGGCCGCAACGTCCGGGAAGCCCGGAAGATGCTCGAGCTCGCCCGAAAGGCCCGGCTCCTCGACGGTTATCTCGAGAACCAGGTTTTCTCCCCGGCCGTCGTTCGGGGCAAGGAGATCATCTGGGCCCGCGGCGCGGCCCTGTCCGGTCCCCCCTACCTCGCCCGGGCCGCCGAAGAGCACAGCGGACCGCACATGCCCTGGTTCTGGGAAGGCACCCTCCAGGGGGGCGGCGTCCTCAACGATATGATGTGCCACTCGGTCGAGGAAGCCCGCTTCATGCTGACGCCTCCGGGCGCGCCCCGGGACGTCCTGACCCCCATAAGCGTCAGCGCCTATACGAACTGCCTGAAATGGCAGGAACCCCAATACGCCGCGATCCTGGCCAAGAACAGCGGCGGCAAGACGGACTATCTGAAGCGGCCGTCCGAGGACTTCGCCCGCTCTCTCATCGAGTACAAGGACCTGTCCGGCAAGATCCTGGTCGTCGAGACCTCGACAAGCTGGTGCTACGTCGGCGCCGGGCTGCGTCTGAGCATGGAGCTCCTCGGCCCCGAATACGCGCTCCAGATCAACACGCTCGACGCCGGCCTCAAGGTCTTTTTCAGCCGGGCCGTCCGGGGCAAGGCCGGCGAGGACCTGGTCGAGAAGCAGAATGCCGAGATCGGGCTCATGCCCGTCGTCGCCGACGAAGCCGGCGAATACGGCTACGTCGCCGAGAACCGCCATATGGTGCAGTCGTTCCTCAAAGGCGTCCGGCCCGAGGAGAACTTCGCCGACGGCGTCGCCGTGGCCGAGCTGCTCATGGCCGCTTATCGGAGCGCCGAGCTCGGCCGGACGCTCCCCTTCCCCTTCAAGGGCCTCGAGAGCTATGTCCCGCCCGTGGCCCAAGGGAAATGGAATCCCAAAGTCCCGTGAGAGATCCCAGGAGGACCCCATGAAACGTGCCCTCATCGCCCTCGCCCTGGTCGCAGCGGTCGCTACGGCCGCCGGATCCGCCTGCGGCGCGGCGCCGCAGGTCCGTCACCTCTCGCCCGAGCTGCAGAAGGCCGTGGCCGACATGGACTACGCCGGCGTCCGCATCAGGAGTTTCCCGTTCGCTTCGGAAGCCTGGACATTCCGCAAGTTCACCTTCGCCGACATGCTCAAGAAGCTCAAGGAGCTCGGTGTCGGCGCGGTCGAGGCGTTCCCGGGCCAGGCCCTGGCCGCCGAGTTCCCCGGGGCCCCGTTCAGCGAGGCGATGACCGACGAACAGGTCGCCTTCGCCAAGGACGCCCTCAAGGCCTCCGGCGTCACGCTTTACGGCTACGGCGTTTGCGACATCGGCACGACCGAGCAGAGCATGCGCAAGGTCTTCGACTTCGCCCGCAAGATGGGCATCGGCGTCCTCGTCTGCGAGCCGGCCGACGACGACTTCGGCCTGCTCGAGAAGCTGGTCCAGGAATACGACGTCAAGATCGCCATCCATAACCACCCGGCCCCGGCCAAGTACAATCTGCCGGAGACCGTCTTCAACCATGTCAATGGCAAGGACCCCCGCATCGGCTCGTGCGCCGACAGCGGCCACTGGATGCGCGGACTGGTCGACCCCCGCGAGGCCTTCAAGCTGCTCTCCGGCCGGATCCTCGACGTCCACCTCAAGGACCGGAGCGATTATGGCACCGCCAAGGGCGTCGACGACACCGCCTGGGGCGCCGGCAAGGGCCACATCCGCGACCTCCTGGCCGAGCTGACCCTGCAGGATTACGACGGCTACCTGACGATGGAGTACGAGAACGAATCCCAGGTCGAAGACCCCATGCCGGCCTTCCGCAAGAGCATCGCTTACGTCAAGAGCGTCACCTACTACGACGGCTACGCCCAGATCCTCCGGCGGTCCGGGGGAAGCTATGAGAAGCACGGCTGGAACCACTACGGCCCGGGGTATTTCGAGTGCGACCCGAAGACGGGCGTCCTCAAGGGCCAGGGCGGCATGGGCCTGCTCTGGTACACGAAGAAGGTCAAGGATTTCGTCTTCGAGTGCGATTTCCGGTGCTCGACGGCGACGACGAACTCGGGCATCTTCCTCCGCGTCCCCGATGTGCCCGTGAGCGACGACTACATCTATCACTCGATCGAGATCCAGATCGACGACACGTCGACGGGCATCCACCACACCGGGGCGGCCTATGATATCGAGGCGCCCAAGGCCCTGGCGTCCCTTCCGACGGGGGAATGGAACCATATCCGGATCGAGTTCAAGGGGATGCACCTGAAGGTCGATCTGAACGGCAGGACCGTCCTCGATGGGCAAGCCCACCCGGGCGGCAAGGTCCGCGACCTCTCCCCGGAGGGCTACATCGGCCTCCAGAATCACGACAGCGTATCGCCGCCGTTCTTTCGCAACGTCTATCTCAAAGAGCTCTGATCGGCCGGCGGACGTTCGGGAAAGCGCTGAAACATAAGGAGAGTCGAGCATGACAGAGACAAAGAGTCCGCGCAACAAGCTGTTCCTGATGATGGTCATGGAATTCTTCATCTGGGGCGCGTGGCTTCCGTTGATCTTCGGTTATCTGCCCAGCCTCGGTTTCACGCCCATCCAGCAGGCCTGGATCCTGAACGCCTTCCCCCTCGCCGCCATCGTCGGCATGTTCTTCAGCAACCAATTCGCCGATCGCCATTTCGCCGCTGAAAAGTTCCTGGGATTCAGTCACCTGGTCGGCGGCCTGGCGATGCTCGGGCTGGGATTCAGCCGCTCGTTTTGGCCATTTTTCGTCTTGATGCTGGTGCACTGTCTTTTCTATGTTCCGACCAACTCGATCGCCAACTCGATCGCCTTCGCCCATATGAAGGATTCGAAGAAGGAGTTCGGTCTCATCCGGATGGGCGGCACCTTGGGCTGGATCCTCGCCGCCTGGCCGTTCACGTTCATCCTCGTGGACTGGGCGCGGGTCAAGGCCGCGGCGCCTCATGGATTGGTGGCTTGGATTGGTACGGTCCTCGGCTCCGGGCTCACCGGCTCGGCGTTGAAGCAGGCCACGCGCTGGACATTCGTCGTGGCGGGGATCGTCTCCCTTGCCCTGGCCGCCTACAGCCTGATCCTGCCTCACACCCCGCCCAAGAAAAAGATCCCGGGGGCCGCCACGGAACGCTTCGCCTGGCTGGAAGCGGTCAAGCTGCTCAAGCGCCCCTTCGTCCTGATCTTGTGGCTCATCACCTTCGTCGATGCGTTCGTCCATAACCTCTATTTCAACTGGACCGGGATATTCCTCGGCAGCAGCCCCGCGGCCGGAGGCGTGGGCATCCCCGGCAACTGGATCATGCCGGTCATGAGCCTGGGCCAGGTCTCCGAGCTCCTGACCATGCTCGTCCTGGGCATGGTGCTGAAAAAATTGGGTTGGCGGTTCACGATGCTGATCGGCATTCTCGGGCACGCCGCCCGGTTCGCGGTCTACGCCTTCTTCCCCTCGCAGCCGTGGGTGATCGTGGCCATCCAGGTCCTGCACGGCATCTGCTACGCTTTCTTCTTCGCCACGGTCTACATCTTTGTGGACACCTATTTCCCCAAGGACGTTCGTTCGAGCGCCCAGGGATTGTTCAATGTGATGATCCTTGGCCTGGGAGTTCTCGCCGCCAATACGCTGGGCCCGTGGCTGATGCAATCGGTCTTCACCGCCAACGGCGTCACGGACTTCCGGTCCCTCTTCCTGCTCCCCTGCCTGACCGCGCTGGGGGCCGCGATCGTGCTGGCCGCGGCTTTCCGTCCGCCGGCCGTGGTCACGCCGGACCAAGGCCAGGCCTAAGGACAGATCAGGCGCCGCCGGCGGGCATCGGCGGGGACCCCCTCACCGGGAGGCCCCGCCGGCGCATCTCACGTTTCTAGAAGCCCGGGCTGATGCTCAGCTGGAGATGCCAGCCGCGCACCGGCCTGTCGATCGGATAGACGTAGTTGAGCCCGATGACGATGTAGCCGAAGAGGTTTGTCCGAAGCCCGATGCCATAGCTCCTCACGGGCTTCCGCAGACCGCCGCTCACGAACCAGGGCTTGACCAGGTTGGGGTCGGGAGTCCCGTCCGCGTCGTACCCGCCCCACCAATAGCCGGGGGCCGAAGCGTAGGCGATGCCCCAATCATAGAAGGCGCAGAACTCCAGCGGCCAGGCGCCATAGAAGCCCTTGCCCAGCCCGAGCAGCCCTAGGATCGGAAAGCGCAGCTCGGCGTTGGCCACGATCATCTTGCTGCCGAAGAGCCGGTTGAAATCGAACGTTTCCGAGGGATTGGCCTGGTACTCGCTCAGCTCCGCGTTGGTGATCGATTCGTAGCCGCGGACGAGGTCCCAGTAAGCGATGTAGAGCGGGTAGAAGCGGGTGTCCTCGGAATCCTTGCCGTAGCGCCCCAAGTGCATAGCCCGGAAGGCCAGGGTGAAGGGCTTGACGGGCATGATGTATTTCCTGAAATCCGCCAGGAAGGTCGTGAACGTGATCTTGCCCAGGGCCGGCGAGACCGAGATGCCGACGTTCTGGCCCAGGATGGGGCTCGTCGCGCCGAAGATGCCCGTGTCGTAGTAATAGCCGGCCGTCGCATAGGCGAACGACAGGGCGGGAGGCGTATCGCCGGGATGGATCTTCTGGTAGTCGAGAAGGAAGCCGTTGAGATCGTAGATCCGCTCGTAGAGGGTGTGGTTGAAATCCTGGATCCGGTAGCCGCCGCTGAGCTGGAACCGGCTGACCTGGCTGAGGGGATATGATCCGAAGAGCGAGACGTCGTAGTTGATGAGCCGGAAGACGTCTTCGATCTCGTGGTAGTAGCCGTCGTTCGGGTCCAAATAGAAGTAGTAATAAGGGTACGGATAGACGATGCGCTGGGCCGACGCGCCCCAATTGAACCGGCTCCGGTTGTTGAGGTAGCCGACGACGCCCGACGTGTCGATCAGCCGGGACCCGGTGAACGCGGTCGTGACGACCGTGTGATAGCCGAGCATGTCGCTCCAATAGGCCGCGACGCCCCCCGCGCCGTAGGTGCCGTAGCGGTCGACGCCAACGGCGATATTGGGAGGCGAGACGTAATCGAGGCCAAGCTTGGGCTTGTAATTGACCACGGCGAAGTTCGTGTCCTTCGGCAGACCGAACAGGGGATTCTTCAGCAGCCCCAACAGGGCGCCCTCAGGCTCCTTCCGGGGCGGCAGGATGGCCGGGTTACGCTCGAATTGGGCCAGGAACGACTGACCCTTCAGGCGATCCGGGTCGTCGATCGAGTAAATCGTGTAAAAGCCGTCGTGATAGCCCGAGAAAACGAGGCGGCCCGTGCCCTGGGCGACCGAGATGGACGGGCTGAGCTCGGTGATGCCGGCGATGCCCGCGTAGAGATTCGTCACCTCGGAGATCTTGGCCGAGGCGACGTCGATCCGATAAAGGTCGGTCTTGCCGCTCTGGTCCGAGAGGAAATAGAGGGCCGAGGAATCGGCGGTCCACTGCGGATTGATGTTCTTGCCGTTCGGGAAGGCCAGGAGCTTCTGGATCCGGCCCGATTCGACGTCGAGGAGGGCCAGCTCGTAGCTCCCGACGTCGACCCACTCGAGGTTGGCTGAGAACCTTTCGGTGACGAACGCGATCGTCTTCCCGTCCGGCGACCAGACCGGCTGCAGGTCGGCAAAGGCATCGCGAGTCATCTGCTTGAGGATCTTGTCGTGGAGGTCATAGATGAACAGGTCCGAAACGCCGCCGGCGAGCCCGGTGAACGTGATGTAGCGGCCGTCCGGAGAAAACGCGGGGCTGAGGATCTCGGCCAGCTCGCCGAAGGGGATCTCGCGCTCGATCTTGTCCTTTTTCATGTCCAGGACGGTCAGCACCGGGCGGCCCTTGGCCACGCCGCCGAAGACGAACTTGCCGCCCGTAGCGTCCCACGAGCCGGCGGACTTGATGAACTGGATGCTCTCGAAGTGAGGGTCGACGGCCGTGGAGATGATCTTGCGGCGGACCTTCCCGGTGTCGGCGTCGGCGAGGTAAAGGTCGATCGAGAAGAGGTCCCGGCTCGACAGGAAGACGAGCGACTTCCCGTCCGGGCTGATGGACGGGGCGATGTTGTAGGGGTTCGTCTGGGTGCCCTTGAACAGCGGCTTGCCGATCTTGTCGGCCAGCTCCGTCTTGTCGAGAAGCGGAGCGTAGGCGTCCTGCATGGACTTGCGCCAGTCGGCAGAGAGCTGCTTGATCTTGATGCCCAGGATGCTCTCGAGGATGACCTCGTAATCGCCGGTGCGCCCGACCGATTTCATCATCTTGCCGATGACCTCGTCGCCCCAGCGGCCGGTGACATAGGCCCAGACCGCCTGGCCCCAGCGGTAGGGGAAGAACTTGTAGGAGTTGCCGAGCTTCTTGATCTCCGGCACCTCCTTGCGGCGGACGGCGTCGCGCATCCACATCGAGGTGTTGGGATCGACCGAGCCGATGGACAGGTACTCGGCCATGCCCTCGATGAACCAGAGCGGGATGCGCAGTGTCGCGTCATTGCCGCGGCTCTGGTCGGAATGGCCCTGGGCCATGATGTCGTACTGGAAGGCGTGGACGAGCTCGTGCCCGATGACGTGGTCGGTCTCGGCCAGGGAGGCCCCATAGGGCAGGACGATGCGGCGCTTGAACGACTCCGTGACGCCGCCGGTCCCTTCGCCCAGGATCTCCGGGATGACCGTCGTCTGCTGGAATTCGGGGCTGCTGCCGTAGAGGACGAGCGGTTGGCGCCCCTTGAGCTCATGGTTGAAGATGCGGGACAGCCGCGCGTACCAGCGCTCGGCCATCAGGCCGGCCATTTTGACGGTCGACTCGTCCTGAAGATAGAAGTAGACGTCGAAATGGCGGGTCTTCATGATCTTGAAGTCGAACTTCTGGTACTGGACCTTGTTCCGGCCGTACCACTGGGCCCGGAGCTCGGGCACGGCCACTCCGGCCAGCAGGCCGGCAAGGCTCAGAGCGGCGACGAACTTAGCGACTGCGGAAGACCGCATGAGGGGCCTCCTTTGACGGACATGGCTCAATTGTAGCGGAAGACTGGATGGATGGGAAATGCCCTCCCGGACGGGAGGCTGAGGTGCGCGCATAGGTCGAAACTCCTTTCGACCCCTTTCCGCGGATATCTTATCAATAACGCCCGGTCTTGTCTATAACGCCGCAGGAATCCCGGGCGTTGCCGGGCGCGGGGGCTTTCGGCCGCGGCCGGGCCGGCCTCTGTTGACCGCGCCTCCGCAAATCCTGTAAGATGCAGGGCTGAGCATGACGATACAGATCCTCGTGATATTGGCGATCATGGTCGCCGCTTACGCCGCGGCCAAAGCCGCGAAGCTCTCCGTCGAGCTGGGTATCTTCGCCGCGGCCGTCGCCGGCGGCCTGGCCGGGGCCTTTCTCAGGACGCCGCCGCTCGGCGAGCTCGCCCGCCACCTCGTCGAGGGGTCGACCACCTACCTCGATGTCATCCTGGTCTTCTTCACCGCGACGGTGTTCATGACCATCGTCAATGAATCCGGCGGCGTCGACTATGTCGTCCGGGCGACCCTCCGGGCCTTCGGCAGGAAGCGGGCCCTGGCCCTGCTCGTCCTGATGATCATCGTGCTCGTGCCGGGCGCGCTGACGGGCGCCGGCAGCGTCTCCCTCCTGGTCGTCGGAGCCCCCGTGGCCCTGGCCCTGGGCAGGCTCGGGGTCCCCAAGAAAAGAGTGGCGGCCATCCTGTTCATCATCGCCGGGCTAAGCGCCGCGGCCCCGCCGGTCAATATCTGGGCCATGATCCTCTGCGCCGGGACGGCCATCCCTTACGTCGGATTCGAATTCACCCTGGGCATCCCCGTTCTCCTCCTGGGGACGTTCACGATCCTGGTGCTGGGTTGGAAGAAGGACGCCGGAGCGATGTTGGCAGCCGAGGCCGATCTTCCGGTCCCGGCGCCGGGCATGACCTGGTGGCGGGTCGCCATTCCGTTCGTCGTCTTCTTCGGCATGGTCGCGGCCTACCGGGTCTGGCCGTTCTCGACGCCCATCTTCGGCCTCGCTCTCGAGTTCACGGCCGCGGCGGCGGCCGCGCTCGTCCTGAGCCCGAAGCGCGTCGCCTTCCCCCGCCTGGCCCGGGACACGGCGAAGAGGCTCCTCCCGCTCCTCGCGACGATGGTCGTGGTCGGCATGCTCCAGCAGATCATGACCGCCACCGGGGTCCGCGGCCTGCTGTCCTTCGCCGTCATCTCGACCCCGCTCGTGCTGCTGTTCTTCCTTCTCCCGATCATCATCCCCTTCTCCGAGGGCATCCTGACGTACGGCGGGGCGGCCATTATCGGCATCCCGCTCATTTGGTTCCTGGACTCGATCGGATTCCACGCCACGGTCGTCATCGCCGGGCTCAGCCTGCTCTGGCCCCTCGGCGACGGCCTGCCGCCCACGGCCCTGATCGGCCGGTTGAGCACCATGGTCTCGGGCTACGAGGGCTCTTACAAGGATTTCCTCAAGGCGACCTGGCTGCCCTGGCTGGTCATCACCGCGGTGGCCATGGGCATGATCCTCTTCAGCTCGAAGCTGGCCTTCCTGGTCCGATGGAGCATGTAGCCATGAAGGAGGCGCGCCGATGATCATGATCGCTTATTACGCCATCACCGCCTTCCTCGTCGTTCTCCTCGGCTGGAGCTTCGTCCGGGAGAAGGCCCGCCGGGGCGATCTCGTCCTGTACCTTCTCGTCATGGTGCCGCTCGTCCTCAGGCTGCTCAGGTGGAAGTGAGCCAGTCCGCATGAACAAAGACGCCCGCCTCAAGTCGGCCCTGGCCGCGGCCTTCGTCGCGTTCATCCTCTGGGGCGGCCTGCCCCTCTTCCGGCACCGCCATTACAGCATGCCGATCGTCAAGGGCCCGGGCGTCACGGCCGTCCTCCGGCTGAGCGAGTATTCGCCCGGTCTCAAAGGCACGGTCGCCGATACCAACATCTATGTCCTTCAAGGCCGCGAGCCGGGCGGCAAGGCCCTGCTGATCGGCGACACGCATTCGAACGAGCCCGAGGGCATGCTCTCCGCGGTCATCGTCATCGAGAACGGCATCGTCGAGAAAGGGACCCTTTACGTCATCCCCGTCTTCAACAACAGCGGCAGCCGGAACACGCGGCCGGGCGACGGCTATCCTCTCTATTTCGACGTGGCCACGGACTGGGGCCGGCGCCGCTTCCGTTTCGGCAACCGCGACGCGTCCCCCCTCGACCAGTGGCCGGACCCGGACGTCTACATCCATTACCCCGAACGCCAGCTCCTGTCCTACATCGACATCCGCAACACCAACCGGACCTGGCCGGGCCGGGCCAACGGGCCTCTGATGGAAAAGGTGACCTTCGGGGCCATGGAGCTCATGCGCCGCGAGAAGATCGACGTGGCCATCGACGTCCACGGCGCCGAAACCATGTTCCCAGTGACCAACTGCATTGTCGCCCCGGAAAGCTCGGTCAAGATCGCGACCCTGGCCTCCCTGAACGTCAAAGCCAGGGAGGGCTTCGAGAATCACGTCGAGCCGTCGCCGGCGGGCTTCCGCGGCCTGTCCCATCGCGAGATCGGCGACCACGGTCCCTCGCTGCCGTTCCTGCTCGAGGCGCCCATCCCCTTCCTCGATCAACCGACCGGGCCGAAGACGACCAAGCTTCTGCTCGACGGCAAGGACCCCTTCCTGCTCAGCCTGTCGAAGAAAAAGAAGCTCTTCGTCCCTTACGACGAATCCGGCTGGCCGCTCGAGAAAAGGGTCGGCCAGAACCTGTCCGTGACCCTGGAGATCTTCCGCCAGTTCTCGAAAAAGACCGCCGACCGGTCCATCGTCATCACTGGGGTCCCCCGCTATGCCGACCTCGTCAAGGGCGGCGTCGGTCACTTCCTGGCCGATCCGTCCCAGGCCCCGGCGGGCGGGGTCGTCATGAATTGAGCGGGGCCGGCCCGGCCGGGCACCCCTGGAGGTATCCGAAATGTTCAAGAAGAGCGCCATCCCCGCGGTCTTGGCCTCGGTTGCCGTCCTCCTCCTCGCCGGAGGGCTCAGGCTCGGCCCCCGCGCCGTTCCCGCCGGCCTGTCCCCGGACCTCGACCCGGCCTCCGAAGCCTGTACCGTCATCATGGTCGGCCGGGACGCCTCGACCGACGGCTCGGTGATGAGCACCCACGCCGCCGACTGCGGCATCTGCGACTTTACCTGGCGCCATGTCCCTGCCGCCGATCACAAGCCGGCCGAAAAGCGGCGGCTCTACAACATCGACCAGGTCCGCACCTGGCCGCCTTCCGAGGGCGGCAAGTGGGCCATGGTCCTCAAGGACCCGACCGCCGTCGAGATCCCGCAGGTGCCCCACACCTACGGCTACCATCACGCCGTTTTCGGCTACATGAACGACCAGCAGCTGGCTGTCGCCGAATCGACTATCGGCAACGTGCGCAAGCTCAGCAACCCGACGCCGACCCCGGCGACGAACATCACCCAGCTGACCCTCCTGGCCATGGAGCGCTGCCGGACGGCCCGCGAGGCCATTGAGCTCATGGGCTCGCTCGCCGAGGAGTACGGCTATGGCTACCATGACGGCGGCGAGATGCTGGCCGTCTCCGACCCCAAGGAGATCTGGATCTTCGAGATCATGCCCGTCGGCCCGCTGTGGACGCCGAAGAGCGGCAAGCCCGGCGCCGTCTGGGCCGCCCAGCGCGTTCCCGACGACGAGGTCAGCGTCTGCCCCAACGAGTCGCGCATCGGCGAGATCGATCTCTCCCGGCCGGACTTCTTCATGGCCTCCGCCCACGCCGAGTCCTTCGCCGTCGAGGCGGGCCTCTATGACCCCCAAGGCGGAAAGCCCTTCAGCTGGAAGAAGGCCTATTCCCCGGCGGAAGGAAGCGCCGTGACCTCGGAAGGCCGCCGCTCGCGGATGTGGCGGTTCTTCGACCTCGCCGCCCCGTCGAAGAAGTTCAAGCCCGAGACGCCCAACATGGATTTCCCCTTCTCCGTCAAGCCCGACGCCAAGCTCTCCGTGGAGGACGTCATGGCCCTGACCCGCGATAAGTCGGAAGGCACCGTCTTCGACCCGGTCCGCGGCCTCCGCGGCGGCCCCTTCAAGAACCCCAACTACTACAAAGGCACGCGGCTCATCAGCGTCCCCAACGTCGAATACACGACCCTGACCCAGTGTCGCTCGTGGCTGCCCGACCCGATCGGCGGCATCGTTTGGGTCGCGCTGGGCGCCCAGGACACGTCCTGCTATGTGCCCTTCTATGCCGGGGCGACCGATATCCCCAGGTCGTTCGGGGTCGGCGATCATTTCGTCCTCGACCGCGGCTCCGCCCGCTGGGCCTTCGATTATGTCGACTTCCACGCCCAGGTCGCCTACAACGCGGCCATCGAGGACGTCAAGGCCGCCCGGGCCAAATGGGAGGGCGGCGCCCTCGACCGCATCGCCGAGATCGACGCCCTCGCCGGCGACCTCTACAAGCGGAACCCCCGGGAGGCGGTCAAGTACATCACGGGGTTCAGCCTCAACAACGCCCAGAACGTCGTCGACGCCTGGTGGAAGCTCGGCGACGACCTGTGGCTGAAATACAATCACCTCGGCCTCTACGACGCCGAAAAGCGGCGCAGCGGCCGCATCCCTACGGCCAACCCCGACTGGTGGAACAAGGCCGTCCGGGCCTTCGATGTCCTGAGCGAGCCCGAAAAGAGATAAGCGGGCCCGCATGAAAAAGGAGCTGCGCATGAATTTCAAACGCCTCATCCCCTTCGGGCTGACCCTCGTCCTGGCCGTCCTCCTGGCCGGCCACGCCCCCGCCGGGACCGGTCAATCCGCCCTGGCCGCGGCCGACGCCGTCATCGCGGGCGAAGGCTGCACTTCGATCCTCGTCGGCAGGGACGCCTCGGTCGACGGCTCGGTCATGACCACGCACACTTGCGACTGTGGCACATGCGATTGGACCTGGCGTCACGTCCCGGCGGCCGATCATAAGACCGGCTCGACCCGCACGGTCTACCACATCTCCCAGTACAAGACCTGGCCGCCGGCGGAAGGCCTCAAGTGGGACCTCTATAAGAAGGATCTCGCCGGTTTGGAGATCCCCCAGGTCGCGCATACCTACGCCTATCACCATGGCATGTTCGGCTACATGAACGAGAAGCAGGTCTCGATCGGCGAATCGACGATCGGCTGCCAGCGCAAGATGCAGAACTCCACGCCCGCGGCCAAGCTCGACCTGAGCATGCTCACCCTCCTCGGGATCGAGCGGGCGGCCACGGCCCGCGAAGCCATCCAGGTCATGGGCTCCCTCGCCGAGAAGTACGGCTATGGATTCCACGACGACGGCGAGATGCTGGCCGTCGCCGACGCGAAAGAGGCCTGGATCTTCGAGATCATGCCCGTCGGCCCGCTGTGGACGCCCGAGAGCGGCAAGCCCGGCGCCGTCTGGGCCGCCGAGCGCGTCCCCGACGACGAGGTCAGCGTCTGCCCGAACGAATCCCGCATCGGCGAGATCGACCTGGCCAACAAGGACGTCTTCATGGCCTCGCCGAATGTCGTGTCGCTCGCCGTCGAGATGGGCTATTACGACCCCAAGAGCGGCAAGCCCTTCAGCTTCAAGAGGGCCTACTCCCCCGTCGAAGGCAGCGCCATGAGCACCAACGGCCGCATCCAGCGGCTCTGGCGCTTCTTCGACCTCGTCGCCCCGTCGAAGAAGTTCAAGCCCGAGACGCCCAACATGGACCTCCCCTTCTCCGTCAAGCCCGACAAGAAGATCTCGGTCCAGGACGTCATGGCCATGACCCGGGACCGGAGCTACGGCACGCCCTTCGACCCCGTCCAGGGCATCCGGGGCGGGCCGTTCAAGAACCCCAATTACTACCGGGGGACCCGGGTCATCGACCACGGCTTGGCCGAATACTCCACAGTGACGCAGAGCCGGGCCGGCTTCCCCGACCCCATCGGCGGCATCGTCTGGATCGCTTTCGGCTCGCAGGACACCTCGTGCTACATGCCCCTCTACGCCGGCATGACCGAGATCCCCAAGTCGTTCATGGTCGGCGACCACTGGACCTTCAGCCGCGACTCGGTCCGCTGGGCCTTCGATTACGCCGATTTCCATGTCCAGGTCGCGTACTCCGAGGCCATCAAGGACGTCCAGGCGGCCCAAGCCAAGTACGAGACCGAGCTCGTCCAGCGCACCCCCGAGATCGACCAGCAGGCCCTGGCCCTCTACAAGAAGAAACCGGCCAAGGCGGCCGAGTTCCTGACCGGGTTCGCCATCAACAACGCGACCACGGTCACCAACGCCTGGTGGAAGCTCGGCGACGACCTGCTCGTCAAGTACAACCGGCTTTATCTGTATAACGCCGAGAAGCGCGGCTTCTCCCGCGGCCAGCCGGCCACGCCCGACTGGTGGAAAAAGGCCGCGCGGGCCTTCGATATCCTCATGGAGCCGGACAAGAAATAAAGGAGACCCATCATGACCAAGAGAATCCCGCTGGGGCTGGCCGCGGTCGCGGCGCTCGGCTTGGCTTTTCTCGTCGCGGGGCAACAGGCCCTGCCCAAGGTCGGATTGCCCATCCTGACCACCTCGGCCGGACAGAGCACCGACGTAACGACCCTCAATATCGTCCTCGAGGACGCGGGCATCGCCTACGATTACTGCGACGTGCCCACCCCCGAGATGGTGGCCGACGGCGTGGGACTGGGCGGCCGCGAGTCCGGGCCGGGCTTTCACGTCGAGAGTACGACCGACCTGGCCAAGTCCCCGGCCGGCACGCCCTACAAGGCCGTCATTTTCGCCATCGGCGCGAGCCTCAAGGGCATGGGCGCCTCGGGCCTGACCCTCGACAGCGAGGAGGCCCGGCTGAAAAAGGTCATCGAGTTCTGCAAGCAGAAGAAGATCTTCGTCATGGCCGTCCATATCGGCGGCGAGTCGAAGCGCGGGCCGGCGGGGAGCGACAACGAGCGGATGATCGACGCCGTGGCCCCGCTCGCGGATTACCTCGTCGTGACCAAGGACAGCAACAAGGACGGGCGCTTCACCAAGCTGGCCGCGGCCAAAAAGATCCCGCTGACCGAGATCGAATACGCCCTGGGCCTGGTGGACATCGTCAAGCAGGTCTTTCAATGAGTGGACGGGACGCGACCGGCCCCGGCCGGCTAGCGGGCGGCCTGTTGTAGAAGGCTGCTTACAACCTCCGAGTTGGGGCCTATTCCGATGTAGAGCCGCGTCTTCCGAGCCATAAGGCCGAGATAGCGGCCCTTGCCGTCGACGACGCGGAGGGTGTCGATCTCCGGGGCGTTCCCGGCCAGCTTCTTGAACCTTTCCGAGGCCGCGAGGTAATGGCCCAGCTCGTCCACGGCCTCCCTGAGGGCACCGGTGGTGCCGTAATCCAGCACGAGCAAGGTCGCGCCGTCCCCGTATCCCCCCCCGACGGCCTCCCGAAAATCGAGGCCTCGGGCCGTGTAAAAAGGATAGACGTTATTGAGGGCGAGCAGTCCCTTGAGATACTTGAGGCTTCCCGGCTTCAGCCCCCGTTCGGGCAAGGCGGAGACGAGATCGGGGGGTCCGGCGCGGTCCGGGATCTTCGCGTCGACCGCGCCGCCGACAGCCAAGATCCCTTCGATCGTCCCGGCCGTCTCGTCGAACCCTGTCAACGTGACCAGGAACGTCCCCTTCCAGAAATTCAAATAATAGTCCTCGAGCTCGCCCCCCGTGCCGAGAGGGACGATCTTCCCTTTTCCGGACCTCTTGAAAGTGAACATGCCGTAGGCCGCGGCGGGCGTCTCCATCTGGAAGATCTCCAGCGAGACGGATCTTCCCGCAGGGTTCCGGTAATCCTGGATGACGACACGGCGGAAACCGTATTCCTGATAGATCTCGGCTCCCCCGTCAATATAGGTGTAAAGGTCCTCGCCGGCAAATTCCTGGGGATCTCCGTCCTTCGACCAGGACGCGGCGGCCCCGTTCTCCGGAAGGAACGACCTGAGCGAATCCTGGCCCGTACTAGCGCGGGCCGTCTCGGGACCGGCCCCGAGAAGGGCCACCAGCGCCAGCGCGGCGCCCCATCTCCGAGTCTCCGCCAATGGACAAACCTCCCCGCCCCCGCGTTCGGAGCCGCCTAAATGTCCTCTTCCTTGAGGTTGACCCTATCCGGATTGAACTCGCCCAGACCCTGTTCCCCGCCGCGCTTGATCTGGACGATGTCCCCGGGCTTGAGGCCCCAGAGGGCGGCGCAGTAGGAATCGATGGCGACCCGGTCCGTGCCGGCCACCACCCGATGAGGGCTGAACAGCTGTCCCGGCCCGAAGGGACCGTTGCTGACGATGAATTCCGTGGCGTCGACGACGTTGAGCGCCGGCTTGACGGCCTTGTTCAGGTCGACGATCGACTGGTCGAGGTGGGCGATATCGTCCGGGTCCGTCGTCCAATGCGGCCTGTGGAAGGTCCGGTTCGTCAGGGGGGAATTCAGTCCCATGAGGTTCTTCATGGATCCCGTGAACTTGTTGCCCGCATGGTCCTTGGTGATGGGCATGTTGATGAGCACGGCGTGGTCGAAGAGAGCGGCCAGGATGCGCGCCTCCTTGAGGACGACGCCGTTCGGCACGGGGACGGGCCTGAAAAGAGACTCGTCCTTCTCGAAGAGCTTGAGCCCGGCGCCCTCGGAGTCGAGGACGGCCTTGAGCCCCGTGTCCTCCCATTGCTTGAGCGTCTGCCAGCTCAGGCAGTTGACCTCCGAGGCCCCCGCTCTTTTGCACAGACGGATGACCGCCCGCAGGATCTCGGGCTTCGTAAACGATCCCGGGTGGCGGCTCTGCACGTTGGGCAGAAGCGCGACCTTGGCCCCCTTCGGGACGAACCGCTTGATGCCGCCCGCGAGCGCCACGGCCCTGGCCGCAGCCTGGCCATAGGCCTCGCCGATGCCGACGCCGATCGTGGGCTTCTTCGGCTTGGCGCCGCCGGCCGGAGCGGCCGCCAGGGCCCGGCCCATCGCCAAGGTCAGTCCGGCCCCCGCGCTGGTCTTGATGAAGTCGCGTCGTCCGATCGTCCGGCTCATGAGGGCTCCTCCTGAAGGATCGTTCAGGGTCATTGTCTCATAGCGGCAGGCGCCCCCGCAACAAGGGGATCACGCCGCGGGACCTTCAGACGGCTTCGCGCGGCGTGACCGTGGTCTCTTTGAGGTCCTTGCCGCGGAGATAGCCCACGGCCAGAGGCTTGCCGACCGGCCAGTCTGCGAGGACGTGGAAGATCTCGTCGACGCTCGACACGGCCGTCCCGGCCAAGGCCACGACGATGTCGCCGCGGAGGAGCCCGGCTTCGGCCGCGGGGCTGTCGGCGGCCAGCGAGACGATCTCCACGGCCTGGTCTTTGGCCAGCCCGTAAAACCGGATAAAGCGGCGGTCCAGCGGGCGCCGCATCCCGACGATCCCAAAATAGCTTCGGGTGACCTTGCCCTTGGTGATGAGCTGGGAGACGACGGTGCGGGCGGTGTCGGCCGGGATGGCGAAGCCGATGCCTTGGGCCATGGCGATGATGGCCGTGTTGATGCCGATGACGCGGCCGCGCGAATCGAGCAGGGGTCCGCCCGAGTTGCCGGGATTGAGCGGGGCCGTGTGCTGGATGATGTTCTCGATCAGCCTCCCCTGCCGGGTCCGGAGAGAGCGGCCGAGCGCCGAGACGACGCCCGTCGAGACCGTCGACTGGAAGCCGTAAGGATTCCCCGCCGCGATGACGAGCTGCCCGACGCGAAGCCCGACCGAATCTCCGAGACTCGCGCAGGGCAGGCCCGAGGTGTTGACGC
>Ga0326726_10001168_pt1 | contig 24473 bp, 21 predicted proteins | sample MHFenrmetagenome_2_FD_207603 | JGI IMG/M metagenome (GOLD analysis project Ga0326726, IMG submission 207603) | Lab enriched peat soil microbial communities from Michigan Hollow, Ithaca, NY, United States - MHF15MN | ecosystem: Environmental > Terrestrial > Soil > Wetlands > Peat | place: USA... | reverse complement strand
GTAGGTGGCCGAAGCATCGTCGGACTCCCAGACCGTCACGGACCGGACCGGGTAGGTCTTCTTGAGCTCGCCGTAGAAGTGGCGGGCCAGGTTCTCCGCGGAGGGATTGAAGGGAAGAACGTCGTTGAGGAGGGCATGGTCGGGCAGTACCGCCGCCAGGGCCTTCTTGATCTCGACGAAGTCGTAGCCGAGGCCCGTCCGGTCGAGCTCGCGGACCGCGATGGCCACCTCGACGTGGAAGGTGTGGCCGTGGAGATTCTCGCACTTTCCTTTATATTCTTTGAGGAAATGCGCGGCCGAAAACTTGTCCCGGACTTTGAGTGTCCAGCTCATGGGGGTCCTTCCTTTCGCTGACGCAGGCGGGCCAGGAGCGGGTCCTCGCGGCCGACGGCCTTCCAAGCCCGGGCCCGGAAACGGCAGGACGAGCAGGTTCCGCAGGGACGCTCGGCGCCCGCGTAACAGGAGACCGAATAAGAATAGTCCGCGCCGAGACGCAGGCCCAGCCGGATGATATCCGCTTTGCCCAGGCCGAGGAGCGGCGCCAGGATACGGGCCTTCGGACCGCCGAACGCGGCCTTGGTACCGGCCCGGACCGCTTTCTCCATGGCCTTGACGAACTCCCGGGTCGTGTCCGGATAATCCGGCGAATCGTCGACGTGGAAGCCGCAGACGAGATCACGGATGCCGCGGGTCTCGGCCCAGGCGGCGCCAAGGGCCAAAAAGATCCCGTTGCGGAACGGGACGTAGGTCGCGGGCGGCCCGGCCTGGCGCGCGGAGCGACGGGCCGAGCAGGGGAGAGGGATGCGGGGATCCGTCAGGGCCGAACCTCCGATCTGCCGCAGATCGACCTCGAGGACCGCGAGAGGGACGCCCAACCGGCCGGCGGCCTTGCGGGCCATGGCGATCTCGACGCGGTGCCGCTGGCCGTAATCGAACGTCAGCGCGAAGACCTTGCTGTAGCGCTTGAGAGCCCAGGCGAGCGCGGTCGTCGAATCGAGCCCTCCCGAGAACAGCATGACGCAGGATCTCAACACCAGTCGCTCCGGTCCGATGATAATTGAGGCGTCCCGGAATATCAACACAAGTGCATGGCGAAAGGTCGTGACGCCGAGGGAGGAAGAGCCCGGGGCCATGCGACCCGTCAATTGACAGGCCGAGGAGCGGATGCTAATCTTCAAGCTCCGAAAATGAGCGAACATCCGATCGAGAAGGGCATCGCCGGCGTTATCCAGATCTATGAGCTTCTGGACCGCGTCCGAACGCGCCAGGACCTCGTCATCCGGGATGACCAGTTCGATCCCGGCGTCCTGCTCGAGGCGGCCCAGTACGCGGGCCGCCGGCGCATCGGCCTGAGCGTTCTCGACACCGGCCGGCTCGGGCTCGTCGAGCTCGAGGCCCTGGCCCGGTCGGGCGCCCGGATCCTGACCACGGACGAGGCCCGGCCGCTCGCGTCCGACTGGGAGATCCTGCAGGAAGCCTGCCGGCGCGCCGGAACGCACCTCGGCGTCTTCTGGAACGGCCCTCTCCCCGCCGCCGACGGATCGACGGCGGTCTCTCCCCAGGCCCTCGAGGGTTTGCTCGAGCGGGGCCTGGATCTCCACGTTTCCAACCGCGTCCGGCCGCGCCACCCCGACGCTCTCGCGGCCCTGGCGGCCGCGGCGAAAAAGGGCCGGGGGTTCCTCGTCATCTATCACGTCGGCCTGCTCACGGCCGAACTGGCCAGGCCCGCGTCCGGCCGCGCCTGGATCCACTTCGCCGATGCGTCGATCGAGGACGCCGAGGCCGCCGGAGCGGCGGTCGCGATCGCCCGCGCCGCCGCGGCGGCCGGATCGCGGGCGGCGGTCCACATCGAGGGCGGCCTCACGCTCGAAGCCCTCGACGCGCTGTGGGCGGCGGGCGCGGCCCTGCTTTTCCAGACCCCGCCGAGCGACGATCAGTCGCTCCTTCGGCCCCTCGAGCGGAAGGCGGCCCGTCAGCGGAAGCTGCACGCCCGCGCGTTTTGGATATCCACGGCCTTCCTGCCGTAGGGCGCGAGGTTCGACGGTCCCATGAGCGCGCACGAGCTAGGATTGAGATTGCCGCTGTGGGGGATCGTCCCGTTCGTGGGGCTCCTTTTGTCGATCGCTCTCCTGCCGCTGCGCGCACCGCGCTTCTGGGCCAGCCACCGGAATAAAGGTTTGGTGGCCTTCCTCTGGTCCTTGCCGGTCGCCGCTTATCTCATCCTCCAGGCGCCGCACGAGCTGGTCCTGTCGATGAAGGACTACGTGTCGTTCCTTCTCCTGCTCACGGCCCTGTTCATCATCTCGGGCGGCATCGTCCTCAAAGGCGATCTCAAAGCGACCCCCGAGGTCAACACGCTCCTGCTCTTCATCGGCGCCGTCCTGGCCAACTTCGTCGGGACCACAGGCGCCAGCATGCTCCTCATCCGGACGGTGCTCCAGACGAACTCCGAGCGCCGGCATACCCTCCATGTCCCGATCTTCTTCATCTTCCTCGTCTCGAACATCGGCGGCTGCCTGACCCCGCTTGGCGATCCGCCGCTGTTCATGGGCCTGATCAAGGGCGTGCCGTTCTTCTGGACGCTCCGCCTCCTGCCGATGTGGGCGGTCATGACCGGCGGAGTCCTCCTCATCTTCTATCTCTACGACCGGCTTCAATATCATAAGGAAGAAGCGCGCGACCTCATCCGTGACCGCCGGCGGGTCGTGCCCCTGCACCTCGCCGGGACGATCAACGGGCTCTGGCTGGCCGGCGTCATGGCCGCCATTTTCCTGCCGTTCCCGTATCGCGAGGGCGCCTTGATCGCCATGTGCGTCCTGTCGCTCGTGACGACGCGGCCGGAGCGCCGGGCCGAGAACAAGTTCACCTACAATCCGATCATCGAGGTGGCCATCCTCTTCGCCGGCATCTTCGTGACCATGGTCCCGGCCCTGCTCATCCTCAACGCCCGCGGCGCCGGGCTCGGCATCACCAGGCCGTGGCAGTTCTTCTGGGCCACGGGCTCGCTCTCGTCTTTCCTGGACAACACGCCGACCTACCTGGCGTTTTTCTCCCTGGCCCAGGGGCTCGGCCTCCACGGCGCCATCATGGGCATCCCGACGATGATGCTCAAGGCCATCAGTGTCGGGGCCGTCTTCATGGGCGCGAACTCCTACATCGGGAACGGGCCGAACTTCATGGTCAAGGCCATCGCCGAGGAATACAAGCTGAAGATGCCCTCCTTCTTCGGCTATATGGCCTATTCGGCCGCGTTTCTCATTCCGCTCTTTGTCGTAGTGACGCTGATTTTCTTCAGGTAGAACGTTCCGGGACCCCGCCGATGAACACCCAGTATGCGCTCCTCCAAGTCCGGCCCGCCGCAGCTGTCCATTTCACGCTGTGGCACAGTGTGGACGATATTGAGGTTCTTTCAAAAGGACACTACATGTGGTGGCCCACGACGGCCCTTCTACAAAAAAAAGTGGTCGGAACCGAAAAAACACTTGACAATTGGTTAGAATGCTCTATAAATGAAATGAAAATCATCAAAGATGATCACTGCTCTAGGAACTTACGATAGTTTGAGTTGAAAGAGGAACGCGAGCGATGAAAGTAGCATTGCTTTACAGCTCGAAGTCGGGGATGGAGGCAACGCTCTCTCGTCGCCCCGACGAACATAAGGACGAGGAGGACGAGCCTCCACTGCCCCAAGACATGCTCGCCGAATGCGATTCGGACGAGACGATCGCAGCGGTCGGGCAAGCTCTCCAGGAACGGCACCAGGTCGTCTGGATCGAATCCGACGACAAGGCCTACGGACGTCTGAAGCGCCAGCGGCCGCATCTCGTCTTCAACATCGCCGAGCGCGTCGTCGGCCCCAACCGCGAATCGCACATCCCGACGGTCTGCGAGATGCTGGACATCCCGTACACGGGCTCCGACCCGCTGACGCTCGGCCTCTGTCTCGACAAGTCGCGGGCCAAGGAGATCCTGTCGTATTACCGGATCCCGAATCCCGCCTTCTGGATCATCGAGTCGGCCGCGGCCATCCCGGCCGGCGTCCGGCTGCCGGCCATCGTCAAGCCGCTCTACGAGGGTTCGAGCAAGGGCATCAAGAACAACTCCCTGGTCCGCAGCCTCGGCGAGCTCTTCGAGCGGGTCGAGGAGGTCATCGGGACCTACAAGCAGCCGGTCATCGTCGAGCGCTTCCTCGGCGGCCGCGAGTTCACGGTCGGCGTGCTGGGCAACGATCCCCACTACGAGATCCTGCCGATCGTCGAGATCGACCACGGCCAGCTGCCGGCCGGGGCCGCGCCCATCTATTCGTATGAAGCCAAGTGGCTCTGGGACACGCGCGAGAAACCGCTGGACATCTTCAAGTGCCCGGCGCCCGTCTCCGCCGTCCTCCAGGCCAAGATCGAAAGCCTCGTCGCCCGCACCTGCAGCGTCCTGCGCATCCGGGATTGGTGCCGGGCCGACGTCCGGCTCGACGAAAAGGGCGAGCCCCACATCCTCGAGGTCAACCCGCTGCCCGGGATCCTGCCCCGCCCCGAGGACAATTCCTGCCTGCCCAAGGCGGCCCGCACCGCCGGGTATTCCTATTCGGACCTGATCCACAGGGTCGTGGAGGAGGCGTCCAAGCGCTGCGGCCTCCACCAAGAGCGCGTCCGGCCCGCGACGAGTGAACGGCCGGCGGTCCTCGCGGATCGCGCATGAGCCGTCCGGCGCCCAGTATCGCCATCGTCTTCAACGCCTACGAACCGAGACCGACGGCGGCGGCGGAGCGGCTGTCGGAAGAGTCCGTGGCCGAGATGGCCCAGCAGGCCCACGACGCGGTCCGCTCGATCGGCATCGGGGCGACGCTCATCCCGCTGCAGCGCAGCCTGCTCAATTTCCTGGGGCGGGTCAAGGACCTCGGCCCCGACGCCCTCATCAATCTCTGCGAGGGCTACTTCGGCCGCCCCCAGTGGGAATCGAACGTGGCCGGGATCTTCGAGCTCCTGGGCCTGACGTTCACCGGGAACGCCTCGAAGACCCTGGCCCTGTGCCAGGACAAGTTCAGGGCCAAGGCCGTGCTCAAGGCGGCCGGGCTGCCGACGGCCCCGGCCCAGCTCATGTTCGACGGGACGGAAGCGCTCGAGCTGAAGTTCCCCCTGATCGTCAAGCCGAACTCCGAGGACGCCAGCCTGGGCATCTACCCCGACTCGGTCGTGCGGGACGAAGAATCGCTGCGGCGGGTCGTCCGGCGTTGCCTCGACAATTACAAGCAGCCGGTCCTCGTCGAGGCCTTCATCGACGGCCGGGAGTTCAACGTCTCGGTCATGGAGAACGGCGCGGTGACGCCGCTGCCGGTCTCCGAGATCGATTACTCCGCCATGCCCAAGGACATGCCCCGCATCCTCGGCTACGAGGCCAAGTGGTTCGAGGACAATCCGCTCTATCAGAAGACGCCGCCGGTGTGCCCGGCGCCGATCGACGACGAGATGCGCGGGAAGCTCCAGGGATTGGCCGCGGCGGCCTTCCGGACCATGGGCTGCCGGGACTACGCCCGCGTCGATTTCCGGATGGACGCCAAGGGCCGGCCGTTCATCCTGGAGGTCAACCCGAACCCGGACATCAGCACCAACGCCGGCTACGCCCGGGCGCTCAAGGCGGCCGGGATCGAGTACCCCGCGTTCTGGGGCGTCATGGTCAAGAACGCCCTCGAAAGACGAGTCGTCAATGATCCGACGGATGCAGGCGCTCGATAAGGGACCCGTGCTCGGGCTCATCCGGGCCACGGGGTTCTTCACGGACGCGGAGGTCGGCGTCGCCGAAGAGCTGATCGACGTCTACCTCGCCAAGGCAGAGCAGAAGGACTACGACGTCGTCGTGGTCGAGGCGGACGGCGCGGCGGGCCTGCCTGTGGGTTACATGACCTGGGGCCCCACGCCTCTGGCCGAGGACGCCTACGACCTGTACTGGATGGCCGTTGCGCCGTCGCAGCAGGGCCAAGGGCGGGGCAAGGAGCTCGTGCGCTGGCTCGAGGCCGAGGTGGCCCGGCGGCAGGGGCGGGTCATCATCATCGAGACGTCGTCGCAGCCGAAGTACCACGGCACGCGGCAGTTCTATATCGATCTCGGATACAAGGAAGTCGCCCGGGTCCCGGATTTTTACCGGGCCGGCGACGATCGCGTCATCTACGCGAAGTACTTTAGGTAGGAGTCGACGGAGATGGACGACTGGCATCGCTTGCTCAGGGGCGCTCTGAGGAAACCCGAGGAGATCGCCCAGAGATTCGGGCTTGACGTCGAGGAGGTCCGCCGGATCGCCAAGGTGTTCAAGATCCAGATCACGCCCTACTATGCCGGCCTGATCAAGGAGCGGGGCGACGCCATGTGGCGCCAGATGGTCCCCGACCCGGCCGAGCTGAAGGAAGACAGCGGCGTCGCCGACCCGCTCGAAGAGGACGCCGATTCGCCGGTGCCGAGCATCGTGCACCGCTATCCCGACCGCTGCCTGTTCCTGGTGTCCCACAGCTGCGCGTCGTTCTGCCGGTTCTGCACCCGGAAGCGGAAGGTCGGCGACCCGTCGAAGATCCATCCCCGCTACATCGAGGACGGGATCGAGTACATCAAGCGGCACCCCGAGCTCCGGGACGTCGTCATCTCCGGCGGCGATCCGCTCATGCTCAGCGACCGGCGGCTCGAGTCCATCATCAAGGCGGTGCGCGCCATCCCGCACATCGAGATCATCCGCGTCGGGACGCGGGTGCCGTGCGTCCTGCCACAGCGGATCACCGAGAAGCTCGTGGCCATGCTCAAGAAGTACCACCCGCTCTACGTCAACGTGCACTTCAACCACCCCGACGAGATCACGCCGGAATCGTCGCGGGCGCTCAATATGCTGGCCGACGCTGGCATTCCGCTCGGCAACCAGACCGTGCTGCTCAAGGGCGTCAACGACGACCCGGCGGTCATGCGTCGGCTGATGCAGAAGCTGCTGGCGGTCCGGGTCCGGCCGTACTACATCTACCAGGCGGATTATGTGTCCGGGACGGAGCACCTCCGGACGACCGTCGAGAAGGGCATCAAGATCATGGAGAACCTGAGGGGCTGGACGTCCGGCCTGGCCGTGCCCTACTACTGCATCGACGCGCCCGGCGGCGGCGGCAAGATCCCGGTCCTGCCGAAGTACCTGCAGTCGATCACCGACGAGCAGGTCGTGCTGCGGAACTACGCCGGCGAGCTGTACGTCTACCCGCAGGTCAAGCCGAAGCCGAAACGCAAGCCCCGCCCGGCGAACGCCCCGTGCTATGGCTTCGACGGCGCCCCCCCGCTGCCCTAAGACGGGGTCAGACCTACACTTTTTAACTTTTTTCGCCCTCGACGCACCTTAGGTTCGCCGCAGGTGCGACCATGCATTATCGAGAACGCGCCGGAGGGTTTCATTCCCTAAGACCTCTTTCGCCGCCTTTCGATATGACATCGAAGCGGCGGCGGGGCTGATGCCAAAAAACTCGCCGATTTCTCTTAGCTTGTAGTCGGCGTGCTTATGAGCGAGAAGAATCGCGCACCTTCGGGCTAACTTGTTCTTCCCACCCAGTTCCGTATCGAGTTGCTTCTTGATATCAGACAGCTCCGGGCGGACCCTTAGCCTCCTCAGCTCTCGAAGCTCAACGTCCGGATTCTCCATTGCCTCGGCCAGGTAGGTGCGCCGGATCTTATCTATAAACTCGTCGTCGCCCAAAATCCCGATGCGTGATGCCTTCGCAAGTTCTTCCTTCAGAGGGGATTCGTCGGCAAAAAGCAGTTGTCGTTCGTGTTCGAGTTTCAGGAAATCTAATGAATCGCCGAAGGTGCCGAGAATTACTTCGGTGTCCAGCCAACTGGGCGGTCGCCGCATCCCATAGTAGTCTTGGCAAGTTGACCAGGGATAATGCTCCGGTCGTTCCACGATCTTCCTTCGGACCGGATTTCCGTGGATGTATATCGTCAACGCTCTCGCATAGGCGTCGGCCTGGATGAGGATGGCCTGAAAACGTCCTTGAAAGAGATGGCCGCACATCTCACGCTTCTTATTGAGGTAAATCGCGTAAGAAGCGTTAATGAAATGCATAACCTGAGATATATTGGGCTCTGGCGTTTCCAAGATGAGATGGTAATGGTTGCCCATCAGGCAATAGACATGAACGCGGACCCCGAACCTGTCATTGGCCTCGTAGAGAACCCTCAAGAAATAGTATCGATCCTCCTCCGAAAGAAATATGCTCTGCTTTCGATTACCGCGAGAATAGATATGGTAGAACGCCCCTGTGTATTCTATCCTCAACGGGCGTGGCATAACTTTTCCGCCGTTCCGATCCACGGCCTCCAATTATAGAGACGCTGGGCCGGGATAAGAATCTCACTGGGCATAAAGAAGTTAAAAGGTGTAGGTCTGACCCGGTCTTTATCTGATGCTGGCCAGGTAGGCGCTGAGGCCGGGGGAGCGCACCAGATCCAGCGCCTCCTCGCGCGACAGGCCGCGTCTTTGCCTCAGCGATTCGAGGATGCGGATGATCGAGAAGGCCACCTCGGCGGTCTGCCCGGCTTCGGCCTGCCGGTCCTTGAGATAGGCGATCGCGTCGCAAAGCACCGCGTTGGCCTCGCCGTACCGGACCGGGTCCCGCGCCCCATAGAGCTTGACCCACTCCGGCCGCCTCAGGACGTCGTTCACGTGGGATTGGACGAGATACGTGGCCCGGCCGATGAGCTTGAGGTTGCTCGGGCTGACGTTCGTCATCGTGTTGCCGATGACCTTGCCGAGCTTGGCCATGACCGCCGTCGAGTGGGCGTTGAGCAGCATCTTGGCGGCCACCTGCTGGCGGATGCGGAAGGGATCGCCGTCCGTTCCCACCGACACGGGGACGATCACGAGCCGGCCGGCCGCGCCCGCCCCCGCGCCGACCCACAGCCTCCGCACGGCCCCCGCGATCTCCGGGAATTCCTTCGACGGCCGATCGGTGATGATCATCACCGCCGCATCCGCCCCGCCCTCCGCGGCGAGCTTCATGACCTTCGCGAACGCCGACCCGCCGTCCGCCAGCAGCCGCTCTTCGGGCGTCAGCGTGACCAGCACGCACACATCGCCCTTCTTCGGCCCCCGCCCTTCGGTGTTCGCCTTCGATAGCGAGAAATCGTAGAGGCCGGCCTGATCGTCCCCCGCCTTCTTGAGGCTCTCGAGCGCCGCCCGCCTCAGGTAAGGATCGGCGACCTCGGTCTCGAACGGCCCCCGATACATCTCTCCGTCCAGGCCCCGGAACGGCCTCCCCAGGAAGGCCCGCCAGGCCTCGGCCGGCGTGGCCGCGTTCGTCCAGACCTGGATCCAGCATTTCCGCCGCGGTTCCTTGACCGTATCCAGCGGAAACAGCCGGAAGGTCGGGCTCCGCTCGGTGCTGTCGATGAAGACCGTGATCAGCCCTTTCTCGGCATAATAGGTCGAGAAGCGCCCACCGGCGTAGGCCGCCGCCTCGATGTCCGTCAACGCCGCCAAGTCCGCGAGCGCCGCCCGCGCGCCCGTGAGCACGCTCTCGAACTCCCTGAGCTTGGCCGTGACGCTCGCCCCGCTCCCCGCGCCGCCGCGTCCTCCGCTTCCTTCGCCAGCCCCTTCCGTCCCGAAGCCGAGCTTTTCCATGTCCCGCCGGCCCAGCGCCGGCGCCAGCGCCCGCTCGACCGCCGTCTCGACGATGGCCGCGACGACATACGTCTCGATCGTCGTCGCCTGCATCCGGGTCGACCCCGTGATCGCCTGCGGCCCGGTCGTCAGGTTGATCTTGGTGATGCCCGGCTCGGCCAGGACGCTCCGGCTGCGCTCGAACGGCATCAGCCGGTCGTCCGGATTGTTGTAAACGAAGTAGAGGTCCTTGCGGCTCTCCGCCGGATCGTACACCGGCGCGCTCTTCCACTCGTCGAGCGCCGCGAGGACCGTCCCGATCACCGACGACGTCTCGCCGCCCTCCGTGACGCAGATGACGACGTCGCCTTTGGCGATGCCGCGGTCCCGCAGCTGCAGACGCCCGATCAGCTGCAGGTCCTCGAACCCCTCGAGCGAGCTGATGAGGGCCCGGTCCGCCCCGGTCATCTCGCCGACGAGGCTGTCCTCGATGGCCGCGCCCGCCGGCAGCCTTCCGGCCGCCTTCTTCCAGATCGCGACGTCCGCCTTGACGCCGCGCCAGAACGGCCGCCAGAACGTGCTCTCCATCTGCTTGGCCAGACGCCCGGTCGCACCGCAGCCATAGACGTAGATCTTCCGGCCGCCGAGGATGGCCGTCTCGACCGCCCGGGCCGCCTGCTCCAGCATCTCCGGCGCTTCCGCCAGGCCGTTCATCCGCGCCAGGATGTCGTCGTCAACGCTCGAGAGCATCCGCAGGCCCGCCAGCGTGTCTTCGCGGACCCGCTCGCCCAGGTACCAGGTCTTCGGGTGGCGCTGCTCCGTCAGGAGCGTGTGCAGCTGGAACTGGGTCTTGTTCCGGACGTAATCGACCGACTCGGCCGAGGGCTCGATGCCGAGCAGCTTCAGCAGCCCGGTCTTGGCCGCGTCCCCCGCCCCCGCTGCCGGCTGGTCCTGTCCTTTTCCGGCCGCGAGAGCGACGACGGCCGCGAGGATGGCGATGACGATGACCGCTCGCAGAAAACCCCCTTTGGCCTCGCTTCGGCGGGGGCATCCTTGATCGGGAATCCGCCGGCTCATCAGTCCTTGCCGTACTGCTTCTCGTCGTCGAGGATGTCGCGTTCCTGCCAGTCCCGGATCCAGTCCTCGACTTGGAAGATCGCCAGCCCGCCTTCCGCCGTCGAGCAGACGACCCTCGTCAATCCGCAGTTGACGAGCATCTTCTTACAGATGTAGCAGGGGAGGGCGTTGATCGGCTTCTCGCCGCCCGGCTCGCTGCCGTAGATGTACATGTCGCCGCCGAGCAGGCTGACCCCGGCCCGGGCCGCGTTGATGATGGCGTTCTGCTCGGCGTGAACGCTCCGGCAGAGCTCGTACCTCTGGCCGTGGGGGATGCCCAGCTTGTCCCGGAGGCAGAAACCGTGCTCGAGGCTGTCCTTGGTCTTTCGCGGCGAGCCGACATATCCCGTCGAGATGATCTGGTCGTCGCGGACGATGATGGCCCCGATGGCCCGGCGGAAGCAGGTGCTCCGCCTCGAGACCTCCTTGGCGATGCCCAGGTAGTACAGGTCCTTGGACGTTCGCGGCGGCGTCATGCGACCTCCTCGAGCTTGCGGTGGAATTCCTCGAGCGTCCCGTCGTTGATGATGAGCCGGTCGGCCGCGGCCATGCTAGCTTCGAGCTGCTGGGCCTTCGCCCCGCCGGCCCGCTCCTCGTCCTCTTTTTTTCGGAAGGCCTCGAGGTCGCCGGCCGACTCGTCCCGGCCCCGCAGCGCCACGCGGGCGAACCGGACCGCGATCGGCGCGTCGATGGCCAGCAGGATGAACCCCTCCTGCCGGCGCAGATAAGCGACCTCGCTGGTGTTGCGGATGCTGTCGATGACGGCCCGCCCGCTGGCCCCGATCTTGGCCATGGTCCGGCGGGCCAGCACATCGGCCCCGAACCTCTCCCTCAGTTCGTTGCCGACCCGGATGAGATTGTCGCGGCTCACGGGCTCCCCCCTCCGCTCCAGCTCTTCGCGGATGACGTCCGAGAGCGAGAAGCGGGCGTAGCCCTTGGCCGCGAAATAGGCCGCCGCCTCGCCTTTGCCGGCCCCGTTCGTGCCGGTCAGGCCGACGAGCCGCGGCGGGGTCGTCATCACTTCTTCAGCATCCTCGGCAGGGCCAGGACGTAGTTTAGGAGCGGGCTGGTGTCGTTGAGGCGCCGGATCTTTGATTTGAGGCCCCAGGCCGCTTTTAGCTTGGGTCCGCGCCCCGCGCCGTGGAACAGGGTGATCGCCGCTTCCATGATCTCGCTCAGGCCGCGGTCGTAGGGGAACCACCACGTCTGGGACTTCTTGTTGAGGAAATCCGTGCCCACGTACTTGATGTTGACGAGCTCGTGCAGACCGTACGGCCCGTGCGAGCGCCCCATGCCCGTTTGCTTGATGCCGCCCCAGATGGCCCGGGGCTCGACGAACGAGTACATGTGGTCGTTGATCGTGACCGACCCGGCCTCGAGCCGTTCGGCGAACCAGGCGGCCCGCTGCCGGCTGCGGGTCCAGACCGAGGCCGTCAGGCCGTAGTCGCTGTCGTTGGCCAGGGCCACGGCCTGCTCGTCGCTGTCGAAGGTCATGATCGGCAGGGTCGGCCCGAACGTCTCCTCGGTCATGCAGCGCATGGCGTGGTCGACGCCGACGAGCACGGTCGGTTCGATGAAATACCCGGCCCGTCCCGGGACGCGCCCGCCCCCGACCAGGATCTTGGCGCCTTTGGCCCGGGCGTCGGCGATGTGCTCCTCGACGACCTTGAGCTGCCCGGCCGTGGCCATCGGGCCCATGTCGACGTCCTCGTCGACCGGGTTGCCGACCCGGACCGCGCGGGCCAGCTCTACGACCCGGGCCGTGAACGGCTCGGCGATCTCGCGGGCGACATAGACCCGCTCGATCGAGCCGCAGCTCTGGCCGCAGTTCATGAACGCGGTCCAGACCGCGCCGCGCGCCGCCCGTTCGAGGTCGGCGTCCCCGAGGACGATCATGGGGTCCTTGCCGCCGAGCTCCAAGGTCACGTTGGTCAAGTTCTCGCTGCAGAGCTGGACGACGCGCTTGCCGATGCCGACGCTGCCGGTGAACATGACGCTCTGGACGTCGCGATCGACGATCATGGCCTCGGCCTCGGGGACCCGGCAGACCGCGACGTTGAGGACGCCGGGCGGCAGCCCGGCCTCCAGGAAGATCTCGCCGACGAGGAGGCCGGTGAGCGGCGTCGACGTGGACGGCCTCAGCACGACCGTGTTGCCGCCGGTCAGGGCGCTGAGGATATCGCACATCGGGATCAGAAAGGGGAAATTCCAGGGCGAGATGATGAGCGTCGGACCGAGGGGATGGAAGTGGAACGCGCCCGACTTGTGGAAGAACAGGGGCGCGTGGTGCCCGGCCCGGCGCGACTGGAGCAGCCGGCCCTGGTTCTCGCCGTAATAGTTGAGCGACTGCAACGCTCCGAAGACCTCGACGGCCAGCGACTCGGGAACCGGCGACCCCTTCTCCATGGCGATAAGCCGGGCCGCTTCCGTGGCCCGCCGGGCCAGGATGTTCTCAGCCCGCTTGAAGATGGCCCGTTTCTCCCGGGGATCGAGCCAGCGCCAGACGGGGAAGGCGTCCTTGGCGGCTTGGACGGCCTGGTGGCACAGCTCCCGGGACGCGACCGAGACCTCGCCCACCGGTTCGAGGGTGGCCGGGTTCTCGGAGACGATCGTTGCGCCGGTGGCGACGCGTTCCCCGCGGATGATCAGGCGTCCGTCCATGGGCGCTCCTCCCTCAGCCGGCCCGCTCGGTCTCTGCCCGTTCAGCCTTCTCCTTGCTGCGGCCGACGAAAATGGCGATGATGATGCCCAGGCCGTAGAGGATCAGCATCGGAACGGCCACGATGCTCTGGGTGACGGGATCGGGAGTCGGCGTGATAACGGCGGCGATGATAAAAACCACGAGTACGGCGTACTTGAAGTTGTGGATCATCCAGCGGCTCGTGACGAGACCCATTTTGGCCAGGAAGAAGACGAGCGTGGGGAGCTCGAAGACGAGGGCGATGCACAACAGGATCTGGACCGAGAACCCAAGGTATTGATCCGGCGTCAAAACGGCTTGGAATTCCTTCCCGATGTTCAAGAAGAAACGGCAGGCTATGGGATAGACGACGAAATAGGCGAAGACCGCCCCCACGGCGAAGAAGAACGTCGTCATGAGGACGAACGGAATGACGTATTTCTTCTCCTTCTGATAGAGCCCCGGCGCGACGAAATACCAGAGCTGGAGGAAGATGAAGGGGGCCGTGAAGAACACCGAGGCCAGGGCGGCGATCTTCATGTACATCATGAACGGCGCGGTCAACGTCAGGAAGGAGAACTTCGTGCCCGGCGGCAGGAACTTCAGGACCGGCGCCGCAAGAATCTTGAAGAAGGTCTCCCGGAACGCCCAGCAGGGCAGGAACCCGATGAACAAGGCGATGAAGGAATAGAAAAGGCGCTTCCGGAGGTCCTCCAGATGCTCGAGGAAGGTCATCTCGTCAGGAGACTTTCGGCCCTTCCCCAATCTCATGGTGCTCCGGTTCCTTGGTGACTTTGGTATCCTTGGCACGATCCTCGGCGGCGTCCTTGGCGGCGGCCTCGATCTCGGCCTTGAAGGCGTCCGCGCCCGATTGGATGTCCTTGCGGATGTCCTTGATCTCGGAGGCCTCGATCTCCTCCTCGATGCGGCTTTTGATGTCCTCCGAGGCCTTCTTGAACTCCCTCATGGCCTTTCCTACGGTGCGGCCGATCTCGGGCAGCTTCTTGGGGCCGAAGACGAGCAAGGCGATGATGAAGATGAGGATGAGTTCCGCGGGGCCAATACCTGCGAACATGGATGTTTCTCGAACCGCCATTATATCACGGCCATGCCGGGCCGCCAAAGGTCGCCTCAAGACGATTCCTCCCTCATAGCCCGATGCGGCTTTACAGGCGGGGCGGGCGATGGTAAGATTGCGGGGACGTGAGGTCTATGAAAAAAGCCCTTCTGCCCCTGGTCCTCGGGGCCCTGATCCTGCTTCCGGCCGCCTCGCGCGACGCGGACCTCTGGTCGGCGGGGGAGGACAAGGCCCGAGCCATCGCCGCGCTCCTCGAGGCGAACTATTATAAGCCTCTCGACGAAGAGACGCTGGCCGTGGCTTCGATCAAGGGCACCCTGGACACGCTCGACCCCCATTCCTATTTCCTCGACCCCTCGAGCTTCTCCCGGATGCGCGAGGATTATACCGGCAAATACTACGGCGTGGGCCTGCAGATCCAGAAGCAGGGCGACGCCATCGTCGTCGTGGCCCCGATCGAAAGCGGCCCGGCTTACCGGCAGGGCGTCATGTCCGGTGACGTCATCGCCAAGATCGACGGCGAATCGACCGTGCCCATCTCGAGCTACGACGCCATGCAGAAGCTGCGCGGCGAGAAGGGGACCAAGGTCGTCATCACCGTCGTCCGAGAGGGCGAGAAGCCCTTCGACCTGACCATCATCCGCGAGGAGATCCCCCTCCTCAGCGTCCCGTACGCGTTCATGCTCCAGAATGGCGTCGGCTACATCTACGTCCGCAATTTCGGCGAGGAGACGCCCCGCGAGCTCGAGGACGGGCTGGCCAAGCTCTCGTCCCAAGGCATGAAGAGCCTCATCCTCGACCTGCGCCTGAACTCGGGCGGGGCCTTGGCCGCTTCGATCGAGATCTCGAACATGTTCCTGCCCAAGGGTGACATGATCGTCTCGACCAAGGGCCGCAACCCCGATTTCGACCGCGAGTTCCGGGCCTACAGCGACGGCCCGTACGTGAAGCTGCCCCTGGTCATCCTCATCGACCAGGGCACGGCCAGCGCCTCGGAGATCGTCAGCGGGGCCGTCATGGACCACGACCGCGGCCTCATCGTCGGCGAGGACTCGTGGGGCAAGGGCCTGGTCCAGCAGGTCTTCGGCCTGGCCCCGAACATGGCCGTGGCCCTGACCGTGGCCAAGTACCTGACCCCGAGCGGCCGGTCCATCCAGCGCGATTACAGCCAGCTCGACGAATACCTCATGGGCAAGCGGGCACCCGAGACGAGCCGCGAAGTCCTCTACACCGAGCACGGCCGCAAGGTCCTCGGGCAGGGCGGCATCACCCCGGACTACGCCGTGGACTCGCTCCTCAAGCCAGTGACCGGCCGGTTGCGCATGAGCGGCGCCTTCTTCGCCTACGCCCATAAGCTGGCCCAGCATCAGACCGACCTGGGCCGGCGGATGGTCTTCCCGCAGGAGCCCAAGCCGGCGGGCGCCGCCGCGGCCGGTAAGATCCTGGTCGGCGACGCCTTCGTCGTCAACGCCGACGTCGTGGCCGATTTCCGGAAATACCTGGCCTCGCGCCAGATCACGTACGACGAGCCGGCGTTCCGCGAGGCCGAGCCGGAGATCCGCCGCGAGCTCGAGCGCGAGGTCGCCGGGGCCATCTGGGGCCTCGACACCGGGGTCAAAGTGTCCCGGGAAAGCGACCCGGCCGTCCTCAAGGCCATCGAGGTCATGCCCGAGGCGGCCCGGCTCCTCGATCTGAAATAGCCGCCGCTGTCGACGCGGCCGGGGCGAGAGGGCGGGGAAAGGAGACCGGAATGACGATCGCTCTCGCGTCCGACCACGCCGGCTACGACCTCAAAGCGGGCCTCGCCGAATATCTCAAGAACCGCGGCGTCGACTTCGTCGATCTCGGCTGCGGCCCCGGGGAAAAGGTCGATTACGTCGATTATGGCGCCAAGGCCGCCCGGGCCGTCGTCTCCGGCACGTGCGACCGGGCCATCCTCGTCTGCGGCACCGGGATCGGCATGGCCATCGTGGCCAACAAATTCAAGGGCCTGCGGGCCGCACCGTGCTGGATCGAGTACGCGGCCGAGGTCAGCCGGTCCCACAACGACTCGAACGTCCTGACCCTGGGCGGCCGGACCCTGACCCTGGAGCTGGCCCTGCGCATCGTCCGGACCTGGCTCGAGACGCCCTTCGAGGGCGGCCGCCACGGCCGGCGGGTCGACAAGATCCGAGCTCTCGAAGCCGAGAATCTCAAATAAGGAAGGGCCTCATGCCGACATTCGCCGAAAAAGCCAGGGACCTGGCCGCCCGGACCGAGCGGAACAGCGCCTGGCGCCAGACGGAGTGCTTCAACCTCATCCCCTCAGAAGCGACGCCCTCGCTCCTGGTCAAGATGTGCGAGATCGCCGACCCTTCGGGCCGCTACGCCGAGCACCGCTCGATGAAGGGGGACGAGGTCTATTTTTACCAGGGGACGGACTTCATCCGCGACGTCGAGGTCGAGTGCCAGAACGAGCTCACGACCTACTTCGGCTGCACAGACGTCGAGCTGCGGCCGATCAGCGGCCAGATGGCCAACGAGGTCGTCTTTAAGGGCCTGGTCAAGTTCGTCAACCGCGGCCGGGCCGCGGGCCAGCTCTCGCGGCGGCTGCGCCTGGTCCTCAACAACGAGCTCATCTACGGCGGGCACCTCAGCGCCCAGCCCATGGGCGCCCTCTTCAACTTCGTCGAGGAGGACCCGGCCACGGGCAAGGAGCAGGTCGTCAATCTCCCGGTCCGCAAGGACAACCCCTACAAGCCCGACCTCGACGCGCTCGGGACGATCCTCGAATCGCACAAGCCCGAGCTGGTCGTCTTCGGCAAGAGCATGTTCCTCTACCGCGAGCCGGTCCAGTTCGTGGCCGACATCGTCCGGGGCTGGAAAGACCGCCCGGTCCTGATGTATGACATGGCCCACGTCCTCGGCCTCTATGGCGCCTTCCAGGCCCCCTTCGCGGAGGGCGCGGACGTCGTCACCGGCAGCACCCACAAGACCTTCTTCGGGACCCAGCGCGGCCTCGTCGCGGGCAATATCCCGAAAAGCTCGCCGTTCCGTCCCCTCTGGGTCGAGATCAAGGGCCGGGCCTTCCCCGGCTCGACCAGCAACCACCATCTGGGGACGCTCCTGGGCCTGCTCATGGCCGCCTACGAGATGAACGCCTTCAAGGAACCCTTCCAGAAACAGGTCCGGGCCAACGCCAAGGCCCTGGCCCAGGCTCTGCACGCCCACGGCATCCCGGTCGAGGGCGATCCGGCGGACGGCTACACCGAGACGCACCAGGTCATCATCCGGGTCAAGCCCTACGGCCCGGGCATGGAGATCGCCCGGCGCCTCGAGACGAACAACGTCCTGACGAACTACCAGGCCCTGCCCGATGACGCGACCTTCCTCGATTCGAGCGGCGTCCGTTTGGGCGTCCAGGAGATGACCCGCTTCGGTATGGTCGAGAAAGACTTCGACACCCTGGCCGGGTTGATGGCCGACATCGTCATCCGCAACAAGCCGGCCGGCCCCGAAGTGGCCAAGTACCGTAAGAATTTCCTGAAGATGGGCTTCACGCTGCCCCCGGCCGAGGCCCTGCCTCTCGCGGCCCGGGTCCTGAGCGCCAGCATCCCCGATCGCGAATACGCCGCCGCGTTCGTCGAGAACCTGCGGCAGGCGGTGAGGGCCTGACCATGAAAGTCCTGATCATCGGCTCGGGCGGCCGGGAACACGCCCTGGCCTGGCGCATTTCCAAGAGCCCGCGCGTCGAGAAGATCTACTGCGCGCCGGGGAACGGCGGGACGCGCTTGATGGCCGAGAACCTGCCTCTGCCCGAGACCGACATCGCCGGGCTGGCCGGGTTCGCGGAGGGCGAGAAGATCGGCCTGACCGTGGTCGGGCCCGAGGTGCCGCTGACCCTGGGGCTTGCCGACGAGTTCGAGCGGCGTGGCCTGCGCGTCTTCGGCCCGTCGAAGAAGGCGGCCGAGATCGAAGGCAGCAAGGTCTTCGCCAAGGAGTTCATGGCCCGCCACCGCATCCCGACCGGGCGGTTCAAGGTCACGGACGACTTCGAGCAGGCCAAGAAGATCATCGCTTCGGGCGAATTCGGCTTTCCCGTCGTGGTCAAGGCCGACGGCCTCGCGGCGGGCAAGGGCGTCGTCGTCTGCCCGAACCAGAAACGGGCCGAGGAAGCGGCCGGCGACATGCTGGTGGCCAAGAAGTTCGGCCCGGCCGGGCGGCGCATCGTCATCGAGGAGTTCCTGCGCGGCCGCGAGGTCTCGTTCATCGTCGTCACGGACGGCATGCGCGTGCAGCCGCTGGTCACGGCCATGGACCACAAGGCCGCCTACGACGGCGACAAGGGACCGAACACCGGCGGCATGGGCGCCATCTCGCCCTCGCCGCTCATGACCGAGACGCTCTTCAAGGACGTCATGACGACGGTCGTCACGCCGGCCGTCACCCGCCTGCTCGAGGAAGGGCGCAAGTTCAAGGGCGTCCTCTACGCCGGGCTGATGATCACCGAGGAGGGGCCGCGGGTCCTCGAGTTCAACGGCCGCTTCGGCGATCCCGAGACCCAGCCGCAGATGGTCCGGCTCGAGAGCGATCTCGTCGATCTTCTCGAGGCGGCCATCGACGGGGACATCCTGAAGGCCGACGTCCGCTGGTCGGCCAAGCCGTCGGGCTGCGTCGTGGTGGCCTCGGGCGGCTATCCTCTGCACTACGAGAAGGGCAAGGTCATCACCGGCCTGGACGAGGCCGAAAAGATCTCGGGCGTCACGGTCTTCCACGCCGGGACAAAGCACGAGAACGGGCAATTCCTGACGACCGGCGGCCGCGTCCTGGGCGTCTGCGCCTCGGAGGACACACTGGCCGCGACCATGGCCAAGATCTACGAGGCCTGCGGCAAGATCCATTTCGAGGCCATGTACTATCGCCGCGACATCGGCGCCATCAAGGAGGAGCGGACATGAAGGTCATGATCTTTCTCGGCAGCGAGTCGGACGCGGGGACGATCGAGGACGCCCTGGGGGTCCTGAAAGAATTCGGCGTCCCCTATGGGATCGAGGTGACCTCGGCCCACCGCTCGCCCGAGCGGACGCTCCGCCTGGTCAAAACGTCCGAAGCGGCCGGCGCCGAGATCTTCATCGCCGTGGCCGGCAAGGCGGCCCACCTGGCCGGCGTCGTCGCGGCGCACACGGTCAAGCCGGTCATCGGCGTGCCGGTCGAGAGCGACGCCCTGGGCGGCATGGACGCCCTGTTCTCGACCGTTCAGATGCCCAAGGGCGTTCCGGTCGCCACCATGGCCCTGGGCAAGCACGGCGGGACCAACGCCGCCATCCTGGCCGTCGAGATCCTGGCCTTGCGCGACGAGACGTTGGCAACGAAGCTCGGCGGCTACAGGGCCAAGATGGCCGAGAAGGTCGAGGCGGCGTCCGCCAAGCTCAAGGAAAAGCTCTAACCCGCGCGATGCCTTCGTTCTCTGTCCGTAACTTCGGCTGCCGCGTCAATCAGGCCGAGGCGTTCGCCTGGGCCGACGCGTTCCGGGAGCGGGGGCTGAGTCTCGACGAGGACTGGGAACAGAGCGACGTGGTCGTCGTCAACTCATGCACCCTCACCGGACGGGCCGAGCGGGACGTCCGCAAGTTCATCCGGGCCGTTCACCGCGAAAACCCCGAGACCCGGATCGTCGTGACCGGGTGTTACGCGGAGCGGGCCCCGGCGGAGATCGCGGATCTCCCTGGAGTCGCTGCCGTGCTGCCGCAGAGCGCGAAAGACGGGCTGGCTGAGCGGCTGCTCGCGATCGGTGCGGCCAACGGCCCTTTCCATGACCTCGCCCGCGGCTCCCTCGCGTCCTGTCACCCGACGGCAACCGAGCCGGGGATAACGGCTCCGTTGGCCGGGAAGGCCCTCGGCGAAGACGTCGAACCGTCGTTCCGGGCCCGGGGCTGGCTGAAGATCCAGGACGGCTGCGACAACCGGTGCGCGTATTGCATCATCCCGAGCGTCAGGGGCCGGAGCCGCAGCCTGCCCGCGTCAGATATCGTCAGAGCGGCCGGAGATCTGGCCGGGAGGGGTGTCCGCGAGATCGTTCTCGCCGGGATCCATCTCTCCTCTTATGGCGAAGACCTCGAGCCCCGGAGCTCGCTTCTTGCGCTCCTTCAAGCCCTCGAGGTGGCTGGCGGTCCGGTGCGCTATCGCCTCAGCTCGCTCGACCCGCGAAGGGCGGAGGCCGGGCTCTTGGCCCACATCGCGACGGGCGCGAGGATCTGCCCCCATTTCCATTTCTCTCTTCAGCACGCTTCGAGCCATGTCCTTGGACTCATGGGCCGGCCCGTCGAGCCCGGATGCTATGACATGATCCTCGAAGAGATGCGCCGCCTCTGTCCCGACGCGGCGCTCGGGGCCGATCTCATGGTCGGCTTCCCGGGCGAGACCGAGGCCGATTTCGATGAGCTGCGGACCTTCGTCGAGCGTTCGCCCCTGACCTATGTTCATGTCTTTTCCTATTCCCCCCGGCCAGGGACACCCGCCGCAAAGCTCCGTCAGGTCCCCTCGGGCGTGATCACGGAGCGGGCCAAGGCCTTGCGGCGGCTGGCGGCCCTACGCGATTTTAGCTTCCGGCGCCGTTTCATCGGCCGCGAGCTCGAGGCCGTGGTCATCGCTCGGACCGGGAAGCACGCCGAGGTCCTGACGGGAAATTTCATCCGCGTGCTCGTACCCGACGGCGATGCGCCCGCGGGGGAGCTCGTCCGGGTCGCCATCCGCGGCGTCCTGCCGCGCCGGACGGAAGGGGAGATCGTCGCATGAAGAAGATCCATCTCCTGCCCGAGGATGTGGCCCAGAAGATCGCGGCGGGCGAGGTCATCGAAAGGCCTGTCTCCGTCGTCAAGGAGCTGGTCGAGAACGCGCTCGACGCCGGCGCGACCGAGGTCCGGGTCGAGCTCGTCGACGGCGGCAAGAACCTGATCAAGGTCCAGGACAACGGCGCCGGCATGGACCGCGAAGACGCGGCCCTCTGCTTCCGCCGCCACTCGACCAGCAAGATCGCGGGCGAGGAGGACCTGGAGCGGATCGCCACGCTCGGCTTCCGCGGCGAGGCCCTGGCCAGCATCGCGGCCGTGTCGCGGCTGATCCTGCGGACCTTCGACGGTCAGGGCGACCGGGGCACCATGATCGAACGGGAAGGGGAGAGGCTCGTCGCCGTGACTGATATCGCCTTCCCCCAGGGGACGACCGTCGAGGTCCGGGACCTCTTCTTCAACCTGCCGGCCCGGCGCAAGTTCCTGAGGTCCGGCCAATCGGAGTTGGGGCCCGTCGCCAAGTACGTTACCCAGGCCGCTCTCGGCGCGCCGGGCGTGCGGTTCACTTTGGTGCACGGGACGCGGGTGACGATCGATTGCCCGGCCGTGGCGACGCTTCGGGAGCGGGTCTTTCAGATCTTCGGCAAGACCATGATCGACGGGCTCACGGACGTCGCCGCCGAGGAGGGCGAAGCCCGGCTGGAGGGGCTGGCCTCACGGCTGCTGACGGGGCGCGCCGACAAATCGGTCCAATATTTCTTCGTCAACGGGCGTCCGGTCAAGGACCGGATCTTCATGGCGGCGCTGAGCCAAGCCTACACGGGGATCCTGGAGAAGGGCCGGTCGCCGGAAGCGTTCCTGTTCCTGAAGCTGCCTTTCGCTGACGTCGACGTGAACGTTCATCCGACCAAGGCGGAGGTCCGGTTCCGGGACACCCAGCTCGTGTTCAGGCTCGTGCTCCGGGCCGTCGGCGAGGCCGCGACGCGCGGGCAGGCTATTAAAGAGGTAGTGCCCGAGGCCGGCCGGCGTCCGGCCGCGGAGGGGATCGCCGAGGCCGGCGCTGAGTACAAGCCGCAGAGTCTCGAATTCGGCCCGGTCGGCGTCGAAAACATATCGCCCGAGTCCGCTCCGGCCGCGGCGTCGGGGGACCAGAAAGGGGACATGCACCATGGGTACGTGTCCACGCCTTCCGCGCCAGCGCCTGCAAGCCAGGGCCTTGTCGTCCTCGGCCAATTCGCCAATATGTATATTGTGGCATCAGGCGAGGACGGGCTCCTCGTCATCGATCAGCACAACGCCCACGAGCGCGTCCTGTTCGACAAATTCAAGGAGATCGACCGGCTGAAGCTCTGGCCCCGGAAAACGCTCTTGATCCCGCCGATCCTCGAGCTTGCGCCGTCGGCGGCGGTCCGTCTCGAGGAGAACGAGGTCCTGTTCGAGGACCTCGGCTTCCGGGTCGAGGCCATGGGCGGCCGGTCCTATGCCCTCAAGGAATATCCCGATCTCTTCAAAGCCGAAGAGGCCAAGGACGTCTTTCTCGGCCTGCTTGAAGAGGCGGCCAACAAAACGCCCGAAGAGCGCCGCGACCACATGCTGGCGACCATGGCTTGCAAGGCCGCGATCAAGGCCGGCGAGCCCCTGACGCGGGAGAAAATGGGCTACCTGGTCGACGAGCTGTTCAAGACCTCCCAGCCGGCCCTCTGCCCCCACGGCCGTCCGATCGTCGTCCGGGTCGAGAAATCGGTCATCGACAAGGGCCTCGGCCGGAAGTAAGAGGGTACCGGGTCTACGCATTACGCGCTTCGCCTGATGATGCGTAATGCGTAAACCCGGTACCCTCTTCGAGGTCGGGCCAAATTGACACCCCCTCGCCCCGTCAGTTAAGATACATCGGCTGAACGGAACGGGGAGTGGCGCAGCCTGGCTAGCGCGCCTGCCTTGGGAGCAGGAGGTCGGCGGTTCAAATCCGCTCTCCCCGATTCGAGGCCCGCTTCGACGCGCCTGTAGCTCAGGTGGATAGAGCAGCTGCCTTCTAAGCAGCGGGTCGGGGGTTCGAGTCCCTCCAGGCGCGCTCTCGTATTCTCCGATAAAGTTCGGCACGTGCTCAGTATCCTGGGGCGGTAGCCGCCGAACTCGGAAATAAAGTAAGATTGCTGCGGAGAGGTCAAGACAAGGAATTGCCCGGAAGAACACGCCGCTATGACGTTACCGTCCTCTTTGCGACGCGGATCGTCAGGCTGTTCTGCTATGGATTCCTTTCCGTCGTCCTGGCCCTCTATCTTGCGGAGGCCGGGCTTCGCGAGCAACAGATCGGGCTCCTCCTGACTTTGACCCTTGCCGGCGATGCCGGAATCTCTCTTTGGCTGACGACCACGGCCGACCGGTTCGGTCGCAAGCGAACCCTCATGATCGGCGCCTTCCTCATGTTCGCGGCTGGCGTGGTTTTCATCGCCACGCGCCAGGTGGCCCTGCTCATGGCCGCTGCCATCATCGGCGTCATCAGTCCGAGCGGCAACGAGATCGGCCCCTTTCTGTCCGTCGAACAAGCTTCGCTGAGCCAGCTCCTTCCCGGGGAGCGGCGGACCCACACGTTCGCCTGGTACAACTTGGCAGGCTCATTCGCCACGGCCAGCGGGGCCTTCGCGGGAGGTTGGCTGGCCCAACTGATGCAGGCGCGCGGAGCCACGGCTCTCGACAGCTATCGCTCCGTCCTTGCTGGATATGCGCTCGGCGGCCTCGTCCTTGCCGCCCTCTTTTTCTCCTTGACCCGTGAGATCGAGATCACTCCCCCGACCGGCGCCGAAGCTGTGCCAAGCCTGCTCGGTCTACACCGTTCCCGACCCATCGTCATCAAGCTCAGCGCGCTATTCTCGCTGGACGCCTTCGCGGGGGGACTGATCGTCCAGTCGATGATGGCTTATTGGTTTCACCTCAAATACGGTGCGGACGCGGGCGTCATCGGCTCGATCTTCTTCGGCGCGAACCTCTTGGCCGGATTTTCGGCCCTGGCGGCGGCCCGACTGGCCCGGAAGTTCGGTCTCATCAACACGATGGTCTTCACCCACGTCCCGTCCAACGTTCTCCTGATCCTCGTGCCGCTCATGCCGTCGCTGCCTTTGGCTATCACGATGCTCCTCCTGCGCTTCAGCATCTCGCAGATGGATGTCCCGACCCGTCAATCCTATACGATGGCGGTCGTTGCTCCCGATGAAAGGTCGGC